>Ga0316206_1000198_pt1 | contig 112541 bp, 115 predicted proteins | sample 6monthpyrite_MG_FD_204942 | JGI IMG/M metagenome (GOLD analysis project Ga0316206, IMG submission 204942) | Microbial mat bacterial communities from mineral coupon in-situ incubated in ocean water Damariscotta River, Maine, United States -... | ecosystem: Environmental > Aquatic > Marine >...
CAAGCAGAATGGGCGCTATAAAAGTTGAAATCGCCTTTGAAATACGGCATGGTGAAACAATGATAAATAACAAACTCAAGCTGGCTGAACACTATTATTTAATCGTTTTTCTACAGCCTCGTTAGGTGTTAAAAGAAAAGAAGGATTTCATGATGCCAAATATAAGAACAATATCTATTAATGAATTAGATAATCTTGGAATAGATGAAAACAATAAACTGTACTGGAATAAGCAGCCCCTCGTAATTGAAGAAAAAATTCACCTGCAACTTTGGGTAAATATAGCAATTGTAATTGGCGCGCTTTCTACCGTTGTTTTAGGTTCAATTGAGCTATTACGGTTTTTTGGTTATGGAGCATAATACACCTAACAAGCAGGTCAAGCACGACGCGCAAAAGCCGCGCGCGTCTTACCTAAGTCGTTATGTGTTAAAGGTATAAATACAAAATAATGGAAACAGCATCATCTATACAGAAAAAGTTATTGCAAGCCATTGCTTGTATGGCTATAGCATTTATTTTCTCTCTCACAACATATTTTATTCCTAGCTTTGCTGCTACTGTAAATGAAACACACGGAAGTTGGTTTCAAAGGAGCGGTTCATTTATGGTGGTTGCCTCTCTCTGGGCAGAGTTTATAGTTGTTCGTACAGAAGGATATTTAGATTCATACAATGAAAAGTATATGGTTGCTACAGATATGCCGCAATATCTAAATAAAATTCACTTGTATCTTTCAAGGGCAGCTATCGTGTTTGCGCTTTATGGAACTATAGTGTGGGGTTATGGTGATTTATTCATTAAAAACACATAAGGCACTCCAGTTGATTCGCAAAAGCGGCGCTCCTATCGTCGCCTCACTTTTGCTCTCAACTGAGCTTAATCGTTAGCTTCTTTAACTTAGGAATAAATTCATGAATAAAATAAAAAATTCTGGTTATAAAGCATTAATAATATTTGAAGATATAGGCTTACTCATTATTTCTATTTCTACAGTCATAGCTATGGGGTTTGAAGTTGTATCAATGGTTAATGCTATGAAAGTTACATTAGCTGACCTTTTGTTACTTTTTATATACCTAGAAGTATTGGCAATGGCTGGGATATATCTTAAGTCAGGGAAGTTGCCTGTCCGTATGCCACTTTACATTGCTATAGTTGCAGTAGCTCGCTACATGATCCTCGATATGAAGAACTTAGATACATTAAGAGTTCTTGGCCTTTCAGGTGCAGTGTTTATTTTAACTATATCTATCCTGGCTATACGATATGGCCATACTAAATTTCCATATGATGATAAAGATGACAGCTAACAAGCAAGTCAAGCTCTCTTGGACAACCAAAAGCCGTGTTCCACACGTCATTTGGCTACCACTTACTTAAGTCGTTGAGGCTGTAGAAAAACCTCGATATTTTAGGAATTTAAATTAGAGACGATTTAAGACTGTTAAAAATATTTTTTGATACGTTTATGAAAATATTTTAAAAGATCTCCCATGAAGGTTTTAATTAACGTATGAACGAAATCAGATCTACCACAGAGAAAAATCCATCTCGGCAGAATATTGAAAAATTATCGATTTCAGGGGTTTTTCTACAGTCTCGTTATGGCCACGAGTCCTGAGTGATGAAAAACATTTCTCTGATACTAATAGACCCTCAGCTGGGATTTTGCTCACCACAGGGGTCGCTTGGTTCATGGTATGGCAAATCGGAGTTAAGCGAAATTCAGAAGGTAATTCCAAATATTAAGAGTGCGCTGAATGAAAGCCATAGACGGCACTTGGTGGTTTCAGAGTATTGTATCGGTCAATTTACCGATGGAAAAACCGATCACCCGCTGTCCAATTTATGTGTCCCAAAAGTGAATGACGACTGCATTGTAATAGATGAGCTATCTTCAATGCCATATCACTCATCCACTACTAAGCATGAGCAAAGCGCTCTTTCATCCAGTGGCTTTTCTTCTGTAATAGAAAGTGATCTTGAAAAAGGTGTTCGGCGTTTTGTTTTAGCAGGTTTTCTACTGGAGCATTGTGTACAGTCTACTGCACTAGATTTTCTAGCTAAATTTCCTAGCAAAGAGGCTGAAGTGTTCATCTGTAATGATCTTGTAGCCTCAAGGTCAGAAAAGTATACGAACGGTATAGTAAGTTCTGTAATAGCTGATCTGAGTAGTAAAGGAATAAAATTTGGGTTGTGGAGTGGAATTCAGCCATAAGACAATCAACTTCGCGTGTTCCACACGCCGGACGCCAAAAAGCGGCGCCGGTTATTTTGGTCATGTGTAATATATGAGACTTTTACTTATAGCAATTGCATCTGTAATTTTATTTTTCCCGCTGTATTGGATATTGCATCCAGTATTTGGGGCAAATTGGGGCGCAGGAATTGCAGCATTCATGATGTATATTGGATTACCTAATTTATTTTTATTTAAGTGGTATAAGAGAGGTACTAACCCAATCATCAAAGCGTGCAACTATTTATTAGCAGTTATTGTTATTGGTTTGTTGTGTTGGGTTGTTTATAGAGCTTTGTTTGAAGGAGCGCCTTGGCCAAACTCATTAGGACTCTTTGTAATGTATTTTTCTTCTGCAATATATTTTATAAAAAACGGCTATATGCCATATCAAGAAGATGAAATGGAAGCAAAAATGAGTCTTAAAACACATAAAAAGGAATAACGAGACATGGGGTCTCGTTAATACAACTATTATACCGAATTAGATAATGATTAAGTATTTAACCATAGCGTTTATTCTTCTTGTCCCTATCACGGAACAAGCCTACGCATGCAAATGCAGTGGTCTGGGTAATTATGATGTAGTTTTTGAAGGCACGGTTCTCAAAATCGAAATGGATCGAGAGGCAATGAGGACAGAACGTTATTATGCAGTTTACTTTGAAATAGAGAAGACGCTTAAAGGTATAACGCAATCAAAGGTTACAATTTATACTGGTTCGGTTCTATTATGTGGGATGAATTACGAAATCGGAAAGAAATATACCGTATATGCAATCAACGATGAGTATCTAAAAACAAAATATTGTTATGGTAGAGAATTAAAATAAGAGATCAAATGAAGACCCGGTTTAAAAAGGAATAACGAAACATGGGTCTCGTTAATACAACTGTTAGGGCATAAAGGAGAAATGTAAATGTCATTAGAAGATGTTATTGAGCAATTAGATAGTAATGATGAAATATTAGAATCATACGTATTACTAAGAGAAATGAAAATGTATCTTGATATTGGTGAGTATCAACCTCTAATAAAAATAAAAATACATAAAAGTTCATTTATCGATGGTAATCCTTATCATTTTGCCGTAAGTCACCATGTACATACCCCAGAACAAATGTCTCCTTACTTTCCTTCTCGCACATCGTTTTCATCTGAAAGAGAAGCAATTGATCAAGCTATATCTTCCACAACAAGTTTTTTGAAAGATGCAATTAATAAAGGCCATGATCCAGAAGATGAATGGTTAATAGCAAATGAAAATTTTTAAGTATAATGTCCTAACAAATAGGTCAAGATCGCCCGTAAAAAGCACGGGCTCGGATGCGGCGCAAAAGACGCGCCGCACCCCTTACCCAAGTCGTTGATGCTATAGAAAAAGCCCTAAGTTGACAGGCCGTTAAATTGTGAGACGATATAAGCGGTTAAAATTATTTAATCTCAACACGAATATTATTTTTATCGTTAGTTTCGCATTTACGGCGCCATTAAGTTTCATCAATACTTTTATATCATGGATAGGTATTTTTACAATTTCGATTTAAGCTCCATAAAATACTTGTTTATGGTTTTTTCTACAGTCTCGTTATGCATAAAAACAATGGAGTGCTATTTTAATGATTAAAGGAAGCTGCATGTGTGGAGAGATAACATATGCAATTCATGGCAGGCTTGGTGACATCTCTCACTGTCACTGCACTACATGCCGAAAAGCACATGGTTCTGCTTTTTCATCCGTTGCAGCCGTGCAAATAAATGAATTTGAATTTACTTCAGGTGAAAATCTAATTAAGTGTTACCAATCGTCACCTGATAAAGTTAGGTGCTTTTGTTCAAATTGTGGCTCACATATATATGCCCACAGAGAAAGTCAAAAGCATTATATTCTTCGCTTAGGTACATTGGATGACGACCCTGAAGTCAGACCCGCAAATCATATCTGGGTTAGCCTAAAGGCGCCTTGGTATAACCTCGAAACTGACTGTAACTTACCTAAATATGGTGAATGGGCAGATGAGCGATAATCAAAAAATGCATAAGGCATTCGAACCGACGCCAAAAAGCAGCGCGGTTTAAATGGCGCTATAAGGAAAAAGTATAATTTTTGGACTTAAAAAGTTATCATCAAAGAAGTTTTTAGTTTTACATGATACTGTAACTTCAGCATATCCGAATTGTTATAAATTATTTCATTCATCGACAAGCAAGAAATACACTTAAATCTGTTTCAGATCAAAGAGTTAATGATACTGACTGCGCTGTAATTACACGCCATAGCCAGTTAAATTCAAGGTAAGCGTGGCAATCTGAAAGAGAAGAGATATTCACGGCCAGATTGCCGCGTCAGTAGTGAAAAACGCTTGTTTTACAGCCTTCCTCGCAATGACCGGCAATGGCTAACTTTGTGTGGTTCCCTCAGGCTCGGAACACATTTTAAAAACGGATCAAATATAAATGAACAATATTACAGATAAAATAGATATTACAAGAATTGAAGAAGCAATCTATATGCTAAATACCCACGTTAAAGAAGAGAGCATTAAACCTTTCATCTCAATATTAGAAGCCATCAAGGATGAACCTGAAAACGAATCACTTTTAATACAGCTTCACGGTGTATTTCAGAGCCTTGGCATAATTCAAGGTGCAGTTTTAACCTATGCTCCCTCTATTTATGATTTGATAGGTGTTGATCCCTTTGGTGATAATAAGCAGGGCTCAGAGAACGAATAATTCTAAACATCTTAAAGAATAAACTGGGGCGCTACTGTTTGTATTGAAAGCTATGCTATCAACCTCGGCTATCGGTATTCCGGGAGGCACAATACTTAATTAAAGCTAATCCATAGGTTGCCAATAATCAAGTAATGCGCCCCTGGAACTGCACCTGGGCTTAATTCTATGGGGAACTAGTGAATTTACGCTACACAAGCGGCTGTGATTAAAAGCCACCCCAAGCCACAAATAATGAAGTAATTTGTTCGTTCCAATTTGTTCCATTCATAATGCTACTTTGGCTTTATATTAATCTTAAAAAACATAAATTTAAGCTCATTCAGAAAGTAAAGACCTCGTATTTCTTGCCTGTATTAATATTATTAATCTGGGCACTAGCTAGGGTTATTTGTATAAAAGTATGAAGTTAATTATTATGATAAACGCTTTAGTTTTAAACTAAAGCCAGCAAATACCGAATAATTGAGGCCAGATACAAACCAGGTACAAAATTTAGTATTGAAGGTAGTAATTTTGAGAATTCGCTTACATTTATAGCTAAAATATCATATCCTCTCACTCGAGCAAATATCGAGTACGAAAATCAAAGGAAAACCAATTTTACCTGTAACACACCTATATAATAGGTTCGAAGTTATTAACTGAATTACCAAACAAAAAACATAAATGCACGATTAACTCAGAACAAGCTCAGGTAGCTGTTTTGATGATAATTTAACCAATTACAATTACAACTACAATTATAGAGGAAATACCAATGTTCACGAGCAATCCCTTTGCCGAGCTTTCGGCATTTATATCAACAGATATTATGCAGATATACATCATTGTTATGGCTGTACTCGTCGCTGGCGGTACAATACTAGACATGATGCATAAGAAAAGTGCGAAGTACTTTTTCGAAGATGCAAAAAAAGCGAAGGCAAATTCTACGCGCACAGTGGGTACTGGTGAAAAAGCCGGTCTTGCAGTAGCCGTTCTAGCTAACGAAGTATTAACTTCAGGTGAATTTGCCAATACGAAACGTAGAATTTCCCACCTTTTAACCATGTACGGTTTTATCCTTTTTGTTGTTTCTTCAGCGTTAATGATTTTTGGATTTGACTCAGTTGCAACAGAAACACTTGCTCAAATTTGGCACACAGGTGCAATCATGCTTTGCCTTGGTGGTTACTGGTTCTGGTTCTCCATTCGTGTGGATGTGAACTCAGAAGGTGCAAAATGGTACAAATTAGTACGTGCAGACATCTTTATCGTTTCTCTTTTCACTACTGCAACATTCGCACTTATCTGGTCTTACTTACAGTCTAATGGTATGAATGGCAAAGTTGGAGAAATGGGACTAACAACATTGTTCTTCTTATTCTTCCTTATTTCTAATACGACACTTTTTGCGAGCGTATTGTGGTCGAAGTTTGCTCACATGTTCTTTAAACCGGCTGCAGCATTGCAAAAACGTATTGCTAAAGCAGATGGTTCTAATTTGAACTTGCCTACTGACTTCGATTTGACTGACCCAGCAGTACAAGCAAGATTCCCTGATATTCCAGAATATATGGGTAAGACCCCAGAATATATGGGTCATGGTATTAGACGTGAATCAGCAAACCACTACTAACATTAATTTAATAACAATTATTTAAGAAAAGAGGATTTAAAATGCCAACTTTTGTATATATGACTCGATGTGATGGTTGTGGCCAGTGCGTAGATATCTGCCCATCTGACATCATGCACATCGATAAAACACTACGTCGTGCTTATAACATTGAACCTAACATGTGCTGGGAATGTTATTCCTGTGTAAAAGCTTGCCCACACAACGCAATTGATGTGCGCGGTTATGCTGATTTTGCTCCACTTGGTCACTCAGTACGAGTTCAACGTGATGAAGAAAAAGGCACTATTGCATGGCGCATTAAGTTCCGTAACGGTAAAAAAGATATGGAGTTACTCGCGCCTATTACAACTAAGCCATGGGGCAAGTTTATTCCACAATTAGCTAACGAATCTGCACCCGCTAAAGAAATGGTCAACAGTGAGCTATTATTTAACGAGCCAAAATATGTTGCTATGAATGACAGTGCTTTACCTACGCTTAAATCAAATGGCTTAGAAATTAAAGAAGGGGTTTACTACTAATGGGCTACAAGACAATTATTGAAGATGATATTGACATCTTAGTTGCAGGTGCGGGCCTTGGTGGTACCGGTGCTGCTTTCGAAGCAAGATATTGGGGTAAAGATAAGAAAATCGTTATTGCTGAAAAAGCAAATATCGATCGTTCTGGTGCGGTAGCACAGGGTCTTTACGCGATTAACTGTTACATGGGTACACGTTTCGGCGAGAACAACCCTGAAGATCACGTACGTTATGCACGTATCGATTTAATGGGTATGGTTCGTGAAGATTTAGCTTTTGATATGGCGCGTCACGTTGACTCGGCTGTGCATCAGTTTGAAGAATGGGGCCTTCCTATCATGCGTAACGCCAAAACGGGTGCTTACCTTCGTGAAGGTCGCTGGCAGATAATGATTCATGGTGAATCTTACAAGCCTATCGTTGCAGAAGCAGCGAAAAAATCTGCGGATAAAGTCTATAATCGTGTATGCGTAACTCACTTATTAATGGATGATTCTAAAGAAAACCGTGTAGGCGGTGCTGTTGGTTTCAACGTTCGTACTGGTAACTACCATGTATTTAAGTCTAAGACTGTAATCTGTGGTGCAGGTGGTGCTTCTAACATCTTTAAACCACGTTCAGTTGGTGAAGGTGCTGGTCGTGTTTGGTATGCACCATGGTCATCGGGTTCTGCATACGGTCTTATGATCGGTGCTGGCGCGAAAATGACACAAATGGAAAACCGTATCGTATTAGCACGTTTCAAAGATGGTTATGGTCCAGTTGGCGCATACTTCTTACACCTTAAAACATATACTCAAAATGCTTATGGTGAAGAATACGAATCAAAATGGTTTCCAGCACTTCAAGAAATGGTTGGTAAAGAATACCTGGATCCAGAAGCGTCGCATGCAACACATCGTCCAATTCCAACATGTTTACGCAACCATGCAATCATCAACGAGGTGAATGCAGGTCGTGGTCCAATCCACATGGTTACTATGGAAGCGTTCCAGGATCCACATTTAGAAGAAATTGGCTGGCATAACTTCTTAGGTATGACCGTTGGTCAAGCAGTACTTTGGGCTGCAACTGACGTTGATCCTAAATATGAAAACCCTGAATTAACAACTTCTGAACCATACGTAATGGGTTCACACGCAACAGGTTGTGGCGCATGGTGTTCGGGTCCTGAAGATGTTTCTCCAGAAGAATACTTCTGGGGTTATAATCGTATGACGACTGTTGAAGGTTTATTTGGTGCGGGTGATGCGGTAGGTGGTACACCACACGCATTCTCATCAGGTTCTTTCACTGAAGGTCGTCTAGCGGCTAAAGCTGCTTGTAAATATATCGATGATGGCAAGGCAGAAGGCATCCGTGTTTCTGACGAACAAATTAGTCGTCGTAAAGAAGATATCTACAAGCCAATGGAAGTTTACACTGTAGGCCGTAACGAAATTGTTGCTGGTTCTGTTAACCCTAACTACATCAACCCACGTCAAGGCCTGGATCGTCTACAGAAATTGATGGATGAGTACTGTGGTGGTTTTGGTGTTAACTACATGACTAATGACAAGCTTCTTAGCATCGGTCTTAAGAAAATGGCTATTCTAGGTGAAGATCTGGATAAAGTGGCTGCTGAAGATGTACATGAATTACTTCGTGCATGGGAATTAAAGCATCGTTTCCTTACTTCTGAAAGTGTATTCCAGCATACAATGTTCCGTAAGGAAACTCGCTGGCCTGGTTACTACTACCGTGGTGACGCGATGAAAGTTGATGATGAAAACTGGCATGTATTAACAGTTTCTCGTCGTGATCCTAAAACGGGTGAGTACACTATGGAAAAAGCACCTCTGTACCATCTTGTAGGCGACATTGAAGACAAAGATCTTGCTAAACTGAAAGCACAAGGTCACCACTAAGCAAATAAAGGCTTGGTTTTAAAGCCTTTGATAAGCTTGCTTTTAAAAAGGACTGGCATGTATTTTGTCAGTCCTTTTTTTATCCAAGTCTATCAATCAAGGCAGGGGATTATTTCCTGCTATAGATAAGCTTAAGCATTACTATGAATTTTACTGAGAACGTTAGATGAATATAATTGAAAATACAGATGAAGAGATTTTAGAACAAGCACACGTGATGTGGGCAGATTTAGTTAAATATTCGAATGAAGGTAACTACGGTGCTTTTACTCGTAACTTTTCTGCTTCATTTATTCAGGGCGCAAATGAAGTTGAAATGGGTAAGCAGTTTGCTCGTAGTGATCTAGCAAAGAACCTATCAGATGACTATGAATATCTTGGCATGATTCGTCGTGGTGAATATGTCACAGTATTATATAAAGTGATTCACAAAAAAGATAAAGGTGAATGGCTAGGTCGATTAGTACTCGGCTATGAAAAAGAAAGAGTAAGAATTTTTGGTGCGACGCTTTTCTAGGATAAAAGCGCTAAAAATAGATATAAACAGCATTAGTAACAACAGGTTTTTTAAGTATGTCAGATACAATTGAAGACGAAAAATTCGTCGAGATAAACTATAAAGTCGTCGATGACAAAACAGGTGACGTTTTGGTTACGGTAGATTATCCACTTGGCTATGTTCATGGTGTTAATGATGTCATGTCAGAAGAAGTGACTAAACATCTTTATGGCAAAAAAGTTGGGGATATTATTGATGTGCCGATTGATACTAAACTGCTCTATGGTGAGCGTGATGAGTCATTGGTCTTTACCGACAGCATAGAGAACGTGCCAGAGGAATACCATGAAATTGGCATGACCATCACCATGGAAAACGAAAATGGTGAACCAAGAAGTTTTATTGTCACTCGTTTTGACGACAAATCATTAACCGTTGATGGTAATAATCCACTATGTGGTCGTGATGTAACGTTTGTCCTGGAAGTACTAACCATACGAGAAGCAACCGATGAAGAAATTGATCTTGGTGGCGCTGTTGATGCTGACCCAGGATTAAATGACATACTGAAAAGCGCAGAATGAAATTTACAAATACATATAAGTTTTATCCAGCCAATAAGTCCTTGGAACGTGCAATCGCAAATTCAATAGGCTTGCTGAGTGAAGAGTTAGCTGAAGCAACTCGTCCAGATACCAATGTAACGGCGGCAGATAATTTTCTTCATACAAGAGGGAATTATGAGCAGTATCGTTTTAATACCAATATTCTTGGCAGTTTGCGTGAGGCGCTTGAGGGCTTACTGACAGATGAATATCGTACTCAAGGCCCATTGGCTTGGGCTGAGAGTCAGAATAGGCTTGGAAACATTCTAGGTGCGCTAGCTCAACAGAAAAGAGATATTGAGCTGTATCAAAAGGCAATTGAATGTTTTAACCATGCACTAGAAATTTATAATCAGGAAGATACAGCTCTTTATTGGGCGGCCACGCAAGCAAATTTAGGTACAGCGTTACAAGCATTGGGTCGGCAAGAATCGGATTCAAAATTATTGAACCAAGCTATTGATGCATATACAGCTGCATTATTGGAATATACTCGAAAAGACACACCACAAGAATGGGCTGGAGTAATGTTTCAACTGGCCACGACTTTTCATGAATATGGGTGCCTGCTCAAAGGTAATCGTACTTTTCAAAAGTCCGTTGTATCCTATAAAAACGCACTTGCTGAACTTGACGCTGATAATTACGCTTTCGAGCTGGCAGCCACTCACAACAACCGTGGATCAGTTCTTCAGCATTTAGCTGAATCTGAAGAAAATGCGGAACGAATGCAAGAGGCAATCCGGTCATTTGAGACTGCTTTAACGATATGTATGGAGCAACAACTTCCAATTCATCTTGCAGTACTTTGCCGTGTAAATAAGGCAACGGCTCAAAGTCTTCTGTCTGGATTAACAAAGGATACCGCCCTTGCTGACGAAGTAGCTGATGAGTGTGAAGTCATTATCGAAGGCTTTCCACATGCGCTTCAACCACTGTGTTCAAAATACTGTAATGAACTGATGAATAAGATGAGGGAAGAAGTAAAACAGGCATCTGCATAATAGTTTAAATTTAATGTAATCAGTGTAAAGAATGTGTGGGTCGAATAATATACAGAAATATCCATTATTTTTAAAAGATAAAGTTGTGATGACAACATGATGGTTATTAGTTGAACTGAACTGCTAACCCATTAATTAACTATAGGATTTTTAAGATTGTTACCTGAAGTTAAAGAAGTAAAAAAACGTGATCCAAATAACCCTTGCCTATTTTGTACAGATACAAAAGGGGTGTCTCTGGAAAATGAACTAGCGTACAGCGCGCGTGACAGCTATGGGGTAAGCCCAGGTCATACTCTGGTTATCCCTAAACGCCATGTAGCTGATTTTTTCGATTTGGCGCCTGAAGAGGTTGCAGCCTGTATGAATCTTATTAATGATGAGAAAAAAATTATTGATGAGGAATTTAATCCCGATGGTTATAATATAGGTGTAAATATTGGACCAGCAGCTGGTCAGAGCATTTTACATGTTCATATTCATATTATTCCCCGTTACAAGGGAGATGTTGAAAATCCCCAAGGGGGAGTTCGGCATGTGTTACCAAAAAAGGCGCATTACAAGCGCTGATATAGTATAATTTGGTCAGTTTACTGGGAGGGACTGACATATATGTTTATTTTCCTCCCGCTATTTTAACAATTAAGGAGTTAATATTATGGGTGAGTTTACAAGACCTAAAGTGCCAGCAGGCGTAACTGAGTATGTGACAACAACACAGAAAGAGATTGTTCCTGGACAGTTCCATGTAGGCTACACAACTGAATGGAAAAGCTTCCAAAAAGAAGTACCTTACAGCACGCCTAAAAAACCTTAAGTCAGTAGGTTGCGCCACTATCAAAGTTGCGCAGTCCTCGGATTGAGATTGTGATAAGCACGCTTTATAGCGTGCTTTTTACTGTCAATGTATTAAGAATAGTAATTTGTGTGAGCGTTAATTGAAGAGCAATACCGCTCATACGTACTGCTAGCGTGTGTAGGTTGGTTGTAAAAATATTTAATTGTTTTAGAAGTTTAAACTCGCGCAGAAAGTACGTAATCCACATTTATAAACGCGCCAATATCTGCCATAAAGCGGGTTGTTCTTCCGCCGAAGCCTACATCCGGGCTGACCTCATCTTTATCAATCGATAACACTAGCTCTACGCCGAGTCTGGGTGATAAATTGTGGTTTTTAATCACTTGCAGGATTTTTTCCTTGGCCGGTTCAATCTGCTTCAGGATAATATCCGTCAATTTATAAACGTCCACGTCATCCGTAACGGTTTCTGTTGATAATTCCCATGAGCTGATCACGGGTGTGTCCAAACCACTGTTTGCACCGGCTGCGTTGACTGAGGTGGGTTCGATGCCAAGCTGTCGAGTAATGTCATCAGGATTAAAATGATAACCAGCAAGTGCGAAGAATGCCCGTCCTTTATTAGATGCCAAAATTATTCACTCCAAATTTTCTTTTCAAAATACTACCCTCATCAATTAACTATAAATATAAGACAGAATTATAACGTATAGCTCGAATAGATGCTTGCACTTCCCTGGGCAATGCGATTTAGGCTCCTCTGTTTTAAAGGATAATGCTCAAAACTTAATAAATGTCATAAAAGAAAACCTACACCAAAGTCCTCACCCATATGAAAATAATGGGTGGCCGATTAGGCTCCTCTTCTCGAAGAAACAATATTCAACATCGGCTGGTTTATCAAGTGTATGAAAAAGAAAATACAGCAAAAGTAATTCGGCTATGGATGCAGTAAGCATAGTAAAAAAAATAACAAGACTTTTAAAGCGCATCGCCTACCGTGCGCTACTCGAACGATTACCCGCGCGCTTTACTTGCGAGTAATTGCCGTTTAAGTAGTCGCTATATTTGATATTTTAGTTATTAAAAATCAGCTACTTTTGTTAGCTATCTTCGTATAGAATCCGCCATACTATTTTTGCTGATTAAATATTTCAAAACATTAATGTTTAACTAGCGACTCCTTATTATCCCTTTCGTACATGACAAAAAAACTAATGAATAATAAAACTATAGCAACGCACAACGGTAATTTTCATGCAGATGATGTTTTCAGTATCGCTGCATTTAAGAGCATATTCCCTTCTTTTAAGCTCATTCGCACCCGTGATTTAGAGCTTATCGCCAAGGCAGATATTGTGATTGATGTAGGCGGTGAATATGACGCGGATACAGACCGTTTTGATCATCATCAACGGGGTGGTGCTGGTGAGCGCGAAAATGGTATTCCCTATTCCTCGTTTGGTTTAATTTGGCAGAAATATGGCTTAGAAATATGCCAAGGTAACCAGGACGTAGCAAATGCTGTTGATGCTGGCCTGGTATCAACAATTGATGCCATCGATTGTGGTCATGTCGAAGGTATTTATAAAGGTATTAGCCTTAGCCAAACTATTTCAATGTTTAACCCGACCTGGCAAGAAGACCGTCACTTTGATACCTGTTTTGATGACGCTGTTAATTTTGCATCGCGCGTTTTAACACGATTCATTGCGTCGGCTAACGGCGGCATTAGTGCGAAAGAAATTGTGGCTAAAGCGATTGAAAATGCAGAAGATCCAAGGTTGATTGTATTAGAAAAATATACCCCGTGGAAAAGAACGGTTCACGCCTTATCAAAAGAGGCTTTATATATAGTTTATCCATCTCAGACCGGGCAATGGAGAATTCAAACAGTACCTGTTGAGCCAGGTTCATTCGAAGACAGAAAATCACTGCCTAAACAATGGGCCGGCTTATCCGATAAAGACCTTATAGAAGTGACTGGTATTGATGATGCCATGTTTTGCCATAATGGTTTATTTATTGCAGGTGCAGAATCATTTGAAAGCACTATGAAAATGGCATCCATCGCACTTAAAGACGAATAAAAGTACTATCAGAAGTAAAACTTAACAATTCAAATTAACACGTACATAAAGCTGTTATTAATACTGCCTGTGAGCCCTTAAACACGGCTGCTTCAAAGTTTAATACCCGAAAACTTTTTAGTTAATAACAATCTTCTTAAGTAGAGCTACTATCGTGAATGATAGCAAGGCATCAATTGCACGAGAAGATTCCAACACCATATCTAGCCCTTATGCTTATCCTTATGCCGCTAATAATTTCTAACCATTAGTGATTTCACTTACAATGACAGAAAACAAAATCTAAATGGAGCTAACAGATGAAAGTGCTTATTGTCTTAACATCACACGATAAACTCGGTGATACTGGAAAGAAAACAGGTTTTTGGTTAGAAGAATTTGCTAGCCCTTATTACCGCTTAAAAGATGCGGGCGCAGAAGTTACTCTGGCCTCGCCGCTTGGTGGCCAACCACCGCTTGACCCAAAAAGTAACGAAGCTGATTTCCAAACCGATGACACACGCCGATTCGATAATGACCCGGCTGCCCAAAATGAGTTGGCAAAAACGGTTAAATTGACTGAAATGAAAGTGGAAGACTTTGACGCGGTATTTTATCCCGGTGGTCATGGCCCACTGTGGGATCTGCACAATAACAGCGATTCAATAGCGCTGATTGAAGGTTTTATTGCCGCCGGAAAACCTGTGGCGACGGTTTGCCATGCACCTGCGGCGTTGTTAAAGGCCAGGGAACAAAATGGTGACCCGTTGGTCAAAGACAAGAAGGTCACTGGCTTTAGTAACTCCGAAGAAGCTGCCGTCGAACTGACGAACGTCGTACCATATTTGCTCGAGGACCAACTTCTAGCATTGGGCGGGGTATACCAGAAGGTTGATGACTGGAACTCCCTGGTCGTTGTTGATGGTTTAATTATAACCGGACAAAACCCTGGATCTTCAGCTGCGGTTGCTGATGAATTAATTAAAGCGCTTACTTAGTTTTACGCCACATAACAAGGTGGCCTGGCCAAACTATATGTGCACTACGAACAGTGAAATATATCTAAGCCTTTAAGCCGTTGCGTAAAAATACGTAACTCTGACAGCCATTCTTCGTCTCTTTAAGAGGCAACAATGTTATTCGAGTATAATTAATGAATGTTCGCAAAAGTTTTACTATTATTTCAATAATAATTATTTTTACGTTGGTTTTAGCTAAGTTGTATTGGGGGCTAATTATTATCGGCCCCATCGCGTTGCTTGGGCTATACGACCTTATTCAAAAAAAACATACTATCCTGCGAATATACCCGGTTATCGGTCATTTTCGTTACTTGTTTGAATCCATTCGACCTGAAATTCAGCAGTATTTTGTTGAATCAGATATTTCCGGTCGACCCATAAATCGTGAATTTAGAGCACTCGTTTATCAGCGGGCTAAAAAAGAACTTGATACACGTCCCTTCGGGACGCAGTTTGATGTTTACCGTTCTGGCTATGAATGGATAAACCATTCTCTTGCTCCCATGCATGTCGAAAATAAACATCCGCGCGTTATGTTTGGTGGGCCTGATTGTAAAAAACCATACTCCGCGTCACCAATGAATATTTCTGCTATGAGTTTCGGTGCACTTAGCAAGCATGCCATTATGGCTTTAAACAAGGGGGCCAAGCTTGGTAACTTTGCACACAACACCGGTGAAGGCGGACTAAGTGCCTACCATCTAAAACACGGTGGTGACATCATTTGGCAAATTGGCACAGGGTATTTTAGTTGTCGGGATCAAAACGGTTTGTTTGATAAAGATCTGTTTGCCTTAAAAGCACAGCTTAATGTTGTTAAAATGATTGAAATTAAACTATCCCAAGGTGCAAAACCCGGGCATGGTGGAATTCTTCCAGCAGCAAAATTAACCGCAGAAATTGCCGAAATCCGACACGTCCCGATGGGGCAGGATGTCATTTCACCACCGGCGCATTCCGCTTTTGATTCTCCCAAAGGGCTATTGGAATTTGTCAGTGAGTTAAGGCGTCTTTCTGGTGGCAAACCGATTGGATTTAAATTATGTATTGGTAAAAGAAGCGAATTTCTTGGCATTTGTAAAGCAATGCTCGACACGGGTATTACACCAGACTTCATAACTGTTGATGGTGGCGAAGGTGGCACCGGCGCTGCCCCTATCGAGTTTACAAACTCGGTCGGCACGCCCTTACGCGATGCCATTATTTTCGTTAACAATGCGTTAGTAGGCACCGGCCTACGAAGCAAGATACGTATTATAGCCTCAGCTAAAATTCTTTCTGCCTTTCATTTGGCGCGTATTATTGCACTCGGTGCCGATACGGTTAATTCGGCACGTGGGATGATGCTGGCACTGGGCTGCATACAGTCTCGTAGCTGCAACACAGATAAGTGTCCAACGGGCATTGCGACCCAGGATCCGGCCCGCTACAAATCACTGGATATTGATGTTAAAGGTCAGCGGGTGTCGAACTTCCATAGTTTAACGATTGCTAGCCTCACTGATTTGTATGGCGCCTGTGGCCTGGAAACATTAAGTGAGTTAGAGCCACATCATATCAATCGTCGTGTTGATAGTTCAACAACTGCGAGTTATGACGAACTCTATCCTGCCGTGACACCGCTGTGTTTATTGTCTGACAAAGACATACCTGAGCCATGGAGATATAGCTGGAGAAAAGCATCGGCGGAGAAGTGGTGAACATTTTAATGTCTGTCAAAATAGTTTTATCGAGACACTTCGCTGACCGACAACACTATCCATCTTAAGAGGCTGCATGAGAATTTGGGATTTAAATCCAGGTTATCTAAATAGACAAAGCCTTCTAGGCGAGCACCGTGAACTACATGGTCTTGTATCTATCATTAAATACAATAAAAAAGGCTATTCAAAACATCCTGAAACCCTGCGCTGGGTTGGTCTTGGTTGGGCACTAAAGCAGCGCCATAAGTTACTTGTTGCAGAAATGAATTTACGCGGGTACACCGATCGATCTCCGGTTTTATTAAGGTCAAAGCACGGTGTTTGGCCAGAAATATTTATTGATGAACCCGCCAGGCAAATTTCTATTTTGAAAAAAAAATATATCCATCTAGAATCAGGACGTATTCCACTGCCAAAAAATGCCCAGATATTCTGGGCTCATCATAAATATTCTGTGATGGCGCGCGATATTACGGCTTATAAAAATATTGGCAAACGGGTAGAGTCTAAAGCTGGGGCAAAAGACTTGCACAACCTTGCAACGGAAATTACGACTCTTTTAAGAGCTCCTCCAGAACAGAGACTCATTGAAAATACTTTATTGCATATGTGGGGTTATGTTTCTAAGCACTCTTCAATTCCGGGGAAGTCTTTAAAGGACATAGGCAATAAAGCCTTACTAAAAGAGATACAACAGTTATCTTTAACAAATAATGTTAAATATTTAGTTCATTCGACTTCATTAAGTGAATTAAACGCATGGAATATATAAATGATACACTCATTGTGTATTAGTCATTGCTGAATTAAGGACTAATCAGGAATATGAAACTATATCAAAAAATTACAAACGCTTTAAACCCTTTTCTAAAGGCAATACAAAAAAGGTTAGTTACTGCTAAACAGTAAGCGTATATTATTTTTTAAAAAAGGAGAAGAAACATGTGGAAACTTCTAACAATTAAAGGGTTTTTAATCTCAGCCTTTAGCCTGTTTATCATTATGAATAATGTTTTTGCTAAAGAATGTTATGAAAAATCACCGAATCTTGTTCAACTCAAAGACGATTACTTTAAGTTCACACCCAATATTAAGATATCAGATAAAGATAGAGTGTTACTAAACGAGCTATACAAAAATATTAAGGGGCAGTGGAAAGGGAGTATATTACACACGGCTTGTAAAGGACCTGATAAAGCACCAACTAAAACTCTAAAAGAAGTAGATGCTACAGTAGAATTTTACACAACTAATAATTATTTAGTTATTAATTCAAAAAGATTCAAAGATGATAGAAGCATAGGCAAGCAGAGAAAACTTAGATTATTAGGAGACGAGGGATTATTTAATTTTAAGTTTATAAACAATAATAGTTTAGTTTTTACTGAAATTTTATTTAAGAAAAATGCAACTTCAGGAACGCGTTTACTTGAATCACTTTATGAACTTGAATTAAACGGTGATAAAATAACATTTACTATAGTTGACTATGTTAATGGTGTTTTTGTTTTTGATGAAAAATGGTCTCTGACTCGTGATTAGTGCTGTATTAATAATATGTAGTTGTTTTCATTAATGACATTTTGTTTATTTTTAATCCAAAATAAAGCACATGCCATTAATGATAGCCAATACTATCCTAAAGGAAAATAAAATGAATAATAACGAAGATCGGCGAGTTACTATTGTTGATGTTAAGATGCCATTTTTATCAATGGTCGTGTTTATGGTTAAGGCTGCAATTGCCTCTATCCCTGCATTTATTATTTTATCTATAATTGGAACACTTTTCTTTTCTGTTCTGGGCGGAGTGTTTAATAGTATGGGCCGCTTTTAAGCATTTTAAAAAATGACCTAATTGAAACTTGTAGCCATTACACCATTACTGTGAAGATACCCAAAATTTTTTACATAATTATCGTTTGAGTGGTAGCTAGATATGAACGGACTTAAAAAAGTTGAAGTGATGTATTTTACCGATATTCTTTGTATATGGGCATACCTGGCTCAGATTCGAATTGATAAAATGAAAGCTACATTCGGCACTAACATCGAGGTACATAATCACTTTATTCCGGTATTTGGCTCGGTTGAATTAAAACTTGAGAAAAATTGGAGCGCCCAGGGTGGCGTTGCTGCCTACAATAAACATATTAGAGATATTGCGTTAACCTTTAGCCATATTGATGTTCACCCTGAAATATGGATGAAAAATATTCCAACTACTTCAGCCAGCGGCCATCTTTTTTTAAAGGCCGTTCAAATATTGGAATCTCGTGGTGAGCTGCCTTGCCTTACTACACAAACTAATTGTGCTAATAACACGTTTGAAGCAACGGTATGGGAAATGCGTGTCGCATTTTTTAAAGACCTCATCGATATCTCAAGTTTCCCTGAACAAATGCGTATTGCCGAACGCCTGGGCTTACCGCTACAAAAAATTGAACGTTTAATTAAAAGCGGGGTTGCCTTCGCTGCGCTGGATGATGATTTGCAACTTAAAGAAAAATATATTGTCTCAGGTAGCCCAACCATAATATTAAATGAAGGGCGGCAAATTATTTATGGTAATGTTGGTTATAGAGTTATCGAAGCCAATATTCAGGAACTTTTAAACCAGCCTGAAAGCCAGGCAAGCTGGTGTTAATACAACAGCCTCACAATTAGGAGTATAAGTATGGATAACGTCGAATACGCTGGATTCTGGTTACGACTGCTCGCTTCAATAATTGATTCGATATTAGTACTTGTAATTATTTTACCTGTTCTTACATTAATTTATGGCCAAGACTATTGGATTAGTGCACAGCTCACGGCTGGCTTCTGGGACGTTTTCCTTAACTATTTTTTACCTGCCATTGCCGTCATTATTTTTTGGATTTATAAGTCCGCCACACCTGGAAAAATGCTTTTAAACATTCGCATTGTTGATGCAATAACAGGCAACAAGCCCACTACCGGTCAATTGATAGGCCGTTATTTCGCTTACTATATTTCAATGCTACCCTTTTTTATGGGATTCTTCTGGGCGGGTATTGATAAGCGCAAACAAGGCTGGCACGATAAACTAGCAGGTACCGTAGTCATTAAAAATACAGTGAAAGAACAAGACAGTCCACTAAAACCAAATAATTTTTAACATGATTAACTTGAGGGGTCTATTGCGTGTGAATTACTTGCATTCACTCTAAACCAGCCGGCAATACTATAACGTGTTTTATTTGCAACCAATACTTCATGCGGGAATTGCTCACTTAAAAAAATTACCATCGTGCCGGCACGTGGGCTAACAGATTCTATTATGGTCTTCTCATCTTGTGAATACATTACTAACTCACCACCATCTTGCGTGTTCCAGTTTTCGTTTAGATAAAGAATCGTAGACAGGACTCGATTACTTTTGCCGCTTAAAGTATCTACATGTTGTTTATAAAAATCACCTTCTTGATAAATGGCGTAGTGACTCTCATAATCGAATAAGCCTAAGTATAAAGCTTGATTTAGATGAGCGCGCAAGGATCCCATGAAGCTTAAATATTCATTATCAATTGAATTTTGTTTATTCAACCAATGAATTTTATCTCTACGAATCTCCGGATTGCTTTGTTGATTTTTACTGCGTCCAATTTCCGCTGTTTTTAAATCGTCTTCTTCGAATCCTTTAATGCGTTTGCTTAAGGAGCACAACATATTATTAACGAGATAGTCTGGAATAATAATATAGCCTTGTCTTGCTATCGCACTTACTATTATATTAATCTGCTGCTCATTTAGTGAATTCAAAACGCTAACCTTATCATTCCAAATACTTGTTATGAAATTTTAATTCTAACGACTTTCATAACTTCAAAATCGATGCCGGCAATGGTTTCTACTGCTGGATAATACGTTAAATTCACTCGCTGACCCTTTAAATCTTTATAGGCTTTTTTGCGTTTATATTTAAACGGTACTTCACAACCTTCTATCATTAAAGAGTTAATCGTCCATTCGCCTTGTTGCCGCTGTACATGCGACACTACTTTTTTCATTTCGGAATGAATAGTTTCTTTATGTTTTTTGAGTATTTTCTCAGGATTACTTTTCATTCGACACCTTAAAGGCTTCATGGAATTATTTTATACTTGGGTATTGCTATATGCTAATGCCACTCTAGTTCTACACGCTTCCAATTTTGATAGGTAATTTTATATAAAAAATGCTCCCCAGGCGACCGACTCTTTAAAATGCTATAATTTCACTTCATACCCAGAGCACACAGTATTTTGCTCAATAAAACCCATGATTTCTAAATCTCCTCCATTAAATATGCGCTTTTTGTATAGGTTAGGTTGAATAATTACAACCATTACCATTATTATCCTTAAGTCTTTAGCCTCTTTGCCGATAAATTATTACGACAATCAACATATTAGGTAAAGTTATGAGCGACAAAATTAAAATTGCATTATTGGGTCTAGGCGAAGTAGGGCAAGATTTTGCTGAGGCATTTTTGGAAATGATTCAAGAGGCAGGCAAGCCTATTGAAATTGCAGCTATTGCACATCGTCATTTAGATTCTGCCGTTGCCCTGGGCTTTCAACAAAGCGGTGTACCGGCCTTTGAAGATGCGACCGGAATTATTGAAATGGGCGAAAAAGTTGATATTATTTTCGATTTAACCGGTGATGCGGACACTCGCTCTGCTTTGCGTAAGGGCTTACAAGATAGCAATAATCGCCATACCGTTATTGCCCCGGAAATGATAGCCAAGTTACTCTGGATGTTTTTTGACGATAGCGCCGGCTTGAAAAATATGGGTGGCGGTGGCTATAGTTAATTTTCATGGTGCAGCTAACTTTCATCTACAGTTAGCCGCAGCCGGAAATCGGGTGACTATTGGCTGCGGCGCTGCCCCTTAATTTATATATTTCTCCAAATTAGCCTTTTAAAGCTAATTCCGACTCTGTTTTCATTCCAAATTTCTTCATCAACCAACCAGGAGGGCAGAAACCAGTGAATTGGCTTTGAAATGCATTAAAACCGATAAAAAGGGTTGCCCACGTCCATAATGGATTATGAAAAAGCGCCAATAAAGACGTTGCCATAACCATGATTCCTGCAAACGCAAAAAGTGCTCTTTCGATAGACATCATATTTCTCCTGTTGAGTTTCTCAATATTGTTCTGCTTGTGCCAGCCATTATACAAAGCCAGTACGAAATGTATGTCTTCTAAGGTACATAAGTATAGCTTACTGGCGCTATGCTTAGATGGTACCTTTGTATTTATAAGTCTTAGTCTTCAGCAGTAAAGCCAAAGGCCTTGTTATGTACGTAAACCAGCTTACATGCTTCAATATATTTTGCATCATGAATACGGCCAGCCTTAATATAGCCGGTTTCCCCTTTATTTAGAGTAACTAATGTGCCATCTGGCTCAAGACCATTTTCGCCTTTAGTGTAAAACTGTATGCTCATTTTGCCTTCGACTACCACCGTCATGTCGTCACCCGGATGCGAGTGTATAGGCTCTTCGGTTCCGGCCTCCCAACGTTCCATCATAACTTCAACGCCGTCCGGATTGGTCGGGCAGGTTGTTCTCAGGGTAAACCCTGCTGGTGTATCGGGAATGGAAACATGATTTTGCCAAATCGCGCTGGTTTCGCTGGTTAGTTCTTTGTTATCAACACTCATCTCTAGTCCACTGGTTAATTAAAATTTAGGGGCACAATATCGCATGTTGTACTAATAGAACAGGTGCAATTAGAAAGGTTATTAAGCGCTAAATCACTGACATTATTTTTTCAGTTTCTTTGCGGTAGCAATGGACTCTTTTGCCCATGCCAATAGCGTATCGGGTTCATCAAATAACTCACCCGGCACCTCATGGTATTTTTTAACGTTAACTTTGCCATTTTTTTTATTATACCAAAAACACTCGGCGCCCATTTCTATATACTTATCTCGCGTAGAGGCATCGACTACGAAAAACAGACTATTGTCCATTAACATCGCAAACTGGATACTTTCACGCTTTAAGCTCATCCCACCAAAAAATTTGCCTGATGTAATCCGGCCAACAGGTTCAAGTAATTCTAGAACTTGTTCCACATAGGCTTTTGTATTTCCCGTCATTATTCAATGTTCCTTATTATCTTCTTATCCTTTTTCTATTCAATAAACTACCCCCGCCGCAAGCGGACGGGGTATTAAGAAGAGTTGCCCGAAAATCATAGATTTTCATCGCAACGCTTTCTATTCGCAGCAAGCTGCGGGGAATAGAACCCCAAGAGATTCAAGTCTATGCTACAGGCATGATTCAGCTCACGCGTTAATTTTACAATACCGCCAAGAAAAAACTCTCGCCACTCATTCCATTATTGCTCTAACCAACCAACTCGTTTGGCCCATTCATTTTCCATGCGCTTGTGTTCATGATAATCAGGGGGTGGGCCGCAGCTTTCATTATCATCTACATTGGTGGAAAAAATTCCGTTTTCATCCCAATCAAATAACATACCGTATTTTAATGGCCTGGCCTGATTAAACAGAATTCTATCTTCGAGGCAGGCAGCATGCCTGGGTGAAGCTTCTTCATTCTTGACCGCTTTGGATATTTGTTGAAAAAAATATTTTTGTAATGCTGGCTTGCTAATAGCATGTTGCGCAAGTACAAAGGCCGCATAGGCGCCATCTTTACCAACCTGTGATTTACCTGGCCAGCCATGCTCTTTAATAATTACATTTAATTTCTCTGCATTTTCGATATGCAACGCTTCCATTCTTTCATCGTAGCCTGAGTAAAGCGCCCCCTGCTCAAGCAACTCTTCTCTTAATTCGAAGTCTTTATCTTTAAGGTTTATCAATAATGCTTTTAGAGCTTCATTCGGCATTGCTCAATCCTTTCCTAAAAGCAATATAACGGGAATAGCGAATGGACCAAATACCACCCCCATTACACCCCAGAAAACCGGTTTTCGACCTTTTTGTTTTGCAAGTATGTGACAAGTCATCGCAGATACAATGGCGATGACGAGAGGTATAATTGCCGTTCTTAACTCTACCATTTGTAAAAACCCTTCTTAGTTTCCAGACTTGATTTATGTGCCACTAAAACTGAATTAGCTTAGCATAGGGCAAATAGGCCAAATTTATTATAACCATTACGATCAGCGTATAAAAAGTAATTTTCATGCCGAGGATTCTACGCGCTAGATTACCGGCAAGCATTACTTTCGCATGAATAATTCACCCCGCAATAAACGCAAGTTGTAGAGCCTGATTACCACCGCCACTGACGCTTATTTAGTTTTGGCGTCTCATTTTAATAATGTTCATTGATAGCTACACTATAAAAATTGTGAGCAAAATAATATATAATACGAAAATCATAATAAGTTCCTTGCACTATAGTGAACCAGAATATCACCTTATCTTAATATCACCGCGCATTAAATATATAGCTTTTACTATTGCCTACAGCCTAAATTCTCTGAACTTTTTTACTCAATCTGCGTTATTATTATGAACATTAACCCGAAATTAATCTAATGACTATGGCCTCAATATCGCCATGCAATTTTTAAACGAGAAACGGAAAACTTATCGTATTTATGCCAACCACTCAACCCGCCGTCTTATCATTTCTTGCCCCCAAATACTGGCCTACCTGGTTTGGGCTCGCTATTCTCAGAATAACTGTCTTTTTACCCTATCAAGTACAAATGTGGCTCGGTCGTCAGCTTGGCTATTTAAGCTATGCATTAATGCCGCAACGTAAAAATATTGTTGAAACCAATATTCGCCTTTGTTTTCCGGAATTAAATCGCGCAGAGCAGAAGGTACTAATTAAAAAATCGATAGCCTCAACGGGCATGGCGATTTTTGAAACCGGGATTAGCTGGTGGGCCTCAAAACAAACCCTAATGAAACTGCATAAACTCGATGGACTTGAGCATCTTAATAAGGCTTTAACAAAAGGCAAGGGCGCGATTATATTAGCCAGCCATTTTACGACGCTGGAAATTGGCGGCACTTTTCTTGCTCAGCATATTGATAATCTTAATGTTGTTTATAAACGAGCCCATAATCCTTTGTTTGAATATTTTATTCGCACTAAAAGAACGGAAAATGGTGCCACTCTGATTAATCATAAAAAAGTACGCGAGATTATTCGCTGCCTTAAAAACAATAACGTTGCCTGGTATTCACCGGATCAGGATTTTGGTGAAAAGGACTCGGTCTTTGCACCGTTTATGGGTATTTCAACCTGCACCTTAATCTCGACTCAGCGTCTGGCTCAAATATCAGGTGCAGCAGTTATACCACTGCATATTGAACGGCCATCTGAAGGTTCTGTCTATAAATTTCATTTCAGCCCCGCGATTGAAAATTTCCCTTCCGATGATTCTGTTCTGGATGCCACAGCCATCAACCACGCAATCGAAGAGCAAATAACAGTCACTCCTGAACAATACCTCTGGGCGCATCGGCGTTTTAAAAGCCGACCTGATGGTGAGCCAGATTTCTACAGCAAACGCTAATTGTCAGGCATTGCCTGAATAGCGAGTAAGTAGTTTATCCAGATTATTCGCAAAGGCTTGCCGATCACTTTGACTCATTACGGCCTGTCCGCCCGTATGCACACCGCTAGCGCGCATGGTATCCATAAAATCACGAATATTTAAACGCTGTTTTATACTATCTAAAGTATAAAGCTCTCCACGGGGATTAAGTGCAAACCCACCTTTTTCGATGACATCTGCTGCCAGCGGTATATCACCCGTAATAACTAAATCGCCTTCTTCCAGTTGTTTTACTATTTCATTATCGGCGACATCAAATCCGGATGAAACTTGCAGCATTTTTAGATAGGGCGAGGGTGGCGTTTGCACAAATCGGTTAGCAACAAAGATCGTAATAACTTTGGTGCGATTTGCGGCTTTAAATAAAATTTCTTTTATAACAACAGGACAAGCGTCTGCATCAACCCAGATTTTCATAATAATTTACGCTTAAAGATTAACTGCATTTTAGTTACTGGCTTACGATCGCCAAAAGTCCGGTGCAAACAACACTAACACGGATATGATTTCCAATCGTCCAAGTAACATTGCGACAATTGACAATGCTTTAGCCCCATCATTTAGAGAACTAAATGATGACGAAACATCTCCAAGTCCTGGACCAAGATTATTCATGCATGTGGCAATCGCAGAGAACGCTGTAATCTGGTCTACGCCCGTAGCCATTATTAATAACAACAACAAAACAAAGCTTGCCGCATATAACGAAAAGTAGCCAAAGATACTTTGCAAAATTCGTTCGGGTATTACATTGGAGCGCAGTTTAATCGAAATAATACCGTTGGGATGAATTAATTTTAAAATCTCACGATAAATAAGCTTGCCTAGAATTAATACTCGTAATACTTTCATTCCTCCTGCCGTAGAACCGCCACACCCACCGATAAAACTCATCATAATAAACAACAATGGCAAAAACAATGGCCATGATGTGAAATCTTCGGTATTACCAAATCCAGTACTGGTAATTACAGACGCGACTTCAAAAACTGTAAAATGTAGATCGCTCAATAGATTCGGATTATAGTCCTGCCAATATAGCGTTATGCCTGCAATGATAATAAAGACAACCACGATGATTAAAAACGTTTTTACTTCGATATCCTGTATGTAAGGTTTAAGGCTTTTTTTACGTAAAACTAAATAGTGAATATTAAAATTAATGGCACCCAGTAACATAAACACGGTTGCGACGGCTTCAATGCCCGTGCTCTCAAAATACCCCAGGCTTCTATCGTGTGTTGAGTACCCGCCGGTTGAAACTGTCGATAAGCTATGTGCAACTGCATCAAATAATGACATGCCGGCAGCCCAATAACACAGCGCACATACAAGTGTCATTCCAAGATAAAGTTTTACAATAATCTTACTGCTTTGCATTAAACGCGGTGTAAATTTTTCTTCTTTCATTGGCCCAGGTACTTCGGCTTTATATATAGACATACCTCCTATTCCCAGTTGGGGTATAACTGCCACAGCCAGAACCACTAAGCCAATGCCACCAAACCATTGTAATTCTTGTCTAAAAAATAGAATTGAGGGCGGCATCTTGTCCAGCCCGGACATAATCGTTGCACCCGTTGTTGTCAGGCCGGACACCGATTCAAATAATGCATTAACGATGGATTGGTCTAACGAGAATATAAATGGTAGCGCACCAAGTACACTTAAAAAAATCCAGAATAAAACAACAATTAAAAACCCTTCTTTTTTGTTGAGGGTACTATTGTTTTTTCTGGTCGGCAACCAGAAACACAAACCAACAACTATACACAGAATAAACGCTTCTAATAAATGTTTAGTTTCGTGATCTACAGAGAAATGAGAAATAAAAATGGCGGGTAAATATATTACGCTAAAAAACAAACAGAAAATGCCTGTTAAATTAAAGACTTTCAGAATACGTTGGTTATAAAACAATATGTGAGACTTCTAACTTACCAGAGATTTATTGGGAATGAAGTATAGTAGTAGTTCATTATAAATTATAGCGATAAGCAGAAAAAGTTAGAATTATCACAGCCTTCTACTTCTCTAAACCATCTTCTATTTTATTGGTATCAGCTATTTGATTTAACACGCACTCAGATAATTAACGCACATGTTATGAATGCTATAATGATCTCTGCAAAATTTACCCAAAATCCTGACTAATGATTGGTATCTTTGTACCCTTGCTCTGCTTTTAGCACCACATCGTACATTGGCAAAATTGAATCCGGATTTAACGAAATACTCCCTATGCCTTGTTCAACTAACCATGTGGTGATTTCGGGGAAATCGGATGGCGCTTGTCCACAAATACCGATGTATTTATTTTGCCTTTTACAGGCCTCTATTGCTAATGACATAAGTTGTTTCACTGCCGGGTTGCGCTCATCGTAACCTTCTAATAATCCAGAGTCACGATCCACTCCGAGTGTCAGCTGGGTTAAATCATTGCTGCCAATCGAGAAGCCATCAAATAAGTCTAAAAACGCATCTGCCATTAATACATTAACGGGGAGCTCACACATTAAGTAAATAAAAAGATCATCGATTCTGTGGGTTAGTCCATTTTGAGCCATTAATTCTAAAGTACGTTTTGCTTCTGCTATGCTGCGCACAAACGGTATCATTACCGAAACATTGGTTAAGCCCATAACGTTGCGTACCTGTTTTATGGCATCGCATTCCATCGCAAAGCATTCTTGATATCCCTTTGCGTGATAACGTGCTGCACCTCTAAAACCCAGCATCGGATTTTCTTCCGTAGGCTCAAATGCCTGACCACCAATTAGAGAGGCATATTCATTGGATTTAAAATCACTCAAACGCACAATAACCGGCCGTGGATAAAAGGCTGCCGCAATGGTGCCAATTCCTTCAGCAAGTTTATCAACATAAAAATTTCTCGGGTTTGCATAGCCATGACTGAGGAATTTTATTTTTGACCGCAGGGTCGGCTCAAGATTATCAAGCTCAAGAATGGCTTTTGGATGAATTCGGATCATGGTGTTGATAATAAATTCCAATCGCGCAAGACCGACACCCTCTGCAGGTAAAAAGGATGCCTCGAATGCCATCTCAGGATTAGCTAAATTAATCATCAGTTTTGTTTTAAGTTTTTTGCTTGTATCGACTTTAAAACTTTTATGAGTAAACGCTAACTTACCTTTATAGACATAGCCAGTATCGCCTTCTGCGCAAGATACCGTTACTTCTTCGCCTGCCTTAACCCGATGCGTTGCGTCATTACAACCCACTACTGCTGGAATACCTAATTCGCGCGCCACTATTGCTGCATGGCAGGTTCGCCCACCTCGGTTGGTAACAATGGCCGATGCAATTTTCATAATCGGCTCCCAATCTGGGTCGGTTATATCGGTTACCAGAACTTCACCGGGTTTTAGCTCATGCATAAACGCTGCTTCTAGAATAACCCGTGCTTTGCCTTGTGCTATTTTACTTCCAATACTTTTACCCGTGGTGAGGACAGTTGCTGTTGTATGGGTACTTTCAGCCGGGTCCAATTTGTAACTATTTATAACCGGTTCTATGTCCTGTGACTGCACTGTTTCAGGGCGCGCTTGTAAAATGTACAATTTTCCATTTTCACCATCTTTCGCCCACTCAATATCCATCGGTTTATCGGTACCGGCTTGTTGTGAATAATGCCGCTCGATTTTAATCGCATAATCTGCCAGCTCAAGAACTTCATCATCATTCAAACAAAAGCGTTTTCTGTCATCCTGGTGCACGTGGACATTACGCGTTGATAATCCTGCTACATTGTCACTGGCATAAATCATTTTGATTTCTTTGTCGCCTAACTGGCGTTTAATAATTGGCCGATTACCTTCCACAAAGGTCTTTTTATACACATAGTATTCATCCGGGTTCACTGCGCCTTGCACAACATTTTCTCCCAAACCATAGGCTGCGGTAATAAAGACTACATCTCGAAATCCAGTTTCAGTATCAAGAGTAAAAATAACCCCAGCACTGCCAACGTCGGCGCGCACCATTTGTTGAATCCCGATGGAGAGCGCTACGTCCATGTGTGCAAAACCTTGCGTTACCCGATATGAAATCGCCCGGTTGGTAAATAAAGACGCGTAGACGCGTTTGCAGGTGTAAATAACATTTTCTGCGCCTTTTATATTTAAATAGGTTTCTTGTTGACCGGCAAACGATGCTGTCGGGAGATCTTCGGCTGTAGCCGAACTTCTAATCGCTACTGCGCAATGTGACTGCCCGCAGAGTTCGTTATAACCTTGCAAAATTTCCAGGGCTAAATCTTCCGGCATTTCTGCGTGCATAATCCAATTACGGATTTCTTTGCCAGCATCTGCCAATGCAGTGACATCTCGGGTGTCGAGCTTTTGTAAAACGTCGTCTATTCGGGATTTAAGATTGTTATGGTCCAGGAAATACCAATACGCTTCGGAGGTGGTTGCAAAACCGGCTGGCACTCGAACCCCAACGTGAGAAAGATTTGAAATCATTTCACCGAGAGAGGCATTTTTACCGCCCACCTGGGCGAGATCACTTAAGCCTATTTCAGTGAAATTTCGTATATATTTCATCATCCAAAGATTATGTTCCTTTAAATAATTAAAGTATAGAGATGTATGCTGCTAAAAATTTTATTTTGATTTTATCTGAAGTTATTTACAAATAACCTAATATATCTGCACCCAAGTAAACCAGGCTTACTAATACTAAACCTGTTCCCCAGAATAATAACCAAATTTGTTTACCTCGATAGCCTGCTATCACAAATCCTATTCCCATTAGTAAGCCTAGAATTGCTGAAAACGGTATTAGCCCATCAACTACAGGTTCACCTAAATCTTGAACATCTTCCCCGATTCGATAGCGCATAATATACCTCTTAAATCTTTTTGTAATTGTTTATAAAATGCACTCCATTTAATACTTTATCAATCTTAAGTAAATAAACCAATTTTACAAATATTCTTTAACAAAAAAAGCCCCGAAAAAATTCGAGGCTTTTTAATTCTTAATATAAAAATTTTAAGAAACTTTATTTTTGCGTGTAAAACCTAATCCAAATAAACCTAGACCTAATAGCATAATGCTAGAAGCTTCAGGCGCACCAGTTGCATCAGCTTCACGAAAAGCGACTTCACCAACTGCACATGAATCAAATTCACCTGCATTTTGTGGGCATGCCGACATATCAAAACGAATGAATTGTGCATCGATTGCAGCAAAGGCAAAGATGTCAGCACCATAATCGAAATTGATAAGATTATCAGTTGGCGCCAGACCTAAAGATACAGCTGAAAAATCCACACCGTTAGTTGAGACAAAGATATCAAGCATGCCGACACCAGATGCGTCTTCAGCCCACCATGCGATAGAATCAATTGCAGAAACGAAACCAAGATTATACGTAACACTAGCAGAACCAATACCTTCATCACTAAACCATTCGTTGCCAACAAATACATAATTGTGTTGAGGATCACCAGCAACATAGGCATCAAAATCATCAACGCCACTAACATAACCAGTATTTAAACCATTTTGATTGAATGTATCATTAATCGAACCGAAACCCGAGCCACCAGAATTAATTACAGCTGATTCAGCGCTTAAAATTGCTCCAGCAGCAGCTGAACCACTAAACCCTATTAATAAAAAAGAAATTGCTAATAATAATTTTTTCATTTTATTCTCCATATTATTCCATTGTTTTTCATGGTCAAGACATCCTAGTACTTCCTTAAACCATACTTTTTTCTTAATGCATTTAAACTATAGTCTATATTTGTATTTCATCTATCACCCAAACGGGCTAACGTTTTAATTTAGAAGGTTAAAAATCACACTAAAAGAGGTTAACCTGATTATCCCTTCACAAATATATTAAATAGTATTTTCTTATTAAATATCTATATTACTTGCATTAAGCGCATTGGTTTCGATAAAGATTCTTCGTGGCTCTACATGATCGCCCATGAGGGTTGTGAAAATTTCATCGGCTGCTATTACATCTTCGATTCGTACTTGTAGTAAGCGGCGATTGTTTGCATCGAGGGTTGTTTCCCAAAGTTGCTCAGGGTTCATTTCGCCTAAGCCTTTATAGCGTTGAATATTTAAACCGCGTTTTGCTTCTTCAGTTAACCAAACCATAACCTCAGTAAAATTATCAAAACGCTCTTGTTTATCACCGCGTTTTACATAAGCACCTTCACCAAACAAACCATCTAGTTGTTCGGCTAATAATTTCATTGCCGCGTATTCGCCTGATTCAAAAAAGTCTGGTTTCATTGCTTTTTCATAATCAATACCATGACGCGTTTGGATTATTTTTGCTTCCCATACACCTGCTTCGGTTTCGGATTCAAATACGATATTTATGAGTAAGGAATTATCTTCTTTGATTTTTTGATTTAACTCTTCAAACCATGCTTGCATGTGTTGGTTATTTTTTAAATCTTCCGCACTTAAATTAGGTAAGGTTAAAATTAAGTTTAAAACTTCTGCAGAATAACGTCGTGACAATCGTTTAATACTTTGCATAACAATCACGTGTTGCTTAGCCAAACTTTCTAACGCTAACCCAGACATCGCCGGCGCAGAAGCATTAACATACAGTTCGGTATTATCGAGAGCAATCTGCAGTAAATAACTATTTAATTCTGAGTCGTCTTTTACATAACGCTCTTGTTTACCTTTTTTAACTTTGTATAACGGTGGCTGCGCAATATAAATATAGCCATTTTCAACCAGTTCAGGCATTTGCCGATAAAAAAACGTGAGCAATAAAGTACGAATGTGTGAGCCATCGACATCCGCATCCGTCATGATGATGATGCGGTGGTAACGCAATTTTTCAAGTTTAAATTCTTCACGGCCAATACCACACCCCAGTGCAGTAATTAAGGTGCCCACTTCAACAGAAGAAAGCATTTTATCGAAACGTGCTTTTTCTACGTTGAGAATTTTACCTTTCAACGGCAAGATAGCCTGGTATTTTCTATCTCGACCTTGCTTGGCTGAACCGCCAGCGGAGTCCCCTTCCACCAAAAACAATTCAGATAGGGCAGGATCTTTTTCCTGACAATCGGCTAATTTACCTGGAAGACCGGCTATATCTAACGCTCCTTTACGACGCGTCATTTCTCTTGCCTTGCGTGCAGCTTCTCGGGCTCTTGCTGCGTCCACAATTTTACCCGCAATACCCTTAGCATCAGCAGGGCTTTCAAGAAGAAATTCCTGTAATTTTTCAGCAACAGTCGACTCAACAATACCTTTTATTTCAGAGGAAACTAACTTGTCTTTAGTTTGAGACGAAAATTTAGGGTCTGGAACTTTTACGGATAATACTGCGGTTAAACCTTCACGCGCATCATCACCACTGACATTTACTTTCGCTTTTTTCGCAATACCGCTTTGTTCAATATAGTTATTTAAGCTTCGGGTTAAAGCACCTCGGAAGCCTGCTAAATGTGTTCCGCCATCGCGTTGCGGAATATTATTGGTATAACAGAATACATTTTCTTGATAAGAGTCATTCCACTGCATAGCAACTTCAACAACAACATCATCTTTTTCAGTTTCTACATAAAATACGGTTTCATGTAGAGGTGTTTTATTTTTATTTAAATGTTCTACAAAGGCCTTAATACCGCCAATATATTCAAATTTGTCGTGTTTAGTGTCATCACGCTCATCCGTTAAGGTGATACATACGCCAGAATTTAAAAATGATAACTCTCGCAGGCGCTTCGCAAGAATATCGTAATGATATTCTGTGGTAGCAAAAATAACTTTACTTGGGTAAAAACGAATTTGTGTGCCGGTGCGCTCGGTATCTGAAACGGCTGTTAATGTTGTTACCGGATCACCATTTGAATATTCTTGCTCGTTCTTTTTACCATCTCGCCAAATAGTAAGAAGTAGTTTTTCAGATAAAGCATTTACAACTGAAACCCCTACACCATGTAAGCCACCGGAGACTTTATAAGAATTATCGTCAAATTTACCACCAGCATGTAGTACGGTTAAAATAACTTCAGCAGCCGACCGGCCTTCTTCTTCATGCATATCAGTTGGTATTCCACGGCCATCATCTTTCACCGAAACTGAACCATCCGCGTGGATAATGACATCTACAGAACTACAATGCCCTGCTAATGCTTCATCAATAGAATTATCGACCACTTCAAAAACTAAATGGTGCAAACCTGTGCCATCATCAGTATCACCAATGTACATACCGGGACGTTTTCGAACCGCATCAAGGCCCTTTAGAACCTTAATGTTAGATGAATCATAAGTTGGATCAGCCATTATTTTTTCCTTATTCAGTCGCTATTTTTACCGATGAATTCAATTTAAACCATCTTGTAAAAATAGCTGATTAGTATATCACTTCTTTTAATTTACCGTGTTCCACGTGAAACACTTTTTTAGACGTACCATTATTAACATTTAGTAAAGTTGAATCTGTGGTTGAAACAAAAATCTGGGCATTTGTTTGGTCTAATAAGGTCATCAACCGTTCACGGTGCGTTTTATCAAGCTCTGCTGGTAGATCATCAACCAATATAATGCACGATTGGTTTGATAAAGTTTGCAAGTATTGAACCTGCGCTAATGACAACGCACATACTAGTAACTTCTGTTGACCACGCGATAAACCAACTTGAACCGGTATGTCATGACATTTCATACTAATATCGGCTCTATGTGGGCCAACACGGGTATGTTTAAATAAACAATCTTGCTCGAAACTTTGACTAAGGGCCTGGGCAAAATCCAATTCTTTATTCCAGCCAGGTTGGTAATCAATCGAAACGACTTCACCAATAAGCTGCTCAGTGAACTTTTCAACAAAGGGAGAAATTGCCTTTAGATAATTTACTCTAGATTGGTGAAACTCTTGAGTAATTTCAATTAAAGGCTTATCCCAATTACAAATCTGACTCTTTGGTTGACCTTGCCTTAACCCTGCATTTCGTTGCCTTAATATTCGATGATAATCTTTCCATATCTGTAAAAAGTCGTGTTTCACGTGAAACACACCCCAGTCTAGAAATTGACGACGTAATTTAGGACCGTCTTCAAGTAAACGGTGAGATTCAGGTGTAATAACCTCTATAGGGATAAGTGTTGCTAAGGTAGAACTTAAATTGATTGTTTGTTTATTTAAATGAATCCTGGTTGTCTTTCGACTACGTCCTAAACCTATAACATGAGTAAAGGCGTTTTTGTCACGGTATTTAGCAACTATCTCCATCTCTTGTTTTGAGTGCTGAATAATGTGATTAATACGGTGAGTTCGAAAAGACTTAACCTGGCTTATAAGATAAATAGCCTCAAGAATACTGGTTTTACCACTCGCGTTAGCACCTTCAATAATATTAAAGCGAGGGTCTGGTTTTATTTGGCATTCCTCGATATTTCGAACATGCTTTAATGAAATTTGTTCTAAACTCACTAAATTTTAGCGCCTAATAAAATAAACGATTATAAGCGCATTGGCATAATGACATAACTTGCACTGTCATCACTTTTCGCCTGAATCATACAACTCGAGTTAGCATCTTTGAATTTAATAATAACGGTATCATCTTTTAAGGTATTTAGAACATCCAGAAAATAAGCGACATTGAATCCAATTTCAAACTCATCACCCGAATAACTTACTTCTATTTCTTCTTCCGCTTCTTCCTGATCCGGGTTATTAATGGTCGCATTAAGAATATTGTGGGATAAGGTGAGACGCATCCCTCGATATTTTTCATTCGATAAAACCGATGTACGACTAAAAGCCTGTTTTAGTACATCACGGGAACATTCCAGTATTGCATTGTTACCAGACGGAAGTACTTGATTATAATCAGGAAATTTACCATCAATTAATTTTGATGTGAATATAATATTCCCTAAGGTAACTTTAATAAGATTATCACCAAGTTGTAATTTAACGAGTTCATCAGAATCATCTAATAATTTAGATAATTCACTAACACCTTTTCGAGGGATTATTATTTGACGTTTTTCATTGATACCGGTTTCCAAAGAAACTTTTGACATGGCCAGTCGGTGACCATCAGTCGCCACAGTAACAATATGCTGAGGATCTATTTCTAGCATTAAGCCGTTTAAATAATACCTGACATCTTGTTGGGCCATTGAGAACTGGACTTGATCGATAAGTTTTTTAAACAGGGATTGTTTAAGCGTTATATCCTGGGAGCTGTTAAGTACTTCACTTTGAGGAAATTCATTTGCTTCAAGGGTAGATAAGGTAAAGCGACTCTTTCCAGATTTTATGACCGCTTTGTTTGCATCAATATTAATATTAATTTGTGCGCCTTCAGGTAAGGTCCGACAGATATCAAGGAATTTTTTTGCAGGTAATGTTGTTTCACCTGTCTGATCAGATTCAATTTGAGTATTAACAATCATTTCTACTTCTAGATCTGTACCAGTAAGCGAAAGACTATTTTTGTCTACTTTTACTAATAAGTTCGAGAGTATGGGTGAGTTCTGTTTTCTTTCTACTACACCGGTTACATATTGAAGTGGTTTTAAAATATTATCACGTGAAAGACTGATTTTCATTTTGGCTTATCTATCCTTTCCTTAAGAGACTGTCTTTAATTAATAGATCTATATATATAATTATTATTACTATTATTAGTAAATTTTTTTCTGTGTGTAAGTTAGATTTTACACTATAAAACAATGTGTTACTGAAGATTTATGTCTGTGTATAAGCATCATTCTGAACTTGCATTGCCTGTGGATGAATTGTGCATAAATATCCGTTTTTAGTTTTATAATCTTTATCCACAGCTTGTTCGAGTTAATCCCACCTATTATCCCCAAGTTACGAGCCTATATATATAGAATAAATATTACAGTAAGAATTAAAAAAATAAAATGGATTTAATTTTTACTGTATCGTTTTATAAATTATCTCGTTAATATTTTAAATCCAGCCTGGTTAGGTACTGAGTGTTCTTAATAAATTTCTAAAATCTTCATTAATTCTAGGATCGCTTTCTTTTAATTCTTCAATTTTTCTACAAGCATGCAATATTGTCGTGTGATCACGACCGCCAAATGCATCTCCAATTTCAGGATAGCTGTGGTTAGTGAGTTCTTTACAAAGGGCCATTGCTAATTGGCGAGGCCGAGTTACTGAGCGAGTACGGCGTTTTGAATGCATGTCAGACAGACGAATTTTATAATAACTGGAAACAGTTTTTTGAATATTATCAATTGAGACCATTTTGTCATGTGATGATAATAAATCTCGTAAGGCTTCTTTAGCAAAATCAAGTGTAATATTTTTGTTACTAAAATGCGCGTTTGCAACAACTCTACGTAAAGCACCTTCAAGTTCACGGATATTAGAGCGAATGCGTTCACCAATAAAAAACGCAACCTCTTCGGGTAGATCAATATTTGATTGTTGCGCTTTGCTCATTAAAATGGCAACGCGGGTTTCAAGTTCAGGGGGCTCAATGGTGACGGTTAGACCCCAACCAAAACGGGATTTAAGCCTTTCTTCTAATCCATCAATTTCTTTTGGATAACGATCGCAGGTCATAATGATTTGTTGATTATCTTCAAGCAAGGAATTGAAAGTATGAAACAATTCTTCTTGGGAACGACCTTTGCCAGCAAAAAATTGAATGTCATCGATCAGTAAAGCGTCAACGGAACGGTAATAACGTTTAAACTCATTTATTGTATTATGCTGAAATGACTTAACCATATCTGAGACAAAACGTTCTGAGTGCAAATAAACCACATTAGAATTAGGGTTATGATCTTTTATCAGGTTACCAATCGCATGCATTAAATGCGTTTTACCCAGACCAACGCCACCGTAGATAAATAACGGGTTATATGCGGTTCCCGGGTTTTGAGAAACCTGGGTTGCCGCAGCGCGACCCATTTGATTGGACTTACCTTCAACAAAGGAGTCGAAAGTAAAATTTGGGTTTAGACCATTTTTTCGCTGGAAAGAACTGACTTGCTGTTGAACTGGTGCATTTGATTGTGTTTGATTAATGCTGGTTGCAGTCTCATGACTGCCCACTTCAATTTTAATCGGTGCCTGAAAGTTAGCATCAAGCTGAGAAATAATTTCATTGATCCGATTAATAAAGTTTTCATTCACCGAATCAAGCACAAAGCTATTTGGGGCCAATAGACGGGCAAAATCATTATCCTGCACAAAATGCAAAGGACGGATCCAGGTATTAAATTGTTGAGGAGATAGTTCACCCTCTAGTCGATCAAGGCATTGATCCCATAGTGATTGCAATACATTCCCCTAAAAGGAAAAAAGTTCTTTATTTTTAATTGGTTATAGGCAGTAGAAATGCTGAGTTTAGGGGGGTTGTTCCCACAGATTCCCGCATTAATAATAGTCCGCTCGAACCCGTAAATGTAACACCGAAGAAAAAAGTTATCCACAGTTAACTTTGATAATTATACGTATAAATCAAGTAGATTTAATCAAGATCAGGTTGACAGTTGAGGTAATAACCATTAATCTTGCCAGCCTTTTTTGGTGAAAGTACCTGCCAATAACTTATTGATTTACAACGGATGATATTAAAATGAAACGTACCTTTCAACCAAGTACATTAAAGCGTGCCCGCACTCATGGTTTTCGTGCACGTATGGCGACAAAAAGTGGCCGTGCAATTATTAATGCCCGTCGTGCCAAAGGCCGTAAACGCTTAAGCGCATAAAATATTTGAGTTAGATTACCCATGTCCGTTCCGGATAACCTAATGGGTAAACCCTGTTTGAGTCAGCAATCACAAGCTAGAAGCAAGATAATCAAAGTGCAAACAGGGTCTTTTGCTCGAGTCTATAGACTTCTCACAGCAAAACAATATAGCGATGTATTTGAAAAACCGTATAAGCGCCATCATGCTTATATGCTATTACTTGTGCGCAAAAATACCAGCTTAAGTGATGGCCTGGATAATACCCCAAATAATACTCCAGTGGCGAGATTGGGTTTGGCCGTGGCAAAAAAAAATATCAAATTAGCGGTAAGGCGAAACAGATTTAAACGAATTGTGCGAGAAAGTTTCCGTCAACATAAGGTACAATTAGCGGGTTTAGATATCGTTGTACTTGCTAAACACGCTGCTAACACAGCAACTTCAGAGCAAATTAGAAACGTACTTGAACAACAATGGCAACATTTAGCAAAGCAGTTCAATATCCCTTCTTATTAATGATAAGAATATACCGCTATACTATTAGCCCACTACTTGGGCCACGTTGTCGTTTTTATCCAAGTTGCTCGTGTTATGCCGAAGAAGCAATAAAAATACATGGCATATCAAAAGGTGGTTGGTTGGCTGTTAAAAGAATATGCCGTTGTCACCCGTTTAATGAAGGTGGTGTTGACCCGGTACCCGAGCGGATCCCGGATTTGAATAAAAACGGGATACAGAAAAAAAAGCCAGATTAATAATGGCGTTTAGTTATAATTATATTACGTAATTAAATTTTAAAAGATAAAGGTAGTAAAAGAGTATGGAACAACAACGTTTGATGTTATTTGTTGCCTTGGCATTTATCATGTTTTTGATGTTCGATGCATGGAAGCAAGACAATGCAATTGATGTTGTTACACCCCCCCCTTCGGTGTCTACACAATCTAAAACCAGTACCCAAAAACATTCTGACGAAATTCCCGTTGCAGAATCAGTTCCAGGTTCAGGATCATCGCCATCAACCATACCGACTGAACAAAGTGGCGATATATTTAAACAAGGCCAGTCTATTCACGTTATAACAGATGTACTTGATGTCACAATAAATACCGTCGGTGGTGATGTACGTCAGGTTAAATTGTTAGATTTTCCAACGCATCTGGGCGAAAAAAATAATCCGTTTTTATTAATGGATGAAAAGTTACCGCGAATTTTTGTTGCTCAAAGTGGCTTTACAGGTAAGAGCATTGATGCCAATTCAAGTACTGCAGCGCCTAATCATTTAGATACATACAAAACAGAACGCTCGAATTATGTTTTAGATGAATCAAAAGAAACCATGGATGTGAATTTATATTGGTTGAGTCCAGACGGTGTACAGTTTACTAAAAGATATACATTTAATCGCGGCAGCCACAAAGTTGATGTAAAACAAATTGTAGAAAATAAAGGCAATAAAAACTGGCGTGGTAATGCATATTACCAACTACAACGTACCCAGGTATCGGAAGTCGATCAATCACAATTTATTTATACCTATATGGGTGGTGTAATTTTCTCACCAGAAAATCGCTATGAAAAAATTAAATTTGAAGACATGCTTGATAGCAATTTAAAAAGGGATATTACCGGTGGCTGGGCTGCGATGCTACAACACTATTTTTTAAGCGCATGGGTGCCAGAAAAAACCAAAGCAGAAACCTATTACACAACTTACAAAGCAAGAAATGTTATATACACCATTGGTTTTAGAGATAAAGAAGAAACACTTGTTGCTCCAGGCGCAACGGAATCTTTTAATACGGTTCTGTATGCTGGACCAAAAGATCAGGCCAAGCTAGAAAAAATAGCTGAAGGCCTGGAGTTAACGGTGGACTATGGAGTATTAACAGTTATTGCTAAACCAATTTTCTGGTTATTAACTCATATTCATAGTGTGGTTGGTAATTGGGGCTGGGCAATTATTTTACTCACTATTTTCATTAAACTATTATTCTATAAATTATCCGAGGCCAGTTATAAATCAATGGCAAAAATGCGTTCGGTACAGCCGCGTATGGCGGCGATGAAAGAACGCTTTGTAGATGATCGTGCCGGCATGAATAAAGCCATGATGGAAATGTATAAGAAAGAAAAAATTAATCCTTTAGGGGGTTGTTTGCCGATCCTGGTGCAAATTCCGGTGTTCATTGCCTTGTATTGGGTATTGCTGGAAAGTGTTGAATTGCGCCAGGCACCGTGGATACTATGGATTAAGGATATGTCAGCGAGTGACCCTTATTACATACTTCCAGTGCTAATGGGTATAAGCATGTTTATACAGCAAAAACTTAATCCAACGCCAATAGATCCTATTCAGGCGAAAGTGATGATGGTGCTACCTTTGGTCTTCGGTATATTCTTTATGTTCTTCCCTGCGGGTCTGGTTTTATATTGGGTTGTTAATAATGTGTTATCAATAACACAGCAATGGTATATCACCAATAAAGTTGTTAAGGCAAAGTAGCTTTTACTGAAAAGTCACGCGCAAATATGAAGTAATGACTTCACATAAAAACGCCCTACTGAATTGATTATAATTGGGTAGGGCGTTTTTTATTGAGAGCTTAAAGATAAAAAGTGATTACTAGCTAGCCTGATGTTGCAGTTAACAACGCAACCAGGAACTTTTATTTATGTAGCTCATGTTTGAGCTGGTTTAGCCAATTCCAGCCCCACTTGGCCATAATTGCAATATTGACATTGTTTGTATATTCACTGGGTAATGAGTAGTTGTAGTCTAACGCTGCTTTATAAGTAGTATCAGTGGTGTAGACACTATGTGTAGCAGAGTTTGCTTTTTTGCCTGCGGTATTAGCATATGAAGTGGTAGAGAAAATAAGACTGGAAATTAAAAGTATTGAGGTGATAAACCTTATAAAATAAATATGTTTCATGGGGCACCTTCTAGAAAGACATTGCTGCATCTATATACAATAGCGACCCTAAAACGCTACGCTTGAGAAATTATTTGAATGATAAAACCAGACTCTAATAGTCACCAGTTTGACACGATTGCAGCAATCGCGACGGCAACCGGTTTGGGCGGTGTTGGAATTGTGCGTATATCTGGTTTAAATGCTGCTAAAATCGGCGAAAATATTGTTAAAAAGCTCCCAAAGCCCCGTTTTGCGGAATATTTGCCCTTTCTAGATGCGCAAGGTGAAGCCATCGACATGGGCCTCGCCCTCTATTTTGTAGCACCTAGCTCATTTACAGGTGAAGATATAGTCGAGCTTCAAGGCCATGGCGGCCGCGTCGTTTTAGATCGCTTGCTACAGCGAACCATTGAGTTAGGTGCGAGATTAGCCAACCCAGGTGAATTTGCCGAACGCGCCTTTTTAAACGATAAAATGGATTTAACCCAGGCCGAAGCTATTGCCGACTTAATTGAAGCGGGTTCAGAGCAGGCTGCACGTTCAGCTATTCAATCTATGCAAGGTGTTTTTTCGAAAAAAATTCATGCCTTAGTAAAAGCGCTCATTACTGTGCGAATGTACGTGGAGTCGGCAATAGATTTCCCCGAAGAAGAAATAGATTTTTTGTCAGATGGTAAGATATTGCAACAAATAGACGACATATTGCAAGATTTTGTCGCTATCATGCAAGAAGCAAAGCAAGGTGTTTTGCTCCGAGATGGCATGCGAGTGGTGCTGGTCGGGCAGCCTAACACCGGTAAATCGAGCCTGTTAAATGCTTTGGCAGGACGAGATTCGGCAATTGTTACTGATATTGCTGGCACAACCCGTGATGTATTAAAAGAAGAAATTCACATCGATGGTTTACCTTTGCATATTTTTGACACAGCTGGGCTACGTGAATCAACTGATAAGGTGGAGCAAGAAGGAATTCGTCGAGCCTGGCTAGAAATTGAGCAAGCCGATAGAATTTTAGTCCTGGTGGACGACCGCGAAGGGATTACACCTGAAGACACGCAGATTCTTCAGCAGTTACCCGAAGAATTACCCATTACCGTGATTCACAATAAGATTGATTTAACTGCACAAACAGCTGAAATAATTGTCGAAAAGGGTCAAGCACACATTAAACTTTCAGCTAAAAAAGATTATGGTTTGGATATATTGCGCAAACATCTACAACAAACCATGGGTTTTGAAAAAACCAATGAAAGCACTTTTTTAGCGCGACGAAGACATCTGGATGCCCTGGATCGTGCTTATAAATTTACCCAGCATAGCCAGCAGCAACTTATAGAGACCAAAGCAGGTGAATTAGTGGCAGAAGATTTAAGAATGGCACAACACGCTTTAGCTGAAATAACCGGAGAATTTACTAACGATGATTTGTTGGGTGAAATTTTTTCAAGTTTTTGCATTGGTAAGTAAGAAGCAACAATGTATAAAATAGTGTTGCTCCTATTCACCAGTATATTCATTCAGGGATGCAGCAGCATGGGATATTATTGGGAAAAAATTCAAGGCCATACTGAAATTACAAATCAACAACGCCCTGTCCAGGACGTAATTGATGACCCACAAACACCAGCCGTGGTTCGCGAACGTTTAATTAGTACTCAGGCAGCCAGAAATTTTGCGAGTGAAATCTTACAGCTCCCTGATAATGAAAGTTACCGTAACTATGCCGATATCGGCCGTGATTATGTCGTCTGGACAGTCATAGCCACTCCCCCCTATTCGACAAAAGCGAAAGAATGGTGTTTTTTAATCGTTGGATGTTTAAGTTACCGGGGCTATTTCTCAAAACAAAGCGCAGACGAGTTTGCTCAAGAATTAAAAAACCAGAACATGGATGTATATGTTTCTGGCATCAAGGCCTACTCTACCTTGGGCTGGTTTGATGACCCATTGTTGAATACCATGCTATATCAATCGGAAGCATATCGGGTAGGGATAATTTTTCATGAATTAGCGCATCAACAAATATATGTTGAAGACGATACGGCAAGTAATGAAGCATTTGCTTCGACAGTAGAGCTTGAAGGTGTGAAGGCCTGGTTTAGTCAGCCTGATAAAAAATATCAGTATAAAGATTATTTGCTATCCAGGAGACGCGATAAAGATTTTAAAGATCTATTAAAGCGTACTAGAGAAAAATTGAATTTACTCTTCTCCAGTAGTTTAAAAATAGACAACATTAAAGAAAATAAAGTAAAAATTTTTAGTCAATTACAACGGTCATATAAGGACTTTAAATTGCGTTGGGATGACTATAGTGGCTATGACAAATGGATGTCAAAGAAACTAAACAATGCTCATCTGGCACTTGTTGCTACCTATAATAACAGGATACCCGCTTTCGAAAATTTATTTAAGGAATCAGGAGATAATTTTACGTTATTTTATAAAAAAGTAGAGAAGCTTATGAGCTTGGAAAAGAAACAGCGAATTACCGAGCTAGATAAACTAATGAGTAAGAGTTGAGATGATTAAGTTATCATTTTATGTTGTGGCGCTACTTTCCATGCCACTAAATATCTTTGCCGAAACTGTGTCTGCCACGGTAGCAATACAAGATGAAATAGAAGTACGCGTTAATCAACAGGATTTGTCGATTAAAAGAATACAACCTGCTATCAAGAGTAAAAAAAATACAGATCTTATTATATGGGTTGCGCCTGGATACGGTACAGATCAGCGTGGAATAGAAATGTCGATTAAATTGGCAAGTTTTGGCATTGAAATATGGCATGTGGATTTAGCAGAAAGTTTATTTTTACCGAAAAGCACAAGTACAATGCGTATGTTAGATGGTAAGTATCTTGAAAAATTAATAGAGTTTGCGCATACCAAAACCAATAAGAAGATAACACTGCTAACCCGATCTTATGGCGCCATACCCGTCCTAAGAGCACTACGAGAGTGGCAGTTAAAGCATTCAACGAGGGTAAAAAATGAATTTTATCTTCAGGGTGCTATTTTATTTTCACCTGAACTGTATTCAAAAGTGCCAGAGTTAGGCCTGGAGCCGGAATTTGTCAATATTATTGATGCAACCAATATGCCTTTGATGGTTTTTCAGGGTGGAAAGCGAGGCAACCGATGGCAGTTGTCTAAAGTAATCGATAAATTACAAATCGGTGGCGCGCCTGTATATTATAAAATATTAGAAGGGTTAAATGGCGTTTTTTATAGTAGGGACGAAAGCGTGGCGGCATTAAAAGAACTTGAACTAATGCCTAAAAAAATCCAGTCTATCCTGAAACTATTAGCTAAAACGCCTAAACCAACTCAGGCGGCAGCTTTAAAAGATTTAAAATTTAAACAAACCGGATCATTAGATATAAATTTAAAGCCTTTCAAGGGAAATGAAATTCCCCATTCTTTAGACCTGGTTGATGTTTTTGGAAAGCATGTTAAAAAAGAGAACTATCAGGGAAAAGTTACCGTTGTTAACTTTTGGGCAACATGGTGCCCGCCTTGTGTACAGGAAATTCCTTCATTAAACCACTTGCGAGAGATAATGAAAGGTGAAAAGTTTGAATTAATTTCCGTTAACTACGGAGAAGATAAAAAGGCCATTCAAGAATTTATGAAAAAAGTAAATGTGGATTTTCCGGTTTTGCTGGATCCAAGTGGCAAGCAATCAGCCAGATGGAATGTATTAGTTTTTCCTTCAACGTTTGTAATCGCACCCGATGGCACCATAAAATATGGTGTTAACGCCGCTATTCATTGGGATAACAATGGCGTGGTGAATGAATTAAAGAAACTCTTGCAACAGACGCATTAGTAAATAATATGAGTTTAGATAACACCACAAGTTCTGCCGTGATTATTGCTAATACTAAACAATGGATTGAAGAGATTGTTATTGGCATGAATTTTTGCCCGTTTGCAAAACGCGTATGGGATAAAGATTTAATTGCTTATAAAATTGCGGATAATAAAACAATAGAAGAGGACATATTTACCCTGTTAGATCTGTGTACAGAACTGGATAATAATAACGCCTTAGAAACGGGCTTTGTGATTTACCCAAAGCATCTAGCGAACTTTGATGATTATCTGGATTTTTTAGAATTGGCAAGCCAATTATTAATTGAACAAGGTTACGAAGGTATTTATCAACTTGCCAGCTTTCACCCGCAATACTGTTTTGATGAAACAAGTCAAAGTGCCGCAGAAAACTACACCAACCGATCTCCATATCCAATGTTGCATTTATTAAAAGAGCAAAGTTTGGAGACAGCCCTGGAACACTATAAAGACGCGGACGAGATACCGCTACGTAACATAGAAGCAGCAAAGCAAAAGGGCGCTGAATTTTTTGCTGATATATTGAAGAAGATTTTAAATGATTAAAATAAGTCAGCTAGCCATTTACCCGGTAAAGTCCTGCGCACAAATAATTTTAAATTCGGCGACGATTGATATTTTTGGTTTAAACATGGACCGGCGCTGGATGGTGGTGGATGAGAATGGCCGTTTTTTAACTCAGCGCCAAATTTCAACGATGTGCCTTATTAAGCCAACATTCGTTGATAATGAAATAATGTTACAAGCTCCGGGAATGGAGTCTTGTTTGGTTGATGTACGCAGTTTAACTAAAAAACAAGAAGTGGCAATATGGGCAGACCATTGCGCCGCGCTTGATTGTGGTGAAGAAGTTGCACAGTGGTTAAGTCAATTTTTAGAAAAGAAATGCCGTTTAGTATATTTTCCAGAAAATGAAATCAGACAGGTTGATTTAGAGTATGCCGAGCAAGGCGATAAAACCGCATTTAGTGATGGTTTTCCATTATTATTAATATCAGAAGCCTCGTTGGAAGATTTAAACAGCAGATTAGCCCGTAAACAACAAAAAAGTGTTGAAATGCGGCGGTTTCGCCCCAATATTGTAGTATCAGGTTGTGAGCCCTTTGCTGAAGATAAGTGGCAGAGAATTAAAATTGGTGAGACTGTGCTGAGAGTCGTAAAACCATGCAGCCGTTGTGTTATTCCAAACATAGATCCTGAAACGGGAATTCGTGGAGCTGAGCCAAGCCAAACATTAAAAGAATACCGGCGCCAAGAGCACCCACAAATCGGCAATAAGGTATTTTTTGGGCAAAATGTCATAGCAGAAAGTATTGGTCAGTTTGCAGTGAATATGCCGGTTACTATTATAGAATGATTAATAATTTTCAATTAGATAAGCGCCTGGCTAGCGACTGTATTATTCTTGGCTATTTAAATTTGGGGCGCACAAATGAGCCTACTGAACTAAATAAAGGCCAGGTTCTACAAGCGCATTCATCTGCAAGTATTCTATTATTAATGAATAAAGCGGAATTTCCATGGCTTGTTATTGTGCCGATCGATACTAGCGGTATCGATATTGACGAGCTATCTGAGCAACAGCAATTACAACTATTGAAACAAGTAAATGTGCTATCCGCATTTTTAAAAAAACATTATCCGGTAGATAAGATTAATTTTGCCTCTATTGGGAATATTGTTAAGCAAATGCATTTTCATTTAGTGGCACGCACTGAGCAAGATAGTGCCTGGCCAGGAGTAGTTTGGGGGGCCAGTGCCTCTAAAAAATATACCAATGAACAAATTGAAATACTAAAGAATTTACTTAATAAAGAAATTGAATTTTTTGAATTAAATATACGCAACTGAATTTTAATAACAGGAGAAAAGACAATGGCAAAAGCAAGTGCAAGACACATTCTGGTTGATTCCGAAGAAAAATGTAATGAGTTAAAAACACAAATTGAAGGCGGATCTGATTTTGCAGATGTTGCAAAAGAGCATTCTAGCTGCCCATCAGGAAAAAGCGGTGGCGACCTGGGTGAGTTTTCTCCAGGACAAATGGTTAAAGAATTTAACGATGTGGTGTTTAGTGGTGAAGTCGGTGTAATTCACGGGCCTGTGAAAACGCAATTTGGCTATCATTTAATAGATATTACAAATAGAACGGATTAGTAAGCCATTTTAGAAAAAATCAGTGATCGTCATTCCCGCGATGGTGGGAATGACGAATGTGATTAAAGGAATAAAATGTATTTTACCAATAATGTGATCGCGCAAAATGACAGCCAACCTAATATCCAGCCGAATAACAGAACTTGAAACAAAAATTGCTTATCAGGAGCACACCATTCAAGAATTAAATGATGTGATCTATCGACAGCAACTACAAATTGATAAAGTAGAAATTATGTGCAAGCATTTAATGGATCGCATTCAAACACTGGCCGAAACAGGTGGCGGTGAACCGTCCAATGAGCGGCCACCACATTATTAATCTGTAAAATAAAAATCGTTAGCTTTGAATTTTAAATTGCCCAACCAGTTGTTGCAGGTCGCTTGCTAATCGAGATAAGTCAGTACTTGCTGCGGTGGTTTGTTCTGCACCACTTGCTGTCTGTTCTGATATTTGGCTGATGTTAACAACGTTACGATTAATTTCTTCAGAAACGGTACTTTGCTCTTCAGCCGCAGCTGCAATTTGAATGTTCATTTCATTAATGCTGGTAACAGCGTTTACGATAGCATCCAGCGAGTTTGCAGCTTCACGTGCCATATCTGCACCCTTATTGGCTTGTATTCGACCTTTCTCCATAACGTTTACTGCCTGCTTGGATCCGGATTGAAGTTTAGCGATCATCGCTTCAATTTCTGTTGTTGATTCCTGAGTACGACTGGCAAGCGTCCTTACTTCATCCGCCACAACGGCAAACCCACGGCCTTGCTCTCCGGCACGGGCTGCTTCAATCGCTGCGTTTAGCGCAAGTAAATTGGTTTGTTCGGCGATACTTTTAATAACATCGATTACGCTGCCAATATTTTCACTGTCTTGTTCAACGGCATGAATGGATGCTGCTGCATTTTCAACTTCAGCTGCAAGTTGTTCTATAGTTGAGGCCGTTTCATTAACAACGGTTTTGCCACTTTGAGCTTCATTGTCTGCACTGGTTGCTGCACCAGAGGCATTTTGCGCGCTTTGGGCAACTTCCTGTACAGTAGATGTCATTTCAGTAATTGCGGTAGCGACTTGATCGGTTTCCATACGCTGTTTTTCAACGTTACGTGCGCTGTCTTGTGCAACGGCAGACACTTCTTCTGCTGCTGTCGCGAGTTGCGATGAAGAGCTGAATACTTGTTGGATTAAGACTTCAAATTTTTCCAGCATGGTATTAAATGAGCGTGACATATCGCCTAATTCATCTTTCGAATCTATATTACTTCGTAGAGTTAGATCATTGCTCACTTCTACTTCTTTCATTGTGTTGCTTAAGCGCATGATAGGGCGAGTCATGCCATTAGCAAAGAAAATGCCTAAACCGGAGCCAATTGAGGCAATAACAATAAATAGAATAAGTGCAACTTTTATAATGGTAGCATCAAGTTCATCCACTGGTGCAAAGGCCTCTTCTTCGTCAATTTCGCTCATGAGTACCCAGCTTAAGCCGGGAATATTAATAGGAGTATAAGCCGAGAGTACGTTGATGTTGCGGTAGTCAGGGAAAATAGAGTAACCAGTTTTGCCGGATAAAGCCGCCTTGGTACCCGGTGTTTCGATTTTTTGTAAACCAATATTGGTTTCTTTGGCATCCATAGATGCTAGCGTATGATCATCGGTGCCCACTTGTTTCATTAAATCAATAAAGCCTTTTTTATCTTCTATCAAGAAGCGGCTCTTGCTGCGTGCTTTAAAGTCCTGGCCAATAAGATAGGTTTCGCCTGAAGCACCTAAGCCAATGTCCTTCCATTTTTTTCCACTAGTCATTATATTGTTGATACGACTAATTGGCATTTGGAAAACCAGTACACCGATTCTTTTATTGTCATCATAAATAGGAGAAGCAATAAACGAAGCTGCGCCTTCATAGGATGGTGCGTAAGGAGCAAAATCGATTAAAGCAACATCGTTTTGTTTAAGCTTATTAGCCGCCTTAAAAGCTTGTGCTAAACCGGAATTAGCATAAGGCCCGTTTATTAGAGAGGTCGCGTAATCGAGTTCTTTAAAAACAGTGTAAACAACGTTGCCTGAATCGCTATCCACTAAAAAAACATCGTAATATTCAAATTCTTCTAAAAAGTGTCTAATATGCTTGTGATATTGTTTATGCACTTGATTGTATTCAGAATTGTCGTTTACAAAATCCAGTTTATGTTTATTGCCTAGCGGATTGGGATTATTCTGAATGTATTGATATTGCAGAGCGATGGTCTCAGCTGGCAGAGAATTCAAAATGCCATTTAGATTCATCGATTTGCCGTTGTTGAGTTTAGTATATTCCTTACCAAATTCGTTTTGATAGTATTTTGCAACTTCAGTGCGCGTGCTGTTGGCATCAGTGCCTTGAGCTGAGGTTTTATAAGCGGTTTTAAAAGCGCGCATGGCGGCAATAATCATAAGGTCGTCAGAAAAACTGATTACCTGGCTACGAATGGTGCCAAAGTAATCTTCAATTTGAGTTTTTTTTGTATCGCGAATAGCAATTAGCTGGTTTTTAGCTGCAGCTTCCAGCGCATTGCTGGCTGTGCTAGTTGAAATGTTTTCAAGCACTATAATGGCAATGGTTACTGGCACAATCGCCAGGCCACAGGCCATTAAAATCATTTTATTTTTGATCTTCATTTTTTAAAATTCCTATTGGCACACTTTATAAATAACTGCGTATTTCGTATAGTCTTTATCGTCCACAATTTTAAAAACGTTAGTAAAAGATCCCATTTGGCGCATGATCGTATAATGTAAATTTATTAGTCAAAATTGGCGGCCTATGAGTATATTGATTCCTCAGTGGCGCTTAATAATTGAATAACAGATGTGGATAAATCAGGTGAGCAAGGTCAATAAAAAAACGCCTATCGGAAGATAGGCGTTAATTGTTTTTTTAAGGTGAAGCTCTTGAAGAGAATGTTATTTGTGAATTTTAAATTGGCCGACCAGATTCTGTAAGTCATTTGCAAGCCGTGATAAATCAGTACTTGCCGCAGTAGTTTGTTCTGCGCCATTCGCCGTTTGCTCTGATATTTGGCTGATATTCACAACACTTTTGTTAATTTCTTCCGAAACGGTCGTTTGTTCTTCAGCAGCGGCAGCAATTTGGGTATTCATTTCATTTATATTGGTAACGGCACGTGCAATGGCATCCAGCGAATTAGCGGCTTCGCGTGCCATTTCAGTACCTTTATTTGCTTGTTCTTTACCTTGCTCCATTACATGTACAGCTTGTTTGGAGCCGGTTTGTAGCTTCGCAATCATCGCTTCAATTTCAGTGGTCGACTCCTGGGTACGGCTGGCGAGTGTTCGCACTTCATCAGCAACAACTGCAAAACCACGGCCCTGTTCACCGGCGCGTGCTGCTTCTATCGCTGCATTCAATGCAAGTAAATTGGTTTGTTCGGCAATACCTTTAATGACATCTAACACACTGCCGATACTTTCGCTGTCTTGTTCAACACCGTGAATAACCGTTGCGGCATTTTCAACTTCTGATGCAAGTTGCGCAATCGCGTCAGCCGTTTGGTTAACAACCGTTTTACCGCTTTGCGCTTCGTTGTCTGCGCTGGCAGCAGCGCCGGAAGCGCTCTGAGCATTTTGCGCAACTTCCTGTACGGTGGCGGTCATTTCATTAATTGCGGTAGCAACCTGATCAGTCTCCACACGTTGCTTTTCAACATTGACCGCACTGTCTTGTGCTACGGAAGAGACTTCTTCTGCCGCCGTCGCGAGTTGAGACGATGAACTATAAACTTGCTGAATGAGGGCTTCAAATTTTTCAAGCATATTATTAAATGCCGAAGCCGTTGTGCCAATTTCATCGTCGGAGGTGATTTCAATTCTTTGTGTTAAATCAGAATTGTTTTCTATTTGAATAATGGTGTTACGTAAGTTATTAACCGGGTTAAGGATTGAGCGTGCAATTAAGTAGGCGAGTAGCATACCGCCGAGGGCAGAGGCGATAATGATACTAACCGTAATAAATAAAGCGCTACTTGCTTTGGCTTGTGCTCTCTTAAAAAACCCCGTTCCTTTGACATTAGCGTACTCGCTTAAGGCATTCATATCTTTATCTAAGCTGGCAACCAGTTTAGCGCCTTTTTGTTTTGAAATGGTCGCGGCGGCCTCAAGATCTCCGTTCATCGTGTGTTGAATAATTTCGTCACGAACAGGCTTCCAGCTTTTAAACTTTTGTATGGTTGCTGCAATAAGCTCTTCGCCTTCTTTGCCGAGGATGCGATCGGTAATAACTGTAAATTCTTTATAGACGAGAGCTTCGTAACCATCAATTTTTTTACTGATTTTGGTGATGCTATCATTATTTTTAGCCAGGGCAATGACCTTCATACTATGAGCCATTTTGATGATATAGACATCTGCTTGCAAAGAGGATCGCGTAACCGCCAAAGGATGGTTATATAACTTAACGGTTAGTTTACTGAGAGCACTCATTTCGGTAAGTGAATATGCGCCAGTTACCGCGATTAGGATGGTAAGGGTGGCAAATCCGAAAATAAGCTTATTGCGAATGGTAAGAAGAGATTTAAGAGGCATGATAGATATCCTGACAATAGAAAAAAGTTTGTTGGTTAATTCTTATCGGCCATTTTTGCGTTTCCTTGATTTATTTACGAATAATTATTGAAGGGGGTCACCTATTTTTTGGTATAGAAGTAGAAATGAAGCTTTACCGCTAAAATAGGCGCATTACAGGGAAGAAAGGTGATTAAGTTAAAGTAAGCCATTGATTTTATAGTTAATTAGCATGATTGCCTACATTAAACTATAAACAATAGGGTACGATAATTTTGACCAACCAGCAGGTTTTGTTGTATTTGTTATTATCTTTATGAGCTGCGTTGTGCAACACAGCGGCGCGGCTTTCTTTAGGTTAAATATCGCTTAACCGTTTTTAGTTGTGCCCATACTTTATGCGCTCATTACAAGCACTATTGTTTTCGCATTATTCAGGTAATAAAAGTTTTGTATACGATTGCTTTAGGTTAATTTATCTACATTAATCCTAAATGTTAGAGTTTAAGCGCAAATAACGTGATTTAGCGTGATTTATAATAGGAACTAGTTGGTGATTTTATTTACAGCGCGTAAAATAGGCTCTACTCTTAGTTGCACTTTCCAGTGCAGTAAATTCCATTATGTTTTATTAAGCCCATGAATTTTAAAGCCCATGTATTATAAAGAAAGTTACGATGTCATCGTCGTTGGTGGCGGCCATGCAGGAACCGAGGCGGCATTAGCGGCTGCGCGCATGGGTAGCAAAACCTTATTGTTATCCCACAATATTGAAACGCTTGGCCAAATGAGCTGCAACCCGGCGATAGGCGGAATTGGTAAAGGCCACCTGGTTAAGGAAGTGGATGCACTCGGCGGTTTGATGGCAAAAGCTGCCGATGCAGCAGGCATTCAATTTCGAATTTTAAATGCCAGCAAAGGCCCTGCTGTTCGCGCAACCCGGGCGCAAGCCGACCGTGTTTTATATAAGAATGCAGTGCGCCAGGTTTTAGAAAATACCCCTAATTTAAGTTTGTTCCAACAAGCCGTGGATGATTTGATTGTTGAAAATGATCGTGTTGCCGGCGTCGTAACCCAGATGGGCTTGAAGTTTCAGGCCAGGTCAGTGGTGCTTACTGTAGGTACTTTTTTGGGCGGCTTGATTCACATTGGTATGCAAAATTATCAGGGCGGCCGCGCGGGTGATCCACCGTCGAATGCCCTGTCGCAACGTTTACGTGCGTTACCGTTTAACGTTGACCGTTTAAAAACCGGTACGCCGCCGCGCATTGATGGCAAAACGATTGATTATTCAGTGATGGAAGAACAACCGGGTGATACACCGCTGCCGGTATTTTCTTATATGGGTAAAGCAAGCGAGCACCCGCAACAAGTGCCTTGTTACATCACTTATACCAATAGACAAACACACGATTTAATTCGGAGCGGTTTAGACCGCTCACCCATGTATAGTGGGGTTATCGAAGGTGTCGGTCCGCGTTATTGCCCTTCTATTGAAGACAAGGTTATGCGTTTCGCAGATAGAGATGCTCACCAGATTTTTGTTGAGCCGGAAGGCCTGACGGTAAATGAAATTTATCCAAACGGGATTTCAACCAGCCTGCCTTTTGATGTGCAATTTGATTTTGTACGCTCCATAAAAGGTTTTGAGAATGCGCACATTACTCGCCCCGGGTATGCGATTGAGTATGATTATTTTGATCCGCGCGATTTAAAAGCGTCACTCGAAACCAAGCACATGCAGGGTTTATTTTTTGCCGGCCAGATTAACGGTACCACGGGTTATGAAGAAGCCGCCGCGCAAGGTTTAATTGCGGGAATGAATGCCAGCTTGCTCGTTCAGGATAAAGAGTCCTGGACGCCACGTCGGGATGAAGCTTACATAGGCGTATTAATTGACGACCTTATTACTCAAGGCACCTTAGAGCCTTATCGCATGTTTACTTCACGTGCCGAGTATCGTTTGCTATTGCGTGAAGACAATGCGGATTTGCGTTTAACAGAGAAGGGCCGTGAACTGGGCATGGTTGATGATGCACGTTGGGCTCATTTTGAAGTTAAACGTAACGCGGTTGAAACAGAGAATCAACGCCTGGCATCTACCTGGGTGCATCCAACAAAATTAGACAAAGTCACGGCTGAGCGTGTTATTGGACAACAAATTACCAAAGAAGCGACGTTGCTCGATTTACTGCGTCGACCGGAAGTTTCTTATCTTGAATTAATGACACTAAAAGAAGCCAGTGAGAATAAACCCGAAAATTTATCGGCCAGCGTCATTGAGCAAATTGAAGTTCAGGCAAAGTATTCAGGTTATATAGAACGTCAACAAGATGAAATTGACAAACAAAAACGCCACGAATTAACAGCTATCCCGGAACAACTGGATTATTCGAATGTCAAAGGCTTGTCTGCGGAAGTATGTGAAAAGCTGAATAAAATAAGTCCGCAAACCGTTGGTCAAGCAGCTCGTATTTCAGGCGTAACACCTGCAGCAATATCCATTATTTTGGTGTACTTAAAAAAATACGCCTATCAAGCTAGCCAGCAAGAGCATCATCGCTCAGCGTAAAGATTGATTTAAAGTAAATTGTTATTTTAAACACATATTTTAGTTTTAAATCAGCAGGTAGTTTGTTGATTTAGTATTGTTAAATCGCTGAGTTAAATAAAAATAAAATGGAGAAATAATCATGAAGAATAGAATACAAAAACTTTTAATCGTAGCTGCTGCCATCACATTTCCCTTGCTAGTTTCAGCGCCAGCATCGGCAGATTCACCGGCTGATGAGAGCGGAATGATCTCAAAGAAAAGTCACTTTAGTGTTAAAGAAACGCTGGATAAGCTAGAAGCCGTATTAAAGAAAAAAGGCATTGGCGTGGCATTACGTTGGGACCATGCAGCAAAAGCCAAAGGCGTGGGTATTCCGTTACGCCCAACCGAATTGTTAATGTTTGGCAATCCAAAATTAGGTAGTCATATGTTTACAGCAAATCAAACTGCGGGTATTGATTTACCCTTAAAAGCATTAGCTTGGGAAGATGAAAAAGGCCAGGTCTGGTTAACATATAACGATCCTGCTTATATTGTTAAACGTCACCACATTAAAAACCGTGCAGAGATTCAAGCAAAGATGACAGGTGCTTTGAATAAATTAACCAACGTTGCAACAGGCAATAAATAAGCATTCATTCAACCACAGCGGGTATCCTATCCTCGCTGTGGTTTTTTCTCTCCCTAAGAAAGCCGAACCTGATTGCCGGCACCCCGTCAGATTCCTTTCACTGTCGTCCAAGCGTTAAAATTAATTTAGATTTATCAGGAATTCCATTCTATAGTATTGTTTATGAAACAAATTCTATTATCGATTGGCATTACACTAGCGCCTGTATTTGTCTATGCGGATATATATAAATGCACCAATGATGAAGGCTTAACTATTTATAAAGATAGTGCCTGTGGCAGTACTGATGAGACAACAAAAATAATCAAGCCGGAAGTGATTAAAAAAGAAAACCTGCATTATGAAATTGTTATTGATCAAGATAGCGCTCTGGGAAAAAACCTTCTTCTAAATGCTGATTTTGAAAATAAACTGATTGACTGGAAAGTGCCTCTAGGTGCTTTTTGGTCTAATAACGGGGGTGTAAATAAAAGTGGTGCGCTAATACTTAAAGCTCCCAAACCCCCTGAAGACAAATACATTCATGAGACAAAAGTACAGCAGTGTGTGCATTTGGGCGAAGGTGAAAAATTTGGTCTTTATGCAAAATTTCGCTATATAAAAATTCCCGAAAGTGCGTATGCCAATAGAGCGAATGTAGTCTGGTATGAATCAACAGATTGCACTTCGGGTGGCCAATTCGGCGGTTACATTGAACCTAAAAAATATGTGAGCGGTTGGCAGGAACTTCGAAACAATTATTTAAAGCCGGCATTGAGTGCCAAAGCAGCATTAATAACCATTAAACAGAATAGCAGGTATTCAGCAGGTGGTGAAGGTATTTGGGACAATGTTAGCTTTGAAGCGACTGAAGTATATACTCAATCGAAAAGAACTTTAAAGAAGACATCGACACAAGATGAAAACACTTTAGCAAAAGGTAAAAACTATTTATTAAATGGTTCGTTTAATAAAACGGTAGAACACTGGCGGGCCGATAAGAAAACAACATGGTCTGGTCTTCAGGGTGATAGGAGTCCTGGTTCTGCGAAAGTGGATGCAATGTCTAAAACGGGCAGTATTGGCAGCAGTGGTTTTAGCCAGTGTGTAAATATAGGGAATAACGTAAAATTTATTTTAGGTGGGAGTTTTAAACGAGACGAAGGCTCAGCACAAAAAGGAGATGCGCGTCTTCGGCTTACCTGGTACGGAGGTAAAAGCTGCATGGGTCGAGCAAAAACAAGTAATAAGTCAGCTGATCCTAAAAATATTAGCGGATGGCAAAAACTTGAAATTATTGATTTACGCCCATCATATAACGCTAAAAGTGCGGTTATCGAAATTATAAAAGTTGTATCAGGGAAAGGAACATTCACAGCATATTGGGATGATATTTATTTTAAAGCCGTTGATTAATGATGGTGTATAGTTTTTCAAGTAATAACAACTCAATAAAAAGTAAAAGGATAATCGTTCAATGTGGAAATTAATTAATAGTCCGATCTTCATTACCATTCTTATTGTCGTCTCTCTCATTTCATATGACAATTATCGTAAGTCTTCAAGTGCAAGTGAAATACGCGGTGTTTATAATGAGATTCTATCTATAAGTGAAGACGCTACCGGGGATCTTGAAAAGAAAAAATTAATCACCAGTTTTGTAAAAGAAGCGGGCAAACAAATACGAGAAGGCTTTGGCTCGTTTAATGGTGCAGAACAAAAAATCAAACAAGCTGAAGAAAATAAATACTACTTTGACATAAAAAAACAGATCCAGGTTACAAAACCTAAAGTTGTAGAATCAAAACAATATTCTAAAGTTCGAAAAGTGGTCATCTACCAGGTTATAAATAACAGTTCGGAGTATTTAAGCAAAGTTGCCCATACCATTGAATTTTATTATCAAGGCGAGCTTCTCGAGACTAAAGAAGAATGGGGGAATGTTAAGCTTGCACCAGGAGAAACAAAATCGTATTCATATAAAGTCGAGAACGAAAATTTAGTGTTTACCAATATAAAAATAGTCGTGGGTGATATTACGATAATGCCGGTTGCAAAAGCAGAAGCTCAGCAGCCGCAATAACCTACATGAGTTTAATGGAGTAGAATTAAAATTGTCATTCGTTATAGAACAGGGCTTGTATAACAATCCTTAATACCCGTGCAGGGAAAAATACAGATCAATTTGGTTCACGCTTTTTGTTATGTGGCATATGACCGCGGCGAGGGTTTTCGCGTATGATGAGCAGATGAATCCAGAATTAATCAGCCAACATCTTTCCAGGCTTAATTTCGACCTGCCAGATGCAGCGGCAGAGAAGTATAGTCAGCTAATTATATTACTGGCGAAATGGAATAAAGCCTATAATTTAACGGCTGTGCGTGACATTAACGAGATGGTTGTATTACACCTGCTCGATAGCCTGGTGGCATTGCCGTTTGTTGAAGGCACTCACGTGCTTGATGTTGGTACAGGCGCCGGGTTCCCAGGCTTGCCTATGGCCATTGCCAGACCCAATTGGGAATTTACCCTGTTAGACAGTAATGCCAAAAAAACCCGCTTTGTCACTCAAGCGGTTATAGAATTGGGTTTAAAAAATGTCACGGTAATAGCCGGCCGAGCAGAGAAATATGATATAAATCAGTTGTTTAATACAGTTATGTGTCGAGCGACATTTTCTCTGGCGGATTTTCTGGACAAAACTTATGAACGTTGTGTGAATAAAGGACTGTTCCTTGCCCTTAAAGGGAGTTATCCTAAACAGGAAATTGACGATATAAGTTATAGCGCTGAATTGCCCGACCGTCACTTGGGTATTAACAAGGGCTTAGCCAAAAAAATAAGTATAGAAAAGGTAGAGTCAATCATTGTTCCAGGTTTAGATGCAGAGCGGCATTTGGTACTGGTTCGTAAAAAAGAGAATTAGTTTCTAAAACAAATTCTGGATGTATTTCAGAGGGGACACAACATGGCACGCATTATCGCCATTACCAATCAAAAAGGTGGTGTGGGTAAAACCACTACCTGTATAAATTTGGCCGCTTCATTAGCTGCAACCAAACGAAATGTGCTGCTTGTGGATATGGATCCTCAAGGTAACGCGACCATGGGCAGTGGCGTAAATAAAAATGAAGTAATGGCGACGACTGGTGACATGTTAACCGGCGATATTCGCCCGGAAGATTTAATCATTGATATGCGCGAAGATGCAGGCTATGACTTAATGCCATCGAATGGTGATTTAACAGTTGCAGAAGTTACCTTAAAAGGTAAGTTAAATGCCGAGCTTTCGTTGCGCACCGCTCTTTCAAGCTTAAAAGATAATTACGATTATATTCTTATCGACTGCCCACCCTCTTTAAACATGTTAACGTTAAATGCACTTGTGGCAGCCGACTCGGTAATGATTCCAATGCAATGTGAATATTATGCATTAGAGGGTTTATCTGCTCTATTAGAAACAGTTGAAGGCATTCGCCAAACGGTCAATCCGAATCTGCAAATAGAAGGTATGTTGCGCACCATGTTTGATCCGCGTAACAATTTAGCGAATGATGTATCAGGTCAATTACTTATCCATTTTCCGGAAAAAGTTTACCGAACGATTATTCCGCGCAACGTGCGCTTAGCCGAAGCGCCAAGCCATGGTCTACCGATTATAAATTATGATAAATCATCGCGTGGCGCCCTCGCCTATTTAGCCCTGGCGGGCGAAATTATTCGTAAAGATGAGGCTATTCGGGCTGCTGCACATTAAGATAATCAAAATTGTCGCCCCTATATATACAGGCCGCGCGCGATAACAAGATTCAGACACAATTAAATAAGTAACTATCAAATGAAAAAACGTGGACTAGGCCGGGATCTCAGTGCTCTATTGGGCTCAAGTGCTAAAAAACAACCAGATTCTTCAACAGAAAATACTGAAGCTCTTCAAACGACGGAAGGCTTAAAAAAGCTAGCGGTTGAATTTATGGTGCGTGGTCGCTACCAGCCGCGTACCGAGTTTAATGAAGAACAGCTTCAAGAACTAGCAGACTCTATCAGCAAGCAAGGCATCATCCAGCCTATAATTGTACGTTCGATTAGCGACGACCCTGGTAAACCTAAATATGAAATTATTGCTGGCGAACGCCGTTGGCGTGCAGCACAACTTGCCGGAATGCATGAAGTCCCTGTTGTAATAAAAAAATATACCGACGAAGAAGCAATAGCCGTTTCTTTAATAGAAAACATTCAACGTGAAGATCTAAATCCAATTGAAGAAGCAACATCGCTGGATCGTTTAATTCGTGAATTCGGTTTAACCCACCAGGAAGCAGCCGATGCCGTTGGACGTTCTCGTGCCGCTGTTTCAAATCTATTACGTTTGTTAAGTTTAGAGCCTGGCGTTAAAGAAAGCCTGGCACATGGCGAGCTCGAAATGGGCCACGCTCGTGCCCTCCTTCCTCTGGAAATTACCGTGCAACCCAGCGTTGCAAAATTAGTCATACACAAAGGACTGTCGGTGCGTGAAACGGAAGCACATGTACGTAAGTTGCTAAACCCACCCGCCAAGAAAAACAAAGAGAATGTAACAACCGATTTACACATTAGTGATTTACAAAATCGCCTGTCCGACACTTTGGGTGCAAAAGTTGTTTGCCAGCATACTGCTAAAGGCAAAGGCAAGTTAGTTATTCAATATAATAGTTTGGATGAGCTGGATGGTATTTTAGAACACATTAAGTAACGTATGTTTATGCGATAGGAAATTTATTTTTATGAATTAATAAAGCCGGTGAAAATTTACCGGCTTTTTTAATGGGGGTAGTTTCAACTTAAGTTTTGAACTGCCCAACCAAATCTTGTAGCTCATTAGCCAGATTTGCTAATTCATGACTTGCCGTTTGAGTTTGCTGCGCACCTTCAGCCGTTTGCTCTACAACTTGGCTAATGTTAACAACATTTTGATTAATCTCTTCAGCGACACTGCTTTGTTCCTCAGCAGCGCTCGCAATTTGTATATTCATCTCGCTAATCGTTGTAATCGCAATAGTAATAGCTTCGAGCGAAGTACGGGCATTAACGGCTTGCTCGACACTTTGTTGGCTTTGGAGTTGGCTGGCATTCATGGCCTTAACGGCCTCGCTTGAGCCATGTTGCAAATTTTCGATCATAGACTGGATTTCGCGTGTTGATTCTTGAGTTCGACTGGCTAAAGTACGTACTTCATCTGCAACAACAGCAAAGCCTCGGCCTTGTTCACCGGCTCGTGCTGCCTCGATAGCTGCATTTAAGGCCAACAAGTTAGTTTGTTCAGCAATGCCACGAATAACATCCAGCACGGTACCAATTTTTTCACTATCTGTTTCAAGTTTTTGAATGACAACTGTGGCGCTTTCAATTTCGTTTGCAAGAAGGTTAATCGCAGCCACAGTTTTTTGCACAACCGTTTTGCCGTCTTGTGCGTCAGTGTCTGCACTCTGGGCTGCTTTCGATGCTTCAGTGGCATGACGAGCGACTTCGTGTACTGTCGAGGTCATTTCATTCATCGCAGTGGCAACCATTTCGGTTTCTGACTGCTGCTTTCGTACGCCTTGATTTGTTTCGCTGGTAATCATTGACATTTCTTCTGCCGCGGCAGCTAATTGTGTCGTAGAGCTTGAGACCTGGACTACCAGATTACGAACTTTATCGGCAAAGTGATTAAAGGCTTTACCGAGTTGTGCGACTTCATCTTTACCGTTTTCTGCGAGTCGTTGCGTTAAGTCACCATCACCTTGTGCAATGCCATTCATTGCATTTACTGCGCTGGTAATGGGGTTAACAATACTACGGCTAATCAGGATGGCCAGGAAGAAGCCTATAGCTAAAGCAACAATACCAACGAGCAAGGTGGTATTTCGCGCACTCGATACGGCCTCAACATAACTACTGCTATTTAGCGCAATTTCCATTACGCCAATGGGATTACCAGAAAAGTCGGTTATACTTTTGCCGTACACAGCATAGGGTGTATCAGCAAAACTATTGTTTGTAATCACATCTTCGCCCTTAATGGCTTTGTTTAATTGGTCCGGCCGTAACAAAGTCGCTTTGACGTTGTTTGGTGTTTGGAGGGTTGCGCCGAAAACTTTGAATGAAGTGCCATTCTTTAAGTGAAGGGCAATATCAACACCGTATTTTTCCTTAAATTTATCAAAGAAGGTTTGCCCGAACGACATACCGAACTCAATGGAGCCAATATGCTTGCCTTGATGAAAGACCGGGTTGAGCCCACGAATTCCAAGGCCATATATTCCTTGTTCTAATCCCTGCACGGATTTTTTACTTTCATTTGTTTTTAGAATGGTTTTGCGAAAAGAAGACAAATCATCACCAAACTTTTCAGGTTTGTGGACGCGTAAAAAGGAAGTCGCTGGTGGTAAATGAAACTGGAACTGACGCACAGCATAGTCGGCTTTAAGTTGCTTGAACAAGGGTACAGTCATTTTAGCTAAATCATCTCGCCGCCCTTCTGCCATGGCCAGACTCATTTCAGGATTTGAGGCAATGACAAAACTCATTGCTTGTGCAAGATGCCCTTCTGATTCGATTTCTGCTACAGCACTTTTGAGGAGATTTTTTAACTCATTTTGCTCGGCTTGTTTGACCACGTCCGATATTTTGATATTGACGACAGGCACCACCAATGCGAGCGCTATAATGAGCACAGCAGCAAAGGCTACTTTCAGTCGGGTGGCAATTTTCAAGTTATTCAACATAGTTATTCCTTAGTAATTTAGGTGGTCTCTTGGCTATACAGTATCGGCATAAAGTGAAAGAAGGTTAGGAAATATAGGGAATTATTATATGCATTGAGATATAAGCGTGTGAAAACAGACCAGATGTATTCGATTTGGGCGTCTTTGATGCGCATTAAATTAATCTTTAGTAATCTATATGGTTATTAATCTAGTTATTGACCCCAAAAGTGTCAGCGATTATACTGCGCGCGCTTTAAGCTTGAGCGTGTGATTTCGTAGGTGTTTTTGTTTGTTTTCCGCTCATAATTCGAGGTGGCAATGTCAGCTAGTAATGCGTTTTCCCACACTGTACGCAAGGTAGTTCTGGCGCAGATTGGTTTAGTTTTAATCACAACCACTGCTGCAACCTTAATCAAAGGCATGGATTTTTTATGGTCGACGCTGTATGGCGGGGCCATTATAGTTACCAGCACGATTTTTTTTGGCTGGAAGCTAATGATTGCTACCAATACAGCCGATAAGAATGGCCCCACCAGCGATTGTGCTGGCCAAAACATGGGCGTTAATACTATCGAGTTGTTTAAAGGCATATTTTTGCGCTTTATAATGGTAGTCGCACTACTCGCACTGGGTATGGGTTGGCTCAAGTTGGCACCCGCAGGTATTTTGACTGGATTGATTGCCGCCCAATTAGCGTATTGGTTTAGTAAGACCAGTTATGGCGTAACCCGACGTAAGTAGTACCGAGAAATATTTGGCCCGCAGAGCGTGCTAATTATTTGAAAGCAAACGAATTTTAAAAATTTAGTAGGTTATAACTCAAATGTCGAGCGCTACAATTACCTCTGCAGAATATATTAGACACCATTTAACAAACTGGACCTATGGCCAGCATCCTGACGGACATTGGGGTTTTGCTCATTCCGGAGAAGAAGCCGCCAAGATGGGTTTCAATGCGATTCACGTTGATACCATGTTTTGGTCAATAACTCTGGGTTTCATTTTTTTATGGATGTTTCGTAAAGCCGCAAAAACAGCGACCATTGGCGTTCCTTCGGGAATCCAAAATTTTTGTGAATGGATTGTAGAATTCATTGATACCAGTGTGCGTGGCTCGTTTACTGCGAAAAATAATTTAGTTGCACCACTGGCGCTTACTATTTTCGTCTGGATCTTCCTGATGAACTTTATGGATTTAATGCCGGTTGACGTCTTGCCGCGTATTGCAGCAGAAATTGGTTCGGCATTCTTTGGTATGGACCCACATCATGTTTATTTCAAAGTGGTTCCTTCAACCGATCCAAATGCAACCTTTGGTATGGCGATTGGCGTTTATCTTATTGTGTTATTTTACAGCATTAAAATTAAAGGCATCGGTGGATTTACAAAAGAATTAACCATGCAGCCTTTCGAGTCTAAAAATACAGTAGTGCAGCTGATTTTTATTCCAATTAACTTCACACTCGAATTTGTATCATTAATCGCAAAACCTATCTCACTGGCGTTACGTTTATTCGGTAACATGTATGCAGGTGAAATGATTTTTATTCTTATAGCGATTATGTTTAACGCTGGTTTAGTCATGGGCGTTTTCGGTGGCGTCTTACAGCTCGGCTGGGCAATTTTCCATATTTTAATTATTACTTTGCAGGCGTTTATCTTTATGACGTTAACCATTGTATATATGGAAATGGCGCATCACGAGCACTAAGTCGCGAAGCTATTTAGACATTCATTAAGTAAACAATTTTAACTATTTTTAAATTTTAAGTATTAGGTCAACAGGAGACTAAAATGGAATCAGCATTATTATATATCGCAGGTGCTTTAATGATGGGTTTAGGCGCACTAGGTGCAGCAGTAGGCATCGGTATCTTAGGTGGTCGCTTTTTAGAAGGCGCAGCACGTCAACCTGAATTAATTCCAATGTTACGTACACAATTCTTCATCGTTATGGGTCTTGTGGATGCGGTACCTATGATTGCAGTTGGTATCGCGATGTACGTTCTTTTCGCTGTTGCATAAGTAAAGCAATCTCGAAATAAGTATCTTAGATTCGTCTAAGTACATTTTATAGAAAACATTAAGCATAGGTTTAGGGTTCAACTATGAACATTAATTTAACGCTAATCGGACAAATGATAACCTTCGCGTTTTTTGTTTGGTTCTGCATGAAATTTGTTTGGCCTCCAATCATGAACGCATTGGTAGAACGTAAAGCAACAATTGCTGACGGTCTTGCTGCTGCTGAGAAAGGCCAACACGAAGAAGAACTAGCAAAGAATCGTGCTGTTGAAATTTTGAAAGAAGCAAAAGTCAAAGCTCAAGAGATACTTTCACAAGCAGATAAACGTGCAAGTGAAATTGTTGAAGAGTCTAAAGACACAGCACGTGTTGAAGCAGAGCGAATCGTTACGGCTGCAAATGCGGAAATCGAGCAAGAAACAAATCGGGCGCGTGAAGCTTTACGCGGTCAGGTTGTTAGTCTAGCTGTACTCGGCGCCGGCAAAGTATTGAAGAAAGAAATCGACACGAAAGCAAACGATGATTTACTTAGCGACCTGGTTGCTCAACTTTAGGGAACGTGAACAATGGCAGAAAATAGCACAATTGCACGTCCTTACGCTCAAGCCGCCTTTGATATAGCAAATGGTGATATTGCGAATGCAAAAAAAGAATTAGCTGTTTGGTCAGATATGATAGCGCTAGCGGCAATGATCGCAGCAGATAATCGTATGGCCGGTGCCATTGACAGCCCGCACATTAAAAATGAAGACCTGGTTGCTTTATTTTTAGATGTGGCCGGTGACAAGTTTAATGCCGAAGGTAAAAACTTTATTCGTGTATTAGCAGAGAATAAACGTTTAGGCATTTTATCTGACATTGCCATGGCTTATGAGCAATTACGTGCTGATGCTGAAGGTACAATGGATGCAGAAGTTATTTCTGCCTTCCCACTATCTGATGCGCAACAACAGAATATTGTAGCAAGCTTAAAGAAACGCTTAGGCCGTGATATTTCATTGACCACGCGCGTTGACGAGACATTAATTGGTGGTGCGATTATTCGCGCAGGTGACATGGTGATAGACGGTACAGTAACGCGTCACCTTGAAGACTTGTCTCACTCGTTAATGCGCTAACAGATTTAAAATTTGAGGATATATATTCATGCAACTTAATCCATCTGAAATCAGTGAACTGATTAAGCAACGAATCGAGAGCTTCGAAAAAGTAAGTGAAGCTCAAAATGAAGGTACAGTCGTAGCGCTTGCGGACGGTGTAGTACGAATTCACGGTCTTGCTGACGTAATGTACGGCGAAATGATCGAATTCCCGGGTAATGTTTATGGCCTGGCACTTAACCTGGAGCAAGACTCTGTCGGTGCGGTTATCTTAGGTGACTACGGCAACATTACTGAAGGCGACAAGGTTAAATGTACTGGTCGTATTTTGGAAGTGCCAATCGGTGAAGAATTATGTGGTCGTGTTGTTAATGCACTGGGCGAGCCTATTGATGGCAAAGGTCCAATTGCAACAAAGTTGCAGGCTCCAATAGAAAAAATTGCACCGGGCGTTATTGAACGTAAGTCAGTTGATCAGCCTGTACAAACAGGCTTGAAAGCGATTGATGCAATGGTTCCAGTTGGCCGTGGTCAACGCGAATTAATCATCGGTGACAGACAAACAGGTAAAACAGCGGTAGCGATTGATGCAATCATCAACCAAAAAGATACCGGTGTTAAATGCGTATACGTTGCGATTGGCCAAAAGGCATCATCAGTAGCAGCAGTTGTTCGTAAACTTGAAGAACATGACGCACTTGCGCACACTATTATCGTTGCTGCATCTGCAGCCGAATCAGCAGCAATGCAGTACATTGCACCTTACGCTGGTTGCTCAATGGGTGAATACTTCCGCGATAAAGGAGAAGATGCACTGATTGTTTATGATGATTTAACTAAACAAGCATGGGCTTACCGTCAAGTATCATTATTATTGCGTCGTCCACCAGGTCGAGAAGCGTACCCAGGTGACGTATTCTATTTACACTCTCGCTTACTCGAACGCTCTTCACGTATTAACGCAGAACAAGTAGAAAAAATTACTAATGGCGCAGTAAAAGGTAAAACAGGTTCTTTAACTGCATTACCGATTATTGAAACACAAGCAGGTGACGTCTCGGCCTTCGTTCCAACCAACGTAATTTCTATTACGGATGGCCAAATCTTCCTGGAATCAGATTTGTTTAACTCAGGTATTCGTCCTGCGATTAATGCTGGTTTGTCAGTGTCGCGTGTTGGTGGTGCTGCTCAAACTAAAATCATCAAGAAGCTCGGTGGTGGTACGCGTTTAGCACTTGCTCAGTATCGTGAACTTGCAGCGTTTGCGCAATTTGCATCTGACCTTGATGATGCAACTCGTAACCAAATCGAATTAGGCCAACGTGTTACTGAATTAATGAAGCAAGGACAATACTCACCAATGAGTGTTGCTGAGCAAGCTTTCTCATTATTTGCAGCGAACGAAGGCCTCTTAAATGATGTTGACGTAAACAAGGTTGTTGATTTTGAAGCGGCTATGCAAGCTTACTTGAAAGCGAACAGTGCAGATTTAATTGCAAAAATTAATGATACTGGCGATTACAACGACGACATTGCTGCGCAAATGAAAGCAGCTATCGAAGCGTTTAAATCTAGCAGCACTTACTAAGTCCTTAACGATATTAGGCATAAAAGTTAACTGGAAATAAGTTATGGCAAGCGGTAAAGAGATACGTACACAGATCAAGAGCGTGCAAAACACGCAAAAGATCACCAGTGCTATGGAAATGGTAGCGGCAAGTAAAATGCGGCGCGCGCAAGAGCGTATGGTCGCGTCTCGCCCATACTCTCAAAAAATGCGTCAGGTTATTGCGCATTTAGCTTTCGCACATACAGAATATAAACATCCGTACCTGAATGACCGTGAGGTTAGGCGTGTCGGTTATATCGTAGTTTCATCTGACCGTGGTTTATGTGGCGGCTTAAATAATAACTTATTTAAGAAAACCTTGAGCCATACGAAAGAATGGCGCGATAAGAATGTTGACATTGAGTTTTGTACGATTGGCAGTAAAGCATTAGCATTTTTTAAACGTTTAGGTAAATTGCGTGCGCAGGCAACTCACCTGGGTGATGCGCCTTCGTTAACCGATTTAATCGGTACGGTTAAAGTTATGTTAGATGCGTTTAACAATGGCGAAATTGATCGTTTATACATAGTGTCTAACGACTTTGTAAATACAATGACTCAGGAACCACATGTTGATCAGTTGTTACCGATTGCAGTCATAGAAGAAGACGCTGAATTAAAACACCATTGGGACTATATATATGAACCTAATGCTAAAGACGTGCTGGATAGTTTGATGATTCGTTATATTGAATCATTAGTATACCAGGGCGTTATAGAAAATATTGCATGTGAAATGGCATCGCGAATGGTTGCGATGAAAGCCGCAACAGATAATGCTGGTGACTTAATTGATGATTTACAACTTGTGTATAACAAAGCGCGTCAAGCCGCAATTACACAGGAAATTTCTGAAATCGTGAGTGGCGCAGCTGCGGTATAGACATTACAGATAGCCAGTTAACGATGAGCCTATCTTGAATATAGAATTTTAAACTTTAAGCTTTAACGAGGAACGACAAATGAGTTCTGGAAAAATTGTCCAAATAATTGGTGCCGTAGTTGACGTGAAATTTCCACGCGATGCACTTCCTAAAATTTATGATGCACTAAAAGTTGAGTCCGTTGGCTTAACTTTAGAAGTGCAACAACAACTCGGTGACGGTGTTGTTCGTGCTATTGCAATGGGAACAACAGATGGTGTTCGTCGCTCATTAGAAGTGCTCAACACGGGCGCACCGATTCAGGTACCTGTTGGACAAAAAACATTAGGTCGTATCATGGATGTTTTAGGTAATCCAATTGATAACGCTGGCCCAATCGGACATGAAAAAGAAATGTCTATTCACCGTAAGCCACCTGCTTATGATGAACAAGCAGCAAGCCTGGAGATTTTAGAAACAGGTGTAAAAGTAATCGATTTGATTATGCCAATTGCCAAAGGTGGTAAAATTGGTTTATTCGGTGGTGCGGGTGTTGGTAAAACCGTAACATTGATGGAGTTGATTCGTAACATCGCGGTAGAACATAGTGGCTTCTCGGTATTTGCCGGTGTAGGTGAACGTACTCGTGAAGGAAACGATTTTTACTACGAAATGGAAGAAGGCGGCGTACTTGATAAAGTAGCACTTGTTTACGGACAAATGAATGAGCCCCCAGGAAACAGACTGCGTGTAGCGTTAACCGGTTTAACCATTGCGGAAAACTTCCGTGATGAAGGTCGTGACGTATTAATGTTTGTTGATAACATTTACCGTTACACACTTGCAGGTACTGAAGTGTCTGCACTGCTTGGCCGTATGCCATCTGCGGTAGGGTATCAGCCTACACTTGCAGAAGAAATGGGTGTACTTCAAGAACGTATTACATCTACAAAAACCGGTTCGATTACATCTTTTCAGGCGGTATACGTACCTGCGGATGATTTAACGGATCCATCACCAGCGACAACGTTCTCTCACTTAGACGCGACATTAGTATTGTCACGTCAAATTGCAGAATTAGGTATTTACCCTGCGGTTGACCCACTTGATTCAACATCTCGTGTACTTGATCCATTGGTTATCGGTGAAGAGCATTATAATGTTGCTCGTGCTGTTCAAGGTACGTTGCAGAAATATAAAGAATTAAAAGATATCATCGCAATCCTGGGTATGGACGAATTATCGGAAGAAGATAAACTTACGGTAACCCGTGCTCGTAAAATGCAACGCTTCTTATCACAACCTTTCTTCGTAGCGGAAGTATTCACTGGCGCAACGGGGAAATATGTAACAGTGAAAGATACTATTAAAGCCTTTAAAGAAATTAACGAAGGTAAATACGATAACCTGCCAGAGCAAGCGTTCTACATGGTTGGTGGTATTGAAGAAGTTGTTGAAAAAGCGAAAACGCTTTAAATATAAGTTGATATAAATTACAGCTTTAACGGGCTGAGGTTGAGGTAGCAATATGGCTATGACAATGCATCTAGATATCGTAAGTGCTGAACATGCAATTTTTTCTGGCGTAGCCGAAGTAGTTGTTGCGCCTGCGATTATGGGTGAAGTGGGTATTTACCCACGTCACACCCAAATGCTTACACCATTAAAGCCGGGCGAAGTGCGTATTACCAAGCCTGGTGGCGAAGAAGAGTCTATCTATGTCTCTGGTGGCATTCTTGAAGTTCAGGCACACGTGGTTACGATTCTTTCGGATACGGCTGTGCGTGCTGCGGATTTAGATGAAGCCGCTGCACTGGAAGCGAAAGAAAAAGCCGAGCAAGCGCTGAAAGATCAAAGCGGTGAATTAAGCATTGCTGATGCACAAGCACAATTAGCAGAAGCAATGGCGCAACTTCAAGCGATTTCACGCATGCGAAGAAATATGAAAGGTTAGTTGTTATTTGATAACACGACAGTGAAAAAAAGGCGGTTATACTGCCTTTTTTTGTGTGTAAAATTAAACAGTGTAGTATTAATAAGTCTTTACAATTAAATGTAAAGTTCGACAGTTAATTTCATCGAGATAAGAAAATATGAGTAACGTAAGCGTCATTATTTTAGCTGCAGGCCAGGGCTCCAGAATGAAGTCAGCTTTGCCTAAAGTATTGCATCCGATTGCGGGTAAGGCATTAGTGCAACACGTTATTGATGCAGCGTACCAACTAAAGGTGAATAAAATTATTGGTGTTTATGGCCATGGTGGCGATATCGTTCCCAAAACTATTAATGATGAAAAGGTAACATGGGTTGTTCAAGCAGAGCAATTGGGTACCGGTCATGCGGTAGACCAGGCAATGCCTGAAGTAGAAGATAGTGATATCGCACTTATTCTATACGGCGATGTGCCTTTAATAAAAACTGAAACACTGCTTCAACTTATTGAAAATGCAAAACAGGATTTTGCATTATTAACCGTCCATCTTGACGACCCCAGTGGTTATGGCCGTATAGTACGAAATAGCGCTGGCCAGGTTGAGCGCATTGTTGAAGATAAAGATTCAAGCGACGAAGAAAAGCAGATTACAGAAATTAATACCGGCATTTTAGCCGTAAATGCCGGTGAGTTACGCAGCTGGTTAAAACGACTGGATAATAGTAATGCGCAAGGCGAATATTACTTAACAGATGTTATTGCGATGGCCGTTAATGATGGCATGGTCGTTAAAACCGTTCATCCGGAAACCGAAGAAGAAGTGCTGGGCGTAAACAGCAGAATGCAGTTAGCCGAGTTAGAAAGTTTTTACCAATTAAGTAAAGCAGAGTGCCTAATGGAGCAGGGTGTGACGGTTATCGACCCAACCCGTCTGGATATCCGCGGAAATGTTACGGTCGGTCGTGATGTCACTCTGGATATTAATGTGATTTTAGAAGGGGCGGTGATCATCGGAGATAATGTCAGCATTGGGGCTAATTGCGTCATAAAAAACACCACCATTGAATCAGGGGTCGTAATTCAGCCTATGTCGTGTATAGATGATGCCTTCATTGGCACTAACTGCAAGGTTGGGCCCTTTGCCCGAATTCGTCCGGGAACCAGACTTGCAGCAGATGCCCATGTTGGTAATTTCGTCGAAATAAAAAACTCGAATATTAATCAAGGCAGTAAAATTAATCATTTAAGTTATATTGGTGATACCGATATGGGCACAGGCGTCAACATTGGTGCGGGCACTATTACCTGTAACTATGATGGCGCAAATAAATATCGCACCGTGATTGGTGATAACGTTTTTATCGGATCGGATACGCAGCTGGTTGCACCCATTAAAATCGGTGATGGTGCTACCATTGGTGCCGGTTCAACTATTACAAAAGATACACCCGAATATGAATTAACTTTAACGCGGGCCAAACAAACATCGATAAAAGGTTGGCAGCGTCCAACCAAAGATAATGAATAGAAACGTTTTTTGATCAAACAGACAATGATTAAAAGCTGAATTTTTAATGGAGTAATAACTAATGTGCGGTATTGTTGGAGCAGTTGCTGAACGGGATGTAGTGCCTATTCTTATCGAAGGGCTTAAACGTTTGGAATATCGTGGCTATGATTCTGCTGGCGTTGCCATTGTGGATCCCGACGGATGTATTCACCGGGTTCGAATGCCAGGCAAAGTTGCCGAGTTAGAAAAAGAAACTAATAAAGAAAATCTTAATGGTCATTTAGGCATTGCGCACACGCGTTGGGCTACCCATGGTAAACCAACACAAAATAACGCTCATCCACATGTATGCCGTAAAGCCGTTGCTGTTGTGCATAATGGTATCATCGAAAACCATGAAGAATTACGCGCAACACAAATTAAAGCCGGTTATGAATTTACTTCTGACACCGATACCGAAGTTATTGCCCATCAAATTTACGAACACCATATAACTCAGAAAAAAGATTTACTAGCCGCAGTAAAAGACACCATTAAAGAACTTGAAGGCGCCTATGGCTTAGGTGTTGTGAGCAACAATGAAAAGGGACGTTTAGTCGCAGCACGCAGTGGTAGTCCATTAGTTATTGGCGTGGGGATTGGTGAGTACTTTATTGCATCCGACGTGGCCGCATTACTACCGGTAACACAACGTTTCATCTTTTTAGAAGAAGGTGATGTCGCTGATATTACACGTCAATCGCTAACTATCTATGATGCTAATAATAACGTTGTTGAACGCGAAATCAAAGAAAGCGAACTCACTGCAGATGCCGTTGAACGTGGCGAGTATCGCCACTACATGCTTAAAGAAATTTATGAACAAGCGCGCGCTGTTTCCGATACTTTAGAAGGCCGTATAAGAGGCAGTAAAGTTTTAGAAGAAACGTTCGGCGTCAATGCCAGGCAAATTTTTGATGAAGTTCAAGGCGTACATATTATTGCCTGTGGCACCAGTTATCATGCCGGTTTAATCGCCATGCACTGGTTTGAATCGTTAGCCAATATCCCCTGTAGTGTTGAAGTCGCGAGTGAATTTCGTTATCGCAAACCGGTTGTCAGAAAGAATTCACTTATTGTGACCATTTCACAGTCAGGTGAAACCGCCGATACATTGGCCGGACTGAAAGAAGCGAAACGTCTAGGCTTCGGCCAGTCGCTAACAGTATGCAATGTACCTGAAAGCTCCCTGACACGCGAAAGTGATTTAACCTTATTAACACGTGCCGGCCCGGAAATCGGGGTGGCATCAACCAAAGCCTTTACTACCCAACTGGTTGCATTGTTGTTACTGGTTATTGTTGTGGGCCGCCGTCATGGTATCGATGCGAAAAAAGAAGCAGGCCTCGTTAAACAATTAATAGCGCTGCCTGCAAAGATCGAACAAGTTTTAAAGATGGATGCTGAAATTAAAGAGATTGCTGAAATGTTTGCCGATAAACGGCATGCCTTGTTTTTAGGCCGCGGTCTGCATTATCCCGTTGCAATGGAAGGCGCATTAAAATTAAAAGAAATTTCTTACATCCATGCTGAAGCGTATCCTGCCGGTGAATTAAAACATGGGCCACTCGCACTAGTGGATAGCGATATGCCGGTTATTTCAGTTGCACCGAATAACGACATGCTCGAAAAATTAAAAAGTAATTTACAAGAAGTGAAGGCCCGTGGTGGCGAACTTTTTGTTTTTGCTGACGAGAAATCGCATTTTAAAGAAGAAGAAAATATTCATGTATTAAATGTAGTGGAGTGTGAAGATGAAACTTCTCCAATCATTCATACGATTCCCATGCAGCTATTGTCATATCATGTTGCAGTTTTAAAAGGCACTGATGTTGACCAACCACGTAATTTAGCCAAATCTGTTACTGTTGAGTAAGTCGTTAAATGAAGGTGCACATATTTAGACATACAAAAGTTTGAAGTTAATTTCTAAACTTTGTAATTATTCGATTTTGTCTTTTATTTAGCTTAGGTTAACATTTGTTATACGAAATGAATAAACCAATACTGTACATATTTTCAGGGTTGCCTGGAACAGGAAAATCTACACTTGCTCAAGAGCTATCTAAAGTTACGGGCTTTATGTATTTAAGGATTGATACTGTCGAACAAGGGTTGAGAGATCTCTGTAATCTCAAAGTAGAGGGTGAAGGTTATCGCCTATCTTATCGAGTAGCTCTAGACAATCTAAAACTCGGAACAAGTGTTATCGCTGATTCATGCAATCCAATTGCGCTAACGCGCTCGGAGTGGATTGAGGTTGCGGTCGAAGCGAACGCAGACTATGTTAACATTGAAGTAGTTTGCTCGGATGTATCTGAACATAGGTATCGAGTTGAAAGCAGAGAATCAACTGTTGAGAGGCTCAAATTGCCTACATGGAAAGAGGTTGAAAATCGAGAATATCATTCGTGGGACAATGAGAGGCTTGTAGTAGATACTGCTGGAAAATCTGCGAGTGAAAGTGTTCATGATTTATTGACAGGTTTAGGTATTGAGAGGGAAATCACTTAACTAGTAAATTACCATGGCCACCATGAGCTATGTCCTAAAAAGTAAGCCTTCTCTCATAGCCGCTGATTATTAAATCATTAAGCATAGGACAAACATTCATTCACAATGATTCCTGTGCAAACCAGCGATACTCAACGGCATCTACATTCAAAATATTACATACATTGATCGCGCTTGAAGAAAATATAATTTCAGGAAAGGATGATACCTTTGAATGGAATAGATATATTTACAATATTCCAAGTTGAAATCAGGATCAAACTCTAGTCTGTACGAGCCGCCAAATCATCGAGACGCTTCGAATGCTAATAGCTTTTCGCATTGCGGATACTAAATTCAAGCAGTAAGACTTCGGTTTGATTACGTAATGACACATTATATTTTATTGTTAACTTTTTCATCCCCACAATGGGCGATGTATGCTATTCCGTAGCCAGATTTCTCAGCATTTGCCATATTAAATAATACGATTATTCGTTGTGCTGCTTGGTCGTTATTTAAAGTGCACGTTGTATATTTCATATCAATTCAGTGCTTCCGTTGTGAGTTCCTCACAATACGCGAAGCTCCACTTCCCTTAGTGATATTTCAGCGAACGGCCCCAAGCTCTTGATTTATCCATATATTCTCTACCCCCCTTCGTTTTAACCATTGAAGCTGTACTGCGCGCTTTTATTCCCGAATTAGTCATAACCAATTGATTTTATTATGAAATTAAGGGTGGCATATTAGTTGCTCTAAGTAATATGTATTCATAGGCCGTAGTGCGGTCTGTGGAGGTTATTCTGACCACACATAGCAAAATAAGGAGAATTAAATATGACTACTTTAAAAGAACAACTAGAAAATCGCGTCGCAATGACAACAGCCTGGGAAACGCGACGCCAGGCTGGGGCTGAAGGCCCGAATATGGCTCACTTGTGGGTACTAGCCTGCATGGATGAACGTATGCCTGTTGACGAGGCACTCGGAATTCGTGCGGACACACCAGTCGGCGGTGGTGACGCGCATTTATTTCGTAATGCGGGCGGAATTGTAACTGATGATGCAATTCGATCAGCAATGTTAACAATCAATTTTTTTGGTACTAAAGAAATCGTTGTGCTTCAACACACTGGTTGCGGCATGTTGTCAGCCAATGGTCATGACCTGGAAAAAGCACTACGTGGTCAAGGCATCGATGTTGACAATGTCCCTATCGATCCTTCTTTACCTGAATTGAAATTAGATAAAGGTGCCTTTGCGAAATGGATTGGCATGATGGAAGACGTTGATAAAACCTGCATCCAGTGTGTAGATCAGCTTCGTAATCATCCGTTGATTCCTGATGACATCATTATTAGTGGCTGGGTATGGGAAACCGAATTCAGACGACTACGCGCACCTGATCTTAACGCTCCAACACGTGCAGTTTCACAACCGACAGCTGCATCCATGGGTGTGAAAGGAACACAGCCACCACGTTGGAAATAATTTTACGTTGTTAGATTTTTCATTATAAAGCCAGGATAAGTAGAAACGCCTGGTCTTTATTTTTTTTACGTGGTTCATCTTCAGGAGACAGGCACCATGCCAATTTACGATTTTCGTTGTAAGCCGTGTGAGCAACAGTGTGAAGTACAACAGCCTATGAATGCTCCGGTGCCAATATGTTCAGATTGTGGCAATGCTATGGATCGTTGGTTTAGTACTGCACCTGTTGTACATGGTGCAGGCGCCCGGGGACGGGAACAAGCAGTACAGTCTTTACCACAGTGTGGTAAAGGTTGCCGCTGTTGTCCTTAACGGGAAAGCCTATACAAACGTGTATTTGCTGTTCGAAACCAATTTAAAAATTTTAATAATAAGGGGTACAACTCATGTTCATCACAAGCCAATCTTTAGGTCAGCAGAACCGCTGGGATTATGTCGGGGTCGGTGCTTCGTTTCTCTGCGTAGTACATTGCTTGCTAACACCGGTACTCATTACGGCCCTCCCGGCCCTTGCGGCCACAGAGCACCAAACGCATAGCGTGTTTGCGATTATTATATTGTTGCTCGGAATGTTAGCGTTTATTCCTGGTTACCTTAAGCATCGTAATAAATCAGTTCCGGTCATTGGCTTTATAGCTATCTCTATGATCACTTTCGCATCCGTATTACCCGAAATGAAAAATGCTGAGATGATAGAGACCGGTCTGGTTATGATTGGTGGCATTACACTTATTTATTCTCACTTGCGCAATGCCTATTGGTGTCGTTTTTGCAACAAGTGCAGTGACACATGCTGTGACATTACTGACTAGCATGAAATGTACAAGCATCCAAAAAAATCACCTCCGCAATAAAGTTTGTAGCTGCGATACCGGGGCACCTAAAAACACCAAAACGAATACGCCTTCGGTTCACTGTATGTCATGTTTTTTCAGGTGGGCGTTGTCCGCGAGCATGTTACTTGTAGCGCATGTTTCTATGGCCGACGAGGTGGTCGTGCCCCCTCATAAGCAACTGCAAGAACTGCGCGAACAAATGCATCAAACGCAGGGCAACTACGCGACACAAATTGATGCGTTAGAGCAGCGTATCTTCGAGCTTGAAAAAGTTGCCGGCTCTCACTCTGGAGACAATACTCCGTCAGTTGCAGGTGTACACAATGCCGATGAACATCACTCGCCGTCTTCACCCCTGCAATTGTCGATGTCCGGTCTTGTGACCATGGGTGGCTCGAGTGCGAGTGCAGACGAGTTGCAACAACTTCAAGCGGGATCACATGACCCGCAGAAAAATGGCTTTACTATCCAGGCGCTCGCCTTGGCCATTCGTGCCAGACTTGATCATCATTCTGATGCGATGGCCGGTATAGTGTCACATATCAAAGCCGACGGCCAAAGTGTCGTCGAGTTGGAACAAGCCTATATTCATACAAAAGATCTTCCCTACGGTCTATCAGTAATGGCGGGCCAATATTTTCTGGATTTTGGTGAAGAGAATTCGCATCACCCGGATGATTGGGATTTTGTCGATGTTCCATTTCTCATCACCCGCTTGTTTGGTGGTGACAAACTGCGTAGCCAGGGTATTCAGTTTGCGTGGCAACTTCCATTAGCGTCGCGCTCGACCTTGTCACTCGGTGCCAGTAATCCCAGCGGTGAAACCGCTACCAGCTTTCTCTATCAAAAAGGCGAGACAGTGGCCGGTCATACGCTACAGTCCCGGGATGTAAGCGGGTTAAATGACTTGCTCTATTCAGTCAAATGGTCCAACCAATTCTCTGCTAACACTAGCCCGCATCAAATAGGTTTTGGAGCCTCGGCTTTGCTTGGTCCAAACGCTACTGGCGACTCCACCGATACACAAATCTTCGGTTTGAATTTTGACTGGGTCTGGTACGGTAACGCTCAAAGCCGGAAACCTCGATTCAATTGGCGCACGGAATGGATGTTACGCCGCTATGAGGCGGGCGATAAAAACACTTTCTCGCATGAAGTTTTAAGAGATTATGGCATCTTTAGTCAGGCCGTCTGGAACCTGGATAACGATTGGGCCTTAGGGTTGAGGGCAGAATTTGCTGATGGTAACAAGGGTAACTTTAATGATCCCTTACGTAATAACAGAAAACGATTTTCTGTCAATGTGACCCATCCATTATCGAAGTCAGTTAAATGGCGTCTGCAATATAACCGCGATCTGGATGGCAACTTAAATGGCAACAACGCTAACAGCGTTTGGTTACAGGTGGTTTTTCAGGCGGGTGCTCACCACAAACATGAATAAGTGGTCATGCGAAGTACTACGTATTTTATTTTATTACTTGAACCATTCAATAAGCAGAAGAGTTGCTACAAAGATGGAATCGTTACTTCGCGGTTTTAGTAAACCGAAATTTATAAGCACTTGATAATAATAAAATATTCTATTGGCACATTTCATGCTCATAGAGAATAGAAATAGAAATTAAAAATAGATAGAGATATAAACCATCGTGAGGGAGAAGAATAATGAATAAATATTTTTTAGCTTTAGTCGTATCCATAACCACCATTAGTAGTCTTGTGTACGCACCTGTCAGCCTGGCAAAGCCGGGCGATTGGTTGGTGCGATTACGCGCACTACATGTGAGCCCGAATGATAGTAGCGGCTCTGTATCCACCCTTTCGGGTTCGGGTGTGAGCGTTGGAACTGACACAACTGCCGAATTAGACTTCACATATTATGTTACACCAAACCTGGGTATCGAAGGCATCCTCGGTACCAGTCAACATGACCTTTATGGTGAAGGTAGTATTGCAGGACTGGGAAAAATTGCAGAAGTTCGTACCTTACCACCGACTGTTACTTTGCAGTATCACTTCAAGCCCAATGACACTGTCAGACCTTACGCTGGAATTGGTGTTAACTACACAAAATTTTATGATCAAAAATCAAGCAAAAGTTTAGATAATGCATTGGGACCAACCAGTGTAAGCCTTGAAAGCTCCTGGGGTTTAAGTGGACAGGTAGGCTTCGACATTGACTTTGATCAAGACTGGTTTGTCAATTTCGATGCCAAGTACATTAGCATGAGTACGACTGCAACACTTAATTCTGGTGGCGTTATACGTAAAGTCGATGTCAATATCAATCCATGGTTTTTCGGTGTCGGCATAGGCAAACGTTTTTAAATAATATAATGTAGATTTCTTCTGCTGCTTTTACGTAGCAAATTTATAACAACACGTTTAAATATGGTTTGTGTTTGAGCGATAGATGAAATTAATAAACAGTATGTATTACACATAGCTGTATGGAATAAGTAGATGCGACAGGCGTTTTACTTATCAGGTTTAATAACTATTTAGAGGTATCAATATGAAAAAGATTGTTATACTTGGCGCCGGTATTGGTGGTATGCCTGCAGCTTACGAGATGAAAGCTGCTGTGGGTAAAAAACATGAAGTGACTGTCATTAATGAGCGAGACGATTTTCAGTTTGTTCCATCTAATCCATGGGTTGCTGTAGGTTGGCGTGGGCGAAAAGAGATTACTATTCCTATTGAAAAGTATCTTAAGAAAAAGAACATTAATTTTATCGCTCAACGTGTTACTAAAATCGATGCTGCAAATAATTATTTAACATTGGCAAATGGTGAGTCCGTTGATTATGACTACCTTATTATTACGACAGGTCCTCGACTGGCATTCGAGGAAATTGAAGGTTCAGGCCCTGACGGATTTACCCAGTCAATTTGCACAACTGATCACGCTGAAAGTGCATGGAAAAAATACCAGGAAATATTAAACAAACCCGGCCCCATCGTTATTGGTGCCATGCCATTTGCCAGTTGCTTTGGCCCTGCTTATGAATTTGCATTGATCGTGGATGCAGACCTTCGTAAACGCAAAATACGTAATAAATTCCCTATAACCTATGTAACGTCTGAACCTTACATCGGTCACCTGGGGTTAGGTGGCGTCGGTGACTCAAGAACAATGTTAGAAAGTGAATTACGAAATCACCACATTAAATGGGTAACAAATGCTAAAACCACCAAAGTCGAAGACGGCAAACTGTACGCTGATGAATTAAATGATAACGGCGAAACAATTAAACAACATGAAATTAATTTTGATTTCGCCATGATGTTGCCTGCCTTTAAAGGTGTCGATGCTGTTGCTGCAGTGCCAGAACTATGTAACCCTCGCGGGTTTGTAATTGTAGATGAATTCCAACGTAATCCTACGTACAACAATATTTATTCGGCCGGTGTATGTATTGCAATACCACCCGTCGAGGCGACACCGGTTCCCACGGGCACACCTAAGACCGGCTATATGATTGAATCAATGGTTACTTCCATCGTTCATAATATCGCAGATGAATTAAACGGTAGCCCAGCATCCTCTAAGGCAACATGGAATGCGATATGTCTTGCGGATATGGGTGATACCGGTGCAGCATTTGTCGCTATACCTCAAATACCACCCAGAAATGTTGCCTGGTTCAAAAAAGGTAAGTGGGTACATCTGGCAAAAATTGCATTTGAAAAATATTTTATTCGCAAGATGAAAACGGGTACAACAGAACCTTTATATGAAAAATATATTCTTAAGCTTTTAGGTATTAATAAGCTAGAGTAAACAATCCATTTAATTCAATATGGGCCTGGTTGTCACAGCGAGTAATTTGTATAGGTGTTGTTATGCTTGAATATGTATTCTTTTCAGAACGCTTCAGAAATATATTCTTAGCATGGCTAGATGACCAGCAGATTGAATATCAACTCGCAGGCGAAGCTGAAGAATTACTTGTCCTTATTGATGAAGATATTGGCGCTGATCTGGAAGAAAAGATAGAGGCACAGTACGACTTTTTACTTGATGAAAGTGCCAAAATTGTGGATGAAGAGGATGACTCGCCAGATAGTGTACATCTGGTTGGCATCCAGTTTACGAGAAAAAACGGTGAAATCGGGCAAGCAAGAATTCCCCCCGAACTGGCAAACCGAATTCAGCAATGTTTAGACGCAGCCGAACTACAGGCTTTTGTTCAACTCATTGCCGATGCTGTTAGTAACCCGACTAACAAATCACTCTGTACAAAAACAGAATGATTCGTTTGGACTAATTAATCTGAGTTTCGGCTTTTTTACGATAGATCGATGGGTCGATACCATGAGCTTTGAGTTTTTGGTGGACTGCACGAGGAGTAATGCCCATGGAGCGTGCGACCTGACTGACATTACCTGAAAACCGGTTCAGGCCGGCGTGAATTATTTTTTGCTCTAACTCTATGGTGGCTTTCTTTTTGACCGCGCGCAAATCAAGATTGTTGGTTTCTTCGGGGGCAGTGGGCTCTAGTGAACTTTGATTAGAAACATCAATTTTTTCGATGACCTGATCATGAGCAAACAAGAAGGCACGCTCAAGAATATTTTCAAGTTCCCGCACGTTACCGGGCCACGAGTAAGACATGGCCGCCATCCATGCTGATTCACTCAGCACTTTGGGTTTGCATTGGTTTTTCTCGGCAAGCTTACGCAGAAAATGAGTGACCAGGGCCGAGAGGTCTTCCAAACGTTCGCGCAACGGTGGAATTTGAATAGGGACAACACTTAATCGATAAAATAAATCCTGGCGAAAATCTCCAGAATCCACCATCGAACTAATGTTTCTGTTTGAAGCACAGATAATTCGCACGTCGGATTTCAGTATCTGCAGTCCTCCCACGCGTTCAAATTCTCCTTCTTGAAGTACGCGCAATAACTTTGCCTGCGCTGAAACCGGCAGCGCGTCGATCTCATCCAAAAATAGAGTGCCTTGATCCGCACGCTCAAAGTAACCGTGATGGACATTATAGGCACCGGTAAAAGCACCTTTTTCGTGGCCAAACAATGTACTTTCTATAAGGCTCTCGGGAATTGCGCCGCAGTTGACCGCAATGAAGGGCTGTTGCCAGCGCTTACTCAGTGCGTGGGTTGCACGCGCGACCCATTCTTTGCCGACACCGGTTTCACCGCTAATCTGAACGCTGGCATCGGATGTTGCGATGATTTCTATAGCTTTATAAATGCGGCGCATCGCTTCCGATTCTGCCACGACGAAAGTTTTGGGCCGGTCTTTTGAAGTATGTGTATGACACCAGAATTTTTGTAACCCTTCCTCAACCCGTATGGCGGCGCCCGTGGCAACAGATTTAGCTGTAACAGCACCATGAGAGTCACTTTCGTATTCATCGCCATCGTACCGGGAAGCGGAATCGCGGTCTGTATAAATACTCACTTCGCATCTTCCATCGTTGGTCGCCAGCCGTTTGTTTAGCGCGACTTTGGCATAACCAAAGTTGCGGGCGGCGACACCGCCAAACAAGCTTGAAGTCATGCGGCAAAGTTCAGGTGCTTCTTTAACGGCATCACCGAAGGGGCAGCGGGTGTTAACCACCCGCACGACACCAGGTTCACTGGATGTACGGGAAAAATTGCCGCCGATCTGGTTTTTGATACTAACGATTAGATCAGAATACTCATCTAGATCAATCTTGCCATCGAGTTCATTTTGCTCGCGGTAAGTCGATTCGAAACAGCTGCTTGCAGCTAGACCAAGATGCTCGATATAGCTAAGGTGGTTTTCACAACTCGGACAGCCGAGCTGGCCAGCCACTTTGGCGCTTTGGGTGACGAACGTTTGCAGGAAATTAATCGGGTTGAGATCATCCAGGGATTTTTTGCTCATAGTCGCTCTCGCTTGTTGCCCAATAAGGCTGTCGTTAATAGTATCAGTCGCGGAAAAAAAGCACTGGGTATGGAAAAACTCCAGAGACTTTCGCACCTTTGGGCCACATCTACTCTAATACGTGAATCAATGTAACGCAGTGCAGCCTGATAAGTTTATTTTTATCACTGGCCTTAATAGTAGACCATAAAGACCGTTCGCGGTTTTATGTATTAACGTAGCAGTTTTCATACCAGAACAAATATACTTAAAAAACAATAAGTTAAAAATGAGGCTGTCGGAGGTAAATGTAATAGGGTATTTCTGCTGGTGGGTGTATTACAGAAATACATTAAGGTAATCAGTAGGTTATTGTTATAATAAAAAAATTTCACAGTAGGAAGTAATACTACACACTTTAACAGCTCTACCAGGCCTCGCTTCGCTTTTAGCCGGCCTTTTCTCTGGGTTGGGAGCCGAGAAGTTTCTTTATAATGTCTTTGATGCTGCCTTCCATTTGGAGGAGGCTTGCTGTCTCCAGTTTCTGGAACCCTAGTATACGAAGATATCGTCGCAACTTCCTCTTTAATAATGCCTGAACTAACACGATTTTAGTCGATAGTCATTTTCAGGGGCGCGCAAAAAAGTGTGCTCTTTATGAAGTTTGTTCGCGAGTGGCTGCTACTGCAGACTGTGTGAAAACTAGTTCTGTTATTTGTTCATTATAGGATTTTTTAGGCTATCAAAAAATTAATGACATAAAAATGAAAATAGATTTGTGTCATTATTTTAACCGCTTAAGTACGACGGCGTTGCGTGCCGCTGGTTTTTTTACCTGGCTTTTTTCTGGCGTTAGTTCGGGTTAATGCTTTTGTTTTGGCTAGCTCATTCTTACTGAAAGAGATCTCTTTTTCGGCCCTGGCTCCAGTACCTTTAGGTTGCCAGGCGGGTACCAGGTGCTTCTTGCCACTGCCAATAAGATCGGTTCTTCCCATTTTCTTTAATGCTTCGCGCAAAATAGGCCAGTTTTCTACATCGTGGTAGCGTAAAAAGGCTTTGTGCAAGCGACGTTGGGTTGCCCCTTTAGCGGTTAATACTTGTTCCGATTTATTGTCCACTTTCTTGAGTGGATTTTTTTCAGTGTGATACATAGCTGAGGCAATGGCGAGTGGTGTTGGGATAAAAGCCTGCACTTGATCAGGACGAAATTTATTCGCTTTTAACCATAGTGCCAGGTTAAGCATATCTTCATCCGTTGTGCCGGGATGTGCTGAAATAAAGTACGGAATTAAATACTGTTCTTTGCCAGCTTGTTTGGAAAATTTATCAAACAGATTTTTAAATTTATCGTAAGAGCCAATGCCAGGCTTCATCATTTTGTTAAGCGTATTTTCTTCAGTATGTTCAGGCGCAATTTTTAAATAACCGCTCACATGATGAGTAACAAGTTCTTTAACGTATTCAGGTGAACGCACCGCGAGGTCATAACGTAAACCGGAAGAAACAAAGATCTTTTTGATACCCGGTAAATTACGTGCACGTTTGTATAAATTTATTAGAGGTTTGTGATCGGTGTTTAAGTTTTTACAAATATCAGGATAAACGCAAGATAGTAAGCGACAAGATTTTTCGATTTCTTCAGACTTACATTTAAGCCTGTACATGTTAGCGGTCGGGCCGCCTAAGTCAGAAATATGTCCGGTAAAACCGGGAACTTTATCGCGAATGGTTTCAATTTCGCGAATAATGGAATCTTCAGAGCGGCTCTGAATAACCCGGCCTTCATGCTCGGTGATCGAGCAAAAAGTACAACCGCCGAAGCAACCGCGCATAATATTTATCGAATGACGAATCATTTCCCATGCCGGCATTTTGGCATCGGCATAGCTTGGGTGCGGTTTACGCGTGTAGTTAAATTCATACACACTGTCTAATTCATCTGTAGATAAAGGATGCGGTGGTGGATTTAGCCAAACTAAACGCTCGCCATGTTGTTGGACTAAAGCACGCGCATTGCCCGGATTTGTTTCAAGATGAAATACCCGTGACGCATGTGCATACAAAACCTTGTCAGTTGAAACTTGTTCGTACGATGGCAAGCGTATAGCGGTTGTTTTTCGATCTAACTTTAAATTAACGGTTTTTGGTTGAAATCGAATGATGTTTTTTCTGGCGGATTGTTTGCCTTGGCTTGTAGAGGCATGAGACTGTTCGCAATCATCATTCTTTTTAGAGCGGTCGACGTAGGGGTCAATCGGCTCTTCAAGGCGGCCTGGTTGATCAACGTCCGTTGAGTTAATCACCGACCAACCCTGTGATATCTCGCTCGTCATGAACGCGGTACCACGAATATCATGAATATCTTTTATGTTTTCGCCGTTGGCTAAGCGATGTGCAAGTTCAACAATGGCACGTTCGGCGTTACCATAAAATAACATATCGGCTTTTGAGTCGGGTAAAATAGAGCGGCGAACTTTTTCAGACCAATAATCAAAATGGGCTATTCGACGTAAGCTTGCTTCGATGCCACCAATAATAACCGGCACACCTTTGTATGCTTCACGGGCGCGCTGTGCATAAACGTTTACCGAATGATCAGGGCGCTTGCCGGGTTCGCCATTCGCTGTATAAGCATCGTTACTGCGAATTTTTCTATCTGCAGTGTAGCGATTAACCATCGAATCCATGTTGCCTGCGGTAATACCAAAAAATAAATTAGGTTTTCCCAGTTTGGTAAAGTCTGTTGCATCCTGCCAGTTGGGTTGGGCAATAATTCCGACACGAAAACCTTGCGCTTCGAGGAGGCGGCCAATTAAGGCCATTCCAAAACTGGGATGGTCGATATATGCATCACCAGTAACAATAATAATATCGCAACTATCCCAGCCGAGTTTATCCATCTCCGCTTTTGACATAGGTAACACCGGTGCAATGCCAAAGCGCTTTGCCCAGTATTGCTTATAAGAAAAAAGATTAGCGGCTGTTTGCATGGGTGAAAAACCTGAATAACTAAAATGGTTATTGTGAAGTGATAACGCTAGATTGATTAACCTACTATTATAGTCTATTTCCTTTCATAAAAGAGCGAAATAATAGAAGCAGATATATTATAGGGTTAATATTGGGGGTTATTAAGTGAAAGTTTAATTGCCTAGATAGGTATTCTTTAATGCAAAGTAGTGATTAGCGGAATATTGAATAGATTCAATTTCTTCTGCATCGAGATTGCGAACTTTTCTAACAGGTCTCCCCACATACAGACTATTTGCGTCTAATGCTTTGCCCGGTGAAACCAGACTTCCCGCACCAATAATGGTATTGGGTTTTATAATAACGCCGTCCATAATAATTGAACCCATGCCAATTAAACAATTATTGGCAATGTTGCAGCCATGTAAAATGACATTGTGCCCAACCGTCACATTGTTGCCAATGTTAAGCGAATAACCGCCCCGATTATAATCGTAAGGGCCGTCATGGGTTACGTGCAAAACAGATCCATCCTGAATGTTTGTTGTATTACCAATGCGTATAGAGTTTACATCTCCGCGGATAATCACAAGTGGCCAAATAGAAGAGTCATAAGCAATGTGTACATCGCCAATAATCACAGCAGAATCGTCTACATAACAACTTTCACCAATAGAGGGTGAGTGGCTTTGATAAGTTCGAATGGACATAAGTTGATAATAGCATTTTGTTGCATGTTTGAATAAATGTCGCGCCAAAAGTTATCAGTCTGGTATAGATGAACGGCCTATACATCTGGGTACTCCGGCTAGCGTCCATTTTGTTTGTTTTGGTAAAATTTTCACTAAAAATCATAGAGTTATAGAAAATATATTATCCTGCTGCAAACTCTTATGTTAACCTTGAAATAACTATGGTTATTAACACGTTATTTTTTTGCGCCACGTCAAATTGATATATTGCGCGTGGGCCTGTTGTAAAAAGGATAGAAATGCCAGTTAAAACACAAGTCTTTGCCCAGTCGGGTTTGGTAGTAACGAGAGCAATGGGAATGATTGATGACCTAAGCGTACTTGAGCATCAATCCTTAATAGAAAGTTTGCCGGGTTTTGAGTCAACATTTAATTATTTGATTGATGCGCGCATGATTACAGAAAATTTATTATCACGAGATGGTGTTATTCAAATGAGTGGGGCGACACCCTTTGGGCCATCGATTAAGCGAGTCTATGTTGTTGGTGATGAGAAAAGTTGCATGCTCGCTACATTAGCAGGTTCAGTGGCGAGCATGGAGAATCGTTTCTATGTTACGTATGAAATTAAAGATGCCTGTGAATGGTTAGGCATTTCATATAACGAAATTATTAATTCTTCCATTTATGAGGACAATGAATGAATTTTAATTTTGTTACAGGATAAAGTTTAAAACAATTTAGCGCATCGTAACCAGTTCTTCCGAACTCGTTGGGTGAATCGCAACAGTATTATCAAAGTCGGCTTTGGTTGCGCCCATTTTTATTGCAACGGCAAAGCCCTGTAACATTTCATCTGCACCCATGCCGATAATATGGCAGCCAACAACTTTTTCTTTTGCACCAACACAAACTAATTTTAAGGCAGTTTTTTGCTGGTTTGGGCAGAGTGCGTGATACATAGCGGTAAAGCTGGAAGTATAAACTTTTACAGCATCACCATGTTGTTTTCGCGCTTGTTCTTCTGTTAGCCCGATGGTGCCAATTGGCGGATGACTAAACATAACAGTAGGAATGTTGTCATAATCCAGCTTTCGATCCGGCTTGTTGTTAAATAGTCGATCCGATAAACGTCGCGCAGCGGCAATAGCAACAGGCGTAAGTTGCGCGCGTCCGGTGACATCGCCAACGGAATAAATATTTTTAACATTGGTATTTTGAAAATCATCACAAGGGATATAACCGTTGTTATCACATGCCACACCGGCGGCCTCTAAATTTAAATCTGCTGTTGCAGGTGCGCGTCCAATAGCCCAAATTAAAGCATCGAAGTTTTCCAGAACTACTCCGTTGTCACACACAATTGTTATTTTATTGCCCGCTTCTTTAATAATTTTTTGTACATTAATTTTAGACATAATGTTAACGCCGTCATCAACCATGCCATCCATTAAAGTATCGCGGAGCATGACGTCAAAACCCGATAAAAAATGTCCACGACGTAAGAGCATAGATACTTCGCTACCGAGACCATTTAAGAGGCCTGCTAATTCAACCGCGATATAACCTGCACCCACAACTGCAACACGTTTTGGCTGCTCGGTTAAAGCAAAAAAGCCATCTGAGGTAATGCCAAGTTCAGCACCTTGAATATCGGGGGCAATGGGATAACCGCCGGGAGCAATAACAATGTGATCAGCGGTGTACTGCTTACCGTTCACTTCCAGGGTATTGGCATCTATAAATTTTGCAGTGCCCTCGATGTAGTCGATATCCGAATCTTTTAAATAAGAATCGTACCAGGTGGTAATGCCATTTATATAATTTTCGCGTGCATCAACTAATTTTTTCCAGCTAAAACTTTTAATGTCAACATCAAAACCATAACCTGACGCATTGTGTAATGTTTCTGCAACACCGGATGCAAACCACATTACTTTTTTCGGAACGCAGCCAACATTAACGCAAGTGCCGCCCACTATTTTATTCTCAATAACAGCACATTTTTTACCGTATAGTGCGCCACGTTCTGCAGCAGATAATCCACCGCTACCCGCGCCAATTGAAAGTAAGTCATAATGTGTCATAGTCGATAACCTTTAAAAAATAGTGTGAATTAAATAGTGATTGTAGGTCATCTTAATAAGATGTGCATTTATTTAATTCAAGGTAGAATAGTTCCTCAATTTTTAGTGAGGCAATATTATGAGTGAAGGAATTAGATTATCAACGGAGTTAATGAATAACATTTTTGAATCATTAACAAAACATGACCCAGAAGTTGAAAAAGACTTAATGGTTGGTTTGCAATATTTATCAGCGGTTATTGGTTATTTCAGCGCAGAATATCCTGGTTCCGATGCAGACCGTAATGAATTACTTGAACAGCTTGCCGCATTCACAGTGCAGGTGGCTGATGACCGCGCTAATACGATAAAAGAAGAATCTAAACCAGCAGCACCAGCAATGCCAAAAGGAAAAAGCAGCGCAACTGCTGATCCAGCGGTTGGTATTTGGAAGCCAGAATAAGTTAATCCAGAATAAATTTAACACCCGATTTAACTTAAAGTTAATTCAAAATCAGCAAGGACATAAAGATGCCACATCTTACTAAAGGACAGCCAGCACCGGTTTTTGATTCAGTGAATCAGGATAATAAGCCAGTATCGTTAGGTGAATTTAAAAATACTAAAAATGTTGTGCTGTATTTTTATCCTAAAGACGATACCCCGGGGTGTACCATTGAAGCGAACCAGTTTACAGCATTGACATCTGATTTCCTGGCAGCTGATACGGTAGTTATTGGTGTGAGCAAGGATAATTGCGCTAGCCACCAAGCCTTTATTGACAAGTTTAATTTAAAAATCGATTTATTAGCCGATATATCAGGCGAAATTTGTGATGCGTATGGTGTTTGGCAGGAAAAAGAGAAAAACGGGGTTAAAAAAATGGGCATTGCCCGCTCCACCTTTGTAATTAACAAAGCGGGTGTTTTGGTCGAGGCGCTTTATGGGGTCGGCGCAGAAGGACACGCTCAAGATATGCTGGATATAGTTAAGTCTTTGTAATTTAATGATTAATTTAAGGCTGTGCGCGCCTCATGGGCGCAGAGCCTAAGAGTAGCCAAAGCATGCTACTGTCCGTGTCAGCACTAATAGGGGAATAGCTGCTTGTACAGAGAAGATACTTCTGAGCCGAAAGTAGATCATTTAGCCCAAAATACACGATATTTCATCATTGTTTTGCCTATTTAGCATAACTTTAGGATATAATGCGCGGCTCTTTTTCCGAGATTACACCTCGATATAGTGTGTTCATTTTATCGGTGTCATTGAGTTCGAATTAACAGTTCCCTTTAACGTGGCTAAAACAACTGCGATGTTAGTGGGCATGATATGGATTGCCGATAGTATCGGTGAATATTAATTAAACAGAGTAACAACAACATGGCTGATTTAGACAAGTATAGAAATATTGGTATTTTCGCTCACGTAGATGCGGGTAAAACCACCACAACAGAACGTATCTTGAAGTTGACCGGGATCATTCATAAAACCGGTGAAGTACATGACGGTGAATCGACTACCGATTTTATGGATCAAGAAGCTGAGCGTGGTATTACTATTCAGTCTGCTGCTATTTCATGTGAATGGGCGGGTCACCGGTTCAATATCATTGACACACCGGGTCACGTTGACTTCACAATTGAAGTGTACCGCTCACTTAAAGTACTTGATGGTGGTATCGGTGTATTTTGTGCATCTGGTGGTGTTGAACCTCAATCAGAAACTAACTGGCGTTATGCGAATGACTCTGGTGTAGCACGTGTTATTTTTGTTAATAAACTTGATCGTATGGGCGGAGATTTCTATCGTGTAGTTGATCAAGTTGAAAACGTTCTTGCTGCAACCCCAATGGTTATGGTTTTGCCCATTGGCATTGAAGATAACTTCACCGGCTTAGTGGACTTACTCACGCGTAAAGCCTGGGTTTGGGATGATTCTGGGCTGCCAGAAAATTACACCGTTGGAGAGCCACCTGCCGACATGCTCGACAAGATCGAAGAATACCGTGAAAAATTAATTGAATTGGCCGTTGAACAAGACGACGTTTTAATGGAAGCCTACTTAGAAGGTAACGAACCATCTATTGAAGATCTTAAACGTTGTATCCGTAAAGGAACAATCGCTTTAGACTTCTTCCCAACTTACTGCGGCTCTGCGTTTAAAAACAAAGGTATTCAGTTAGTACTGGATGCGGTTGTCGATTACTTACCGAATCCAACAGAAGTAATACCACAACCTTTAACGGATGAAGATGGTGAAGAAACCGGTAAGTTCGCGATTGTTGACCCATCTGAGCCTTTCCGTGCGCTTGCATTTAAAATTATGGATGACCGCTATGGTGCTCTCACCTTTGTTCGTGTTTATTCAGGCGTGATAAAGAAAGGGGATAGTGTTTTAAATACTTTCACTGGTAAAACAGAGCGCATTGGTCGAATTGTAGAGATGAAAGCAGATGACCGTGTTGAACTTGATGGCGCTACTGCGGGCGACATCGTTGCTTTCGTAGGCATGAAGAACGTTCAAACAGGACACACACTTTGTGATCCTAAACACCCTGCAACATTAGAACCTATGGTATTCCCAGAGCCTGTAATTTCAATTGCCGTTGCACCTAAAGATAAAGCGGCATCAGAAAAAATGGGTATTGCGATTGGTAAAATGGTTAAAGAAGATCCTTCGTTCCGTGTTGAAACCGATGAAGACTCTGGTGAAACAATCCTTAAAGGAATGGGTGAGCTTCACCTGGATATAAAAATCGATATCATGAAACGTACTCACGGCGTAGAAGTTATTGTTGGTGCGCCGCAAGTAGCCTACCGTGAAACGATTACAGATAAAATTGAAGATTCATATACCCATAAGAAACAATCAGGTGGTGCAGGCCAATTTGGTCGAATTGATTACACCATTGAGCCCGGCGAACCCGGTACAGGTTTCGTGTTTGAATCGATTGTAACCGGCGGTAACGTTCCACGTGAATTCTGGGTAGCAGTCGAAAAAGGCTTTAGTCAAAGTAAAGACCGTGGTGTATTAGCGGGCTTCCCTTGTTTAGATTTTAAAGTGATTTTAACCGATGGTGCTTACCATGCAGTGGATTCATCAGCGATGGCTTTCGAATCGGCAGCCAAAGGCGCTTACCGTCAATCAATGAAAAAAGCTGGGCCACAATTAATGGAGCCCATCATGAAGGTTGACGTCTTCACACCTGATGATCATGTTGGTGACGTAATCGGCGATTTAAACCGTCGTCGCGGTATGATCCAGGGGCAAGATGCTGGTCCAACCGGTGTGCGTATTAAAGCCGAATGTCCATTAAGTGAAATGTTTGGTTACATCGGTGACTTACGTACAATGACTTCTGGTCGTGGTCAGTTCTCGATGGAATTCCATCACTATGCAGCGTGTCCGAAGAATGTAGCAGAAACCGTTATTAAAGAAACCTTAGAACGTGAAGAAGCTAAGCGGAAAGCTAAGTAAATTTGGCGTTAATTTTCTTTATGTAAAAAGGCTGTTGAGTTAAAACTCAACAGCCTTTTTTATTGCTAGAACTAAAGTATGAATCGTTAATAGTGTCATTGCGAGCGAAAGCGCGGCAATCTTATTTCTATGTGGTATAACATAACAATATTGCCGCGCCTTCGCTCGCAATGACCACTTATACTTGGACTTGCAAAGCAAGTGCGACTTTTTCAAAAAGTAAAAAATTAAGCATTATAAATGCTTAACAACTGCGTCGTCTGCATCCGTTCAAGTTGCTCACGCAAAGTATAAAGTTGTTCTTCCCAGTAACGTGGCTCGTTAAACCAGGAAAAGTTTTTAGGAAACGTTGGGTCATGCCAGCGACGAGCCAACCATGCGCTGTAATAAATAATTCTTAAACTCCGTAGTGCTTCAATTAAATTTAAACTGCTTGGGTCGAAATCATAAAAGTGATTGTAGCCTTTTAGTATTGCATTAAGTTGAACGACCATTTCGTTTTCTGTTCCGGATAGCAGCATCCAGATATCCTGGATGGCAACGCCCATCATACAGTCATCAAGGTCAACAATATGTGGCCCGCTATCTGTCCACAAAATATTGCCAGCATGTAAATCGCCGTGGAGTCGAATGAAAGGGAGTTGATTATAGTAATCGAATTGCTGATCGATAATTTGTAAAACTTGCTCCGCTGCAAGTTGATAATTATGCTTAATATCATCCGGAATAAAATTATTGTCGAGTAAAAAGCTTAAGCCGTCATGACCAAAAGTTTGTGGGTTTAACTTAAGCCGGTGCTGAAAAGGAAAGCGGCTACCGACGGCGTGCAGGCGGCCAATGAAACGACCTAGCCATTCTAAATGCTCGGGATTATCAAGATTCGGAGCACGGCCGCCATGACGCTCGAACAGACTGAAACGGAAATCGGCAAAACGGTGTAATGTTGCATCATTAATCGTGAGCGGAGCAATTATCGGAATTTCCTGTTGAGCACAATCTTCTGAAAATTGATGCTCTTCAAGAATCGCTTCATCTGTCCAACGATTAGGGCGGTAAAATTTTGCAATAATCGGCTTATTATCTTCAATACCAACTTGATAAACCCGATTTTCATAACTATTTAAGGCTAAGAAACGGCCATCAGTCACCAAATCCAGGCTTTCTACGGCATCTAAAATAAGATCAGGCGTGAGTTTGTCGTAAGGAAGAGTTGTTTCAGCTTTCATCGTGGTTTGGCAACGCGCTTAATATAGTTGGTGGCAAAAATAGTAGCATAGACAGTGGTTTAGTTAACGCTGGTTTAGTAGACTCTAGGGACTTTTTTTAACCCTATTCATTACATCATACTATATATATACCATGACAAATCCTTTATTAGATATGCTTCAACCTGGCCCTCAACCCGGATTGGAAATGGGTAACCAGAAATTGCCCCCGTTTGCACATATTAAGCACCAACATATTGAGCCGGCAATTGACCAGATTTTAGACAGTAATCGCAAACAATTAGCCGAATTACTTGAATTGGGTAAACACAGTGGCTTTAGTTGGGATAATTTTATTCAACCGCTGGAAGAAATGTCGGATCGATTACAGCGGGTCTGGTCGCCAGTGAGTCACATGAATTCAGTGGTAAACAGTGACGAACTCCGCGAAGCGTATAACAAGTGCTTACCCAAACTGAGTGATTACTCAACCGAACTCGGCCAAAATGAAAAATTATTTCAGGCTTACCAAAGTGTCGCTAAAGGCGCAGCGTTTGCTGAGTTAGACCTGGCGCAGCAAAAAATAATTAATAATGCATTACGTGATTTTCACCTTTCAGGTGTGGATTTAACATCCGAAAAAAAACAACGCTTCAAAAAAATTAAACAACAACTCTCTAAATTAAAAACCCAATTTGAAGAAAATATTTTAGATGCAACGCATGCATGGCACAAACAGATTGGGGATGAAAAAAATCTTTCAGGTTTGCCTGAGTTTGCCGTTGCCATGGCGAAGCAAGCCGCAGAACAAAAAGAATCACAAGGCTGGGTATTTACTTTAGATGCACCTTCATACATGGCTGTAATGATGTACGCCGATGACCGTAATTTACGTGCTGAAATGTATCGTGAATTTGTTACCCGCGCATCAGATCAATACTCACAAAAAGAATCAGCCAAGTGGGATAATTCTGAAATAATGCAAGAGATTCTCGCCTTGCGCCATGAATTAGCAACATTACTAAATTTTAATAATTATGCAGAGTTATCGTTAGCAACCAAGATGGCCGAGACAACCGACGATGTGTTTGGTTTTTTAAACCAACTCGCAGAAAAAATAAAAGTAGTGGCAGGGCAAGAGTATGCAGAGCTTAAAGAATTCGTTAGGTCTAAATATGGTATAGAGCAGCTCGATGCATGGGATATTATGTACTATTCCGAAAAGCTTCGACAAAAAAAATATGCTATAAGCCAGGAAGAACTTAAGCCATACTTTCCTGAACAACGTGTTATTGAAGGGATGTTTGCCGTTGTAAATAAAATTTACGGTATTAATATAAAAGAAGTTCAAGGTGTAGAAACGTGGCATGAATCGGTGCGATTTTTTGAAATTAGAGATATCGATGATAATGTGCGTGGTCAGTTCTACCTGGATCTGTATACGCGCGAGAAAAAACGCGGTGGCGCCTGGATGGATGATTGTCAGGGACGCGTTATGCATCAAAGCGGTTACTTACAAATCCCGGTAGCTTATTTAACCTGTAACTTAACCTCGCCAATTGGTAACGAACCGGCACTATTCACTCACCAGGAAGTCATTACATTATTTCATGAATTTGGCCACGGTCTACATCATATGTTGACCCAGATTAATTACCTAAGTGTTTCAGGTATCAATGGCGTAGCATGGGATGCAGTTGAATTACCCAGTCAGTTTTTAGAAAACTGGTGTTGGGAGCGCGAAGCCCTTGATTTAATTGCAGGACATTACCAAACCAATGAGCCCATGCCGACAGACCTATTTGAGCGTATGCATGCGGCGAAAAATTTCCAGTCAAGTATGATTATGGCACGCCAACTTGAATTTTCCCTGTTTGATTTTAAAATACATGCCGAGTATCAAGCCTCGAAATTTAAAACAGACAAATGCCTTGATATTCAAGCGGTCCTGGATGATGTCAGGAGCCAGGTAGCGGTTTTAACGCCACCCAGGTTTAATCGATTTCAACATGGTTTTTCACATATATTTGCCGGCGGTTACTCAGCAGGTTACTACAGTTATAAATGGGCTGAAGTATTATCTGCCGATGCGTTCTCGAAATTTGAAGAAAACGGTATTTTTGATCGTAAAACCGGTTTAGAATTTTTACACTCAGTATTAGAACAAGGTGGCAGTCAGGAACCAATTGAATTATTCAAATCCTTTCGAGGCAGAGAGCCACAAATAAAAGCATTATTAAGACACTCTGGAATTGCTGCATAATAATAAGGACTATAAAATGTTTTCAAGTTTAATGAAATGTAAGTTAAAGGCATTATTGTTAAGTATAGGGCTGATATACGCTCAATCTACTTTCGCTGAAACATTGTATGTCACGGATCGTATTTTACTCGGCATCCATCAACTTGGAGACGAGCAAAGCCCCATACTCAAATCTATACCCAGTGGCAGTGTTGTTACTGTTATTAGCAAGCAAGGTGATTTTTTTAATATTCGCACTGCTGATGGAACCCAAGGTTGGGTAGCGGCCAATTTTTTAGTGACAACTAAACCTGCTACAAAAGAATATGATAACTTATTTGCGCAGTATCAAAAAACAGTTGAAACTTTAAAAGTAGTCAATGAACAATTAACAAAAAAAGAACGTGAATTGCAAATAAAGCGGGACCAGCTTTCAAATGCAACAACGACTATTAAAGAATTAAAAAAAGGCGCCTCGAAATCTAAAACAGAAAAAGTCGAGAATGTAACCGCCATAGATGCCAAAGAACTGGAAGATGCACATCAAGAAATTAAAACACTTAAAACAAAACTATTAGGGCTTGAGCAGCAAGCAAAAGATAAAATAGATAATAAAGACATTGATCCAAACGATATTCAAGCACGTATTATTAAAACCGAACAGGAAAATACTTTAATGCGCAATAGTATTGAAATGGCATTAGCCAGTTTAGAAGGCAAGCATGTTCCCACCGCAGAAGAACTTGCCGGGATGCGCGCAAGCTTCCCAGCATGGTATTGGGGTTTAACGATTGTAATGATTATTCTAGGTGTGATTGCCGGGGTAGTCTGGAATGATTATAGGAACAGGAAGCGACATGGTGGATTTAGAATTTAATAAATTATTTATTTGCCGTCATACCCGTGAAGGCGGGTATCCAGTACGGTATATTTAGCTTAACGTATTATATATTCTGGATTCCAGCCTTCACGGGTATGACGGGTTTATTATTCAATGGATTTAATACGCTCAAGTGTGCAATCCCATAAGCACTGTTTCCACATAAATATATTTTTAGAAATGGCAAATAATGAAATATAAAGATCTCAGAGACTTCATAAAACTTCTTGAAGACCGTGGCGAGTTAAAACGCATCACACATGAAGTTGATCCTTATCTGGAAATGACGGAAATTTGCGACCGTACCTTACGTGCCGCAGGCCCTGCCTTGTTGTTTGAAAATCCAAAAGGGTTTGATGTGCCTGTTTTAGGAAATCTGTTTGGTACACCCGAGCGTGTTGCTCTGGGCATGGGCGAGGAGTCGGTTGAGGCTTTACGTGAAGTAGGTAAAGTCCTGGCAATGTTAAAAGAGCCAGAGCCGCCCAAAGGGATGAGGGATGCCTGGGAAAAACTGCCGGTGTTCAAGCAAGTGTTGAACATGGCACCTAAAATCATTAAAAAAGCGGATTGCCAAACGCATATTATCGAAGGGGAGGATGTTGATTTAAACAAAATCCCCATTCAAACCTGTTGGCCAGGTGACGCTGCACCCCTTATTACCTGGGCACTGGTGGTTACAAAAGGGCCGCTTAAAGAAAGACAAAATCTAGGTATCTATCGCCAACAAGTGATTGCGAAAAATAAAGTTATCATGCGTTGGTTATCGCATCGTGGTGGTGCCTTAGATTTTAAAGATTGGTGTGAAAAACACCCCGGCGAACCGTTTCCGGTTGCGGTTGCCCTTGGTGCAGACCCGGCTACAATTTTAGGCGCAGTAACGCCTGTGCCTGACAGCCTGTCGGAATATGCCTTCGCTGGCTTACTACGCGGTAGTAAAACGGAAGTGACCCAATGTATTGGCAATGATTTACAAGTACCCGCTTCAGCAGAATATGTTTTAGAAGGGGTTATTCATCCCGGCGAAATGGCAGATGAAGGGCCTTTTGGTGATCATACCGGCTATTATAATGAAGTAGACAAATTTCCGGTGTTTACAATTGAGCGAATAACCCATCGCGAGAAACCGATTTATCACAGCACCTACACCGGCCGGCCGCCCGATGAACCCGCGATTTTAGGGGTGGCACTAAACGAAGTGTTTGTGCCTATTTTACAAAAGCAGTTTCCGGAAATAGTCGATTTCTATTTGCCACCAGAAGGATGTTCTTATCGCGTAGCCGTGGTGAGTATGAAAAAACAATATCCAGGCCATGCAAAACGCGTAATGATGGGTGTTTGGTCTTTCTTAAGACAATTCATGTATACCAAGTTCGTTATTGTGACGGATGATGATGTCAATGTACGTGACTGGAATGATGTCATCTGGGCAATGACAACCCGAATGGATCCTGCACGGGATACCACTATCATCGAAAACACACCGATCGATTACCTGGATTTTGCGTCACCTGTTTCTGGTTTAGGCAGCAAAATGGGGATGGATGCTACAAATAAGTGGCCAGGTGAGACGACCCGCGAATGGGGCACCCCCATCGTAATGGACGAAGCAGTAAAACAACGCATTGATTCCATCTGGGATGAGCTTGATCTTCTTTCTGCCGAGTAAAATTTAGCTAGACTTGTCAAGGTCTTAAGGTTTCTTTAAGTTAAGTGTATTAGCATAAACAAACTTTAAGATTAGTCCATTGTTAAATTATTTAAATAAGAGGTTAGAAGAAATCATATTATGCAGTTAAAAAAATTTTTAAGCGTTGTCGTGCTAAGTTTATGCCTGAGTAATGTCGTACTCGCCAGTGAGGGTGCACATTGGACCTACGAAGGTCATGAAGGGCCTTCCCACTGGGGCGATTTGAATCATGCTTATACAATGTGTAAAGAAGGTAAAAGTCAGTCGCCTATTAATATTAGTACAACAAAAAAAGCCAGGCTAAGTAAAATTAATTTTAGCTATTCTGCCGAGCCGAAAGAAATATTAAATAACGGCCATACTGTACAAGTAAACATGAAAAAAGGCAGTACCATAACCGTTGAGGGTAAAACATATAATTTACTCCAATTCCATTTTCATGCGCCATCCGAACATACTATCAATGGTAAGCCTGCAGACATGGTTGCTCACTTTGTACACCAAGCAAAAGATGGCCAGTTAGGTGTAGTGGGTATTTTGTTTAAAGTAGGTAGCAAAGCGACAAGCACAAATTCTACGCTTGCCAAGTTATGGAAATACATGCCAAAACATGCGGGTGATAAAAAAACGATAGCCCCCGGCACCGTCATTGCAAAATTACTTCCAGGCAAAACAAGCTATTATCATTACTCCGGTTCTTTAACGACTCCGCCGTGTAGTGAGAATGTAAATTGGATGGTACTACAGAATACTGTGCCGGTATCTGCAGCTCAAGTTAAAGCCTTTGCGAATGTCATTCATAGAAACGTGCGCCCTGTTCAAGCCGTGCATGACAGAGTAATAGAAAGTAATTAACTAAAAGTAGCTAAGAATAAAAAAGCCCCTTTACGAAAAGTGTAGGGGCTTTTTTTTGTGCTGTAATAATAGTGCTTGAAATCATCAGGTAAAAAGATTCATACTGCAGAGAAAATCTAAATACCGTCGTCCATTAAGTGAAGCAATAGGCAGAGATATTCCTGTGTCGCGAGTTGCTGAATGTCAGTAGTGAGTTGCATGTTGAGACTTCATGTTTGGCGTCAGTAAAAAAAAGCACCGCGAATATATAAATTGTGCATGGTGTTATTTTTGCTTTTTATCTATTTGAGTCTGTTTGAAATACTCGGATAGACTGGCGTATTTTAATTGAATCTTAAGCAACGTTAACATTTTAGTATTATCAATTAAGCGCGACTCTTTTAAATAAGACAGCATTCCTTCGGACAAAATAGTTTCTGCCTCGTACCAACTCACTCGTGGTGGCGAGGGTAAATTTAAAAACTCGGCAACGCGTATAAAGTAGTCTGACATTGTCATGTTATCACCATCAGAAATATTATAAATCTCAGCGCTACGGGAAGTAAGCGCAGCGGCCACGCAACACGCTGCCAGATCATCTTCATGAATTCGGTTGGTTAGCGGGGAAATTTCAGGCCGTAAAATTGGCGTCTTTGCAATTAAGCGTTGTCGCGGTAAGCGCTGTGCACCATAGATTCCAGCGACGCGCAAAATAACAAAGTCTATATAATGCGCGATGCAAAATTGCGCCAAAACCTCTTCGGCATCAAGGCGGCGTTTAGCTCGATTAGCTTGTGGATTTGTCGCTATGGTTTCATCAATGCGTCTGCCTTGTTGGTCGCCGTAAACGCCGGTAGTACTTATATATAGAATACGTTGCGGCAGATTATTCGGGTCGAGTGCTGCAAGCCAGGCACGCATTCTTGTATCTAACTGGCCTTTAGCCGGTGGTGGCGCAAAGTAGAAAACAAGCTGGTTTCTAAATTGAGTTAAATTCTTCCCTGATTCTCTGTTTAAACTATCAAGATCCAATACTTCTGCGCCGATACCAAGAGCAGCTATGCGAGAAACTGAAGCCTCACTACGTACATACACGGTAATCAAATGAACATCACTTTGCAGAAGCTGTGCAACTCGACAGCCAATGTCACCACAGCCGATAATCGCCACAGTCTCGAAGGTTTTTACTGAAGAGACCATAAGGTATAATGCCGCCACATTTAATATAAAGAAGACTAGTTTATGACAAATCGTGTCAAAATCGAAACAAGTGGACATGAATTTAACGTTAAAGACGGCGAATCTGTTCTAGACGCCGCCATCCGTCAAGGTATACACCTTCCCTATGGTTGTCGTAATGGAAAGTGTGGCAAGTGTATGGGTAAAGTGGTGCAAGGTGAAGTGCAATATGCAGAAGAGCCTCGCGCACTATCTCCCACCGATAAAGCACTCGGCATGGCACTGTTTTGTCAGGCACATGCAAAAACCGATTTAGTGATTGAATCGCGCGAAACCGAAACGGCCAAAGATATTCCCGTGGTTAAGCTGCCGTGTCGCCTGGAAGCACTTGAAAAATTAAACCATGATGTGATGTACCTGAAACTCAAGCTACCAGAAACAGAAAGAATGCAGTTTTTAGCTGGTCAATATATCGACTTTCTACTAAAAGACGGTAAACACCGCAGTTTTTCAATCGCCAATGCACCGTATAATGACGAATACATTGAATTGCATATCCGACATATCAGCGAAGGCAAGTTTACAACCGACGTGTTTGCTAATATGAAAGTTAAAGAAATGTTTCGTATCGAAGGTCCGCACGGTAATTTTTATATTCGTGAAAAAAGCAAAAAACCAATGATATTTATGGCCGGTGGAACCGGTTTTGCACCGTTAAAAGGTATGGTTGAGCATGCACTGAATATTGGTCTTGAACGTCCTATCCATATTTATTGGGGTGCTCGTGCCCTGGAAGATTTATACATGGACGAGACAGCAGAAAAATTCACCAAGCTGAACCCGCTTATCCGTTATACCCCGGTGCTTTCAAATTCTAAAGCCGAAGATAACTGGACTGGCCGCACGGGCTGGGTACACGCAGCCATATTAGAGGATTACCCTGATTTGAGTGGGCATGAAGTTTATGCCGCCGGACCGCCAGCCATGGTTTATGCAGCGCAAGATGCCTTTACAGCAGCAGGATTAACCCAGGAAAATTATATTTCGGATGCTTTTGAGTTCAATAAAGATTAAATTTTGCGGAGAAAGAAATATTTAAAGTAAGCTTTGGATTTGATTGCGTAAAAACGTGTTTTCGTCTTCAAGAACATATATGCAGTGCGATAGTTCAGTATGACTGCGTGCAACAGCCGTTAGTTTTTCACTTAATTGTTTAACTTCAGCTTCATTTTTTTCGCCCGTCAGATCATTTTGTAATTCTTCAAAAAAATTATGTTGAGATTTTAAAAGTAAAGTCATATCTTCGCGCTCGTCGCCGGCTTCATCGGGTGTGACTTCTTTTATTTTAATTCGTTTTACAAGATTCGCTTTTTTTAGTACTTCTTTAAATTTTTTATTCAGTTCAAGCCAAAAGTCCTCTTCTCGCTCAGCGGCGGATAAAAAATTTTTTTCTATTTCAAGAATATTTTGCCTTAAAAAAAGCAAATCAGGCTCTTCCAGTAAAAGGGCAGATAAATCTTTTTCAGTATAGAGTGAATCAAATCGTCCTTGTGTTAATTTTATTTCAGCGGTTAAGTAATGTTCTACAGAAGCGGTAGGGGATACTTCGGTTCGGTTACGCACCTCGTTATTTAATTTTGCAAATTTTTTATTTTTTACGTGTATTAAATAAAGTAAAAATACGACTAAAAGACCCAAAATGATTTTTGACTGGACCATAATAATAAATACAATTTCGCTCATAGTAATCATAATGAATGCCGCTCCTTTTAAATTCTTTTTAATCAATAACTTATCAAGTATAGCCGTAAATGAGAAAAAGCAAGTTGAAGGGTGTGTGGTCATATGAAGCCCACCATATTTCAAATACGTAAAGAACACTGAAAGATTGAGATTACGATTATATTAATAACATAACGAGGTTTGAGTATTGCGCTAAATTAAATGCACTCAAATGAAGCGACCAATTTAGTGCGAACCATGGTAATAACGGAGTCACCCAGCGGAGCTAGTATCGTTGGCGAGAGATAGACCTATAGCTCATCTCGTTTTTTGTTTATAATCAAGTTTCTTCTAATATGAGATAGCCAGTATGCCGACAAATTCTACAGAACCAAACTCTGATAAAACCCATTTCGGTTATGAAACTGTCGATACAACGGCCAAACAAAGCAAAGTTGCCGAAGTTTTCCATTCGGTAGCGAATAAATACGATGTAATGAACGACTTAATGTCGATGGGCATTCATCGACTCTGGAAGCGTTACACCATCGAAATAAGTGGCGTGCGTCCAGGGCAAAAAGTACTGGATTTAGCCGGCGGTACAGGCGACTTAGCCGCAAAATTTGCGCGCATAGTAGGCCAAACCGGGCATGTAACCTTATCCGATATTAATAATTCAATGCTTAATGTAGGGCGTGAGCGCCTTACCGACAAAGGCATTTTAGGCAATGTAGATTATGTGCAAGCCAATGCGGAGTGCCTGCCGTTTCCTGATAACTACTTTGATTTAATCACCATCGCTTTTGGCTTAAGAAACGTTACCGACAAAGATAAAGCCCTGCGTTCCATGCATCGCGTCCTGAAACCCGGAGGGAAGCTCTTGGTATTGGAATTTTCGAAGCCAACGGTTAAAGCTTTAAACCCTGTCTATGACACGTATTCGTTTAAAATTTTGCCCTTTCTAGGCAAGCTTATTACAAACGATGCCGACAGCTATCGTTATCTGGCTGAATCTATTCGCATGCATCCAGATCAGGATACCTTGAAAGACATGATGGTGAATGCCGGCTTTGCAAACTGCGATTATTTTAATTTAAGTGCCGGGATTGTAGCCCTGCATAGAGGATATAAGATTTAATTTAAGTTTGTCGTAGCGAGCATCTGCCCTCTATGAGGGCACGGCAATCTGTCTAGTTCCTACCACTCAGATTGCCACGCCCAATAAACACTGGGCTCGCAATGACAAAAAAAAGAAGGGATTGTAGCCCTGTATCGAAGTTATAAGACTTAAAAAAAGCTTGTCATTGCGAGCGATAGCGCGGCAATCTGTCTAGCTCTTACCGCCCAGATTGCAGCGCCCAATAATCACTGGGATCGCAATGACAAAAAAAGAAACCTTCATATCCGCGAAGGTATTCTATGCGGTAACAAGGGATACTCTTTATAGTAAGATTGTCTGAGATTACTCAGCAATAGCACATACATCGCCTAAAGCATCTACTATTGCACTTTCGAGTGCTTGCCTCAGCGGAAATGACGGAAAAAGCAAAAACGAAAATGACTCAAGACCAAAGCACACAAACTGAGCAAGTCACGCCAACGCCAAGCGAAGTGAAAATGGCCTTGATTGGCGCTATTGAAACCGCCCTTAATGAATATATAAAAATGGATGCAAGTGCATCTGCAAAACTCGCAAAATTAAGCGACAACGTCATTGCCATTGAGTTGCAAGGTTGGGATTTTACCCTGTATTTATTGCCCGATGCACAAGGCATACAAGTGATGTCGGCTTATGCCGGCGAGGCCAATACTATTATACGTGGCACCCCGGTTGCCCTGTTTAACATGAGCCAGTGTGAAACAACCGCCGCCACATTACGCGAACAAAATATAACGATTGATGGCGATTTAGAGTTAGGCCAACAATTCAGCAAGTTCTTTAAACAACTTGATATTGATTGGGAAGAAAAACTAGCCCAAACCTTTGCTAAATTCACATCCGAATCCACGGGCGATATATTGGCGCATAAAATAGGCCGATTAGTGCAAGGGTTTAAGCAATGGCAGCCACAGGCAAAACTCACTTTAGAACAAAATATTACCGAATACCTGCAGCAAGAATCGCAAATTTTACCCTTCAAAGAAGAAATAGAGCCTTTTTTTAAATCGGTGGATACAGTACGCAATGACGTCGATAGGCTTGAAGCAAGGATTCAGCGATTACATGCCAAAAAAGATGTTGAAACGGAGTAAAAGGCACAAAAAAGCTGTCATTCCTGCGAATGTGGGAATCTAGTGACAAATTCAGTATGGGGTATAGTCTGGAAGGGAAGACGCCCGCGTACCCAAAGCACTTCGTGGGGCAGGCTCAGCTTTGCTCGCAAGGCATAAAAGATCATAAGTGTCAGTATATTAAAGAAACTGACACTAAATAAGTGCGCGTATAAAGAGACGCGCACTAAAAATGCTTACTGGGCTTGCAATAATTACTCAGATATGGAAAATACACCCTCCAAAGTTTTAACGAAAAAAATTAATGCACAAAATCCCAGATTACACTCCAGAAGAACTCAAATCCATTAGCGAATGCATGCAAGAACGTTATAGTGAAGTAGTTCTTTTTGAACAAGCCGATCACGAACTGCAACTCAACAAAGTGAAAGATTTAAATCCCTAATTATCTACAACTCAATTTTAATAAAATTAATCGAGGTCCATCATGGCAGCTAAGAAAAAAGTAGCAAAGAAAAAAGTAGCGAAGAAAAAAGTAGCGAAGAAAAAAACAGTCGCTAAAAAGAAAGTAGCTAAGAAAAAAACCGTAGCAAAGAAAAAAGTAGCCAAAAAGAAAACAGCTACCAAGAAAAAAACCAAGGCTAAAGCAAAGAAAAAAGCCGCTCCTAAAATTCCACCAATGAATGCATTCTATGCGCAATCAGGTGGTGTAACCGCAGTAATTAATGCATCTGCAGCCGGTGTAATCGAAGCTGCAGCTAAAACAAATAAAATTGGTAAAGTCTATGCCGGTCGTAACGGTATCATCGGTGCTTTAACTGAAGATTTAATCGATACAAGCAAAGAAACAGCCGCAACCATTAAAGGTTTGCGTTACACACCATCCGGTGCATTCGGTTCTTGCCGCTTTAAATTAAAATCAATTGAAGAAAACCGTCGTGAATACGAACGTTTAATCGAAGTATTCAAAGCACATAACATCGGTTTCTTCTTTTATAACGGTGGCGGCGATTCCGCTGATACATGTTATAAAATTTCTCAACTGTCAAAAGAGATGGGTTACCCAATTCAGGCGATTCACGTTCCTAAAACCGTTGATAACGATTTGCCTATTACAGATAACTGCCCTGGCTTTGGTTCAGTGGCTAAGTATGTTGCTATTTCAACACGCGAAGCTTCTTTTGACGTTGCATCAATGGCTAAAACATCAACGAAAGTATTTATCGTTGAAGTGATGGGTCGTCATGCAGGCTGGATTGCAGCGGCTGGTGGTTTGGCATCTACAGAAGATACTTTTATCCCAACGGTTATCTTGTTCCCTGAAGTTGAATTTGACCAGGCTAAATTCCTGGCCGAAGTGCAAAAGAATGTTGATAAACACGGTTACTGTTCAGTTGTTGTATCAGAAGGCGTACATTGGCCTGACGGTCGTTTCCTTGCAGAAACAGGCCTTAAAGATGCATTTGGTCACGCACAACTCGGTGGTGCAGCTACTGTTATCAGTGGCATGATTCAATCAGAATTAAAATTGAAAAACCATTGGGCCGTTGCCGATTACCTGCAACGTGCAGCACGTCATATCGCATCTAAAACTGATGTGGAAATGGCCTATGCAATGGGTAAAGCCGCTGTTGAATTTGCAGCGAAAGGCTTCAACTCTGTAATGCCGACAGTAGACCGTGTTTCTAACAAACCATTCAAATGGAAAGTTGGAATGGCCGACCTAAGCAAAGTTGCTAACGTAGAAAAAATGATGCCAGCAAACTTCATCACTAAAGATGGTTTTGGTATTACCCAGGCTTGCCGTACTTACATGGAGCCTTTAATTAAAGGCGAAGACTACCCTCCATATAAAGATGGTATGCCCAAGTACGTGCGCATTAAAGGCGTAGCGGTACCTAAGAAATTGAAAGGTACATTTGAAATTTAATGTATTTCGCGTCATTGTGAGGAAGTGTATCTACTTTCAATTCTGACGCGGAAATCTTAAGTATCAAGTAATAAAACCGACCTTAGCTGCAAAGCGGGTCGGTTTTTTTATTCGCCTTAAAATAATGATTGTTATCGTCCTTGCGAACATGGTATAAATTCACAATGCGTCGCTTACTTTTATCATTGCTAACCGTTTTATTCCTGCTAGGCCAGTTAGGGTTAATTGCGCACGCCTCAGAAAAACATGATAGCGACACCTTATGCGGTTTATGCATCGCTGCGCATCATCAGAATAATGCCTTAGCGACAAGTTCCGCTCAAATACATTTCGATAAATTCTTTGTTTATCAAAAACCGTCTGTTCTTATTAGCACTGCTCAAACAACCGAATCACACTTTAGCGCTCGCGCTCCGCCACACGCTCTCTAAACACACAACCTAAGTTAATTTTTAGTGCATACCTTTGTATGCAAAATATGTGTATTGGAGAAATATTAATGCTTTCAAAAAATAAATTTTTTTATGGCCTGGTTTTTATGCTGGCAAGTATCGCTGTGCTGGGTAGTGCAGTTGCCAGGGCAGACCAAAATTCAACGCGATTCAATCCCGATATCAGCCTGATAATAGATGGCCGTTATGGGAGTTATTCAAATACCTCTAATTATGCTTTACCCGGTTTTATGTTGGGCGGTGAAGCCAGTCGAGGTGAGCAAGGCGTGTACCTTGGGCATAACGAGTTAACCCTCAGCTCGAATATCGATGACATGTTTTACGCTAAATTCACATCTGCAATTACCGACCATGAGTCAAGTACCGAAGTTGAATTAGAAGAGGCCTTTATTGAAACCATAGGGCTCGATTATGGTTTAAACGTAAAAGCCGGCCGCTTTTTTTCAAGCATTGGTTACATGAATAGCCAGCATGGACATGCATGGGACTTTGTTGATGCCCCTTTGGTATATCGAGGTTTGTTTGGCGACCAAATCATTGACGATGGCGTTCAAGCTAGCTGGGTAGCACCAACCGATTTATATGTAAAAGTTGGCGCGGAAGTTCTACGCGGGGCACATTATCCTGCAGCAGGGGCCAATAAAGGCGGTGCCGGTGCAAGTTCATTGTTTGTTAAAATCGGTGGCGACGTAGGTGCAAGTCATAGTTGGCAAGCTGGAATGTCGCATTGGGAAGCAGACATTAGCGGACGCAAGGCCGCATCGCATAGTCATGCCGGTAGCGTAGCCACTGAAATACCCACGTTTACCGGTACGAGTAAAGTGAACGGACTTGATTTTGTCTGGAAATGGTCACCGCAAGGCAATGCGAGTAATGAATATCTTAAAGTTCAGGCTGAATACTTTGAGCGCAGCGAAGCGGGTAACGTAGAGATGGTAGGTAGCAGTCCGCTCGAAACCACAACGTATGACGGCAAACAACAAGGCTGGTATATCCAAACGGTGTACAAGTTTATGCCATGCTGGCGTGTCGGTTTGCGATATGACGAACTTGATTCAGGTAACACTGGTTCAAATGCAACCATCCTAACCGAAGCCGGCTTAATATCGAATGGTCACACGCCACGTCGCAGTACAGTGATGCTGGATTATTCGCGCAGTGAGTTTAGTCGAATTAGATTGCAGATTTCCCAGGACGATTCCTATTCTGATTCTGACACATTGGTGTTTATACAATACATCATGAGCATGGGTTCACATGGCGCACATCAATTTTAAAGGAGACGGAAATGAAAAAATTAACAACAACTATTATTATTTCCGGTCTGCTACTTGTAGCACAACCGGTCATGGCGGCAATAAATGTATTCAGTTGCGAGCCGGAATGGAAGTCACTGGTTGAAGAGCTAGGGCAAGACAGGGTAAAGGTTTATTCAGCGACAACGGCTTTTCAAGATCCACATCATATCGAAGCACGCCCGAGCCTTATTGCAAAAGTACGCCGCGCAAAGCTTGTAATATGTAGTGGTTCGGAACTGGAAACAGGTTGGCTGCCAGTATTGTTGCGTCAGGCTGGCAATGCCAATGTTTTGCCTGGGAAACCGGGTTACTTCGAAGCTTCAAGTTTTGTGAAACGGCTGGAGATACCAGGCAAAGTGGATCGCTCATTAGGTGACGTGCATGCAAGTGGTAACCCGCATGTGCATCTCGACCCACGCCGTGTTGCGACTATAGCAAAAGCGTTAAGCCAGCGCTTGATTGCCCTCGACCCGGATGGCAGATCAAGCTATACAAAAAATTATGAAACTTTTTCAACACGTTGGCAGGCGGCAATACAAGGCTGGCAGCAACAAGCAGAACCCCTTAATGGAGTGGGTGTTGTTGTACATCATAAAGACTGGGTTTATATGTTCGATTGGTTAAACATAAAAAACGTCGGTGCGTTGGAGCCGAAGCCGGGTTTACCAACTACAGTGGGGCATTTGGTGGAATTAAAAAATCAACTGAAGGAAACATCTGCAAAAATGGTTATCCATACTAAATATCAAAATGCACGAGCAGCTAAACGCTTTGCTCAAATGGCGTCGATACCGGTTGTAGAGTTACCCTATACAGTGGGTGGCGATGATAATGTAAAAGATCTTTTTAGTTTATTTGACGTAACGATTAAAAAGTTATTAGGCGCACTCAAGTGAACTTCGCAGCAATTGATGTAAGCATACTCGGTCCGGCATTTATCGCCGGGCTCCTGGTAACTTTAACCCATGTACCCTTTGGTAAGCGTGTATTGGCGCGTGGCATCATTTTTCTTGATTTGGCGGTTGCGCAATTCGCAGGCCTTGGCATTATCGTCGCCCATAATTTTCACTGGCAACCGGGTGGTTGGCAGGTGCAAGTAATTGCATTAGTGTCCGCCATAACGGGCGTATTAATCTTACATTTCACAGAAAAACGTTGGCCCGAGATTCAGGAAGCACTGATAGGAACCATGTTTGTATTAGCATCCAGCGGCGGAATTTTATTACTTGCCACAAATCCACAAGGAGGCGAACAATTAAAAGAATTACTAGTCGGTCAAATTCTTTGGGTGAGCTACGAGCAACTAATACCAGTAGCGGTACTTTATGCCTTAATACTTGGGGTATGGTTTGGAATTAAAAATAAATCATCATTACTTTTTTATGTTTTATTTGCACTTGCAATTACTGCTTCGGTTCAATTAGTTGGAGTGTATTTAGTATTTGCCACCTTAATTTTACCGGCTCTTGCCATTCGTAAGTATAAAGGTGGTGGTTTAATGGTGGGTTATACTATTGGCTTAACAGCTTACCTTATAGGTTTAATACTGGCCGCATTACTAGATTTACCCGCAGGGGCTTTAATAGTTTATACCTTAGCAATTACGGCATACTTAGGATCGTACTTAAACAATATAAAATCTGGTATGTTTAGAGTGAAAAAATAGAGGCATAAATCTAAATGACAGGAGAAATATTCTACATATATAATATTTGTTACTGTTGCCCCGTTTTGTAGAATATAGATATGTTATCCAAAACAAGTCCTATTTAAGCATATCTAGTGGACTGACGACGGTTAAGTGAGCTTGATTTAAAACAGTCACATATTGCAGTGTTGTTTTAACATTGGTGTGGCCTAACAATTCTTGTGTTGTTCTAATATCGTAGCCACTGGACAGCAAATGTGCAGCAAAAGAATGCCTTAATACATGACAGTTAACCAACTTATTAATAGCAGAGGCTTTAGCCGCACTATTAATGGATTTTTGTAAGCCGCGCTTGTGTACATGGTGTCAGCGTAATGTTTGTGTAATGGGCTCTTGAGAAATTGAGGGAGATGGAAAAAGATAGTATTGTAGAAGTGTTGTATCTGAAGAAAGACGTATATTGACAATATCACTCAAGTACAATTTCTCAACTGTATGAATCTGAATTTTTAACGCCTCTATTAACTTATTCGGAAGTGGAACAAAACGATTACTTTTTTGTATATTTTGTCGAACTAAAATTTGCTGAGTAGAAAAATCAACATCTGCTATTTTAATGCAAATGCATTCCATCAAGCGCAAGCCGCATCCATAAATTAATTTCGTCATTAAATTAAAAACAGGGTGTTTAATGTTCGAAAAAAGTTGAGCTATTTCCTGTTGGGTGAGGATAGTGGGTAATGCTCTGGAATTCTTAGGCATGCAAGTGCGTAGCTTCTTATGATAATCTTTATATAAAACGGCCTTGAAAAAAAAGAGAACAGCCGTTAAGGCTTGCGATTGAGTAGAAGGTAACACTTTTTGTTTAATAACCAAGTCAAGAATAAAAGCCTTTATACTATTTTCATCTAACACTATAGAAATAGAAGGTTCTAAATAATTTAAGAAACGTATTAACCAATTTATATAAATTTTTTCAGTAGCCAATGAATAATTTTTTAAGTGCAATGCTTTAATGAATAAATCAATATAAATAGGGAATCTGGAGTAAACAGCAACAAAAAGGGGAGATTGGTAAGTATTAAAAGACTGTAATCTAACAGGTGAAGAAAGTAAGTTAGTAAAGCCTCCCTGATTTATATTATTTGTAAAATGAATATTTTGAATGAACTCATCCCATATGAAGCGCTCAGACCAGTCACTCTTTATTATTTCAACGAACAGAATTTTGAGTGAAATAAGTAAATAAGAGTATTCTGAAAAAGAAACGGTATTATTTACACCTTTAGAATTAACATATTTGTATACATTGTAAGCAGTATGGAGTTCTAGCGGTTTCTCATGGAAAAAATTTATATAATTCTTAGCGTAATTAGCTAAAGAGCGAATAGTCGCCAGATTAGAGCTGTAAACTGATGCTTTATTATAGAATTTATCCCAAAATAGAGAGTCAGAATGTATCGTCATGATGCTATTCCTTTAGCATTAGTGTGTCGCACGTAAGCGAAATTCCTGATAGGATTATCAACAATATAAAATGATAAATCAATATGCATAAGCGGCAGTACACCTATGCATAAAAAGGCGTAAGTACGTCTAATATACTGTTGAACAAATACGCTGTCGCGTAGGAACAAGAAAAAATAAAACCTAGAACCATTAACAAGGATGTTAAATGAAAAACAACAGACGTCTCATACAAAATATTTTTAAAAGTACGTACCCGCAATTAATAAAATCGAAGCACCCGATTAAAGATCATAAAGCGATCCAGGCTTTAATGCATTGCCAAACCGAAGAGCAAGGGTATCATTTTTTATCTTGTCCACAAGGGCATGAAAGTCAAAAACAATTGCACTCGTGTCGCCATCGAAGCTGTCCGATCTGTGCAGACAAAGCGCGACACGATTGGATAGAAAAACAAAAAGACCATTTATTAAATTGTCCGCATTACCATATTGTTTTTACTTTGCCCCATGAATATATTCCGCTGTGGCTTTATAACCGAAAGTGGATGACGCACCATTTTTTTAAAGCCTGCCGCGATACGTTAATGACGTTACTTAACGATAAACGTTATTTAGGCGCTACACCTGGCATATTAATGGCACTCCATACGTGGGGACGTCAACTGACAATGCATCCGCACATTCATTGCTTGGTGACAGCGGGCGGGATGGATGCTATGGATAAATGGTGCATATCGTCGAATGATTTTTTATTGCCTATCCATGTGGTTAAATCTTTATTTCGTGGCAAGATGCAATCTTATATAAAAGAGGCTTTTTTTAACAAGGCATTAGAACTCCCTGTTGAGTGTGACAGCGTCTCGTTTTTAAAAATGCATCGATCCTTTTATAAAAAACAATGGAGTATTGGTATTCAAGAACAATATGCGCATGGTCAAGGTGTGATGCTCTATCTTGCTCGCTATATGAAAGGCGGACCGATAAACCCCAAACAAATTATAGAATGTACGTCGAATGGCATTGTCTTTCGTTATAAAGACCATCGAGATCAAAAAATCAAACGATTACGTTTAAACGTAACTGAATTTATCCGCCGTATTTTATGGCATGTCCCTGAGCCCAACGTTCATGTCGTTAGACACTATGGACTTTACGCTGCACAATGCAGAAAAAAGATAAAAAAACGTCATGCAGTATTGGGAAATATTAAAAGTGCAGTAAGCCAGGCTGGAGAAAAAATTAAAAATGAAGTACATTGGAGCTGTGCTGTATGCGGGGCATTAATGAGGCATGTGTATACTGTTTATGCAAAGAGGCGTAATGAAAATTCCTATATATCAGAGCGGTGGCATCGACCTGTCCAACAAGACGTTCAAGCAGACGCCATTGACGGCATTGGCCCCGATGGGTAGCGCTTATCGTTATTATAGATGGGCTTTTTTGTGTCTTCAGGGCGCAGCTTAACTCATCGTTATGTGTAGAAAATAAGAAAAACATACCATGCCAAATGAACCACTGAAAATTAATTGTGAGAAACATGGAAACTTTGTTGCAGCGGCTGTTTGTGGCCATTTAGTTAATAACAAGGCCGTGCCACTAGGTTTTATCGAAAATAATTCCGAGAAAAATGACCTGCAAGGTTGGTGTTATGCTTGTGAATTTGTGTTTCTTGAAGATGAAGATAAAACGGAGAGGTTTAAGAAATTCTGCAATCATTCAATTGTTTGCAGTAAGTGTTATGAAGAAATTAAGGAATTTCATAGTGAGCACACATAACAAGAAATTAAACATCGCAGCGCATTACCATGCACTGCTTGGACGTCCAACCGCTAGCGCGTTTGGCCGCCAGTTAATTAGGCGTTATGTGTAAAATTAAAATGTGAAAAAGTACATAGCTGAGCGTAAATTACTTTTTTCCTTAAAAGGTGAGCCTGAGAGAAATGAATTTGTAATTCGTATTAGTGAGCCTTATCAAGTCGAGCAAAGCATGGTCGATTTTCCCATAGGAGAAGGTCTAGCTGGTTGTAGTATAGATATGGTGGGCTTGCCAGATAAAGAACATGATCTTTATGGTGTCGATTCCGTTCAAGCATTAAACCTAGCAACAAATTTAGAGCCACTGTTAGAAAGGTTACAAAGAAAATATGATCTATATTGGTTAAGTGGTGATCCATACTTTGAGAGTGAAGAGGTCTAGTTGTATTTAGAATCTAAAACACATAAGGCGTTTAAACCGTTGCGCAAAAATACGCGCAACTCGGACAGTCAACCGCTCGCTTTGCTCTCGGTTAACTGCCGTTTAACTAGTCGTTGAGGCTGTAGAAAAACCTCGATATTTTAGGAATTTAAATTAGAGACGATTTAAGACTGTTAAAAATATTTTTTGATACGTTTATGAAAATATTTTAAAAGATCTCCCATGAAGGCTTTAATTAACGTATGAACGAAATCAGATCTACCACAGAGAAAAATCCATCTCGGCAGAATATTGAAAAATTATCGATTTCAGGGGTTTTTCTACAGTCTCGTTAGATATAAATATTAACATTGTGCAATTTCATGGATGTAAAAAATGACACTCGAAAAAAAGATATCAAAAATATTTGGGCTTGAAGGAGATGAATGGTTAAAACATGCAAACCCATGGAGCGTATGGACACGATTCATCATCCTCCCTTTTATAGTGCTCAGTATTTGGAGTCGAGAATGGATCGGATGGTATTCACTTATACCAATAATAAGCTTATCATTTTGGATATATATAAATCCACGATTTTTTGCTAAACCAAAAACTACAAATACATGGTCATCTAAGTGTGTAATGGGTGAAAAAATATGGGCTAATCGAGATCAAATTGAAGTTTCTAATAATCATAAACCAATAATTTATATACTTACATTCATCCAGATTGTAGGAGGAATATTCTTATTTTCAGGGCTATATCAACTGTATTTTTGGCCAACCTTTACAGGAGTTTTAGTAATATATTTGGCTAAAATGTGGTTTCTGGATAGAATGGTTTGGATTTTTGCAGATATGAAAGACAAAAATGAATATAAGGATTTATTATATTAGCATCTATTCAAAAACATCTAACAAACACATCCAGTGTTGGCAAAGCGCTGATGCGAGCGTTAGATTACCAAGAGGGAGTACAAAATATTTTTGGGGTCAGAGTCTGAGGTATCCCCACGAAAATAGCTAAAATTGAGATCAAAAACAATTGCTTAGCTATTTCCAATATTTAAATTGAACCTACATGTCATTTTCTGATCAGATCAAGTTACCAAGCTAGATTCAATCAGGAGAAAAACGCCATGCAGGCTCAACAAGTTTTACATAAAATATTAATGAATACATGTGCTGATATGCATAAAATGCGTCGCTGCGCA
>Ga0316206_1000199_pt1 | contig 111367 bp, 95 predicted proteins | sample 6monthpyrite_MG_FD_204942 | JGI IMG/M metagenome (GOLD analysis project Ga0316206, IMG submission 204942) | Microbial mat bacterial communities from mineral coupon in-situ incubated in ocean water Damariscotta River, Maine, United States -... | ecosystem: Environmental > Aquatic > Marine >...
AGGCAGCACTAAAAAAACTCTATAAGCAGATGTTGCGCAGTGATTCCCCAGATCGCAGTAAGGGCGCTGGCGTTGGGTTCATTGATATTGCACGCAAAGCCACTAAATTTGAATATGATTTTGTTGAAGTTAGCGAATCATCGAGTTATTTTAGCCTAACATCTTATGTATAGCCTGCAAAATATTGAGTTTAAATCATGCAAAACTTAACGATCGAAGCGACTAAAAGAACACCTGCGATACATTTTGATTTTGAAAAACATCAATTATCCTTGGCTGGCGAATCCTATCCCGAAGATGTCAATCAGTTTCATGGGCAAGTGATCAGTGCCTTGGAAAGCTATTTAGCAAAGACCAATAATCAAGCCATCCAAATCAATTTTGATTTGCTGTATTTCAATAGTAGCTCCGCAAAAGCCCTGATTCGCATTTTTGATATGCTGGATGAGACTGCCGCGCACAATAAAGTCAGTATCCACTGGATGCATGAAATCGATGATGACAATATTGCAGAACTGGGAGAAGAGTTTGGCGAAGACCTAACCAATGCTCATTTTCAGTTGGTTATTAAATCTTCTCCAGAAGTATCGGAACGAGTCAACGAATGATGCGATTAACACTCAAATTGGTCTCCACTGTTATGTGCTTTGTTTTCTACCTGACAAACAGCCAAGCCTTCGCCAGTGAGTTCATTTTATTCATCAAAGACAGCAATTCTGAATTCCCCATCAAAGAAGCCATTGTCACTCTTCCCAACCAAACCCAGTTTTTTAGTGACAATGCGGGTAAAGTGGTGGTCAAAAATGTCACTCGCCCAGTCATATTACAAATATCACATGATGGTTATTTGACAGTCGAAGAAACCATACAATCAAATACAGATCCGATCACTATTTTTTTGTCAAAAGATACTGTCGAGCTGGATACCATCGTGATCAGCAGCGAAACCACTCAAGAAGCGATATCACAAGTCACGCTCCCCATCGAAGAATTATCCCGCGCACCCGGCTCACAAGGTGATCCTTTAAAGGTCATCGAATCACTGCCAGGCATTGCCATCAGCCAATCTTTCGGCGGCGGTCCGGTGGGCGGCTTTTATGTGCGAGGCAGTGATCAAAATGAAAACATTGCCTGGGTTGATGGCTCTACTATCGGGTATTTATACCATTTTGGCGGACTGTATTCGACCCTCAATCCCGCCTTAATTAGTGACTTCAAAATTTATCTCGGGGGATTTCCTGTGGAATATGGTGATGTATTGGGGGGTGCGTTAGATGTTTCGCTGCGATCCCCTCGACGCGACCGATTACATCAAAAATATTCAATCGGCACTTATCAATCTTCATTTTTTTTAGAAGGCCCTATCGGTAAAAAAAACAGCGAGCATGGTTTTTTCCTTGCCGCTCGCCGCAGTTATATTGACTTAATTTTTAGCCCCGAGAAATTAACCTCAATATTTCAATCCGATGAAGACAAAAACAAACCGGAAGAGGAAAAAAATAAAATTATTTCTGTTCCGGTCTTTTACGATTTACAAGCCGTTTGGGAATATAACAGCGAATTTGGCGACTTTTGGTTTCGTTATTTTGGCGCCGCCGATGAAGCACGCTTGTTATTTAATGAAAACCGTAAATCAGACCCCGAAGCGGCTGGAGAGCGTAGCTTCGAAACAAATTTTAACACCTACAGTTTTAACTGGGAAAACGAATGGAATGCATATATTTCCCACACCGCACCACTGACCATTTATGATACATTAACGCGATTTAAAATTGGCACGGATCAAACAACAGGCAAACCTTTTTTTCTTGATATCAAAAACAAGCAAGTTAACTGGCAACCTGAATTGCGTTATATCACCAAAATGGATAACCAGTTTAATATCGGTACCTTCTTTGCGTATTCAGAAACCCCCATTGATGCCAATATTACCCGCGAACCCAATGAAGGCGATATCGGTGATATAAATTTTACCGATCGAAAAAAATTTAAAATCAATCAGAAATTCAAAGCTGGCAGCCTATCGCCGTATATAAATTACTTGCACGATTGGAGTGGAAACTTCTCCACCAATATCGGCTTGCGATACAACTACACTAAAATTAGCGGCGGCGCAAAATTCACGACGCTGTTACCGCGTTTCAATTTTGAATATAATTTCATAACCAATTATTGGTTAACTGGTGCTTGGGGACGTTATGTACAGTTACCCAAAGGCAGCGAAATCGCTGAAGGAGTGGGTAATCCAAACTTAGACTATACCAAGGCCGAGCATCGCATTCTTGGCATCAAACACCGTTACGATATCTGGACCATCCAACTGGAAGCCTTTCACAAACCCATGACCAGTTTAGTGGTACCTATTGATGAAAACGACCCGCCAGATAATTACCGCAATGCCGGTGAAGGAGAAGCTTATGGTATTGATCTATTAATTAAACGTGATTTCACCCAGGACAGAACCGGCTGGTTAAGCTATTCCTACATCAAAACCACCCGCACCGGACTCGATGGCATCACCCGCCCCTTTAGCAGCGATCAACCCCATAGCTTAACTTTACTGTGGACCCAAGGCTTGTTAGGGAGCTGGAATAAATGGGATATAGGTTTTCGTTTTCGATTTCACAGCGGCCAGCCTTATGATCGTGTCATCGGGCGCGAAACACTGCCCGATGGACGAATCCTTCCTGTCTATTCCAATAAAAAAAATGCCGATCGATTACCTAATTTTTATCAACTCGATTTTCGTATCGACCGCCATTTTAAATTCAACAACTGGAAAATGAGCGTCTATCTCGATATTTTAAATATCCTGAATAACAGCAACGTATCGGGTTATGATTATGGTGACAATTATGAAAAAATCGACAACCCAGACGAAGAAAGCGGCATCCCATTATTTCCGACATTTGGTATCGAAGCTGAGTTTTAGAGCGTGGCAATGTGAAAAAATTGACGTCATAAAAGAGCTGGGGTCTGCCCACTCCTAAGGGCTTATAATACCATCAACTTGTTGGGCGGCGATATCAAAAGAATATAATCCTTCAAATGAGAGGCCTTTTTTCGAACAAATAAATCTGGATTTCTCGAGGACAAGAATATCTGCAAAATCGGCGTCTTTTTTCTTCGTCCCCACTTTAATCAACTGTGTACTGCGATAGGTGTTTAGTACTCTCCAGACCAACTGCCCATTTTCAAATATCAAGTTAGGCTCCCTAAACAGTTGCTCGATGACCGATAACAATACTTCTTTACTAAGCTTGTATTTTTTGCCTTTCAATGTCCAAAGTGTTTCTGTCAGCACAACATCCGTGATTAATATTTTGTCACTCTTGGCAATTAATTCATTGGCTAAGGTGCCCTGCTCTTTATCATCTTGTAAAAGATAGCGAAGTAAAACATTCGTATCAATCGATATCACGCAGCACCTTTTCTTCGCTTCTCAAGTGTACTGTGTAAAGATTGCTCATCACTAACCCGTTTATCTATCTTGATATCGTTCAGAATTCCCTTGGCCGCCCCTTTCTCTTTTTTAACAATCGTAATCTGTTCATTGAAAATAAATGTCTCAACCTCATCTCCTGGTGCAATATCTGCCTCTTTGCACTGATCTATGGGGATTGTAATCTGTCTTTTTGCGCTGACTTTAGGCATATCCATCCTCTTTACTATATGTTGATAGTAAAGAATATTGAAACCTTTACTTATTGTCAATAGTAAAAAAATCTAAATACTAGCTTACATACTATCCGACATTGGGCAACCTGGCATTTGAAAATCGCGAAGAAAATTGACTTCACAGAAATTTTTCTGAAGGAGGTCATACTTGTTGTATGTTATTTCCCATTTTTCACCGAAATCAAAATATTGCGCGGCGTAACATGCCGGGAACAAAATTCAGTGACACTCACCACATACCCCAGTCGTTCCAGGCAAGTTACCATATCCGACACCAACCAAAGCTCAATCGCACGACGAAAAGCAAATCGTACCAGATTCAACCGCATCACATCATGCTGTCGCTGCCAGCCTTGCTGCTCTAGCTGTTGCCAATCCACGCCATCACCGATAAACAACCCATCCCGAATTGCTAGCTGTTGACAGAAGGCCGCGAAAGTTAACTTCAACCATGTTTTATCAATTGAACGAATATTGCGATAAGGCAGCGAAGGGTATAATTGCCGACGCAAACAATCATAAGCCAGCTTCCAGGCCATTTCCTTATTGCGCAGCTTAATCTGAGACGCTGACGCCGTACCGCTATTGGTCACCGACAAGCGTAGATCGTCACGACTCAATTGCAATGTCAATGCTTCATTGAAAGCATGATAAACGTTATCTCAGCCAAGATGATAACAACAAGGCACTAAATCCATTGCCTTAATTTTTTTCTGACTAACCAGTCATCGTGCTTTGGTCCGGGCTGTAAAATAGCGTGCTCAACTTTGTCTGGGTCATAGAATACAAGAACCTTAGTTTCGGCAGGATACTGATCGAGATAACGTTTGCAGATTTCTGGCGTCACATCAGAGGCACCGGGGGTCTCCACTGGTGCATGATACGTCTTATCATTCACCCGATACGAACATTCAATATTCGGAATCCCACTGGCATCGAGTGAAGACCTAACGATAATACTTTCCACCCGTGGCCATTGCGCTGTTTTTCTACCCTGAACAATTTTCATCCATGACCATAGCGCGACACCCAAACCTCCAACAGCAAATAACCCTATAATAATCGAATAAAAATTAAACACCTCCCCTCCTGTAATCAGCGTTGTGCTATTTTATACTTTCCGTTAGTTGCCAAAAAATCAATGCTTTGCTAACACCATTAAAACCTGCATTTCGCCCCCTATTCCACGATATTGCTCGCCACGATTTCAACGTGTCAGGCCACAAAAGGCAGACTCAAATGTATCATGTTCAAACTAGCCTGGCGAACGATAATTTGGGTGACTATTAGCCAATAGTGAAACCCTGTACATTTAGGCCTTGCGAATACAAACTGGGTTTTGGTCAGTATTGTCCTATAGGAATGGGATCATAATTTCCCATGGTCAATAAAATGATTTTGAAGTAACCGTATTCGAGTCTGCCCCCATAGACATTCATGAAGTAACTGCTAGGGACATTTGTTCCTGACAGGCTTTGGACCTCGTGTTTTTTCTCTATTCCGCCATGATTTCTACAATACGATGATCCAGACAGGACCGTAAAAACGCGTTCATTGGGGCTTGATTATTCGAATCGTAAAAATCAAGCATCAACTGATTGAATTCCAGTTGTCGTTTTACCGGTACATTTATCGCAGGATAACCCATGGCGAGTAGAACACCGTTCATCATGAAACGTCCCATTCTTTTATTGACGTCATAAAAAAACTGGGTTCTGGCCATCGTTAAAAAAACAAAAATGGCTTTATCGTAGGGGTCCTTAATATTTTTATGTTCTTGCACTAATGCGGCGAAGCGCCCTGGTAGCTCGTCAGCTTTTGGTGGTAAATATTCGGTGCCTGCAATGGTGACACGTCCTGTGCGAAAGCAACCCCACTCAAGGGCTTCTTCTTTACCGGCAATGGCGTGCAGGGCTGTTGCGTATTCTGGGGAGACTTGAAAGGTTTGCTGTTTTATATCTTCAAATAATTTTCGCCATGCCTCCCCCTGATTGACAGCGATTTGCTGATCGCTAAGCTTATGACCTCCGACGGTTACCCCGTCTAGCAGCGTTTGCACTTCCGGCAAGGTGAAGTTAATTCCTTCCAGTTGAACCGCATCATAGACAAACGATGGTAGCTCGCGCTTCGCCAGCATTAAAGCTTTAGCTACATTTGGCTTGATTTGTTTAATCAGTGCCACTTTACACCCTATTTAATTTTGCTCATTTGGAGATTATGTGAGGGAGCAACTTCCTTGTCAAGCTTATGGATGGCTTTTCCTAATTGACAGCCAATAAAGGCTTGCCACTTACGATAGTTCCTAGAATCATTTGGCTATTTGGGTCAGGCCTGTATAGAAGAGATTGATTATCATCATCAACGGGGTTTCAATCAGGAGGTGATGGCAACGCGGGCCAATGAACAATGGTTACTAAAAAGCAACGAGGAAAGACAAGCAATATATATTTATGCAAAACATTCTCTAACAAACAAAGATAGTAGATTACTATATAATACTTGTCTTGACCCCTTATTCTCTTATTCTTATCCTGTATTTTTGGATCGTAATATGATTCAACTTAAATGAACACTAACGGCGAAACATGAAACCTATTGCTAATTTTTTTTATCTGCTCTAGATTAAGCGCTCTTTTCCCGGTTAACACTTCAGATACCACACCTTGGCTTCCTATTTCTTTTAGGTCAGATTGCTTTAAGCCATGTTCTTGCATGAGATATTTTAAAGTATCGACAGGGGAAGCTTCTTTTATGTGATATCTTTGGCTCTCATAATACTCTATTAGATGTCCTATTGTTTCCATTACAGGCGCTAGTTTATGGTTTTGGTTATTTCCCACTTCATCAACTAAACTATCCATTGTTTTAACTAAAGCTAAATATTCTTCCTCAGAGTGAGGGACTGAGAATATAGCCTTAATACTTGGCCATACTTTCGATATGTTCTCTAATTGGCTATTCATGATTCTTTCCATTTTTCCTTGTCGTATTCTTTGTGCGTTAACACATAACGAATATACAAACATTGCGTATTGTAGTGTATGGCAGCAATGAGTCTTATCTTATTACCAGCGATATTGAATACAGTTAAGTTATCAACTTTATCTGCGCTTGGAAATATTTCCCGTAATTCCGAGAAATTAGCTATTTCGGTGGCGCCAGTTTCTGCAATCCGGGAATATCTTGTGGTGATTTATCAGGCGTCATCTTACACTACATCTTTTCAACAAACTTATCTGACCCTAGGTAGAATGCCTTTAAAACGTCCCTGAAAAACATGTCCTACTCGTTTGTGTCGCTTATTAAATTGCTGGGTATAGACACCATTGATATATTTCATTCCCTTAGATAAGGTCGGTTGTTGCGTTTCTATTAATAGGTGATAGTGATTTGACATCAGGCAATAGGCGTGACCATACCAATGGTAGCGTTCATTTGCTCGATGTAATACATTCAAGAATTCTTCTCGATCATTGTTATTGAGAAAAATATCCTGCCGTGCATTACCTCGCGCAGTAATGTGATAGAGCGCGCCTGCAAATTCTATTCTTAGCGGTCTCACCATGATAATTCACACTCATGATCATTTATTCCTGCTCACAGAATAAACGACCTTTTATTGAATATCAATTGTAAGGCCTGACCCCGTCGTGCTTATACACCATGCGAGACCGGAGCTATGACTTATTTTAAGTGCGATGGCGTATAAATGCTAAGATATTAGCCTCACAATAGAAACCTGTTCAGTATATTGCACATGTTATGGAAGTAATCTATACTTGTACTTTATACTGTACAAGTGAGGAGTTTAAAACATGCGCATTATATCGTTTACCGAAGCTCGAAATGGCCTTAAAACTGTATTAGATCAAGTGGTTAATGACGCTGACTGTACCGTGATTACTCGGCGTGATAGTGAAGATGCGGTTGTTATGTCCTTAGAATATTACAACAGCCTTATGGAAACAGTATACTTGCTCAAGTCTCCTGCAAATGCCGCACACCTAAGCGAATCGATTGAACAATTTCGCCAAGGCAAAACTGAAGAAAGAGATCTGCTGGATGAGTAGACACCTAGCATGGACGAAAGCAGCGTGGGCTGACTATATATATTGGCAAGGTCAAGACAAAAAGACACTGAAGAGAATTAATAATTTAATAAGTAATATTCTTAGGACACCTTTTGAAGGTATTGGAAAACCAGAATCACTAAAGGAAAATTTGTCCGGATTTTGGTCGCGAAGAATCGATGATTCACATAGACTGGTATACGCTGTTACTGATACTCACATAACAATTATAGCTTGCAAGTACCATTATGCTTAACAGGGCTAATCGGGTAGCCGAGGGTCTCTAACCCTCAGCCCCCACACCACCGTACAAGCGGGTGTTATTTCCCACTTTACCATCGTAAAAAAGCCCACGTTCCTACCCAATTAATATCATAAACTCTTCGCTCTCTTATAACGGTAATTTGACAAAACAAATTTCTCTGGCGAATTTTAAAATTTTTTTCTCGCTGGTTTTTTAGTGATGACACAAATTATGGGTACCCGCCTCAATGAGATGCTTTATTAAGATTTCAATGATATCCCGTTCATTAGGCGTAAACTCAGTTCCTTCATGAACACTATTCATTACTCAGACTACTCGACGTCACATCGTAATGGATAACAGGAATAAAGCAATTCTGCTTGTTAATTATCTTTACAATGCCGTACACGTTCATTACCATGCGTCTCTTCCATAAAGTTGGCGATCAAAATGCGTTATCATCTCGACCTTAATTGACTAACCAGAAAATAATTTTAACAGTAACTATTATCCAGAGACCAATCACGAATTCGCTATGGGTATATTACTCAAATATAAAACAATTACGTGAGTTTCGTTTATTTACTGCTTAGGAAGGAGGCTTAAGCCCGTTTGACGATGTTCCTTGATTTGCCATATCGATGAGAACATATTCTCAATCGTTATGACGATATACCCCGCATCAATCCAATCGACACGTTATTGATGTAAGATGTAACAACCCTACCCGCATTATATTTATGTACTAAATTTTTTAATGGTGAATCACGTTAACAAAGCACTATCGTAAATGCAACGAAAAATCAAACTATTACCCGACGTCAATTTTGTCTGGCACAGGGGAAAACAATTGTTGAAAAGCGAGTAACGCATCGGGATTTTCTAGCAAGCGATGCGCAATAATTACCGATGTCGCTGACCAGGTTTGAAAAAAATTAGCCCGTCGACCAATAAGACTTCCTTTTCTACCATCGTAGTATTCAGGCCAGTTATCAACAGGTAAGCGTTGTAGCGCAGTTGCCATCGCCCGCTCTGCCAAGTCTGTTCTACCAGTGATAATAGCCGATGCCACAAACGGCCAAATTATCGCCGGCCAATTGCCCCCATTATGATACGACCAGGGCACATTTTTTGGGTCGCGTCCTGTGACCCAGGCCCAACGCTCTCCGACTTCCGCCGGGTAAACAATTTTCATCGGCATTTCACCAACCAGCTCGTCCCAATGACTGTCGACAACATTCATGATCCTTGTGGACTGCGCATCCGTGGCCAAACCTAAGAGAATAGATAGAAAGTTACCCAAAGAAAAAAATCGAAAATCCATGCGACTGGGACCAAGATTGCCAACCAAATAACCAGAATCAAGACCCAACCATCCATCCATCCAATCTGGGATAATTTCCGGATGTATGTTTAAAACATTGCTGACATCCTCACCAAACTCTTCGGTTTTTAAGCGATGAATTTCATTCAAACGTGGAATATCGAGCCAATAATAGATACGGACGTAGGAGCACAAGGAATGCTTGCGTTTTGTGACTATGTCAATATAGCGAGCATTAAGGTCATTGGGCAGCAACAAATCTTGGGCGGCCTGTAACATGCCATAAAATAATGCTTGGATTTCTAAGGGGTGACCATAAACACCCATGCGCCGATCAATCATGAACGAGGCATCGGGTACTAACATGGCTGGTGATGTCTCAAAACTTTCTTTTAAATAGAGATCCAGAATTAATCGAATACCTTCCTGAAAATCATCACGTTGCACTAACTCGTGATCATTACTGGCAATAACATAGGCACGCAATAGGATCATCCACCACATGGCAGAATCCACCGGGGCAACACGACCAATCGCCAGGTCACCAAAATCCGCTTTTAGAGTGCCATCATTGAGTTGTTTAAAACTCGCTGGTAGTAAACCAGGTGCGCGCTGATGCCCAGCCATGACTTTTTGCTGATGCCTGAGGTTAAGCACAGCGACTAAAAAATTACAGACGATGTCATATTTGCCATCTAATAAAAAAACAATAGCAGAGGGAACAAAATCACGTACGAAACATTCTTCATAATTGGGTGCAACGACCTCAGGATCACACGCCGCAACGGTGCCCACGGGTTGACCATTATGCATCATGATAGAGCGTTCAAGTAACGCATAGGCGGTTTCTAGAGGAGACGAATGTTTATCCATAATATCTACAATATTTCCGATTTACGCAGTTGATCTCGTCGTATAATATCATGTTTTATCGAATTTAAACCACGATTCCTGTACTTTTGTTCCAAGCTTCCGCGTCCTGCTCACGCCCCTTGGCTACCTCCATGTAGCCAAAGCTTCCGCGTCCTGCTCACGCCCCTCGCCTAAAGCGCCTACTGTTGGCACTTTAGCCGAATACAGACCCAATCTGAGCGCCAAACCGAAAAGTTATCACGTAGCCCTTCTTTAGAAGCTGTTTTCAAAATGCGTCAGATGAGTTCAAGACAAGGCAAGAATGAGAGAAAAAGCAGAGTTTTGGACAGGGTTGACTTAACTGCATTGCTGCATTAGTGCTGACATCTTTCAGTCTCCACCGCTCCCCTTCCCAGAAAATAATGGCATGCATACGTGATGCATGCTTGTCATACAACACGGTATTGCTAGTATCGAAATGTCGACCAAAAACATGTTGCACAGTAAGAATCACTTTTTCACCGGTTGCTATATTAAGCAAAATTGCCACGTACACTCCAGCTGTCAAATTATAACGTGGTTAACTGTTTAGGAATGAGCACGGAATAACTTCCCTAATTGTGGATAAATGTCAGCCCATGTCAGACACAAGTGTTCTAGATACAAATCTTTATGATAAAAATAAATTGAATTTTTACTGCTTAGGAAGGAGGCTTAAGCCCGTTTGACGATGTTCCTTGATTTGCCATATAGATGAGAACATATTCTCAACCATAATGACGATATACCCCGCATTACCTTTGTTGTAAATTCTTAAGATGACTCACACTAACAAAGCACTCTCGTCGATGCAACAAAAAATCAAACTATTCTTTTTTTCGGTTGGGAAATAAACGCCGACAGTCGGTGTTTTAGGCAACTCAGAAGATAAAACCAAGATGCAAAACCGGAAAGTGATTGCGCAACCCATTGCTAAATCTTACTTTCAGGGTACTTTACGCACCACACGGAAACCAATCCTAGGGCTGCGATTTGTAATCCTGACGGCGAGGCGTTCTGAAACACGGACCTCTTGTGGACCCTCCTTCCACGAACCACCCCGCGACACACGACGAGCGAAAGATTCGCAGTCTGTAACCCAAGCGCTGCCGTCGGTCGGTGCCTTTTCATAGTTTTCATGATAACAATCCCCAACCCTCTCACCTACATTGCCACTCATGTCATATAAACCAAAGGCATTCGCATTCTTTTGTGCCACAGGTTGTTGATGAGCAGGGCTGTTCGACGAATACCACGCCACTTCGCTTGCGGTGTCGCTCCCGCAGTAGCGATGATTTTCTCCTGCGCGGCAGGCATACTCCCATTGGGCCTCCGTAGGCAACATGTATGTTCCCGAATCATTGGCAGGCTTATTCTGATTTAACCAATGCAAAAAGCGTCTGATGTCATTCCACGAGACGAACACGACTGGCGCATTGTCGTCAAACGCATTCGCATCCATAAATTCCTCAGTGACAATCTCGATTCGATTTGAATCGATGATGTAACGCTTGTATTGCGCGAGTGTCGTTTCCGTTGTCATGATCTGAAAACTGGGAATTTCTACAGTGTGTTGTGGCAATTCATCACGTATTACACCGCCCCCTGCCGAGGCTGCGCCCATCTTGAAACTACCCGCCGGGACTGTCAGAAACTTCATTCCCAGAAAATTGGTGAATGCCTCGGCGCTCGCGGCTTGTGTAGTAACGTAACCAAAAAATATCAGTGTGACGATGAGCGTCATGCGAACGCGACGAATCAGATTGCGCTGGAACAAGGTTTGTCTCCTTTTACGGCAGAGTCGCGGCAACACGAAAGCCATTCCCGTAATACCAATTACCAGGCTCTCCAGCCAGGCGATACGTTGCACGCGAAAATTCGGCACTAAATCGCCAGGAACCACCACGCAAGACACGTGCTGCAATCGTCTCGCTTTTAAGTAGTCCACTGCGACGACGTTTGGCTCCTGCATCATATTTCAGCCGAGCGATAGTGAGCGCCGCTTCAATTTTTAACATCTGCCCCTCAGCCGCAGACTTGGAGATCGCATCAATCTCTTGGCGCAATAATTCATTGGTGCCCAAGCTCAGTACCTCCCATGCACTACCATCGGTTGGTGCGCTGACATAATTGTCGTGATAGACATCCTCGACCCACTGCCAAATACTTCCTGACATGTCGTACAGACCCCAGGCATTGGGCGCCTTACTGGCAACTTCATGCTGATGCTCACTTTCTTTACGATTTACCCAGCCAACGTCATACACATTGTCGCTACCGCAATAGTGCTGTTGGCGCCCAGCACGACAAGCATATTCCCATTCCGCCTCAGATGGCATGCGATAGCTGTGAAGATCGTTGTCAGGTTTGTTGTTGTTTAGCCAGCGGATAAAGTCCTTCGCCTCATGCCACGAGACCTGCACTACCGGTGCGTTGTCTCCAAAAGCATTGAGTCGCTTGAATTCTTCATTATAAAGACCCCAATCGTCGGTGCTATCAACCTCACCGATCGCATCGAGATATTTTTTATACTGACCGGCCGTAACAGGTACGGTCGCCATTTTAAACGCACGAACTTTTACGGTGTGACGCGGCGTTTCGTTGTCATTTACAGTATCATCCAGCGTCCCACAACCGGGCTCGACCGTTGGCAGCCCGAGAAAAGCACGTTTACGATTTTCTTTGCGCATGCCCTGTGTCATTTTACATGAGCCCATTTCAAAACTTCCGGCTGGAATATCCACCAATTTAATGCCGAGAAAATTTGTGTATTCACCTGCGACAGCAAAACCAGTCGTGTTGCACAACAATAGCGCTGCCAGTAGAGAAAGCATGCGCATCACCCTGCTGCATTGCCCTCCACGTATCGAGCCATGCATATTACATCCCCACCTCTTTTTAGTTAACACCCGATTCATCAAACTATGAAAACCATCGTAAGAAAGCGGCGGCAGTAAGCGCTGTGCCACCAAAACCCGTCAGTGAATACCACGTACGATGACGCGCCTTATCACTCCAATTTTTTGCACTCACGATATAAAACAGAGCCAGTGAAAATCCTGACCCCGCGCATATCACCTTTATAATAAGCGCGACCTGTGCTGTTGAGTGCAAATCAGGCGTTTCACCATAAAAATACAGGCTGATACCACCAAATATCAAACCACTGGTGATTTGCGCACCCCATCCGATGAGTACTAGCCAGGCGAGATTTTTTTTAAGCACAAGTTTGTCAGACGGTAGCTTGAGGGCGACTAGCGCACCTGCAACGACAGCCAACGCACCAAAGTTATGGACGAACTGGGTGAGTGCGTAAAATAGATTTTCCCATTGCATTGTTTACTGGCTAGTCACTAAAATACACGTCTCTTGACCAATCGGGGCATGTGCCTTATTGACAACTTTGAGACAGATCGAGTGTTCACCGGAGGGCAGAGGATTAAGCGTAAAAGTGGCTTTTTTCCTACGTAAAATTCCGGCCTCTTTGTGATTGAGATAGATGTGCGAGTGATCGCCACCGCGATTAGGTTTAATATCGTAAACTATATCGATTGATTCACCCTCTTTCACAATCGCGCCATCAATGGGAGAAAGTATCTTCAGATTGGGATCAGCCGACACCTGCGACACCCACATCACCAGACTAAACGCGATGAGATGACACGATATTGGTAATCTTTTTTGGCCCATACTTCCCCACCCCTTAAACAAAATGACCCAAAGGTATAACATAGCAACCCACTCAACGCAAGCGAGTGTATCGATAAGAACCCCTATTCAGCAAGAGTCAGATACCACCTTCCAAATCAAACTATTTTTCCATCAACTAAGATGTATTGTTTCTCAAAGCACCCTAAGTGATGTAAACGAGTTTATGTATGGCTATACCAAATTATCGCCATTTTTGATTCAGGCAGGTTAAATTAACAACACTTTTTCCATAACACAACAGTATCTGCTGTTTCCACTGCTGTCAAATATAGCTATTAAGAAGTATAAACCACCTTTTTTCCAAAATCCAAATGTATCTTTAATCGCTGAAATACCGACAAATGCAATGGACAATGAAAATGGACCGCCTAAATATCATCCTAACAGTGCGTATTTTCATTAATAAAAATGGGTTCACAGGAGGGGAACTAACGAACATTTATTCATCAATAGCAACGGATTTTTGTCAACCGAGTGAGCGAACTTATCAACATTCAATGGGAAGCGATTAATTCAGTCGGATTTCTTATCAAACAGAGCCAGACATCGTACAGCTTAGGGCGCAGGAATATTGGATATTGGGGTCAAGTCGAGCATTTTTCTAAACTCATCACAAGGCACCGGTGTACTATAAAGATAACCTTGTGCTTCGTGGCAACCTTGTTGTATTAAAAAATCAAGTTGGTTTTGGGTTTCTACCCCTTCGGCAAGTACGGTTAGCTGCAAACTGCGTCCTAATGCAATGACTGCGCAAGTAATTGCCGCGTCGTTTGGGTTTTGAGTAATATCATTGATAAATGATTTATCAATTTTCAATTTATGGATAGGAAGTTGCCTAAGGTAACTTAACGAAGAATACCCAGTGCCAAAATCATCAATGCCGATACTAATGCCAAGCCTTGTGAGTTCATCCAGAATATTAACGCCTTTTTCAAGTTGTTGCATAATAATACTTTCAGTAATTTCTAATTCAAGATGCTTAGGCGCAAGTTGACTTAACTGCAATGCTGTTTTTACCGTATCGATGAACTCACTACGTTGACATTGATACCCTGAAACATTCACTGCAATGGTTTCTATCGGTAAACCATCGCGCCGCCATTGTTGCATTTGGGCGCATGCACTCTGTAAGACCCACTCACCAATCGGATAAATTAGTCCCGTTTCTTCTGCCAGTGGAATAAATTTTTCAGGGTATATTAAACCCATTTGTGGATGTTGCCAGCGGATTAACGTCTCTGCACCGATGAGTTTTTTAGTGATCAATGAATATTGAGGTTGATAGTGAAGTATCAATTCATTATTTTTTAAAGCTTGACGTAAAGCGCTTTCGAGCATTAATCGTTCAAATACCGCCGAGGTGAGGGCTGAGGTATAGAATTGATAGTTGTTGCGCCCCTCCTCTTTAGCTCGGTACATGGCCGCATCAGCATTCTTGATTAAAGTGGCGCTGTCTAGTCCATCTCTAGGATAAAGGCTGACACCAAGGCTGATGGTAAGTTGCAACTCATGGCCGATGATAAAAAAAGGATTGATAAAAACGTCGATGACCTTCTTTGCTAATATCGCGAGGTCTTTTGTACTCGCAATATCTTCAAGTAGTATAACAAATTCATCTCCGCCCAAACGTGCGAGAGTGTCTCCTTCCCGAAGCATAGTTTTAATGCGCGAGGCCACTTGTTTTAACAGTTGATCGCCAACCGGGTGGCCAAGGCTGTCATTGACATTTTTGAATCGATCTAGATCAATAAAGAAAATCGCAATTTGTTGGTTTTCACGATGGGCATGTTGCAACGCATGATCGATACGGTCATTTAATAATAAGCGATTTGGCAGAGAGGTTAATGGATCATGATAAGCCAGATAATCCAGCCGTTCCTGGGATTGCTTGAGTGAACTGATATCATTAAAAACAGATACATAGTTACTAATGGCCGCTGCATCATCATATACAGCGCTCACCGTCGACCAGGCAGGAAAGACCTTTCCTGTCTTATGGTGCAACCAAATCTCTCCTTGCCACAGACCTGTTTTTTGAATGCTGCTTAGCATTTCATTGTAAAATTCTCGACTATGACGCACCGACTTCAATACACTTGGCACTTTGCCAATCATGTCATGTTCATTATAACCAGTAATGTTAGTAAACGCTTTATTAATAGATACCACATGACTTTTGGCATCAGTAATGATGATACCCTCTGCAGTGCATTCTACCACGGCAGCGGCTAAACGCAGTTTCTCCTCGGCTAAAATTTTTGAAGTCACATCCTGTATAGTGCCAATAGTGCGAAGTGGTTTATCATGATAGCCATAATGGGTTTCTGCGTATTGATGTACATGTTTAATTGATCCATCTTTCATTTGTAATCGATGGGTAATATCAAAAGGTGTTTTGTTGGTGATGGACTGCAGAAATGATGTATGAAAAATATCCCTATCGTGAGCATGTACGGTATGTAAAAAAGATAAATAAGATCGCGTTGCATTATTTTCATGCAAGCCGCCTATTCGGTAAACCTCAGTGGAGCATGTTAATTTTTTGGCAATATGATCAAATTGCCAATTCCCTAAATGAGCTATACGCTGTGCTTCAGCTAAACTGGCCTGACTTTCTTTTATGTTTTTTATCCCTAACAGAGAACTCAATGTTTCAGAAACTCGTCTCCCTATCTCGGTTAAAAGTTGGTATTCTTCTTTTGGTAAAGCGTGTGTTTTTTCGCAATATTGCAGCACCAGTAGCCAGGGCTTACCGATTTTAGTTTGCAAAGCCATATGAAATTGTGATGCAGCAGAGAAAAACGGGTTGGTTTTTTCTTTATTGTTATCTTCGCGATGAAAATCAAGTAATATAGGGGAAGTGAGTGCATCGCTAAAGACTTCCGCCATGCTTGAGTCCATGACAATTTCTTGTTTCGTGGTAAAAATGCTTGGCCATTTTGAATTGTAAGCTTGCGCAAAGATACTCCACGTTTCTGCTTGTGGATCACAAGGATGAATTAACCAGACACGGTCACCCTTAAAATCAACCAATAAGATATTCAACACTTCACTTAACAAATCTTCTTGATCTGTGGCCTGTAAACAGATAGTGCTGATTTTATCTAAGGTGTTAGTTAATTTTTCTGCCTTGATACGCTCTGTTGTATCCTCATGCATAAGGATAACTTCTTCGATCTCTCCAGCTTCGTCTTTGACTGGATAGATAAAGGAGCGCACCCAGCGATCATTCTCCGGCCCCGGTGCATCCAGATTTTCCGCTGGATTATAAACAATGTCTGGAATTTCTGCCGACTCCCCGGCAAAAGCTTTTTTGATATAAGGCATGACACCTTTTTCAACCAATTGTGGATCATCTAAGATACAAAAATCGGCAAGAATATCTCCATTGATACCCCACATTTTTTTCCAAGCACGATTCACCTTTAGGGTATATCCTTCGGGAGATAGTACTTGGGTGCTAAAAGGGGATTGCTCTACTAGGGTTCGAAAACGGTTTTCGGATATGCGCAATGCTTTTTCAACTTCTTTTCGCTTACGAATATCCCGAAATATGCCTTGGGTGGCAACAACCTGGTTGCCAACTCGGCGAGCGGATATACTTCCTTCCACTGAAATTGCTATACCGTCTTTGGTGCAAAAAGTGGCTTCGATGTGATGGATGTCTTCCCCTGACATAATTCTTGAGAAAATGTCTTGGCAATGTTCAATACAATCAGGATGTATGATATCCCATAGGGTAAGCTCACTCAGTTGTTGTTGATGATATCCTAACAACGTCAACCAAGCCTGGTTAACATAAATAAAATGGCCATCAGCACCTACCGATTGAATCATATCATGCATATCATCAATGAGACTTCGGTAACGCTGCTCACTTTCTTGAAGTGACTCGATCAAATGAATGTTCTGTAAAGATTGCGCTAAGCTCGATGCCAGTAGTGGCAAAAATCGTCTCATTTCTTCACAAAAACCATCAACCCTATCGGACGCAAGATTGAGTGTCCCCAGGCATCGATTTTCGATCCATAAGGGAATCAAAAAATCACTTTGTATACCGGCCGCAAGCAATCGTTTATCGATGGGATAGAGCGAATCACCGCTGGCTATATCGGGACGATACCGTGGTTCTCGGTGTTCAATGATTTCTGATAAAATAGTCATTTCAGCAGAAAGTAAGTCACCCGCCTCAAGTCCGGTATTATCTTCATGGCTTGCATCATATAAACGAAAAGCCGTGTTATTGCTTTCAACTAATGCGATGGAACAATGACAGATACTCATCTGTTCTCTAAAAAATTTCAGCGAAGTATGAACGAATTCATTGACCGAAAGCCCTGCCGTTAATCTCATGTAATGAGCTAACAGTTCTGAGAAATATAGACTTTTGGGTGGCGTCTTAGGCTCTTGTTGTGATGAATCAACGTGATTGGAAGTCAAGAGGTTTTCCAGTTATTTGATTTGCATTGTAGAGAATGGATAATACACCTAACCTTTTTCGGCAATAAACATCATTGACGCTGCCTCACCTACCGATTAGGTTAGCACCAAAATGTCCATGGCACTTATTTTCTGGGAGATGTTTTGTATTTTCACAATTAGCCACCCGTCGTACAAAAAAACCTGAATGGGCCACCACATGATTAGCCAACCTCGAACAAATATAACCGCAAAAATTACTGTGCTATTTTGGGGTGATCCTACTGAAAACCTCTCAAAGCTAGCCTACAAATGCGATGTAAAAATAATCGTTGTTGACCACACCAATGATAATATTATCTTATCAAAACCTCCCCTCATAGAAGCGACATTTCGAGCAGTTTAACACCATTCGAATTCCATACCTTGGCTTGCTCACGAATGATCGTTTGTTGTTCTTGTCCTTTAATCCATGCTTCTAAAAATACAATAAATGACTTCAGCGATCAGATTTGCACAAACTATGAGCGAATCATTCATAAAGTCCCTTAGGCATGGAAATTAAATAACTTGTACATCTTACATTAAGCAACCTATCAGGCGAACAAAACTAACGACCCACAGACGCATACATACCATCGACATTTCGCAGCAGGCCAAATGATCTCGCTTGCCCCTTGATTCCACAGAAATTTTTATTCAGTCGGTAATCTAAAAAGTATCTATCCCCTTCAGCCCTCCTGCTGAAATACAATGCTCATCGCGCTTTTCACGCGCTCTGCTGTGAAATGTAGCTTACAGTGAAATCATATATTTGATTTCTTTGGCAGCCAAATTTATTTCATTCATTATTGATGAACCGCTCAAGTTTCAGTACGATAGCTCGCGGAGGGCGGGCTGGGGAGCAAGAATGAATCATCTATACATTATCATTAACTAATATAGATGATGCTATATTGTTCAATGCTTGCTTCTTACAAGAGAGTTACGCGAAAGCCAAATAGGTGAAGCGTTAAAAAGACAAGATAAACATAAATAATAGTAGAGGATGATAAAATGAAATTAGGAAGTGCAAAACTGACTGCAACGGTCCTGGCTCTGGGATTGTTTTCAGTAAATGTTATGGCTGGGGATGGGCATGAAAAAGGGGGCGCAGCTTGTGAGGGGTTTGGACCTCAAACACCTAGAGATATCGATAATCTGGCCGGTAACAATCACGTCGATTTTCGCTTAGCACCAAGCTCTGACGAAATGAACTTGTGTAATATTCATTTCCACAATAATGCAGAGCACAAAGCCAAAGATTTTGCCATTTATGCAGGTGAAGGCGATCATGGTCATGGCGGGGGTTATCAATGTGCGATTAGCAAATCATTATCCGCTGATGAGTTAAAAGCCCCAGCCGGTGAAATGTGCAAAGGTTTGAAACCGGGTGACACCATCGAAGTACACTGGGTACATACTTCTTGTGACGTGACTCCAGGAAAAGGCTTAGGCTCCTGTGTATCAGACGCCTGCGCCAATCCTGATCTTCGTGTAGAAACACAAGTTTTTACCTTGGTTAATGATTCAGCTGCGCTAAACTTTAAAGATTTGGCCTATGATGGCAATAAAGCCAATGGTTTCCACCAAGCGAAAATGATTCCTAGAAATACTGGAAAACCCGTTGAGTTCTTAGGTTCAACCACGGGTCCTAAATACACTGAGCAAAGCTGCTCACCTTACCAAGTGAGTTGGAGTGTTCGCCCACAATGTGCAAAACTTGACATTAATAGCCTGGGTGAATGGTGTAAAGGAAATGTATTCCAAGAAGATCATGCCCATGGTGTGAGAAAACTGGTTACCAATCCTAAATTATTATCTATCATCAAATAAAAAATTTTTCGTTAACCGTTAAATAAAATAAAAACGGGCGACTTCCTTAGAGGAAGTCGCCCGTTTTTTATTGACTTCTGCTCTACTGCGGCATCCTTCAAATTCGTTCTCTTATAGACCTAGACGTTAATATCTGTTAGGAATGGGCACGCAATAACTTCCCTGTTTGGCATCTCATCTTCAGCCTGTCTTCGCCCGTTCTTCCCTCACAAAAACTCAAAATAGAGCGACTATTCCTGCGCTTTTGTTCTCTCAGAACGAACAAATACAAACCAAATCTGAGCGCCAAACAGGGAAGTTATCACGTACCCATTCCTTACTGCCTTCGCAAACTCACTGACGCATTCTTCATCGCCCCGCGAATTATCACAGCCTCTCCCCCCCTTTTATTTTATCCATCACCCAGTGAACAATATTTCAACTAATACCCATTCCTAATATCGCAAAGCTCATTAATGCCTGATCACAAATAAATCAAAAATTGAATGATAATGATATTGATTCTCATTTGCAGTTGTGTATAATTCTCATTTATCGCTGGATCGCATTAAGGACGTATGACAACATGAAATTTAGAAAGGTTTTTCTGCTTAGTTCGTTTTCTGCCACATTAATCGCCTGTGGCAGTGGCGATAGCACAGACGATACCCCCACCAACCCCGAAAGTCAGAAACTGGAAATAACAAGCTATGCGTTTGATAGCAGCCTGAGTGAAGCGAATGATAGTGTCTCTTATACGGGTCAAACCAAACGCCACCTACTGATTAATGATTTAACATTCTCGATTAAACAACTCGAAGAAAATGCCAATCAAGATGTCATCAATAATCTAAACTTTTATTTTCGTTTTGATGGCAGTGCTTCTGATACAGTCAATCACGGCTATCACATCGATAGCGGTCTATCGGTGATTCCTGGACCCAGCTATGGTGATATTAGCTCGGGTAAAAACCTGATAGATAAAATCGCAGGTAATGATAAACCAGCGCATCTACTCGGTGGAGAGTTCTTTGGTTGGCAACAAGGTCTGGACAGCAATCCCACCCCAGAAAAATTAGTTGATTATTTTTTCAATCAAATTGCCAGCCTAGCAACCGATGGCAGCACCCATCAAATACCCATCACCGGTGGTGACACAGTCGATATTGATACAGTCTATCTGACAAATACCGGTCAGGATTATAGTCAACTCGTCCAAAAATTCTTATTAGGTGCGGTGGCTTTTTCGCAGGGTACCGCCGATTATTTGAAAACGGATTTTAGTCAAGGCAATGAGACTCCCGACGAAGAAGGAAAAGCCTATACCACCGCCCAACACAAATGGGACGAGGCTTTTGGATATTTTGGGGCCGCAAGAAATTATAGCGCTTATACGGATGATGAAATTGCCGCTAAAGGCGGTCGCGCTGAATTTGCCAACGGCTATCACGATACCAATAACGATGGTCAAATTGATTTGCGCTCAGAAGTCAATATTGGCCATGCCAGCAACTGTGCGAAACGCGACAGTGGCTCCCAGATAGCGACAGACCTCACCAAACAAATCTTTGACGCCTTGCTCACCGGACGTGCCATTCTCAATGCCACCAACACTAACTTAACCAGCGAGGCACTCAGTCAATTGCAAAGCGCCGCGCTGACCGCCTCTCAAGTCTGGGAAAAATGCATTGCCGCCACCGTCATCCATTATATTAACGAAGTCATTGGCGACATGGAAAATTTCACTAACGACGCCGCTTATGCTGACCTCTCCGCTTATAAAAATCACGCCAAACACTGGAGTGAAATGAAAGGTTTTGCGCTGAGTTTACAATTTAACCCCGATTCTCCTTTTCGTCGCGACGCCAGCACATTAACCCACCTGAAAACCGTGTTAAACCTCATGGGTGATGCTCCGGTATTAGCCGATGGCAGTCAACAGGGCACTGCCTTTAGCGGGGGTACCAATCAATACCGGGACGATTTAATACAAGCGCGTAAAATAATAGGCGAAGCGTATGCATTTGCCAGCGAAAACGTCAATAATTGGTAAAATTAAGTATGTTGAATTTGATCTCAAAAACCAGTGGGGTGCTCACCATACTGGTTCTTATAAGTTTGGCTGGCTGTGTTAATAGCGAATCAGCAGATGAGTCCACCAGCACGCTCAGCCCTAAAAGCACAAGCCATGCAAACATCCTAACAGCAGTGACCGATGAAGTGATTATCCCTACTTACCAAAAGTTTGCCGCACAAACAGAAAATTGGGCTAGCATCACCAGTCCAATCACCAGCTACTGCGCTAGCATCGGCCAACCCGATGAAACAGCCCAGCTCAACCAGGCACAACAATCCTGGCGGGATGCCATGGGCTATTGGCAACAAGCGGAAGCCTTTCATATCGGTCCCGCCACCGATAACGAAGATAACTTACGAAACCGTATTTATTCTTGGCCAGGCTTTGTCAATCGTTGTACCGTCGATAGCAATGTCATTACTTTTGATAATCAAAAACAAGACTTTGATATGCAAACCGCCCCAAGACAAGCCAGAGGTTTGGATGCACTGGAGTATTTGTTATTTAATACCAACCTAAATCATAGCTGCCCAAGTCAAATCACAGCCACCCAAAACTGGAATCAACAGCCCCAGCAGCAACGCCAACAATTACGCTGTCAATATGCCAGTCAAGTCGCTCATGATATTGCTCAAAATGCGCAAACTCTGGTCAACGCCTGGTTAGATAGCGGTAACAATTACCGGCAAAAATTCCTTGGCTCAGGTTCGGACAATGGCGCCTTTGAGTCCCAACAAACGGCTTTGAATACCTTATCTGATCGCCTTTTTTATTTGGACACCAATGTCAAAGACATCAAGCTAGCCATCCCCATGGGCTTATCCAGTCAATGCAATGCGTTAACTTGCCCCGACCACATGGAATCCGCTGATAGTGATAACGGTTTGGCCAATTTGAAAAATAATTTACTCGGTTTTCAAGCGCTGTTTAACGGCAGCTTTGCCCCAAGCTCAACAGCCTTTAGTTTTGACGATATGTTGGTGACTAAAAACTTCCCAGAAATAGCGGAACGTATTCAACAAAAAACCACCGCCATTTTAGATTTGATTGCGGCAGCCCCTGATACTTTCAGTGCCAGCATCACGGCAATTAACAATACCACAAGCCAAACAGAATGCATCAATGCGGCCAATAATCCCGATACAACAAGTGAATTATTTGCATGTCGTTTATACGGCAAAGTCAAACAACTCACTGACGAAATCAAAGGAGATTTCCTCACCGTGATCAATTTAAATTTACCCAGCCGAGTCGAAGGCGATAACGATTAGTATAATCCAATCAAGTGTAGGATGGGTCGAGCCAAGCGAAACCCATCAATACCCAGCCGATATCTGGATAATAAAGAGTTTCCCATGAAAAAATCATCCATTATGCTATTCACTCTTAGCATGGCGTCCACCAGCTGGGCGGCAGAAAAAGCAAACAATGAACAAGCGGTCTATGAACTCGATAAAGTTCAAGTCACCGGTACCCAGCAAGAAATTCAAACCACACCGGGATCGGCTCATGTGCTGGATCAAGCACAATTAGAAAAATTCGAATACACCGATATCCACCGGGTATTATCCGCCGTGCCGGGGGTTTATATTCGTACCGAAGATGGTTATGGATTGCGACCCAATATTGGCATGCGCGGCGCCCCGGCCGAACGCAGTCAAAAAATATCGAGCATGGAAGATGGTATTCTTATTACCCCGGCGCCCTACTCGGCCCCCTCGGCCTATTATTTTCCTAATGTAGCGCGTATGCAAAGCATCGAAACCTTTAAAGGCCCTACCTCCATCCAATATGGACCCAATACCGTCGGGGGTGCCCTGAACCTAGTCACCACGGCCATTCCAGAGACATTTTCCAGCAAATTAAATGTCAGTGGCGGCACGGATAATTTTCGAAAAATACAGGCCCATGCCGGAAATACTCAGCAAGGTCTTTCCTGGCTAGCCGAAGGACTCATCTTTGGCAGTGACGGTTTTAAAACCCTTGACACTAGCGATGATACCGGTTTTCAACGCAATGATATTAACTTTAAATTCGGTTATACTTCACCCTCCAATAGCCGACGTTATCAGCGTTTAATCCTAAAAATAGGCTATGCCGATGAAACTTCCGACGAGACCTACTTGGGCTTAACCGATGACGATTTCCAGGATACCCCCTATCGGCGTTACACCGCCAGTCAACTGGATAAATCCACCTGGGATCACCAACAAGTCCATGCCACCCATTTATTCGAATTCAGTGACAGCCTGGAATTAACCACCCGAGTCTATCGCAACACCTTTGATCGATCATGGAATAAGTTTGAAGATTTTCGTCGTAATACTGAAGCACCGGATGACCCGTTCCTCAATGCCACGTATTCCATTAGCGATGTATTAGCCAATCCCAATGGACTCGGTGAGAAAAAATATTACGACTTATTAACCGGGGCCAGTGATTCCAACGGCACTGAATTGCAAAAACTAGATATTACCAATAACGATCGGCAATACGCCTCACAAGGCATTGAGTTTACCCTGGCCTCCTACCAGGAATGGGGAGACTGGTATCACGAAATTGAATCCGGCTTACGCTACCATAATGATTATGTAGAACGTAATCACACGGTAAAATCTTATGACATAAGCGACGGCGTATTAATCCATGATGACATTGAACGAACCCCCAGATTAGTCAACAAAGGCGAATCCGACGCCTTGGCGGTTTATTTAAAAGACAAATTCAGTTATGAGGATTGGACGTTTACCACCGGTTTACGCGCAGAACGGATCACCACCCAACTCACCGATCGGCTCAACCCCAGCAACAACAATCGCCAAACAAGCACCGTCTGGATTCCCGGTGCCGGTCTATTTTACCAATACACCGAGGCGCTGGGCTTGCTGGCCGGCATTAACAAAGGTTTTGCCCCCAACGCTCCATCAAAAAACGACAATACCCGACCCGAAGAAACCGTTAACGCCGAATTTGGCTTGCGTTATCGAAAGGCCGCCTTTCATTTAGAAACCATTGGCTTTTTTAATCGTTATGACAATCTCATCGGCCGCTGCCGAGCCAATGATACCGACTGTCAGGTGGGCGATGAGTTTAATGGAGGTCGAGTGGATATCGCTGGGGCAGAAATTTCCGGTGGCTATCAGCAAAACCTTGGCCATTGGCAACTGCCCATTAATTTCACTTACACCTACACCGAATCGGCCTTCCAAAGCGCCTTTGAATCCGGTTTTTCCCAATGGGGTAATGTAGTCAAGGGCGATGAACTGCCCTACTTGCCCGCCCACCAATTACGTATTGAAACGGGCCTCAGTTACGCCAAGTGGGATTTTTCCCTGTCGGCCAAATTTACCGATGCCATGCGAGAATCCGCCGGGCAAGGCAATATTAAAAACGCTACCCACACCAAAGCCTATAGCATTATCGATGCTGCCATGGCCTACGATGTGTCAAAAACATTCCAACTGCAATTGACCGTGGATAATTTATTCGACGAAGTGACCATTGTCTCTCGTCGACCTTTTGGCGCCCGACCCAATAAACCAAGAACCCTCATCGCCTCCTTGAAATATGCCCTTTAATATTCTGATGGACAATGGCTTGGACTTGGCCAATGAAGTGATGTTCGCCTTGCTCAGTCCCTTTTATTATCCGTTAGATCCCTCACGGCGTATTTTCCTGGGGTTTATCTTAGTGGCCTTATTGATGGCCTATGTGATTTATCAGCCCGAAACAAAACAAAAAAAATTCAGCGACTTTCTCAAATATTTTTTCCAGCGCCGCATTTGGTTGCATCGCTCATCCATACTGGACATTAAACTGATGTTTGCCAATAGCTTGATTAAAGTATTATTCATTGCCCCAGCAATGTTAGGCAAACTGGTCATTATTGTCGCGGTATCCAGTTTTTTAAGAGACCTGTTCGGCCCCATGGAAACAGTATGGTTGCCCTATGTGATTATTATGTTATGTTTCACCGCCGTGGTATTTATCGCAGAAGATTTAACCCGCTACATGCTGCATTATGCCTATCACCGGATTCCCTGCTTATGGGAGTTTCACAAAGTCCATCACAGCGCCGAAGTATTAACCCCCCTCACCCTTTATCGTATCCACCCACTAGAGAGCTTCCTTTCCCAATGGGCTTCGATATTAGTCATCGGCAGCCTCACCGGGGTCTTTGTATTTTTATTCCCTGGTCAAGTCAGCGCCGTTGAAATCCTAGGCGTAGACGCACTGGGTTTCATTTTTAATGCGCTGGGAGCCAATTTAAGACACTCACATATCGCCTTCTCTTTCGGCTCATGGGATCGCTGGTTTATTAGTCCACAAATGCACCAAATCCACCACAGCCGTCATAGACAACATCACGACAAAAACTTTGGTTCCTGTTTCGCTATCTGGGATAAACTCGCCGGTACCTTATACTTGCCACAAAAAAACCAAACCCTATCATTTGGCTGTACCCAAGCAGGCAAACATACCGTATTAAGCCAATGGTTTAGTCCTGTGGTGCGTGTTTGCCAAAAAAAACCATAAAAAGTTAATGCAGCATTACAAACTTCTTTATAATATATCCTAAACATCAATTTTGCTTTTTTAAAACTTGTCTCAATTCAGATAATTCGTCTTCTAACTCCGGCGGGATAAACGTACCGGCTGAGCCAGAATAACTAATTTCGATAAAGTCTTTATATTCCTTATAACATCGTTGTGCGTAGGGATGACTGGGATGATCAAGCACGCATTGTTTTAAATAAAGATCCGCTAAAGAAAAATAAAAGTCGTACCCTACCGATCGATCACAGATTGATAACCAATAGAGAATCGCAGGAACTTCCTCCGTTGGCGGATTGGTATTTAAATAATGATAAAGCTGACCGCGCAGCCAAACCCGAGAAACTTCTTGCTCTGGTGTTGAAAATAACTCAGCCGAAGCCTGGTCATCATCACCGATATATTTTGCAACATACTTTTCAAGGGTCGCAAATTCCACACGCTCTACCGCTTTAACACGGCTCGCTCGTAAAGATTTCAGGCTAGCAATCCAAGCCTCTAAATATTTCTTGGTTTTTTTCGTGTGCTCCTTTAATTGCCGATACTCGGCTAATTGTTGTGCGGCAATACCCGGCGTATCAAAAATTTGCGTGTTAATCGTAATCAACCGTCGCATTGGCATCATGATTTCTAATTCCGTCTTACGCTCATCGGAACGTAAATATTTATCAAAATATTTTACCGCTTGATTGTAATCGCGGGTTATGTAGTTGAATTCAGCAAATGAAAAATCATCTTGAAATTTCTGACGTGAAATACTACTGAATAAAGTACGAAGACGATTGTCTTGGGTATGGCATGAAGCACAAATATTTCCTAAGGCGTAAAGCCGTTTCCTTGTATACGCTATATTATTATTTTGAAAAGAACGTTCGGTTTTCGCAAGATGCTCCAAAATCAAATCATAAGAGACCTGATAGCTGGAGGATTTAGTATCGATAAATGGTTTGGCTTGTTTGAAGAATGTTGACAAACGTGCCACGGCTTCTTTAAGCTGGCTCTGCTCATCACGACTCAACTTTCGTTTAGCCACGATTAAGGGGAAAATATCGGTCATGGTCATACCAATCTCTGTCATGAGTTGATTTAACTTTTTGTCACCCACCTCTCCTGCTCTGGCATTGCAGATAAATACGCTACTGAATAAAACGAAATATATTAATATTTTTTGGTAACTCATATCAGCTCCTACGATCAAAGTGATGAATCAAGAAATGTATACAATATTCGTTGGCATTGTTGACAAAAACACTCAGCTTTTAAAATTTCGAAGAAAATTTCTGTGGAATCAAAGATCAAGTGTGATCAAATGATTGGTCTATTTTACTCGAGTATTGAAGTACGCTAATACTCGCAAAGCTCTTAACGTATTCCAGCGACTGGGCTTGCCTGTTTCTTCCATTTCAAAATGTGTTTGTCTGGGGTGTTTTGCTTGTAGAGGCCATTTTTTGTCGACTCTCCTTTTTTTTAATAAAACCTCAATCGCGTCGTCCATTCTGTTGTCGTATGCAACTTCTGCAAGGCGAAAATAGTCAAGCGCTCGAAGGATGTCATATCGCCAGCGTGAAGGATAGGAAAGCATCAGCATTTTTTTGTCAATGATGTTTCCATTTCTGTGAGACCGAAATAGTTGGTAGTGTGGATAAGCGTAGCGCATCCACACTACATAATTTACAGCCAGCAATAACCATGGGCTATATCTGCCTAACTACCTCAACTGCAATTCCCGAGAGCCATAATTCGCTAAATCCACCAATACTTAACTCAATGCCGCATTGATTGTCATCACGTCGCCCATTCCTTACCATTCAAACGAAAGGGTTCAATACCTTCGATCCGGTTTTAGTAAAATCCTTCTCATTACGAGTCACCACCGTTAGCCCATGAATCAAAGCAGTCGCCGCTATTTGCTTGTCAATCGCATGCTCGTGGTGAGGAGATCTCAACTTGCCCCACAGTTGAGCAACATCCTCGTCCAAACCAAAAATATTATCCTGGTATTCCGCTAGAATGACTTTTAACCATTTTTCAAGCTGTTTTGCCTGTGGAACATCACCCCGATATCTGATGAGTTCGACCCCACGACGAAGCTCACCAATAGTAATCACTGAAACATAAAGGTTTTCGTTATTACCGATTGCTGACTCAAAGAAACGCAACACGCCTTTATTCGCTTTTCTCTTTTTACGTATCTCACCGAGCACATTGCCATCAATTAAATACATCATTCTCCGCAGAATCATCGATACGCTCAAAATCGCTATCTAACCCAACGTTCGACATACTGGCTAATACCTGCGCAAATGATTTTTTCTTAGGGCCAAGCAGAGCTTGTTTCAAGATTTCCCGATGCTCTGCTTCTGCACTGCGGCCATGCTTTGCGGCACGTCGCTTCAGTGCTTGCACGATCTCCGGCTCAAGATTTCTTACCAAGAGTCTAGTCATTTTAATCTCCTATACTCGGTAACAAGCTATCGTGGAATTATAGTCCATGGGGGTTAATTAATGGAGATATTTCCCAGTAGTACACTAGCAATCCTGTATTCGCCATAGATATTACATCATTTATATTCCTAGTATTTCGCTTATCTAGCCAAACTTTAGGTGGTATTTCTCTAAAAAAAATAGCTGCGATACTCTTGCCATCACTTGTCCAAGTGTACCCGGTGTCATGAGGTGTTATAAACTCAGATGTACGACCATCGGATGCCACAAACCTTCCCCCGATTGTCCGGGCCTTGAAAAAATTTTCCTTGCTGACCATTTCTACATCGATTTTTAGCGTATCATCATATGTGAAGGTAAGAGTCCAAGATTGGTCGTCTCCGAGGGTGTATAAACAGGCATATTTAGGCGATGATATATCAGTAAGGGTTACCTTTTTGTAATCAATTTCTTTTTTTTCAGCGAAAAATACACACTTTGAATCCCAAGTATTTCCGTTGGCAATTTCAAATTTATAAGAGATAGAAGTCATTATTGTATTTTTTGTGAAACCAATATCCTTACCAAACAGCGTGCTAACCCAGGTTATTTCCAATCCAAATAAACTTTTTGTTGTATGCGTGATGTCTGTTTTTGAAACACGATAATCACCAAAAGTTACATTGAGCTTTTCGTCAAACCAACTACTTGGAGATTTCATTTTATATATTTGCGCATTAGCTTCCAACGAAGAATCAACATTCATTATAAACTCAGCGGATCTGCAGCTAGTTAAAACGATAATAATGAGAACACTTTTAAAAATGATATTCATATGTATCTCATCAATACTCGACCGAAAAATATGAGATGCTTAACGGATGATAGTCATCCCATCACACAACTCAAATTGACTTCGAGTGTTTTAATTCACCCTGATTATTCCCTTACATTGGATTGCAGTTTCGCAACCAGACTTTCTATTTCGTTGACAGAAATTGTGTTCGGATCAAACACAATTTTTGCTGAACCCCCTTTCCCCTGCACTTCAATTTCCACGGGACGGGCACCGGGGCGTGAAATCCAGCTATTAATAAAACCTGCCACAGCTGGAATGGCTTTCTCGGATACGCTCACCATCAATTTACCCAGTACATCAGCGGCCCCCTTGGCACCGGGTTTTAATTGACCGGAAACGGTTGTGATATGAATCACACCCGGCACCTCATCCAATGAGGCTTGTAGCGAACGAGTCAAACTATCCAGCCCTTGTACCAGATAGTGAGTAAACAGAGATTTGTCGGTATGGCCAATGACCTGATCACCCTGCCAGCTAAGCTGGGTGGCGGTGGATGACGTGAGAATTTCACGACCGTAACCATTGACTTCAAAGGTTTGTTCAGTTATAGCCGGAGCGCCCGGACCTTTGGTGCCACGCTCAAAGGCACCGCTGTGGCAGCAATCCAGGATTAATACCTGACGCCGGGATTTGCTTTTGTTGATGGCGGTTTTAATGTAGCTTGAAGTAAGCGCCGTTCCAAAAGGCTGATCATATCGGGTATTTTTCAAGGCAAGGTACAAATCCCCATCGACATCCAGCAGACCGTGCCCGGAAAAATACAGCAATAAAAAATCATCCCGCTTTTTATTGCCGTACAATTCAGCAATGGCCATTTCAACGGCACCCCGACTTTGATTCATCAGGGTTTTAACCTGATCAAAGGCGCCAATATCAGACCGTTCCAATACCTTATTTAAACCGATGACATCGTTCTGCGGTACGGTTAAACCGGTGAATTTAGCATCGTCATATTGATCATTACCGATGAGTAATGCGAGTTTTTTGGCCACTATCATTGCTTTGACTTAGCAAACATAGCTTGTGCTGATAGGCATAAGAAGCCGTTCTTTAGGAAGGGGAAAGGTGATCCGTGTTTGAGGATTGGTAAAGGAATTGATGATAATATCATCACCACTGCCTCCCAGCATGGCACGGTGATCAAAGACGGATTGGCCTAACTTGGCGGTTTTAGATACCACCGGTTCTTGAATTTCATTCGACATGGTGTTTGCTTTTTTGGGCTAAGAAATTGTTTTTACTTATTAATCAACAAATACTCTCGCAAGGAAACAACCCCACCTCGCACGACACCCTCAAACCCACATCGAATAGATAATGACCAGCTCTGTCACAACGGCTGGTTGTTTTGAATATTATTTTTGGCTTTGCATTGATGTTGATGCTAACAAAGTCTGCAAAAAAAGACAATTGGGCTTTATTGACAGAAATAGGCCATTGTATTTCGTATCGATTTGATATCTTATTGGTAGGGTGGATAAGCGCAGCGCATCCACCGGGTTTAAGGCCTATAAGGTGGATGCGCTGCGTTTATCCACCCTACAACGACAACAACCAAGCAACAACCATGGACGATACTCAGCCTACCTCAACGGCAACTCCCGAGAACAATAATTTGCTAAATCCACCAACACTTGACTCAAGGCCCCATTGATGGCTGCGACCCCTCCGTAGGGACTATTGCTGGCTGCCGGACTTTGCGCGGATAACTCGTGCACGCCGATAATGCGCCGCCCTGCTAAATCAATAAACTGAGCACGCAATGTGACCACCCCCACGCTTTGTGCATCGCTATACTGATGCTTGATATCGATTAATTCGATGTCTAAGACAATATCTGCCACACTGTTATTACTACCGCTGACCACTTCATCAAAAGCCTGGCTTTGCTCCAATGCTTTGACGATAAAGGGCTCTAACATGGCCGCCGGCGGTGAGGCCCATTCATTGTTGATATAATAATTTAACTCATAGGCCGCTTCGCTATAGGCCATGCGTGCCGCCCGATAGGGCGCGGCCGCACGGGGTTTGAGAACCGCGATAACAAGCTTGCTTTTGCGAGCGGCGGGTTGAATGGATAACGCAGGTTCAAAACTATAGGTCTGCAGGACAGTCTGCTGTGTTTTAGTGTTTTGCTTAACGGCCTCAACGGCTGCACAACCTGAGATTAAAATCAGCCATAGCAACAGCAGACTGACATACCATACGCTGTATTTTGATTTATTTTGGATCATTATTTTATTCACCAGGACCGGCACGATTACTACCTCGCCCAAAAATTAACATATTAGGATCACGTTCCACATCCTGCGCCACACGACTCAAGGTGGCGGTGAGTTGCCGCATTTCTTCCATGAGTTGGCTCAACTGGGATAATGAGTCGGTGGTTGAATAGAGTAATTCCTTTTGTGTGGTAATGACCACTTCGTCCAAACGAGCGGCGGTCTGATTAATGGCAGCAACGGCTTGTTGCACACCTTCCATACTGCCTGCCACGCCATGGACCAATCTTGGTAACTCTTCACTCATCTGCGCTGTGTTTTGCAATATTTCTGTTAAATTATCGATGTTCTGACCAAACATATCAAGCCGCTCGGTCACCACCCGTGATAAATGCTCAACATGATTTAAGGTATTAGCGATTGCCCGTTGATTATCATCATTCAGTAAAACATTAACCCGATCTGCCACCCCTGCCAGATGGTCCACCCCTTGCAATAATTGCGTAAACAAATCCGTAATCATGCTATCAAAACGTACCAGTGCCGAAGGGGCTGTTTTAATTTCTGGAATCGCTTGTTCACTGCTCGCCTGTAACAAGGGCGAGGCTTGGGTGCCACCGGTTAATTCAATATAAATAAGCCCGGTAATGCCTTGTAAGGATAATACCGCCACCGAATCGTGTTTGATCGGTGCACCGTGTTTAATCGCTAAGTTTAACTGCACACGCTCTGAATTGTCAGGGTCTAAGGCGATATGAGTTACTTTGCCCACATCCACTCCCCGATATTTTACTGCGGCATTTTCATTTAAGCCGGAGACAGATTCATACACATAAGCGACATAGCTATTGTAATCTTCTTGTTCATAATCGTGACTCAACCAAACCACTGAGGCCACCAGCAACACCATAAAAAATGTCACAAACAATCCGACCAAGGTATAATTGACTTTAATCTCCATTAGTTCACCTGCGCCGCCCGGCCACGCGGACCTTGAAAATATTCATGAATCAATGGGTGATGGTGTTGACTCAAGGTTTTTAAGTCCGCCACCGCCAACAAGCGTTTTTCACCTAAAAAAGCCACCCGGTCCGTCAGTCGCCATAATGAATCAATGTCGTGAGTGACAATAATCACGGTTAAACCCAACGCCTCCCTTAATTGTAAAATTAACTCATCCAAGGCATGAGCACTAATCGGGTCAAGACCGGCACTGGGCTCATCCAAAAATAAAATATCAGGATCAAGCGCCAATGCCCGAGCCACCGCCACGCGCTTGATCATGCCGCCACTGAGATGTTTAGGATACTTATCTGCGGCTTGCTCTGTTAAACCCACCAATTTTAATTTCATTAAACCTAATTGTTGAATCAATTGAATCGATAGTTGAGTATGTTCTTTCAGTGGTACACAAACATTCTGCAACACCGTTAAGGAGCTAAACAACGCGCCTTGCTGAAACATCACGCCCATGTGGCGTCGCAGCTCACTGGCCGATGCTTCATCGATACCGATTAACTCATGCGGCCCTATTTTAATGGAACCCCCACTGGGTTGCAGAAGCATGGTCAGAGCGCGCAACAAGGTGGATTTACCTGAACCACTGCCCCCTACCAAACCAATGATTTCACCTTTAAAAATATCCAGGTCAATGCCATCGTGGATGGTTTCATGGCCAAACCGGGTGATTAGACCTCGCACTTGAATCATGACTTGCTTATTCACAGCGTCGTCTGACTGACCTGTCATCAAATCCCTATTCCACTAAATATAATTGAAAAAATAGCATCCGCCACAATAATCAAAAAAATCGCCTGCACCACACTAATGGTCGTTTGCCGACCCACACTATCCGCTCCCCCCGCCACCCGTAGACCTTGAAAACAACCCACCACGGCGATAATTAATGCAAACACCGGTGCCTTCATAATGCCTAGCATAAACGAGGTCAAGGTCACCACCTCTGGAATGCGAGCAAAGAAATCCTTGAAATCAATGCCCAGCATGGTTTTGGCGATGACCATACCGCCAAGCACGCCCAACACATCGGCAAATACTGTTAATAATGGTAGAGCAATTAACATGGCTAAGACCTTGGGGATAACCAACATCTCCATGGGGGCGATGCCAATGGTACGCATGGCATCAATTTCTTCGGTCACTTTCATGGTTCCCAACTGGGCGGCAAACGCCGAACCGGAACGCCCAGCCACGATCACCGCCGCCATCATCGGTGAGAGCTCGCGCAACATGGTGAGACAAACCAATTCGACAATAAAAATATTGGCACCATATAATTGCAGCTGAACACCCGCTTGATAGCCAATCACAATGCCAAGTAAAAAAGATAATAAACCGATAATTGGCAACGCATTGATGCCAGATTGTTCAACATTGGCAAACAAGGCATTCCAGCGTAACCGGCGCGGTTGAAAAATACAGCGGAATAAAATGACGAACGTCTCACCAAGAAAGGCGAGAAGTTGCAAAGCTTGTTCAATATGCGCCCAAGTGGCTTGCCCCAAACGAGATAAGCGAGCCGCTCGGACAGCAGGTACAGGTAGCACCTGTTGCTGCTTCACCAATACCAGTAAACTTTGATGCTTGTCGCTGAGCCCGATTAAATCATAGGGCTGATGGCGCTGCTGTAAATGCTGACAGAGCCGATTAAGCAACCAAGCACCCGCACTATCAAGCGCTTGAATTTGCTGGCAATCAATAATAACACGGTCCACATCAAGCGATTTTGTCATCAGCTGCTCAATCCCTTTTTCAAGGGGGGCAGCACCATAGACTGTCCAATTTCCGGATAATACCAACCGAGAACCATTGGCTATCCATTGAACGTGTGATTGTTCCATATCACGGTCAACCATAGAGTGTTTAATTGCAACTCCTGACGAATCCTACATTTCACACGTCTTGACGCGAAATCCAGGATGGATTGATAACGGGTTTGATAGATTCAGGGAAGTGTAAGCCTCAGGGATATGGCATGCAAGTCCCTGGGAAGGATTCAGGAATAGGCAGTTATCATCTCGCCCATTCCTTACCCATCGTTAGATAAGGAATGGGTACGCAATAACTTCCCGGTTTCGCATCTCATCTTCCGCTCGTCTTGGCTCGTTCTTCCCTCACAAAAGCTCGAAATAGAACCACTATTCCTGCACTTTTGTTCACTCAGAACGAACCAATACAAACCAAATCTGAGCCCCAAACAGGGAAGTTATCACGCACCCATTCCTAATAATACGCATGCAATAACAGCATGATCTCGTAATTCACCAGCAACACATAAAAAATAAAAGAGCCATACAAGATATGAGACACTTTTATCAAGCCGAGCCAACGAAAGTGAAAATGCGGCACTAAGATAAATAAACTCACCGCTGTCATGATCAATTTAACATAAACAAAACTGTCAATATTAATACTTAACAGATAAGCCATGAATGGGTTAAGTTCAGAGCCGCCCTTATCGATCAGCCGTAGGGTGAAAAAAGCATCAACCGTAGACAATAACAAAATACCAACACATATATATCGCAACACTGGCGTGTAACAATCGACATAGATATTACTGGCATCGCTTTGTCGTCTGCCATTTTGTTGACGGCGACCCGGTGAAAATAAGATGGTAAAAGGATGCGTGACGCAGTGACGTCGATCGAGACCACTACGTCGATCCATGGGTTCTAAAGACTTGCTCGGTGCGATCTGTAAAACATTCGCCCGCCCATGTAACAAATGCGTCAAAAAAGACAAATTCATGGCAACTACCCTCCTAACCCGAATAATTATTGTAAGCCATTACCTAAAAAAACAAAAAAGTCATGTTAAATCATGTGATTAAATAGTAATGGTCAATGGCTTTTAGATCGGGCTATAAAATGACCTTGAGGTCACACTATACACAACTGTTCATGCACACTCAAACACCAAAGCTTTTTCAGACGCCGACATACCCATATGGAAATTTAGCCTAGCAAATCTCTTACACCAACATCAAAAAAACAGGTCACATAGAAAAGTATCCGTTCTTCATCATATTCCCAAGTGTTTCAATCAACTAATGTCAAATTTATGGCTTCATCCGGGCCATACCCACTATTCTTGATAACCATTTAGCAATTTCCATCACTTTTCTAAAAGTACAGTGTTTAATCACTAAAGTTACCCCCCTTAACACCCGATTCCCTAGGTCAGAGGTCAGACAAAGGCTTCAGCACATAAACAGTCATATCGCGATCGGTAATTATTGAATGGAAACACATCAATCAAGAAGGGCTTTCCTTCGTGGAAACTGGCGTTATCAAGCCCCGGTTGTTATTAGACCACCTTGGTCAAGGTCTGAAAAAAAATTTACCAGCACCTGCACCCAGTGCAATGCATGTATCACCGCTTGTCCGCAACACATTATTGTCAATGCCACAGACAACTTTCCACGCATTGATTTTCAAAAAGGGTCCTGCACTTTTTGCGGCCAATGTGTTGAGCATTGCAGCCATGATGCATTGCAGTTTGCCAATCCCAACAAGCCTGACAACGCCCCCTGGCCTATTAAAATCCACATCGGCCCAGGGTGTTTAGCCACGCAAAATATCGATTGCCAAATCTGTAAAGAAGAATGTGAATATGAAGCGATTTCTTTATCGTTTCAAAAAAATCGGGTGGCCCAACCGGTGCTGAACAATGACACCTGTACCGGATGCGGTGCCTGTGTCAAATTATGCCCGGTCGATGTCATTAGCCTGCATGAACCAAAACAAACACCAGACAATTGAATTAACAGGCCACATAACCAGAGGCGAAATGTCAATTCAATAGGCAATAATTTTTAATACAACAATGGATAAATAATGAATATTAGCAGTGCCGTTGTCAAAGCAAAACCCGAAAAAATGATATCCGTACGTAAGGCGTTAGCCAAGCTTCCCGGTGTCGAAATTCATATCGAAGACGAACATGGAACGTTGGTCGTTACCGTTGAGGATGATCAACTGGATACATTAGTTACCACCATTTCAAATTTTCTACACATTGACGGCCTACTCTCTGTCACCCCAAGTTATCATTACTTTGAACAAAGCGACCCACAAATAGGAGGCGCTCTATGAGCTTTAGCAGACGAAGTTTTATAAAAATGAATGCCGTTGCTGCGGCCGCCACCGCAGCTGGTTTAAAAGTTCCTTTGATCGACGATGCCCAAGCCAAGCAAGAAACGAACATCCGTTGGGATAAAGCCCCTTGCCGGTTTTGCGGTGTCGGATGCGGGGTACTCATTGGTACGAAGGATGACCGGATCGTTGCCACCCAAGCCGACCCCGAAGCGCCAGTCAATAAAGGTTTACAATGCGTTAAAGGTTATTTTTTATCAAAAATTATGTATGGGTCCGACCGGCTAACCACGCCTTTATTACGTAAGAAAAATGGACAATATGATAAAGAAGGCGAATTTACCCCGGTCTCCTGGCAAGAAGCCTTCGATGTCATGGAGCAAAAATATAAAGCTGCCCTGCAAGCCAAAGGCCCCGGCTCCATCGGCATGTTTGGTTCTGGACAATGGACGGTATGGGAGGGATATGCGGCCGTTAAATTCATGAAAGCTGGCTTGCGCACCAATCATATTGATCCTAACGCACGCCATTGCATGGCATCTGCGGTAGCCGGCTTTATGCGCACCTTTGGCATCGATGAGCCCATGGGCTGTTACGATGACCTGGAACAAGCCGATGCCTTTGTTTTATGGGGCGCTAATATGGCTGAAATGCACCCTATCCTCTGGTCACGACTCACCAACCGACGGTTGAGTGCCGATCATGTTAAAGTCGCGGTACTATCCACCTTTAAAAACCGCAACTTTGATCTTGCCGATCTCGGTATGATTTTCAAACCACAATCGGATTTAGCCATCCTCAATTACATTGCAAACTACATCATACAAAGTGGCAACGTCAATCAGTCGTTCATTAAAGATCATGTCAATTTCCGGCTTGGCAATGCTGACATTGGCTATGGTCTACGCGATGATCATCCCCAACAAAAAAATGCCAGCAATGCGGCCAAAGCCGGTGGTTCAAAACCCATGAGCTTCAATGAGTTCAAAGCCTTTGTTGCAGAATATACCCTGGATAAAGCGCATGAAATTTCTGGTATACCGAAAAAAGAACTGGAAGCTTTGGCCAAGCTGTACGCCGACCCGAAACGAAAAATCGTGTCATTATGGACCATGGGAGTCAATCAGCATACCCGTGGCACCTGGGTGAACAATTTACTCTATAACATTCACCTATTGACCGGAAAAATTTCCGAACCGGGGAATGGGCCATTTTCTCTCACCGGCCAACCTTCGGCTTGTGGTACCGCACGCGAAGTCGGTACATTCTCCCACCGACTACCGGCTGACATGGTCGTCAAGAAAAAAGAACATCGTGATTTTGCTGAAGAGAAATGGAAAATTCCATCCGGTACCATTCCAGCAAAACCAGGTTATCATGCGGCGGTTCAAAATCGCATGCTAAAAGATGAGAAGCTGAACGTCTATTGGGTCATGTGCAATAACAATATGCAAGCGGCTGCCAATATCATGGAAGAAGCCTATCCAGGCTACCGCAATCCAAATAATTTCATTATCGTATCTGATGCCTATCCTACCGTCACCGCCATGGCGGCAGATCTAATTTTACCCACCGCCATGTGGGTAGAAAAAGAAGGGGCTTACGGTAATGCGGAAAGACGCACCCAATTCTGGCGACAACAAGTCAAAGCACCGGCTGAATCCAAATCCGATTTATGGCAAATCGTTGAATTCTCCAAACGCTTCACTACCGATGAAGTCTGGGATGCGGAAGTTCTCGAAAAGAACCCGAGCTATAAGGGAAAAACCTTATATGAAGTATTATATAAAAACGGCCAAGTAGACAAATACCCAAACACCGAACGACAAGCAGGTTATGACAACGACGAAGCCGAGCATTTTGGTTTTTATATCCAAAAAGGCTTATTTGAAGAATATGCTGAGTTTGGCCGTGGTAAAGGTCATGACTTAGCAAGCTTTGATACCTATCACAAAGTCAGAGGACTGCGTTGGCCAGTGGTTGATGGTAAAGAAACCCAATGGCGCTTTAGAGAAGGTTATGACCCGTACGTCAAAGCCGGTGAATCGGTACGCTTTTACGGAAAACCCGATGGCAAAGCCAATATCTTTGCCCTGCCCTACGAGCCACCTCCCGAAATACCCGATGCTGAGTTTGATATGTGGTTAGTGACGGGTCGAGTACTGGAACACTGGCATTCCGGATCAATGACACGCCGCGTACCCGAGTTACATCGCGCTGTTCCCAATGCACAAATTTATATGCACCCAGACGATGCCAAACGCAATGGCTTAAAACGTGGCATGGCTGCCAAGATACAATCTCGTCGTGGCGAAATCGTTGCCCGCGTAGAAACCCGAGGACGCAACCGTCCACCGCAAGGTGTGGTGTTTGTCCCGTGGTTTGACGAAAGCCGACTGATTAACAAACTGACACTGGACGCCACCTGCCCCATTTCCAAGCAAACGGATTATAAGAAATGTGCAGTGAAAGTTTCAAAAGTTTGATCTGAATAAATATAGGAGTGGGCACGTATTGTATCGCCCATTCCATAGCTTTTAAATTAATTTAAACATTTATCATGGGTTACTTAACATGAAAAAAATATCAATCGTCGTTATTCTAAGTATTGTGGCTTTTGCATTAGCCATCGCGATACCCAATTATTTACCGAAGGATACAACATTAGCGGCAAAAAACCAGTCAATTGTCAACGACGTTGTCATATCTGAAATGAACAAAAGCGGTTTTACTTCGCTACGTGGTGAGGCAAGCATTCCTGCAACCAATAAAGCGCCTGAACTCTATAAATGGCAACATGACACAGGTCTAGTGGCAAGGAATTACATTACTCAACCACCAGTGATCCCACACCCAATTAAACGTTACAAGATCAACCAAAGACAAAATAAATGCCTGGTATGTCATGGTTGGGAAAGCTATCGAGAATGGGGAGCCACCAAAATAAGTTTAACTCATTTTAAAGACCGAGAGGGCAATGAATTGTCCGAAGTATCACCGCTGCGCTATTTTTGCACACAGTGCCACGTACCACAAAAAGACGCAAAACCCTTGGTCAATAATACCTTTGAGCCCATTGACTTATTAAAACAAAAAGAAGGATGAGTTATTAATTTCCACTCCTTAAGGAGGATGTTAGCATGACTGATCATGAAAATCATAAAACAGAAGCCGAAAACGCTGCAAAAAAGAGTAAAGCCAAAAAAATTTTTGGCTCCTGGTTTATTTTAATGGGTTTCTTTGTTGGAGGCATTGTTTTCTGGGGCGGATTCAATACTGCCATGGAAGCCACTAACCAAGAAGTTTTTTGTATTTCCTGCCACGAAATGAAAGACAATGTCTATCAAGAGTATAAAGATAGCATCCACTATACCAATCGAACCGGCGTTCGTGCCACCTGCCCGGATTGTCATGTTCCCAAAGAATGGACACATAAATTTGTTAGAAAAATACAAGCATCGCTTGAATTATTCCATAAATTCATGGGCACCGTAGATACCCCTGAAAAATTTGATGAGCATCGCTTAGTGATGGCTAAACGTGTATGGGCGACGATGAAGAAAACTGACTCGCGAGAATGTCGTAACTGCCATTCTTTTGACTACATGGATTTTACTGAACAAGGACGACGCGCCGTGCATAAACATTCTGACAGTCTTGATAATGATGCAACTTGCATTGACTGCCATAAGGGAATAGCCCACTCGCTACCAATGAACTCACAAAATATTGATAGCTAACAAATCTGTTTAAATCATATTACTTTGGTTAACACATACTAAAACATGCGTTAACCAAAGTATCGACTTGATAGATCTGGAAGCTAATATCCAATCAAGTGTAGGATGAGTAGAGCAAAGCCCATCAACACCAAACTCCTAAACAAACGTTCCTTCATCATCCACTCGCCTTCCTATCCAATACTTTAATCACAAAATATAATACTCTCATAGAAATTATCTTACAAAAATCAGAATAAAATTTTACGGCTATCTGTTGACATTAAATTAATTTTATTTTCCTCTTTTTGTTATTAAATACAAACAGCCAGCATTTATTTTTCTCTATTAATTATCTTCGCTTGAAAACATAAATCATAAAAATAAATTCACTGGTATTCTTTTTGCTCTTTCTTAATTTTAACTGTTCGAAAAAGAGAGAGCTATCGTGCAATACTTAAAATTATTTAATCTCTTATTTATTTATTTTTTTATCACACATTCCAGCCATGCTGCTTCAGTGCTTCCGCTTAATTTAAGCGAGCTTTTACAAGACGCACAACATGTGTTTGTTGGTACCTGCATTACAAATAACACCGTAATGGACCCGACAACACACATGATGTCGACCTTCACAAGCTTTAAAGTCGATGATCCTATCAAAGGTCAATTAAGTGATACTCACACCATAAAACAAATTGCTCAACGGGTTAACACCAATAAAATTACTATATTGTTCCCCAATGTACCGACCTTCATTGTTGGCCAGCAATATGTCGTATTCATACCTCAGCCTTCTAAACTTGGCTATTCCAGTCCCGTAGGATTAGACCAAGGTGCCTTTGATATCATTCAGGAGGATCAACAAGCCATGGTCACTAATGGCAGAGATTTTAGTGACTTGTTATCCACATCCCACGCATCCGGCGACAAAAATTTAGTGCTGCAAGGCAAACAATCTCCACGCCTGACTTTCAACCCCAACGCAAACCAAATAACAATGCCACTCGCTAATTTTATCGAAGTGGTAAAAAACATGGGGACTAAGCAATGAATAAAAAAATCACTTTATCTGTCTTGCTAATACTGTTATGTATACCTTACATTGCCTTAGCCGGTGGACCCTTAACTATTATCAATAATCAACCCGTCACTTATCCAGATAACGGACAACCCATAAACCTACATTATGATCAAGGCACCCTAGGGACTCGCAGCAAAGAAACCGCCGACGACATTGTTAATCAAGCAATCATATTGTGGAACAATGTACCCACTGCCACGGTAAATCTTCAGCAAGAAAATAACATTCCTGTCGATGTTACCCAAAACAATTTCAATGATTATCTTGGCAGATATGCTGATGGCATCAATCCTATCATTTACGACAGCGATGGAACCATTATCGATGCCTTATTTGGTACCGGAGCAAGGAAATCTGTATTAGGATTTGCAGGCTCAGCGTATAAATCCAGTACTGGATCGTTTACTGAAGGCCAAGCGATTATTAATGGATTTATCTCTATCTCAAATAGTCGAATGACTGTGGTGCTTGCTCATGAAATTGGTCATATGATTGGCCTGGATCATGCGCAACTCGATAGCACTCAAGGTTTAACTTCAGCAAATTATGCACTGATGTATCCAATTGCTTATCGCAATAGTATCTCGTTACATGAAGATGAAGTATCTACCGTGAGTGAACTCTATCCAGAAGCCAATACTAGCAGCCAATTCGCAAAACTTACGGGTAGCTTTCTAGACATGTCAAACCAAGCAATACTTGGTGCCAATATTTGGGTGAAAGAGTTTAATACCGGTAAAGTATATAGCAAAGTTTCTGATTACCTTAAACAGAAAAACGGTTATTTCCAGCTTTTGTTGCCCCCCGGCCAATACAGCCTGCATGCAGAATCCATTCAATCTAATTTTACCGGTGGCTCTAGAGTCGGACCTTATGCTAACTCCAGTAGCGCTAGCTCTTTTCAAGCACCGCACCCTATCACGCCGGTAAGTTTTAACGAAATCAATAGCACTACCGCAAAATTATTTTCACTGCAAGCAGGCTGTGAAATTGATGTTAGCTTCCATATCGATGGCAGTGGTTTTATTAACAAAAACGGATGTGTCATTAGTAATAATAAGGCACCCACCGCCAAAGAGGCTACATTTACTATCCCTCAAGACTTAATATTTACTGACACTTTACTCGCAACAGATTCGGATAATGACACACTTAGTTATCTGATCGTCAATCAACCAAGCCAGGGTAACCTCGTCATCACGAATAACACAAGCGGTGAGTTTACTTATACGCCGAACTTAAATGTAACCGGTACGGATCATTTTTCATTCCAAGCCGATGATGGCAAGGCGCTTTCCAACGAAGCAACCATCACCATTGTCATTGAAACCAATAATCAGTCGCCAAACATTTCCAGTATTAACGCGACCCCTTCTGCTATTAACAGTCAACAGACCAGTCAACTCATAGTCAATGCTGAAGATTCCGACAATGGCCCTGCCGCTTTATCATATCATTGGACAGTCAAGGACGGTGAAGGCACACTCAGTTCTGCCTCTATCAAAAATCCAATTTATACAGCACCCATCGTCACACAAACAACAACCTTTAATATAAGGGTTGAAGTTTTTGATGGACAGACAAGCACTATCCAATACGTCGCAATCACAGTAACAAAAAATGAACCATCATCGACAGCATTATTTAATGCAGACTTTAACGATGGAAGTTTAACAAACTGGTCTATCATTGATCAGGGCAATACATCCGGCCCTTCCAAATGGACAGTCAAAGACGGCATGGTCTACCAAAGCAGTAATATCTACCAGTTTGACCCACCCGCTTATCTCGGCACCTACTTGCTTTATGATAATGGGAGTCAGTGGACCGACTACCAATTAAGCTTAACCATGAAGTCCCAGGATGATGATTTTATGGGCGTGATGTTCCGAGTTCAAGATGGTCAGAACTATTACCGTTTTGCCTGGGATAAACAACGTCAAATACGCCGTATCACCAAACATGAAAATGGTGTCGTCACCCTATTGGCCGAAGACACGGTTCCCTATGTCATCAATCAGCTCTACCAACTCAGGGTACAAGCTAGCGGACCATCCATGGAAGTCTTTATCGATAATCAATCGATTTTCACGGCAACCGATGATCGCTTTACTTCCGGTTCCATTGCGTTGTATCAGTGGGGAAATCAAGGAGGTTATTTTGATAACGTCGAAGTGATCAGTACCGATAAATCATCATCAGACAATATCCCCCCTGTCATTGATTCAGTCAGTGCATCTCCCAATAGCATTACCAATGAGCAAACGAGCTTGTTGTCGGTGATCGCATCTGACCCCGATAATCAACCCTCCCCTTTAACTTACGCCTGGAGCCTCAAAGCCGGTGAAGGTCAATTAAACGATGTCACATCGAAAAATCCCACATACACCCCCCCGATGGTCACATCAAGCCAAACCTTTATTTTAACCGTTGAGGTGTCCGATGGTATGTATAGCGCGTCGCAAGACGTTTCCATTACCGTCACTCAGCCAAGCAACAGTACATTATTGTTAATGGAAACCTTCAATAATGAAAATTTGAGCGGTTGGTCTGTCATTGACAATGGCAGTCAGTCCACACCATCAGCATGGTCCGTCAAGGATGGTATGGCTTACCAGAGCAGTAATATCTACCAGTTTGATCCTCCGGCCTATCTGGGTAGCTACTTGCTTTATGATAACGGGAGCCAGTGGACCAACTACCTAATAAAGTTATCTATGAAATCTCTGGATGATGATGCCATGGGGGTGATGTTTCGAATTCAAGATGATCAGAACTATTACCGTTTTGCCTGGGATAAACAACGTCAAATACGCCGTATCACCAAACATGAAAATGGTGTGGTCACCCTATTGGCCGAAGACACGGTTCCCTATGTCATCAATCAGCTTTACCAACTCAGGGTACAAGCTAGCGGACCATCCATGGAAGTCTTTATCGATAATCAATCGATTTTCACGGCAACCGATGATCGCTTTACTTCCGGTTCCATTGCGTTGTATCAGTGGGGAAATCAAGGAGGTTATTTTGATAACGTCGAAGTGATCAGTACCGATAAATCATCATCAGACAATATCCCCCCTGTCATTGATTCAGTCAGTGCATCTCCCAATAGCATTACCAATGAGCAAACGAGCTTGTTGTCGGTGATCGCATCTGACCCCGATAATCAACCCTCCCCTTTAACTTACGCCTGGAGCCTCAAAGCCGGTGAAGGTCAATTAAACGATGTCACATCGAAAAATCCCACATACACCCCCCCGATGGTCACATCAAGCCAAACCTTTATTTTAACCGTTGAGGTGTCCGATGGTATGTATAGCGCGTCGCAAGACGTTTCCATTACCGTCACTCAGCCAAGCAACAGTACATTATTGTTAATGGAAACCTTCAATAATGAAAATTTGAGCGGTTGGTCTGTCATTGACAATGGCAGTCAGTCCACACCATCAGCATGGTCCGTCAAGGATGGTATGGCTTACCAGAGCAGTAATATCTACCAGTTTGATCCTCCGGCCTATCTGGGTAGCTACTTGCTTTATGATAACGGGAGCCAGTGGACCAACTACCTAATAAAGTTATCTATGAAATCTCTGGATGATGATGCCATGGGGGTGATGTTTCGAATTCAAGATGATCAGAACTATTACCGTTTTGCCTGGGACAAACAACGCAATATACGCCGTATCACCAAACATGAAAATGGTACGGTTACTATACTGGCCGAAGACACGGTTCCCTACGTCATCAATCAGTTTTACCAACTCAGGGTACAGATGATGGGTTCATCCATGGAAGTCTTTATCGATGATCAATCGATTTTCACGGCAACCGATGATCGCTTTACTTCCGGCTCCATCGCGTTGTATCAGTGGGGAAATCAAGGGGGTTATTTTGATAACGTCGAAGTGATTGCTCAATAAGGAATGGGTGAGGTGATAACTTTCTGGTTTGGCGCCCAGATTTGGTTTGTATTAGTTCGTTCTGAGTGAACAAAAATGCAGGAATAGTTGTTCTATTTCGAGTTTTTGTGAGGGAAGAACGGGCCAAGCTTCCGCGTCCTGCTCACGCCCCTTACCTATATCCCTATAGGCAAAGACGAGCGGAAGATGGGATGCCAAACAGGGAAATTATTGCGTCGCTCATTCCTAAGCCAATTTCATTGAAAAAATGAGAGCGACAAATGTTGTCGCTCTCTTAAATTGACAAGATTCCTAGTAAGTAATTCGAGGAAAAGAAGTCTGATTAAAACGAGCAATGAACACATCTTTACCAAACCCGGTCACCTCGGGGAGCACTAGACCCTCTCCAGCATCCAGCCTGTTTTCATACATTCCTGCCAAATAAACACTACCTGCACCATCAACCACGGCTGCCATCCCTATGCCTCGATTGTCATCCAAGCTATAGGTCCAAGCATATTGACCATCGGCAGAAAACTTAGAGACAAACATACCTCCTGTTTGAAAATCCTTACCACCTTCTGCATCGAAGTTGACAATACCGCGAAATGAACCTGGTATATACACATTACCCAGGCCATCGACCGCATAGCGGACCTGATAATCAGGAGCATGACCACTGCCCATACCGGCATTGGTTTGCAGTGGTGTTCCAGCCACTAAATGCGGGGTAGTCCAAACATGATTACCTAATGAATCATACTTATCTAAAAGTACACCGTGCGCCCCATGCGAAACCAAATAAAAATGGCCATGAGTATCCGCCTTCACGGTGGCATTTTGATGATTTGGCAAATATTCACCCCACTGTAAATCACCATCTATGGTATATTTCACCATAAAAGCACCGACACCTTTGTCCGCAGTATCAGGACTCGTCAATAAACCATCAAATAACACCGAACCAAACGTGTCTCCAGATACCACAAAACCATCGTTGGATGCCGCTAGCACAGCCGTTAATCGCCCGATCCCAGTATCATCACCAATTTGCTTACTCCATTGATAATCCCCGTCGGAGGTCAATTTAACCACATACAAGCCAGTGCTCACATGAATATCCTGTTGCTCCGTTGGATTAAGGTCAATCCCGTATTGCGCCCAACGAGTATGCACATAAAGTGCAGCAAACAGATTCCCTTGTGCATCAACATCAATTGACTTAGCAAATACACGATTGTACTTGCCTGCAAACCGGTCCAATCTCAACAATACGCCTGCGGGTGAATATTTAGCAATAAAAGCTTTCGGCGAATATGTTCTATTGTTAAACAAAACCTGTCCTTCACCCGGATCGAAATCATAAATAGCTGTCCAGCCAGTCACGGTACCAGAAACATAAATGTCTCCCGCATTATCGACAACCAATCCAGTGACCATAATCCCTAGACGATTGGGGTTCGTTGGACTAATGTTAATGGTCCATTCATGCTGTCCAGTATCAGACAGTTTTTGTAAATAGACGCCATACTTATAAGGCTCAATCGTTTCAGTTTGATTAAAGCTTGCTGAGTCACTCGAAGAATAACCAACAGAATAATAATTATTGTTAGCATCCGTCGCGGCGGTAATAACTTCCTCTCGATGTTGACCACCAAAACTAGACAGTTGATCCAATTCAACGGTTTCTGTTAGCCCTGAAGTCACACGCTCCGGCCAAGCATTGCCTGAATCTAAAATCACATATTGTGACTCATTATCCTTAACCGCTAGTGCTAAAATATGCCCTTGCTGAGTCACATGATAAGCATCGGCAATCACCCAGTCACTTACCACCACATCATTTAAATCGAGCATTTGACCATTAGACCAGATAAATGCATGGCTCTCATTATTATCCGTCACCGAATAGCCAACGACGTCACCCGCATTGTTAATGGAGCGTGCCACGCTCGCATTGCCACCTAGGGTACCTAAATCTTGCATGACACCATTTTGCCAAATAAAGGCGTGCTTATGCTGATTGTTTGTATAAGAATAACCAACAACCCGAGCATGCTCACTATCATCAATCGCTAAGCCTTTGCTAGTCGCCCCCCCAAGCGTACCTAAGCTGGCTATACCATTCGCTTCAGACCAAATAAATGCACGAGGTTGACTGCTATTGTCAAAATCTGCGAACCCTGTGGCAATATTTTTTTCATTAATCGCAATCGCAGCACTCGGATAAGCGGCATCACCAATCAGCACTGTTTTACCACTGGCGTAACGAATGAAAGACTGGAGTGTGTAACTTAGGTTATCGATCCCCATGCCAACCACATTTTCTCTTTCATTAATACTCATGGCAATCGACTGAGTATTACCATAATACCAAGATAATGGCTGTGCGGTTTGCTCAATCCAGGAGTAGGCTCTTTCGAAATATCGATTAAATGGATTCAAATCATCATTCGATGATCCAACCACAACCCCTTTATTATTGACACTCGTGGCTCGGCTCGCGCAGATAGTAACACCTTCTGCACATCCCACAACACCCAGATCAATCAATACGCCATCAGCCCACTGGGCGGCCGTTTTTTCAGTGGTTAAGCCAACCACATCACCATAATCATTCATGGATGGAAATTCAGTATAAAAATATCCATAAGGATGATTACCTTGATAACCTGCCCCGCCACCGACGCCGAGGGGGCTAACAACAAAGGCGTTCGGTGCAACATTATTTTTTACTGTATATTGATCAGAATCCGCTAGCCCATACTGCGGCAAAATACTCGCAGCGATAACAATATACTTGAGCTTTTTCAAAAACATTTTTTCACTCTTCCTTATCTCATTTATTACAAATAAATCTATATTTCTATATACATCTATGGTCGACACATCCCGCCCTCGACAAACCAAACGTAGGCATAACCAATTACTTCTGACCAAAACCATATGGAGGACAATTTTTCATGTGTGTCCATTCAGAAAGGTTCACGGCAGGTTTTTTTAGATATTTAGTTTTTGAAAAAAATAAATGAGGTGAGTCGTCTATTCAAAATATAAGAAAACCAAACAATAAAATTTTACTCTGAGTGGAATCAATTATTTATATTTAAAATAGAATCAACTTAGTAATGTAAATTATTTTTCAAATTTTTTATTATATAAAAATCATAAAATACTAATAATCGAATTAGCAAAAAAATTTCTATTAACTTAAAAATAAATATGCCAATTAGCTCGCATTTATCGAATGAAGATGACATCCATGCTAGACGCGTTTTAAAACAATAGGTGTATAGATCTGGACGTTAATATCCAATCAAGCGAAGGATGGGTAGAGTACAGCGAAACCCATCAATACCAAGTCAATGTCTGGATAATAGCTGTCGGAACAATACTCGTAGCAAACCATTTTCAGGAATATTTTAACGCACCGCATGAACAAAAATATGAATATCATACTTTGACGCTAAGGAAAGTGTTAAGATAATAAACCTATCACTCTCTCTTTAATCAAAAAGGAATAACAATGAAACTGGAAACACTCGCATTACATGCCGGTTATGACGCGGAACCAACCACCAAATCCGCCGCTGTGCCGATTTATCAAACCACGTCTTATACTTTTGATGATACCCAACACGGTGCAGATTTATTTGATCTCAAAGTACAGGGAAATATTTATACACGCATCATGAACCCAACCACTGCCGTCCTAGAACAGCGCTTAGCAGAAATGGAAGGTGGCATCGGCGCCCTTGCGGTGGCTTCTGGTATGGCCGCCATCACCTATGCCATCCAGTGTATTGCGCGCACTGGGGACAACATCGTCAGCAGTAGCCAGTTATATGGAGGCACCTATAACTTATTTGCTCATACCTTCCCCCACCAGGGCATTGATGTGCGTATGGCGTCTTACGATGACTATGATGCCATCGAAGCATTCATTGATGAAAAAACCCGAGCAATTTTTTGCGAATCTATTGGCAACCCGGCCGGCAATATTGTTGATATCGAACGCATTGCCGAAATCGCTCATCGTCATGGCATCCCTCTGATTGTAGACAATACCGTGGCCACACCTTACCTCTGTCGACCTTTCGATTTTGGGGCAGACATTGTGGTCCACTCATTAACGAAATACATTGGCGGCCATGGCACAACGATTGGAGGTATTATCATTGACTCCGGTGAATTCGATTGGGTGGCCAATAAACAACGTTTTCCAATGTTAAATGAACCAGACCCCTCCTATCACGGAGTAACCTACACTGAAGCCTTAGGCGCTGCCGCCTATATTGGCCGCTGCCGAGTTGTTCCTTTGCGCAATACCGGTTCCGCCATCTCACCCCATAGCGCTTTTCTCATTTTGCAAGGCCTCGAAACATTAGGACTTCGCATGGAGCGCCATTGCGAAAATGCCTCACGTGTCGCACAATACTTGAGCCAGCATTCTAAAGTGGAATGGGTCAATTATGCCGGTTTAGCTAACAGTCCTTACCGATCGATTTGTGAAAAAATAACTGATGGACAAGCCTCAGGTATTTTGAGCTTTGGTATCAAAGGAGGAAAAACTGCCGGCGGTCAATTTATCGATGCATTAAAAATGATACTACGACTTGTGAACATTGGCGATGCCAAGTCACTTGCCTGTCATCCCGCCACCACCACACATCGCCAACTGAGTCCAGAAGAATTAGCCACCGCTGGCGTGCGGGAAGATATGGTCAGATTATCGGTGGGCATCGAACATATCGATGACATCATCGCGGATATTGAGCAAGCACTGGCTGCAACCAACTGATATAAAAAATGATTAGGGATGGGCTAGTCCTGCAGTTGACTAGCCCTTGTTACTTTCATGGCACCAACGAGCATGTGTGCTACACGTCATAATTAGGAAAGAACAAACAATTCAAACATTTAATTCTGCGTGTGAAGCCAGGGAAGGCGGAAGCACAATGAAAAGGCAGAGCGTATAGGGATATATTCACAGCGTGTTTTGAAACCAAGTCCAAACTCTGAGCCTTCAACTAGCGGTACAAACATAAGTTGATGTCTGGATATTAACTTCCGGGGCTATATCATTTAAAAAATTTCCTTTTCTCCGATCGATGAATCAACCCATTCCTTAGCAAACCTTACCAAATGGTAATTTTTATATCAGCTTCTGGTGAATTTCAATGTGTATATTAATTGCTCAAGCGGCTGATTTACCTGATCACTACCATGAAATTAAGACAAGTGGGTATCTATTGATCCTAAGCTCTCGGGCCTTGTGCTAACTCACATTTACCAAATAACAATATTATCAACGTATGGAAACGAAAGCGAATCAACGCTAACTGAACAACACTGATTTATCGGGTGGGGAGACAATCATGCAAAAAAACATAACTAATTCCATTGATCCAATAAACAATGGTGCAGAATTGGGAATAGACATTGCTTTTTAATTCATCAATTAGGGTCTCTTAAATAGACCCTCAGTGAATAATTTTCATCCAATCCTCTATCACACTCCCATTCCTCAGTAGAAAAATACAGCAGCTCGACCAATCAAACTGATCAGCTTAAACACATTTCAGGACTCGCTTTTATTTGCATCCCCTTTGTAAGAGTGATTTAATATCACGCGGTAAATGAATACCTGCATCATTAATATTAATTACCAATGCATATAACAAAAGGAAACGACTTATGCGACAAAAGTGCCTAATGGCTATACTGCTTGCTCTCAGTACAACCCATGGATTTGCACAACAACGTGTCTACGAAGGATGTTATCTGCCAGTATCTGGCTCTGTGATGACCATCAGTACCAGTGATGAAACCCAACAAGGTGTTTTTTCATTATCACTTAAACGCGAGAACTGGAAAAACCTTGACCCATCTGACAAATCACGAATTTACCGCAAACTGCGCCTCAAGGGTGTGATTACTGGCGCATTTACCAGTCAAACATCAAACGGCCCACTGGCACGTCATGTACTCACACCAAACACACGTGATGGTATGATTGTCACTCAAGATGACTACTTAGTCCCCGAATCAGTTGACTGTCTTGATAGCGAAGAAAAACCTCGGATTATCACCGGCAAGGAATTCATTAACCCGCTCTATGGAACAGAAAAGTACGCAGGTTTAGACCCAGAAAAATCGCAATTAGTCGTGCATGGAACAGTCAACTACTGTCCAGGCGATCAAGATTATTTAAAAAATGATTTTACCGTCTTAACTGAAGGACAGCTCTGCTTCAGTTCCACCGAGTAATTCCCACAGCACAAACCACCCTAGCCAGAAGTATTACCCTGGCTGGGGTAGACATAACATTCTAGTGAGCCAAAATAATGAAACATGCTAAAGAAATCTATGGCATTTTTTTACTAAAAAGAAAACATCGACTCATTAAGAGGATTGATAAAAATCTACCCGCCCCCAGTATTCATGGACATAAACATTGGGATTCGAGTTACTTAATCATGGACTATCTCAATCATCACTCACCACATAAAAAATCCAGAATCATGGAAATTGGTTGCGGTTGGGGTTTACTGAGCACATATTGTGCTTCTCGATTTAATGCAAAAGTGACTGCGCTCGATGCGGATGAAAATATATTGCCTTACCTTAAAATCCATGCCATGCTAAACGATGTCAAGATTAAAACAAAAATAAAACAATTTGAAAAAATTTCGAGAGCCGAACTAAAAGATCAGCAGCTTATTCTAGGGTCAGATATTTGTTTTTGGAACGAACTTGTTGATCCACTTTATCAGTTGATTGCCAAATCGCTGAAAGCAGGCAGCCAGCAAGTCATCATCGCAGACCCTGGCAGACCCCCCTTTTTAAAGCTGGCCAAACGTTGCCAGAAAAAATTCAAAACAAAAGTCATCGATTGGGAAACATTTTATCCAAAACACGTGTATGGTTCATTACTCATCGTAAAATAACCATCATAAAAAATTGGTAGAACAACAACACTGACCATGAACGACAATCCGTCAGAAAAAGATATCATATACTCGTAGCGTCTGATAACTTCCCGATTTGAGACTCAGATTTGCTCTGTATTCGCCTAAAGCGGAAAGTTATTAGCTAAGCAAACTCACTGAGGTATACAGGATAAACCTGGACACTAAATGTCCAAGGTCTGCGGCCCCCCATTCCTTAGGTTAAAAAATCATCTTTGTGATAGATTTGTGATATTTTTGTTATGCTAGCGTGACTTCAATATGAGGTAATTCTCTTCTAACATTTATTGAGGGGAGAATAATGTATCACAATCAATATATAATGCACCAACGTCTATCACGCTTATGTTTTTCGATGATCTTAGGTGTGTCCGTTTCGTTGTTAGCTTTGCCATCGACCCATGCCTCAGATAATGACTCTGATGATGATTATAATCGATCTCAATACAAATCTAAAAATACAGATCATCATCAAACCAGGCATAATCGTCTAAAAAAAGAAGATGATAAAGAGAAACAATGTAAAGCTAAGCGGATTGACTGGGCAAACTTACCAGAACCCGATCCAACCCCCATCGTTCGTGAAAAACTGCTCTATGTCGGAGCAATTAATCAAGGAGATGAAAAAAATCCAGACATGCTACTCGTCATTGGTGCGGATCCTGGCATTCCGGAAGAATATGGCAAGTTGCTCTATCGCATGGATTTACCCAACATTGGAGATGAGGTTCATCATTTTGGTTATAATGCCAACCGAAGTAAAATCATTTTACCCGGTCTTTATTCCAGTCGTATTCACATCGTGAACCTTGATGATCCTAAGCGCCCTTTCGTTGAGAAAGTTGAGGATGATTTAGTGGAAGATAGCAAATACACGCATCCACATACCGTCATCGCTTTACCTAATGGTAATAGTCTGATCACCATGCTGGGTGCCGATACTCAATCAACCGCCCCCGGTGGTCTAATTGAAGTGTGTTCAGAGACCGGTAAGTTTCTACGCAGCTTTGGTCCAGATGCCAAGCGTAATCATACTAAAGTGGGTCCAACCTATATGTATGATGCGGGATTTAAGCCTGAGCTTAACCGAATGATTACCACAACATTTGGCTTGCCCAAAGACATCCAAGGTCCGATTAACGTCGCTGGTTTTGGTGATGAGGTCTATGTTTGGGATCTGCAAAAAGAAAAAGTGATTCAACGAGTAACCCTTTCCCCTAACAGCGGTGCGCTAGAGGTACGTTGGTTAGAGGAGCACGGCATCCCCATCGGCTTTACCAACGCGCCTGGTACCAGTGAGATCTGGCGGTGGCATGACATGGATGGTGATGGCTTATACACCTTTGAGGTGGCCATTTCTCTCCCTCCCTTTTCTGCGCCAACGGATATCGTATTATCAAGTGATGATAAATTTTTATATATTGCAAACTGGGTCGGCGGTGGTGCGCCAGAGGCCGGCAACATTCAGCAGTGGAATATCGAAGACCCGTTTAATCCTGTTTTTGTCTCTCAGGTGGAGACACCCTATGCACAAATGATGCGCTTAAGTTTGGACAATACGCGTTTGTATTATGGCAATAGTTTATTGAGTGGATGGGATGATACTGAATTCCCCAGTGGTGTGACTCGCAATAAGAGTTATGGTGTTCGAAAAATCGATATCAACCATGTTGAAGGCGGTATGACGTTAGATAACAACTTTTTTGTCGATACCAGTTTTATCCAGAAAAAATACAATCTCGGCCCGGTGGGTCCTCATCAAATATTTTTTGACCCTGAAGCGACGCCAATGGGTGGATTTCATTAATTTTTAAAAACATTGTTATCCAATGTGGATGATTATTGGGTGTTGTCAATAGCAATAATTATCTGTGTTGGGTATATTCCCGAAACACTTGAGATTTAGGAATGAGCCGCTATCTTTGCCCTGGTGACGTCGCCTAATGCGCCTACTGTTGGTGCCAGGACAAACAATAGACCTCGTACTTAATACCCAAACCTCAAGTATTTCGGGTAAATTTGACAATCCACTGGACAGGCCTTGGACATGACGATTTCTATTAACCCGATTGGATTTATTCAATCCGATTTTGCAGACCAAAAACAATCCGCACGACAACCAGCAATCGATGGCCGCCATGGGGCATTGATCATCCATGACAGATTTATCGATGGGCTTGATGGGCTCGCCGAGTTCTCTCATATTATTGCGATTTATCACTTTCATTTACAGCAACAGGTTTTGTTACGAGCGCGGCCGTGTTTTGATCCCGACAAGGATCATGGCATATTTGCGAGTCGTTATCCGACGAGACCTAACCATATCGGAATGAGTATTTTAACCCTTGAGAATATCTGTGGTAACAAGGTCTATTGTTCTGATATTGATGTAATAAATAATACACCTTTATTGGATATCAAGCCCTATGTAAAACAATTTGATCGAATGGAGAATCCAAAATCGGGTTGGTATGATGGGGTAGATTGGACGGCGGTCAAGATCTAAAAATCTGTTTCCTAATCCCTTAAAGTCTGTATATAGCGCTAAAGTACTGTGACCTGAATAACTCGTTGTTTTCTACAAACCAAAAAACAACGAGTTATTCTTGCCAGTTGATTTCAGAATTAGATTCATATATCCACAGTGATGACGACATTTCCAATTTTTCGTCCTTTTTCAACATACCTATACGCCTCAACAATTTGTTACAGTTTTGCTAAGCGTTTCGATTTCTCCGGAAAATTCAGTTCCAGGAGTTTGTTTTTTTGATTTGAATAGACCGGTTACCAATCTTGCAAAAAATGGTATTGCTCTAATTGTTGCGCAGTCGGTTCGATTTACGGTTGTGTTATGTATCTTTACGAGTACCTCATTGTCCTTTGGCGTCGGTTTTTCTACCTCTTTGAGCTGAAGAACAGCCGGTGGTCCGTATTGTGTGTATACAATTGCTTTCATTTGTTGCCCCCCTTTCTTTTTTAATCCACAGCATACGACCGTACATCAGATTTTAATACTTGGTATTGATGGGTTTCGCTTTGCTCTACCCATCCTTGTATCTCTCTCGATATTCTGATTAGCTATTAGGGTATCAGGAAGTGTGATGAATTTGTACCCATCCTAAGGCTTCGAGCCTGTGACGTAGATAAAATCTCACACTTCAATAATCTGAATCAATGCCATAACAATCGTGACGACGGCTGCCAACCCCCAAAGTGTGACAAAAAGATTGCCAATTTTTATATTCTTTGGGCTTCCAATACGGATACCACGACGCTGCATCATCAATCGCGTTGTTAAATTTCGACCTGCAAAGTAACAATAACTCCCCCCGCCAACCAGAGCAAAATAAACCCAGAGTGGATTATTGAACGTCAGCAGTAGGCCGGCAACCGGCAAGGTCCATAGAGTCATTGAATCCCAAATCGCTTCACCACGTGCATCAATGTAAAAGACTGGATCTACGTCAGATTCTGCTTCACCCACCCCTAGTTTTGCACCGAGCCGTGGTGAAACGGCATAGACCACTTGTCCTACCCAGGCAATAAGCGTTAGAACAGTAATAAATACTCCCCAAATTACATCTATCATCCATCGCTCCGATCAATATAAATAAATCATATCAAAGTGCACAACCGTCCATATAATGAAGGCCAAGCCCACTAAAGCTCCGAAAGGAAATGTGATAAACCAATTCAATGTTATCTTCGGCTTTTCGAATCGTAAACTAGTTGCCGTGCTCATCATGTTGGCCCACACCCACCAGAAACTCACTAATGCCAAAAGATAAAAACCCCATCTAGGCGTAATAAAAACAAGTATAATGCCAATAATATTGACTGGACAACTCAAAAAAATATCGGCAAAGGCCATACCGTAATAGGTCTTTTGTTCATGCCAACTGTCAACTGAACCATCCGCATTTTTCATCGCCCTGCCCTTCAACACCATAATTTGCCAACCCAACACAATCAAGCAATAAAAGCCCATAATACTAAGCAGCCCATACAAACTGATTTGAGAAAAAGAGGATAAATTCTGCATGTAATTTCTATACCGTTTTCGTTTGAGAATAAGCCATCATTGTATTAACTCATTGGGCATTGGAATCCAATGCAGCCAGACAAAAAGCATCATGATGCCAGTATATCCAATTGTGATGACAATGTGCCTAGCTAATGTCAGTGATGTTGTTTGTTTGTTCATTAACCCCACAAAGCCACGATGTAACAATACAAAACCCAGTAGATTACTGAGCCAATAGCCCAAAATGAATGCTGATAAAAACCATCGATCATTCATTAATGAAAATGGAAAAGCAAAAATATAAGCCAATGGAATATTCACAAACATATCGTTCCACCAGGACAAGGGTGACAAAATATAGCCAACCCCCACCAGTACCGCACTCAAGGTACGCTGTTTAGCCCCGCGCTTAAAACCACCAGAACTATTAGACCCAAGATGCATATTTCGCCATTACCATACCCATTGCTTACCTGTTTTCTCAATTAAGTATTAAAGTTACCGTAAGTATTGGCTTGATTTGTATCAATCTAAACTCATCATTAAAAACAGAATTAATATTACAAAAGTCAGCAGCTCATCATTAACTAATCTAATGACTGTCATACGACCAAAGAGATTTATCCCCGCATATCGAATCGGATATTCATAGATCCATATTTGATCGCGAACATACTCTATTAATCGATTGTTACCAACCTGAGCTTGTCTGTTATCGTTTTGCTTATCCGTATTTCTATTCATTGATTGCTTTTCCAGTAAAAGTTAATGTGTACTCTTCTTAAAGAAAGGAGTAGGATTTATTCTAAACCCTGAATTGTTTTTTAATCGCCACGAACAATTAAATTAACAATAAAAATGGAGTTTTAGAGCATGCATCCACCTATCGCTGTGATAAGAGACCGAGGAAAACACTCGGTTGGTAATTCACAGGAATTTGCCCTTCCTCTTTTTTTAACACAAGTGTTTCGCAATTTCAGAACAAAAGTTAAAAAAATCCAACTGAATACCAAAATATCGAGAATCGTCCTCTGCCTTTTTTTGGCAAGTGCGAATATCGCTTATGCCGATAAATTGGATTCATCACTTTCACTTCAGAAAGAAAGTATACACACGTCAAAGTCGTCGCAGAAAAAAATAAATAAGCTCGCCGACAAAGCCCAGGACCTCGCTACAGAATACAGGGCCACATTACACAAAATAAGTAGCCTGAAAATTTATAATACACAACTCGATAAAGTAATTGGGTCCCAGAAAAAAGAAATTTCATCACTAAACCAACAGTTAAAAGACATTGATATTACGCAAAAAGAGATTGTGCCGCTAATTTTGAAAATGCTGGATATGCTTAATACATTTATCCAGCTTGATACCCCATTTTTAGTCACTGAACGATCAAATCGTATTCAGGCACTTCGTGAAATTATGGATCGTGCTGATATTACCGTTTCTGAAAAATATCGCCGTGTTATCGAAGCGTATCAAATCGAAATTGAATACGGACGAACCATCGAAGCTTACGAAAGTCATCTGCCTGCTTCACAAACCAAACGAACCGTCGAGTTATTACGCGTAGGACGACTTGGACTCTTTTACCTGTCCCTAGATGGCAATGAAGTCGGTTTTTGGGACAAAAAGAGTAAAAACTGGGTAAAGCTTGATAACAGTTTTCGGCGTTCAGTGAGTGATGGTATTCGTATTGCGCGCAAGCAGGCGGCACCCAACTTATTGCTATTGCCTGTTAACTTTGTGGAGCAGCCATGAAACGAATCTCTATTTCTATTGCATGGATCGTTTTAGGAGTGTTGTTTTGCCAGTTTAGTATGGCGGCGGATGACAAAAAAATAGACAACCTGGATGCCTTATTGGACAAAGCACGCCAAACATCCAAATTAACAACTGCAATTAATCAACAAAGAGAAGCGCACTTTATTGCAGAAAAAAAACAACAAAAACGCTTATTGAAAACAGCAAAAAAGGAATTTTCTGCAGAAGAAAAACTCAGTGAATCGCTTAACACTCACTTCGAAGAAAACGAAAGCAAAATAGCTGAACTGGAAAAGCGACTGGATCTTAAGGTGGCATCGCTTGGTGAATTGTTTGGTGTGGTACGTCAAGTCTCTGATGACATGACAGGTATTTTAGAGCATTCTATCACATCTGCACAACTCACCCATCGTGATGTTCTCACGGCAGATCTTGCTCAACGTAAAGCATTGCCAACGATTAACGAGTTGGATCAACTCTGGTTAACACTGCTGGAAGAAATGACCGAGTCTGGCAAGGTTGTTCAGTTTTCTGCACCGGTAATTTCTGCTGAGGGCATAGAGCAACAACGCGAAGTCACCCGTGTTGGTGTATTTAATGCCTTCAGCGAGGGTAAATATTTACGCTATCTACCGAAAACAGAACGTCTGGTGGAACTGGCCAGGCAACCGGAGGCACGATTTCAGGAATTGGCTTTTTCATTTGAACAAAGTCACAGTTCAGGATATGGCGTTATCGGCTTAGATCCTTCCCGTGGTGCGATTCTTTCTGTGTTAGTGCAAACGCCAGATTTCATGGAACGCATACAACAGGGTGGAATCATTGCTTACGTTATTATTGGTGTTGGTTTGATAGGATTATTATTATTATTTGAGCGATTTGTTTTTCTGACATTGACGGGAAGATCAGTCAATAAACAACTGAAGAGTGATGAAATAAATCTTAATAATCCACTTGGCCGAGTTTTGCAGCATTTTCGTGAAAATCCGCAACAAGATACTGAAACCTTGCAATTAAAATTGGAAGAATCCGTCTTGAAAGAATTACCGAAAATTGAACGTGGCTTGTCAAGCATTGGCGTACTAGCCGCCATCGCGCCGCTGTTAGGTCTATTAGGCACCGTGACCGGGATGATTGAGACTTTTCAATCCATCACTTTATTTGGCACAGGTGATCCCAAATATATGTCGAGCGGAATATCACAAGCATTGGTCACCACTGAACTGGGTTTAATTGTCGCAGTGCCGTTAGTTTTATTACTGAGTTTTTTAACCGGTAAGGGTAATCGATTGGTGCAGGTATTAGATGAACAAAGTGCCGGTGTAGTTGCACGACTCGTGGAGCGGAGAAATAATGCAAAAAGTGCAATGGCTGGAGATGATCACTCGCCCATTTGATAATGTTTTACAACTGTTGCAAGCTGGTGGTGCAATTTTATGGGTAATATTGGCTGCAACTATTATCATGTGGACCTTAATCCTTGAGCGGTATGTGTTTTATTATTCGCAATATCCGCGATTGCATCAAAAATTGATCGACCAATGGCAGCAGCGAAAGGATCACAACAGCTGGACCGCTCGAAAAATTCGAGAATACGTCGTTGCAGAAACCAATGGATTACTGATACGTCATTTATTACCCATTCGCACCCTCACAACCTTACTACCATTGCTTGGCCTGTTGGGAACGGTCACTGGCATGATTCAGGTATTTGATGTACTGGCGATTTTTGGTACCGGTAATGCACGCGGCCTGGCGCAAGGTATATCTCAAGCGCTGATTACTACCATGGCGGGTTTAACCACGGCACTTTCCGGCTTCTATTTCAGCGCCTTGCTTGATCGGCATGCAGAATATGAAACCCGTCGACTAGCGCATAAAATGCGTTTGCAATAAAACCAGAATTTGCATTGCGCAAGGAAATCAAATAATGAAACAGCGGCACGCGTTGCGACAAAAAGGCAGCAGTGAAATTAATATGACGCCGATGATCGACATTGTTTTTATCCTGCTCATTTTCTTTCTGGTCACCACCTCATTCGTCAAAGAGACGGGGGTTGATGTTAACCGACCCTCCGCGCAAAGTGCGGAACGCCAGGAACGGGGTAATATTCTCATTGCGATTACCGTTAATGGTGAAATTTGGATTGAAAATCATTTGATTGATATCCGTGCAGTGCGCGCAAATGTTGAACGTATACTCGCAGAAAACCCGGAGGCCGCCGCAATTGTTACTGCTGATAAAGAATCCACAACGGGTTTATTAGTCGAAGTCGTGGATCAGGCGAGATTAGCCGGAATCAGCAATGTCTCTATTGCAGCGATAAAAAAATGAGCAACGATCTAGCACGTTTAAGTCTATCGCTGGTGTTAGCCATTTTCGTAAGTTTTGCTTTGTTTTCCCTAATGCAGAATATGATTGCAGGTAATGCAGAAGCGCCAAACTCACAAATTGACTACCATACAGTAGATTTTGTGCGCGTTCCGACGAAACAACAATCGGTTGAGGCAATTAAACGCATTAAACCGGAAAAACCTCACCAGCAAGAAACGCCGGACACGATGACCAAGGAACCTGAGCCCATCGATCTATCGGAGCTTTCATTGAGTGTCCCTGAATTTAACATGCCCGCAATCGAAATACCGCTACGCTTAGAGGGATCTGCCCTCGCAGGTGGCGTAGCAATAATGAAAGGCTCTAGCCAATGGCAACCAGGTGCAACGCCATCCGACTTACCAACGTCAAAACAATTAACAGGCAAACGACTGGCAGCCAATAGTGAAGTTATCCCATTGGTTCGAATTCAACCGCGTTATCCCCCTCAAGCCGCTCGTCGGAAATTGTCGGGTTATGTCATCGTGGAATTTACGATTCGACCGGATGGCACGGTCACCAAACCCAAAGTCGTGGCTGCCAAACCAAAACACGTCTTTGACGCCGCCGCATTACGGGCGATCAAACGCTGGAAATTCAAACCCAAATTGGTAGGCGGTAAAGCTGTGGCTCAATATGCCAGCCAGAAATTCAGCTTCCAACCAATAACCAATCGCTGAAAATAGAGAATATGTTATTAGGATCTCATAAAATAGATAAATCATCCGTATTAACCAGGTGTAGGTGTCTGGCCACAACACCGACGTGGCGGATGATATTGTTTTCTGTGTTTATATCTTTGGCTGTTTGTCAAACAATTATGCCTGATGTATTCGCGGCCACCGCCGGAAGCTCACAAGTCTCTGATCGTGTCTCCCGGCAATTGCTATACGCACAAAAATTGATGGATCAAAAAAAGCTCCAGGAGACCCAGAAACGATTAATAGAAATGCTTGAAAAAAATCGTTTGCATGATTACGAAGCGGCTGTCGTTTATCAAACCCTTGGTTATGTTTATGCGGAAAATAATGATTATAAAAACACAATCAAAGCCTTTGAGAAAAGTTTGGGTTATGATGTTTTATCAACAAAAGTACAACAATCTCTACGTTTAAATCTGGGACAGCTCTATCTCTCATTGGGCGACTACAAAAAAGGCACGTCAATTCTTGAGCAATGGCGACTTGGTGAACAAGCGCATGGAAAAAATGGAAAAAAAAGTGATCATCAAATACATCAATTACTTGCCATCGGTTACTATCATCAGCAACGCTACAAAGAATCATTACCACATCTTGAACAGGTAATAGATAATGCTGAACAGCCTAATAAAAGCTTGTATCAATTAGCGGTTGCCATCCATTTTGAATTATCTTTGTATAATGAAGCCGTTACATTATTAAAACGTACTCTCAAGTTATTTCCTCAAGAAAAAGATTTTTGGCGACAACTAGCCTATGTTTATCGAGAACTTGATCAAGCCACAAGCGCTGTCGCAACAATGAGCCTGGCTTACCAAGCCGGACTATTAAACACCGATGATGTTTTATTATTAGCGAGACTCTATCTCAGCCAGCAGGTTCCTTATAAGGCTGCCGAATTGATACAAAGGGAAATAGAGAATGGAACGGTATCGATAAATGCAGAAAGTGTTTTCTTATTGGCAAGAAGCTGGCAACAAGCACGCGAACTTGACAAAGCCGCTTCAAGTTATGCAACACTTTCCCGTCTACAAAAAAATGGCAAAGCAAAATTTCAGCAAGCCCAAGTGTATCTAGCAATGCAGCAATGGAAATCAGCGGCGATTGCGCTAGAAAGTGCGCTGGATAAAGGTCTTGATTCAAATAAAGGTCGTGCCTATTTGCTCTTGGGTGTGGCTCGATATGAATTGAATCAACTGGACTTGGCTAAACGAGCATTAAAAATGGCCACTAAAATTAATTCCGTCAAAAATCAGGCTTTACAATGGCTTCATCTAGTACAAAGTAGTCAAGAGGAACAAAATGCTCTTAAGTTTTAATCGACTTGATTTCGGGAGTTTGAATTATGTTTAGCGTTAAAATAGTTGTTTCACTCACTTTAATTACACTCACCGTTTATGCTTGCGGCGGTGGTACCGGCAGTAAAGAGGTAGGACCTGCAGCTGAGGCCAGTGTGACTTCAGCAACAGATCTCGGTGTTCTTGAAAACAATTCAGTGATAGGCAGCCGTTTTGGTGGATATAGCGCCGACTTTGGAGGCTATTCGGTTTGGCTATACGGAGATTCCTATTTAACAAAAATCAATGAAGACAACTATGGGTTGATAAGCAACTCCTGGTCATATACTACAGATCTTGATGCCAGCAATGGGATAACAGGTTTTCAGGAACCGATGGATAATGTCGGCGTACCCAAACAGTTTATCCCTCTCACATATGAAGAAAAAACCTTCAACGATCTCCACAATGGTGAGAACTGCACAGAAGCACCTTGTAATACTCGCTGGGCAATTTGGCCAGGTGCTATCGTTATCGATTCAGAAAAAAACTGGGCCTATATTTTTTATGGAAAAACTTATATTGAGCCCGGTGATTTCAATTTAAAAAATGTTGGGCAATCGATTGCAGTGTGGAAAGATTTTAATGATCCTCCTGAACGGCCTGTATTCAATCGAGTCAATGAGCACCCAACATTAATTTTTGAAGAAGCTGATCCAGCTTTTGGTAGCGCCGCATTAGTGGATGATACAGACCTTTACGTTTATGGCTGTGATACAAAAGAATCGATAAAACCCTGCCACCTGGCGCGTGTTCCAATCGCTGATGTATTAAACCCTGATGCCTGGCGATATTACGCAAGCAATGATAGCTGGTCATCCAGCCTTGATGATGCCCAAACTGTTTTTGACGGCAACGATGTCATGTCAGTATTTTACAGTCCCTATGTTAACCGTTACCTGGCTGTCTATATCCTGCCGCTAATAAATCAAACCATGTTGCGAACAGCACCCCGTCCTGAAGGGCCGTGGTCCAAGCCGGTAAAAGTTTTCAAAGCAATGGCGTCAATCAGCACAACTGGCTGGGTCAACGATGTCTTGGTTCATCCGAAATATACGGCAAATGATGGGCAAACAATTTACATCACCTATTCCAGACAAATCGCTACTTTTCAATCAGTAGTGAGATTGGTCGCAGTCGAAATTGAAAAAACATCTAATAACTAAAAGTGCGTATACACCCTTTAAATTCGGTATCCTTCGATGGGTAGGGTGCGTTATACGCACCATGACCGGCCTAAAAATAAACCCAACGGCTACCCATCATCATGTTGGTTGCCCTATTCACCACTGTTTGGTGCATGCAATGCACCCTACGCGATTGGGAGAATAAATCACCATTCCAGCCTAACACCAAATGAAGGCATTATGCCCAGCTGTGCAATCGTTTCCCGCTTGGTATAATCCTCATCCCAGCTATAATCTGATACGTTTTCACGATCGTAGATATTTATTATTTCAAAAAACAAACTCATGGTATAACTCTCTTTTTTTAGATAATCATAATCCATTCGGACATCCAATCGGTGATAATAGGGTAATCTTTCCGAATTGAATTCCCCAGTGATAGGGACTTTGTAGGTAATAACTTCTCCATCCACATTCGTGTATGATGCATTCTCGCTACCTACCACAGGTGTATAACGTCCACCGCTGTAAAAGGTGAGTCGACTACTGACAGTCCAGCGCTGATTCAAACGATAAATCCCCACGGCGTTTATCATGATCGGGCGATCCAGATGATAACGGAAAATTTCACCTGTCAAATGATTAGTCCGTTCGCTACGTGACAGTGTTAATGAAAACCAGCCGGAAAAATCGTCCACGGGATGTCGTTTTAATAACAATTCCATTCCATAGGCCTTACCGGATACTTCATTAAGGAATTTCTGATTAGTGTTTTCATCAGGATCATTGTCACTCACCACAAGATCGTCTAAGGTTTTGTAATAGCTTTCCAACTTAGCGCTCCAGCTATCATTAACAAAATGCTCAACACCAAGCACGCTGTGCGTGGACTTTAGATGTGTCAAGTTTGGGTTGCCAAATTCTTTGAGGGCGTAAGTTATATTGGGGAATTGATTATATTTCCCCCATGCCGCACTGAGCACAGTACGTTTATTTAGCTGATATTCCGCCCCTAGTCTTGGCTCAAGGTAACGCTTATTGAGGTAGTTTTCATCATTGAGTCTGGCACCCAGGCTTAAGGTAACGTCGGAAGTTACCCACCATTGGTCACGCACGGAAAGGTACCAGTAAGAGTTCCGAAGGGTTTCATTTAAAGTAAGCTGCTCACCCTCTGAATATTTGCAATCAGGATCGAATTCGGTGCAAAAAGCATTGATAAGATCCAGTGCTAATACAGCTTTACTCCGGTAAAAACCAGCCCCAAAGGTAAATTGATGAGCAATCGCTGGCATCCATATCAATTCATTTCGCAGGTAATAATTATGAGCATCAACATCGACATCACCGGTATTTGATGCACCCGTATCACCAATGACAAAATCAAGTGTGGTCAATAAATGCGCTAGTGCCAGTTTATTATTGAGTTCGTGACTAATGTCACTTGACCATACCACCCCCTGGCTATGAAATGCCGTACCCGCTCCCGCCTCACCTAAAAGTGCCGGGTCTTTTTTCACTGCATCGGAATCCGCTGTAAAGTTAGCTTTAATTGAGTCACTGGCACCCATCAGCTGCAAACTCACGGTATTAAATGCATTGGCCCGCCAGAGATATTTTCCCTGGTAATCAGAAAAAACCGGAATTTCGGTTACCTCAACACCATCTTCTTCGAAAAAACTTTTTGGCAATACTTTGTCAACATAACTACGTCGGCCTGCAATATAAAAAGCGCTGTTGTTAGTCACGGGTCCTTCCAATAGCATATCAGCTTCTAGTAGGCTGATATTAAAAGCACCCCCTAGTCGGTCTTCACGAGGTTCGCGTTGTTTAACATCAATGACTGCCCCGATGTACTCGCCATACTCCGGGCCGAAACCCGCCGCATATAAATCAAAGTTTTCCACCAAATCACTACGTAATACACTCCTCATAGGAAAAAAATGAAACAGGTAACCAACGTTTAGAAAATCAACATAATAGCCATTATCTTCGGGGCTAGAACCGCGCACGGCGATAGTCGCGTCACCATCGTCGGCCGAGGTGACACCGGGTAATATCCGTAACGCCGTCATTGGATCACCCGCCGCACCGGGTATTTTCTCAAGCTCTTTGCCACTTATAACCGTTCGGCCGATTGACATTTCGGGTGGCGGTGCGCCCTCCACCTGCATTTCAGGAAGATTCAATAAATGTGAAAGCCGGATGGTAACCCGTGGAGTGTCGATGTTTTCAATAACTTCAATTGCAGATGTTTCAATGAATCCGTAGTTTTCAAGACTGGCTTGTAAGATATAAATGCCGGGGGTCGGTACGGTAAGCTGAAATGTCCCTTGCTCATCACTCATCGTGCTGATGTCAGGTTGGTTTTGTATCTGAATCAAGACCCCACTAATAGGCAGATTACTGTGCTCATCCAGGACCTGACCATGAATTGTCCCTGCATTTACCGCAAAAGCCGATCGAAAAAACAATATTGTTATTATAACCAACAGTTGTAGGGTGTTTTTATTGATATTCCATCTGTAACGTCTCATATCATGATTCCTTTTTCTAAACGAAAATATGATTACGCTGAAGAATTTCCTCACTAAAATACTCACCGATTGTTCTGTCTATTTTATCAATTCCGGTCTTATGTTTTTAAAATGCAATATGACATATGGTTGAACAAGAAATTGGTGGTGTCATTATCGTACTTGTCTATCGTCGAGATTGAATGTATTTAATTGATTGGACTTTGGACAAGCATCGCCACTCTCTTGTTGGCAAGTCATTGAAAGGATTATGCCTAGATTTCAATTCCACGAACTTTGAGGTTTGGGGAAAAGAACGGTTTTTCTCAAACCTCCAAAGCACCGCTGATCGGGTTACGCTGCGCTAACTCGACCTACAGGCTTGTGCTAAGGCTACTGTATAACAAGTAGGTCGGTGTTAGCGCAGCGTAACCCGACGGAGTAGACTGTCCAAAGTCCAATAATTGAGTAACTTTGTACAAACAGGTGATGACAATTTTCATAAAAGGTCATCCAGGTAGGGAATTGAAAAAATTAAATCGGGTTTATGCTCGGTCGCTATCCCAGCGATTACTTTCTTGCTGTCTATCATTGATAGTCCATATAACATTTTAACATACTGTACTGTGGTAACCCAGAGTTAGCTAAAAGATAGAAGCCTTGGTAGTGGCTAAAAACTAAATGGGATCACTGTAGGATTATTACCAAGAAACGCATGACATACCTGCTGATCACTCGATATCAGCTAAGGAATTGGCATGGATTATCCTCAGCAAGAATATCGGAGAGAGAGTATTTTTCAATGACAATGGGGACTATAATTACCAAAAGACATCTCGCTTTCAGGAGTTGCTTGCTGGAAAATACTAAATGAAGAGTCACCAGAATACCGTAGTTTATCAGTCGATTTGTTTTTAATGAAAGGAATAATTCTGCATGGATTGGAAGATAGGCTAGGCCATTGGGTGATCGCTCGTCGTTGGTGGATGAAAGCCTGTTGTTCGATCATGCGTGACAGCTTATTCACTGGATCTTATTAATAAAAGGTTTCCACCATGCTTCACTACCGCGCATCTGCCGAAGATTGACCACCTCTCCAATTTTAGGTGTAAGATAATCAATGCCAGCTTGATTAGCTGCAATCAAAAACCGTTCGATCGGTTCGTGCCAAGGGAACAATGCAAGATCAAAGGTACCCCAGCCACTAGGCACCATCAGTTTACCCCTTACTGCCTGGTGTGCTTTAACCGCCTCTTCGGGTGTGTAATGAACCTCCTTCCAACCTTTCTGTTTACCGTAGGCACCTATATCAAAGAAGGTCAAGCCGAAAGGTCCTAATCGTTCACCTATCTCGTAGAGACCCTTATGCCAGCCTGAGTCTCCGCTAAGATATAGGCTCTGCTTCTTTCCTTTAATAGCATAGGAAGCCCAAAGCGTCATATTTTTATCAAATATACCCCGCTCGGAAGTGTGCTTAGCGGGTGCTGCGGTAATGGTTAAATCGTCAATGCTTTTTGTCTGCCACCAGTCAAGTTCAAATATCTTTTTATGTGATACACCCCACTCTTCCAATAATTTCCCTACAAATAGAGGCGCGATGAAGTGGCTGGTCTTGGGAATAAGCGCCTTAATAGATTCCTCGTCCAGATGATCGGGATGATTATGCGTAATCAATACTACATCGACCATGGGCAGATTGTCCGCTGAAGCAAGCGTTTTAGAATATCGCCTAGGACTCAAAAAACCAAAGGAGCCTGCTCGTTGTGAGAACATGGGATCAGTCAAGATCACTTTGTCATCAAGCTTAATAAGGAAAGTTGCGTGCCCTAACCAAGCAAATTGCAAGCCTCGTTGCCCATCCCATTGGGAAATATCAAAGGGCTCCGCAGGCAGTGGAGGACTAGCAATAGATTCTTCTGGTTTATTGAAAAAATAATCCCAGAAGGTCTTCGCACTTTCTCCCCACTCAACAGCTGGCACCCGCTCTGGATTTTGGAAAGTTTCCCCGTTCCATTGCCGACTTTCTGCGATGCGTTGCTCTCGTACCAAATCGCCTGCGTTCGTAGCGGCGCACCCAAACATGGAAATCTGTATAAATAGGAACCCAATAACGAATAACTTATTCATTTGCCATAACGTGAGCGACTGTTGCCGCGCCACTTCCTGGAACGATGAGATTGGACTCTACATAATTCATGCTGAATATATACTCCTAGCATTATGGTAAAAAATTTTTAATTCCATAAGGTAATAACGTATTTACCTCTTGGGTATAACGAAACAGAACTAACGCTACGAGTATATTATCTACCCGATATCGCAATATCACCGTTCGCGGTGGAAATACTTATATCACCGCTGCCTTCACCTAATGTTCCAAAAAAAGAATGGCTTGTTTGAATGGGATTTAGGACGGTTAAATTTGATGTTGTAATCGTGCCGGTTGCCGATAAGCACGACAGGGTCGCCGACGTATCCGTCGGGATAGTTAGTGAAATATCCCCATTGGCAATGGACAGTTTGATATTAGATTTCAATCTCACTTCCGTAATCCATGATGTGACAAGCAATTCCCATTTTCTCCACTTCGCGTTTGAACATCTCATCATCGGCGGGGTTAAAGTTTTTTCGCCATAAGAAACTGCAATTATAATGGCAAGGTATCACGTTTTTTGGCTCAATCAATCTGACTGCCTCCAGTGCTTCTTTTTCATTCATGGTACTCCTAATCTCTCTACCGCCGATGGGAATCATTAATACATCCGGTTTTAATCCCTCCCATCCCTCTTGAAAAACGGTATCGCCAAGATTAACAACGGTTTTATCTTCAATCGTAATTTTAAAACCCATCGACCCGCGAGCAAAATCGACATTTTCTTTATACAGCTTTATCAATCCAAAAAAGAGTTTAATGGTTCCAAGGCTATAGACTTGCATTTTTTCCTTGGTCTCAAGAATTTTGATGGGTCCGAGGAAAATCTTTTTTCCACCCCAGTTGCCTTGAGCAAGTTCATTTTTTATGTTAACCAATCCGCCAAGGAGTTTTACCGGCAAGGAGCCATGCTTCGCCACCAGTCCTTCCACCTTGAAGTTATCGAGGCTAACCGTCTCACCAACAGCTATCGTATGAATCTCCTTAACCTGATCAGCAAAAAAGTCACCCGCCAATGCCTCTCCACAAACAACAGTTGCCTGTGCCTGCTTTGCCAGAGGTACCGCATAAACAAAATGATCAGGATCACCATGGGTGAGTAAAACATGGGTAACACTTTCCCATTCAGGTTTCGGAATAAGGCTATTGAGCTTGAATATCCACAAATTCTGCCCAGGATCAATAGCAATTTTCTTATCGCGGTGTTCAATGATGAAGGCATTGTACAAATAGTGTTTTATCTTCATTATTACACTTCCCTTGAGGATAATTATAAAAAATAGATTTAAAGCTAACTTTTATTTGTCTGCAGATTATTATTTGGTGAAGCTATTACAAATCGAAAAAATCCAGTAATTCGTCCCAACGACGATTCATGTTCTGTATGTAGAAACATTTTTTCAATCTGCTCATTGTCCAGGTGGTTAACTATTTTTAGTCCTCTTTGTTCTAAAAATGATTCTATTGCTCCTTCATCAATAGTAAATTTAAAGGGCTCGCCTGAGCGACGCTTCTTCCAAAATTCAATGAATTTTCTTGCCCCGTAATAATCATTAATATTTTCCTCTGAAATCGAGATAGCATAATCTAATGCGATGAAACTTTCATGATTTACAGTGTTTTTTACGAACTCCAATGTTACATCAACGGCGCCCGGGTCGAGATAATAATTAACGCCTTCCCATATAAATAATGTTTTTTCATTATTGTCATAGTCAGCCTTCTCTAGAGCAGTTTTTAATGATTGTTTATTAAAGTCTATAGGAACAAGCGTAGTATGCTTTGTGAAATCTATCTTCGCTTTTTGTAAACATTGCCTCTTTCTGTTCTGTGTCGGTGTTATATCCAGTTCAAATATCTTAGTGCTGTCATTTAATAAAGCAAAACGATAAGCCCTTGTATCATACCCTGCACCAAGCACTACGATTTGAGGTATCTTTTTATTTAGCGCCTCGACAAAAATATTGTCAAAAAACGCTGTTCTTGCCCGTACATATTCGTATATCCCAGGAGTCAACTTGTTACTATTATTTTTAATATTTTCTCTAATAAAATTAAACTGAATTAGAAACCTTAAAAATGAAGGTAAAAAATACTTAGCCAAATCATCTGACCCAACGCCTTCGTTGTTAAACTCTTTGCTGGCTATTATGGCTCGATATAGTGCGGCAAATAAAGCCGTTTCTGAAGGTTTTTGTTCAACACCTTTTTTAGACATTCGTCACGTCCTATCCCTATCATCATATTGCAAGCATAAGTCCGGACGCTAATATCCAGACATCCACTGATTATCCGTGTCAGTCGACAAAGGCCCGATCTATAAAAACGCCTATCACTATTAAATCATTTTCATTAATTATCGTTAAAGTGACTACCTCATCTTTTTATCTCATTCTTTCTTATGATTTATAGTGATAACAACATTCCCTACTTTGTGTCCTTTTCCAACATATCGATATGCGTCGACAATTTGTGCTAGCGGATATTGTCTATCTATTACGGCTTTAAATTTTCCTTGCTCTATGAGATTTTTGATTAAAAGTAGACTTCCCCCAATATCAGTAGGAATTGGTGATACAGTTTTTTTATTTCCAATCAGTGGTTTTATCATCGGTGTAATCAGTGGTAAGAAAATATTTTGAGCCATATAACCCAGGTCTGATGAAATATAAATTCCCCCTGATTTCAGTAATTGCTTGCACTTAAAAAAAGAACTTTTACCAACAGTATCAAAAACGAAGTTATATTTTTGATCCTCTTTTGTAAAATCCTCTTTGGTATAATCAATGACTTTATCAGCACCTAATGATTTGACTAATTTTATGTGATTGGTACTGCACACGGCCGCCACATTCACTTCAAAATATTTTAGAAATTGCACGGCCGCCGAGCCAATCGCACCTGTTGCACCATTAACGAGAACATTTTGTCCTTTTTGGAGAGTTATTTTTTTTATAAAATTATACGCATAATGCGCACCTTCAGAACTCGCCGCCGCCTGCTCATAGGATATATTTTCAGGCATTGTAATTACCTTATCTTCTTTTATTGTCAAGTATTGAGCATGCGATTCGGAGCCCGAGTCATCAAACCCAAAAACTTTATCTGCTACTTTTAGCGACGATACACTTTTGCCAATCGTTTCGATTTCTCCGGCAAATTCAGTTCCGGGGGTTTGTTTCTTTGGTTTGAATAGTCCTGTCACCAATCTCGCAAAAAATGGTACTGCCCTAATTGTTGCACTGTCTGTTCGATTGACTGTTGTGGCATATATCTTTACGAGTACTTCATTGTCCTTAGGGATAGGTTTTGGTACTTCTTTGAGTTGCAGAACACCCGGTGGCCCATATCGGGTATATACGACGGCTTTCATAAATATTCCTCCAAAGAAATGACGACTTTTCCTTTGGCGTTTCCTTCTCCAAAATACCGGAGAGCTTGAGCAACTTCACTTAAGCGGTAACGTTTATCTATAACAGGTACCACTTTACCGGCTTCAAGAAGGGCTTTCATGAAAGTCAAATCCTTGTTTGCTTTATACAACAAGAGCCCCATTTTCTTACCCCGAGTCATTGAAATCAATGACCCCAGGAACATAACCTGGAAAATTAGAGCCGAGGCACCTCCGACCATGACATAAATTCCCTTGGGACTTAAGGCACGCTGGTAATCGAAAATGGAATGATATCCCTTAACATCAAGAATCAGCTCATAACGCAGTCCATTTTTGGTAAAATCTTCTTGCGTATAGTCAATGACATGGTCTGCACCCATCGAACGTACAAATTCCAATTTGTTAGTGCTGCACACGCCGGTCACTTCAGCCCCGAATGATTTGGCAATCTGCACCGCAAACGACCCCACACCACCCGATGCACCATTAATCAAAACCTTTTGTCCTCGCCGAATCTGTCCTTTATCGCGAAGACCTTGCAGAGCGAGCAGTGCCGCTTGCGGTACAGCCGCTGCTTGCTCGAATGTCAGACTGGTCGGTTTCTGCGCTAATGCCTTTTCAGGCGCACAGACATACTCGGCAAAACCACCCCAACCAGCACCAGATAGATCTCCAAACACCTCATCACCTGGCTGAAACTGCATTACGTTTCTACCAATCGCTTCAATCCGTCCCGCGATATCACATCCGAGTATTTTTATTTTTGTTGGTTTTAGAAGCCCGACCATTAAACGGTTCACGAACGGCGTACCCATCAGAATTTCCCAGTCCCATGAGTTGATGGACGCCGCATGAACGTTTATCAAGACTTCATTATCCTTGGGAGTCGGTTTTGCTACCTCTTTTAGTTGAAAAAAATCAGGCGATCCGTATTTTGTAAATACACTGGCTTTCATTAGTTCTCTCCATGATTGCTTTGATTCGAGACAATCTCGCCTGTCTCGCCGGGTGTTGACTCAAAGTAAGTTAGCCTCCTTTTTTGCGGATTATTCCTTAGGAATGAGCGGTATGTATCTGGCCTAACCAACTGACTTTGCTCTTTCTAAAACGCCTCACGAATATTAATCGCCGCCAAACCAAAGCGCTGTTCAACATAACTAAAATCGAAGCGAATATTAAATCGTTCCGAGGGATTGACGGCATAGCGAACCCCTCCCCCTAGGCTGTATCTCCAGCCTTTAGCCGTCAAGTCTTTTAGATGAGGCGCCACCTGAGCGGTTTCTATAAAGAAAACCCCTCCCCAGCGAGACCTAATGGGAAATCGATATTCGCTTGAAAATGCAGCTAAGTCTCGGTCACGAAAACGTCCATTTTCAACACCACGCAGGACAGTCGAGCCATTGGGGCTACTTAGATACCGGAAAGGAACATCGCCTTGAGTGACACGTAAATATCCACCGATGGCGACCCCCTTTAGATTGGCCAGTGGCATGTATCGATTTAATTGGAATTCATGTAGTGAATAATCAAAATCGCTGCCAATTGTCTCATCGAATCGCGTCGACTCTAGCCTAAAATAAGTGCCGCTACGCGCATCATTGGCATTGTCCCGAGAATCATATGAGAAGGTCAATCCTAGCCCTAAGTGATTTTTACCATCCACCCCCAGTACGCTACCTGTCTCCAGCACACGACCGCCTTCCAAGTCGAATGTTTCATAGATATATTGATAAATACCGCCTACATACCAGGCCTCTTGCCATTGCCTCTCAAACAATACTTTGGTGGCAATATTGCTGGCTTCATAAACTTCTGGGTCATCATCATCGGGGGTATCATTGCCAATACCGTAATAATTAGCCGGCCAGTAACTGCCAGAAAGAAAGCCATTTAAATGGTATTTATTGTTGTCAAAATAAAGATTGGGCGAAATTGACAGCACATATTGTTTATTGGTGGAGCCAAATACAGCAATATCGACAGATGGAGTTCGGTCCTGCGGGTTTTTAGGTTGAAAAAACCGCACTAACATGCCACCAAGTTGCAACCCCGCTTCATTGTCATACATGATGATAGGCAAAGCCGCCCAACGTTGAAATGTTTGCTGTTTATCTGAAGTTGAGGGTGAAGATGACGGTGCAGCCAAGCCTGTTAGACTGGCTAGACACAGTAGCCCATACAGCAGGCAAATTTGTAGGAACTTTAGATGAATGGATAATCGGTGGGTTTGTCTTAAACAATTAAGTAAGGGCATTTTAGCTGCCTTCTGGCATAAACATGAGTTTAATCGTTGGTTATAAAAATACGCTCCAGATGCTCTGCTGTTAAATAATACTTTTTAAGAACCTCTAACAAAATGAATTTCAACTCAGATTTAGTGTACCCCCTAGTTCAGGGGGGAGGTTTGGTTTCAAACACCTTCATTTTCATGGATGAAAATGCAGAGCGTATAGGGATATATTCACAGCGTGTTTTGAAACCAAATCTGTTCCCTGGACTGCCGACTAGGGGCTATGAGTCTGGATTATACAATTTGTTATTCATTTTGTTAGAGGCTCTAAGATTTTTTAAAGTAGATAATAAGGATTATAAACGAAATTTTTTCTAAAAAGTAAAAAAAATCCGATTAAATATGAGCAGTATAAATCCTGCCCATTGCTAAGGAATGGGTATGGAGTAACTTCCTTGTTTGGGGCTCAGATTTGGTTTGTATTTGTTCATTCTGATTGAGAAAAAACGCAGCTCTAGCCGGGCTAAAGTGAGTATTTTTTGATTGAAGAACGGGCGAAGACAGGCTGAAGATGAGATGCCAAACGGGGACGTTATTTCGTGCCCATTCCTAACATGTTTTGGGTAACTCAATGCGAAATTGGGTTTGTTTATCTATTTCACTTTCCGCATTAATTGTTCCTCCATGGGCGATAATAATTTTATGGCAAAGGCTCAACCCTAAGCCATACCCTCCGGTTTGGGTATTGCGTGATTTATCCACGCGATAAAACGGGTCGAATATATGGGTTAAATCCTCTCGGGGAATGCCTTCACCATAATCTTTGATGCTTAATATAATTTCTGTTGGTTGATCGCTTACGGATATTTCCACCGGCCTTGATTGATGTTTTGAGTACTTCACCGCATTATCTAAAAGATTACGTAACACGATTTGCAATCGATCATAATCGGCATGGATTGACACCGAGCTTTGTGGCTGAAGCAATACCACGCCGGGACTGCTATTTTCATATCGGAAAATCAGCTCGCTGAGCATTTCTTTGAGCGAGAAAGTAGTTTTTTTTAATTGATTATTATTGCTGGAGAAGCGAGCAGATTCTAACAGCTCGGCAATCATGGTTTCCATTTCCCGCAGATCCTCTTGTATACTTTGTTTGGCCTCCTCATTGTCAACAAACTCCATGGCTAGTTTCATGCGGGTTAATGGTGATCGAAGTTCATGACTGACATCCAATAACAACTGTTCTTTATTTTTTATCATGGAATCTATCTGTGTCGCCATTTGATTAAACGCCTCGGCTAATTCGCCGATTTCGTCATGTTTTCTGATGGGCACTTGCACTTTAAAGTTGCCCTTTGATACTTCAGCCACCCCGGTATTTAACCAGCGTATGGGTCTAAATAACCATCTCACTAACAAATAACTAAACGTTATGACAATAATAATGCTGAAGATCAGCATCAATAAAAATTGAATTTTATTTTCGGTAAATCGTTTATGATTAATGACAAAATGATATTCATAGGGTGTGTTTTTGATAATAACAAACGAATACCCCCGATAGTGTCCGATACGAAAATCCTTGGCATGAGTCATGTGGTGTTGCTTTTCTAAATACTTTTGAGGTATATCATAATCGTTACTTTGCCACGTTGTGTTTTGCGATTTGATGTGGATGGCTAAACTTAAAGAATTGGCTAAGTCATTGGCTTTTTGAAAATCAGGAGGATCACCCATTTCTTGTATTAAATAATGGGTATATTGCTGTAAATTCGCTTCGATTTTTTGATGAATAAAACGTTTCGGGTCACTTAAATAATTGGCTGAAGAAGCGACTAACACGGCGAGCAAAATCGCCGTTGCTAAAAAAACCAATAACAGTCTAAAAAAAATGGAACGTCGCAGTGAGGATACCCAGCTATTCACTGTCATGATTTAATTCGCCGATAAATTGATAACCTCGTCCCCAAATGGTTTTAATAAACCTGGGATGTTTTGCATCATCTTGCAGTTTAGTACGTAATCGCGAGACGGCCACATCAATAGATCGATTAAAGACATTCCAGTCAATCCCACGAGTGTCGTCCATGATATTATCTCGGCTGATAACACGGGTGGGATGGCTCATCAACAGGTGCAAAATTTCAAACTCCATGGTGGTCAATTGTAAATCGACTTGACCCAGCGTAGCACTTTTAGATTGGCCATCAACCATCAGTTCACCTGACTTGATTTGGCTGGGTGGTTTAGTTGCTATCACCGCCTGATAGCGTCGTAACACCGTTTGAATTCGAGCCAGTAATTCGCGAGGTTCAAAGGGTTTTGGTAAATAATCATCGGCCCCCAACTCCAAACCCACAATACGATCCATAGTTTCACCACGGGCGGTTAACATGATGACAGGGGTATTTTGTACTTTCCGAATGGCCTTGAGGGTTTCAAAACCATCCATTTCGGGTAACATCACATCTAAGATGATCAAATCAATGTTATTGCTTTTAAGAATGGAAAAACCTTCACTCGGTTTATTGGCCGTGAGCATACTAAAATCGTATTTATTGAGATAACGACTGAGCAAAGTACACAATTTAACATCATCATCGATGATTAACAGTTGTTTATTTGTCATATTTACTCAGCCGCTATGGGAATTAAATAACTTAGGAATGAGCACGCAATAACTTCCCGATTTGGCATCTCATCTTCCGCCCGTCTTGGCCCGTTCTTCAATCACAAAAGCTCGAAAGAGAACCACTATTCCTGCACTTTTGTTCACTCAGAACGAACCAATACAAACCAAATATGAGCGCCAAATCGGGAAGTTATCACGCGCTCATTCCTTATCCATCGGCACCGCTGTGACAACGGCGCCCATGGATAACGGTTCTGTATTTCGCGATTTGTCTACATTATTCGATTTTTGTTATCAACTTTCGTCATGTTGATGGTGTTTTCTAAATTTTTCAAGTTTTTTCGTTAATTTCTGTTTTTGTTCCTCAGTGAGTGACGCATGAAACTCCACCAGTTTATTGATCACCCCAGGGGCGACTTCATCCACCCGTGATTGATGTTGATTCACCATACCCATTAATACGGATGGATCAATTTGCGGCTTTTGTATTTCTGCCAATAAGGTATCCATCATTTGATTTTTATTTTGATGATGTTTTTTGTAATTCTGCATAATTTCAGTTTTAACCGCTTCCAATTTAACTTTTTGCTGTTCATTCAAATCCAGTTTCTTACTCACTTTGTGCACAATCCACTCAGCTTTATCTTCGGGATCCTGGTGATGGCGACCACAACCGCTTAATACCAGGGCAGTTAGACTGGCAATGATAGTAAAGGGGATTAACAATTTACGTAATTTCATGACGGTTTCCTCTATATTCCATGAATCAAAGTTAAGGACTCTCAACAACTAACCATAAGGTACGAGATCTATAGTAAAAAAACTCAGACTTTAAATCTTTTCAGAAAAGTTAACGATTGTTACAAATTGTTAATGAGGGTGGGTAAAAATTAATAGTGTGGGAATTAAAACCTTGTCAAACAAAGACAAAGCATTTTTTTATCAAGGTGAGAAAAAATGAGCGGTATGTGGCATTGCCCCTAAATATTACTCGTTGCTTGAGCAATAGCAGGTATGCCGGATGCCAGGGAGATCTTGGTTCCTGTTATTCAGTTTTCTTTTCAGTTTCATGTTTTTTCATATGCTGTTGCAACAAACTCTCCCAAGCCTGCAAGCCCTCACCAGGCAACCCTAATTGACTCGCCAAATTTTCCAACGCCGTTAAAGCATCGGCTTGATTCATGGGCTTGGCCAATTGATAAACCGTTAACCAGGTTTGCAGGGCTTCAGCGGGTTCTTCATTTTGTAAATGAATATGTCCCATATTAAACAGGGTTGCACACAACCCGGCTTTGTCGCCGATCTCCTGTCTTATGGCCAGCGATTGCTTGAGGTAGTCCAGCGCGATTTCATAGTCGCCAAGATGTAGATGTTGTTTTCCGGTTTGTCCCAAAGCTTCAGTCCGATTTTTTTTATCATCCGCTTGGCAAATTGCTGGTAACCAGTCTTTTAATAATCGTTGATAAAATCCAGCTTGATTGAGTCGGCCAACGATATAATCCAGGGCAAAACGATGAGCCTGTTCATTTGCATTGGCCAATAACAAGGCTTGATGCACAATCATGGCCTGGTTCAGTGTTCTGCGTTCCTGATCAAACAAATAAATTTGATAATCCGCAGCGGTTTTGTATAAATCGTTTGGCAATGGTGTTGGGTCTTGTTTTGTTAACCATTGGGAAACCAGTGGCGAGCATTGATATTCATGAGTTTGCAGATCATGCGTATAAGACTTTTCCACTAAAGACACCGCCACTAAGACATCGAGTAATGACTCGGGCTGTTCTTCATCTAAAATCAGTTTGATCACCCCCTCAATGGGTACCGGCGTTTGATAGACTTGCAGTTTTGTTAATAACTGATATTCCGCCTGACTACGATGCTTTATCACCATTGACAAAGCCATATTGGCTTGAATCTCTGCTTCGGCCTGGGCCAATTGATCGAGAAATTGTGATTCTTCATCACTCTGCATATCTTGCATGGCGGCGGCAAAAAAGCTCAGCGCCCTAAAATTACCGTGTAGGGTTTGGTACACCCTGTATAAGCGATCGCGTTGCTGAGAGAAGTTAACCGGCAAATTCTGATATTGAGCGAATCGTAAAAAATCCCCATAAATGGCTGGCGTCAATGGCCAGCTATTTTTTTCTGGCCAATTCGGTAACTGCCAACGGGAGGTCAGTAGTAAAATCAAACCTTGCGTTGCCAGCGCTTGTGCGGCGGTAATCCATTCGCCAATAGTTTGATCTTCCAGCTCGCGGGTACCAGCATGTTGAATGGACTCCAGATTATCAAGGAAAACTACCATGCGATTGTCGGTTTGTTTTAACAGAAGTTCAAGCAGCAGTTTTGCTTTGTGATAGTCATCTTTTAGTTGCAATACTTTATGGTTATAATAATCTTTATGCTGATCGGATAACATAAACTCCAGGTCAAAGACAAAATCACTCCAACGGGACTCCGACTGGGCGGACCAGGCCAATATTTGATAACCCGAAGTTTCTAAAGTTTGCGCGAGTTTTCCGGCCAATGCAGTTTTGCCTTGCCCACCGGGACCCGTGATTAACAGTTGTTTTATTTCTCCTGATCGCAAGCGACTGCGCAAGGCATGTAATTCACTACGCCGTCCCACAAAACGTGATGGTAAGCTAATGCTTTTTAGCGTTTCATTAAATAATTCTTTGGCCAGTGGTTTGGGGGTAAATTGCCAATCTATCAAAGCTTGTTCGGTTTGACATGACAGCAATGAGGGCAAACACCATTGTCCAAGACTTAGCTCGGTTAAGACGGTACGATTAGTATCTCGCCAGGTGGCCCCTTGCATCGGCAGCGTGATGGCAGCGCGTGCCAATTGTAAGGCCATATCCACTCGCTCGCGATTGGCGATGGCATCACAAAAATGCCGGGCAAATAAAATGCCTGCCCGATCCAATATGGATTCTCGCATACCAACCACATGGGGAATGCCAAGCTGGTGTAGTTGGCGGCTCAAGCCATGATTTAAGACATCGGAGCTGGCTTTGCCGGATTCACAAGCCGATAACACCACACACTGTACATTACAACCAATGAAAGCCTGGGCAAGATCAGATTCAGCCACCGGATCGCTGGCGCCACTGGTTTGTTCAAACAAAAATACGCCATAAGGCGGCTGATCTTCATGGGGTTGATGATGAAATTGCCCATGACCACTGAGAAATATTACATGGGGCTGAAATTCATGCAGATAGTGCTTTAACGATGAGAAACGACCATCATCTGGTACGTCTAAATCTACTAGACCTTTGGCAATCCATGGCATTAACGCTTCTTGTACCTGGGCTTGTTCATCCTCGGTATGCAGGCGTGCCCGTTCAGCCTCCAGGTCATCCGGTAAGGAAGTGAATAACAAAACTCGCAATGGTCCTGGTTGTAAATCAGTTAGCTGCGTTTGCTCAGCATAAATACGCCGCGAAAAGGTAAACAGTTCGGATTTGGCCAAAAATCCCAAGCTTGGGTGATGCAGAATTTCCCAAGGTAATTGCTGGGTGTCAGCCTGTTGGCTTTGCAGAATAATCGGCAAAGTATAACGACCGGCTTGTTGATGAGCCTGGTCGAATGCCTCATCGATTGCCAATGCTTGCCAAAGCTGTTGACCCACAGATATTAACTCTTCATCGGTTACTAACTCGCGAAAAGCATATTTGCTCGCCAGCTCACGGCAGTTTCTCATTAACTCGACTTGCTGTTCCAGTATTTGTGGTGGCTCAATAATAAACGGGGTATGGCTAACCAGGCGTGGCATTGTCGTTTCCTTGTAAATTAGGCATCGTTTTTGATGGTTGGAATCGATATATTGCCGCGCATGATCTCCACCACTTTATTTCTATGTGGTTCAATATCGACTTTACATTTCTCTCCGCAAAAAGGACATTCTAGCAACAACTCATCCCCGTCATTGAGAGCAATGGTTTGCCCAAAGTCCCTGTCACAACCACAACATTGAAAACTTAACCGTTGCCTTTCCATATTGTTCTCCTTATTTGATTTCCTATCAACATCCAAAAACCCATTGTCTCGGGAATTTACAAAACACTAAAATCCGCGCTAACAATGCCCGCAAAAAATAAAAAACAAGAAACCGCTAATAACCGTCGTTTGTAGGCGGCGCTACGTGAAAAAAATGCTTCAATACTCAGTGGCTGTTCATGATTAGCCGATTCATGACGACGCAATAAATTCGGATCGACTTGATAGGTTTTGGGGAATAAACTAACAAAGGCCAATAACAGCGCCATAAACCAAAAAATGATGGTAACGGCGAGTGGCCAAACTAACACCTGGGTCTGTGGATACGCTTGCATGAGTTTCAGCGCCGCCACATAAATGCCTGGAATCGCTAATTCCAGTGCGATCAACTTCTGGGCAAGCTCATCTAATCGAGCCGGTTGCTGACTGATCTCTTCTACCAGCTTTTCTTGTAATAAGCTATCACTGGCCGAGGCTCGACGGGTTGGGATCGACGTATCGCTCACTGATGGGTCCTTGTATTTTTTTCCATAAAAAAACATCGCCAAAAAATTGATAAAAATTTTGGCGCCGCACAAAACACAATTTTATTGAGATAAAACAGGAAGGAGTCGCTTAATGTCCAACAGCTAATAATTTAACCCGTCACTGACATTCCCACATTAAGCCACATTGATGATTTATTCGGCATGTCTTTGGATAATACACCCAAGCCATAAACTTAACGATTATTGTTGTCTATTTAGTACATTGCTTAACATGATGACGCTGAAAAAGCAAAACAAATTTCCGCTGGTTCAGCCCATTATCTCGGCAGAGCGATTGTTACCGGCAGACGTCTTTATGATGATTAAATGCAGACCAGAGAAAGCCTTTAGAATACGTTCGGCGGTGGGGTTGTTGGTGGTTTTTTTCCGATTTTCGAGATGTAAATCAGGTAACTCACGATCCTTTTGTAGAGATGAGTTGACGACGATAACGGAACCGGGGGCGGAAAACAAGGGTTTTTATTTTTGAGTATCAATCGGTTGCTGGCGGATCGCTACTCGCCAACTGTTACGGCGAAGTTGATGAGTTAATGAAATCAAGGAAACCCAATTTCAGAATTCTAAAATGGAGTCGACAACATCTATGGTTGACTTGTAGTAATGCTTACTATAGCATTTATTATCATAGAAGAGTCAAGATATTATGCGTGTTTTCAAAATTAAGGCATTCGGACGATGGGCTCGAAAACAAACACTCGGTGATAAAGAACTAAATGCAGCAATTCTGGAAATAACAGACGGTCTTTATGACGCTAATTTGGGTGGAAACTTATATAAAAAACGCGTTGCTACACAAGGGCAGGGAAAACGCGGAAGCACTCGTACTCTAATTGCTTTCAAGAAAAAAGATAAAGCGTTTTTTATATATGGATTTGACAAAGGTACGCGCAGTAACATAACCGACAAAGAAGAAAGCGCCTTGAAAATTTTCGGCAATACATTGTTAGATTGGTCAGACAAGGAACTTGACAAGCGAATTAAAAAAGGTGAATTAATCGAGATTACGGAGGTGCAAGATGAACGGTAAAAACATCATGGAAGTCGTTCTTGAATCTGCCAAAGATTTGGAATTCGAGAAAGTGACCATGCACGAACTAGAAGCGCTGGCTTTGCCAGAAGTAAAAAAACTGACTCCTCGTGAAATAAAAAAGATTCGAGTACAAGCTAACATCAGCCAAAATGTTATGGCAAAATATCTAAATGTAAGCCCTTCTACCTATCAAAAATGGGAGCGGGGAGAAGTCGTACCAAAGGGAGGAAACCTTAAACTATTAAATCTTGCATATGTTGGTGGATTAGAAGCTATTTCGCTTTAAATTCTGCAAAAATCGAGAACCTTGAAGAAATGGAAGAAAACTGGAGATCTAGACTTAAACGTATAGGGATATATACTCGTAGCGTGTTTTGAAACAAAGTCCAGACCCTGAGCCGCCGACGATTGGTACAATAATAACGGGATCTCTGGATATTAACCTCCAGGACTTTAATCTATCCAGGGGCGGCAAGCGGCAGGCAATAATTGATTTTCTATATCTGTCCTATTTTCACCCATGGCGGTCATCCCTGGTGGGGCGCCCGCATAACCACAAGACCAGGAAATCGGACTGCTGGGGTTGGCGGTGACGATCAGTGGACGCAACGAGAGGATTTTATCTTTGAGGCTTTCATTCACTCGATTACCTAATTGAACATGAATGGCACCCTTATCTACGGTGGCTGATTTGGTATATAAGCCGATGATATGCTCTGGATCGGGCGACCCTGCCTGCTCATTGTTGCTGGGGAATTTTCCTCTTTGCCGATAATAGGCATTGATCGATTTTTTGATTTCTTCGGTTAGCGTGATGGCTTCGATTAATTTTGCGCGATTAATATAATCATGATAGGAAGGTAATGCGACAGAAGCCAAGATACCGATAATGGCAATGACTATCATTAATTCAATTAAAGTAAATCCTTGGCAAGTCTTATTGAGATGAGTGAGTGGATTCATGTTAAACAATCGATCCCATTTTGAAAATAGGCAAATACATGGCGATAACGAATGTGCCGACAATCATGCCAGCAAGCATCAATAGGCCGGTTTTTAAAAATTGACTGGCTAACAATACTTTATTCTCAAAGCTTGATTCAAAGACTGTATTCATTTCAGTTAATCCTTGATCAATGCAATGGCTTCGTTCACAAACACGTATTTCCTGGATGAATTCTTGGTCAAAAAAACCGCTGTTATCTAATGCCTCAGAAAAGGGTTTACCCCGCTTCAATTGTTCTAACATGTTATCCACATGACGACGGTAAGCCCGGCTTTTAAAAAATTGAGCAGAAAGAGTAAGTGCGGTGGATAACGGAATACCCGCTGTTAACAAGGTGGATAAAATTTGAGTTATTTTTAAAGCGGCCAGTAATTTGAATAATGAACCTAACAAGGGTATCGCCATGATAAATCGACTGGGAAAATAACTGCTTTCACTCATTCGTTTCATTTGTCTTTGTAAAAGCAAAAAAAATAAAACAACGCTCGCGAATAGATACCACTGCAACCCCTCTAGAAAAACAGAAACCTGGATAACCAACTGGGTGATGGCTGGCAATTCACTGCCGTATTCATCGAACATACTGACAAAAGTCGGTATTACATAAAATAAAAAAATGTAGCCAATAACCACTAAAATCGCTAATATTGCCAAGCTATAAGACAGGTGTGCATACAATAATCGTTGATTGGTAATCAGTATGTCATGTATTTTTTTGCCGGTTTTAGAAAAATATTGCAATAAAGGCACAAGTTTATCTTGCTGCTCTCCTGCCTTGCTTATTTCGATGAGATAGCGAGGAAAGAAAGGCTGATGCTGCTCCAGAAAACCAGAGACACTTACAAAGCTTGGGTTTGATTGCAGTTGATCTTGAATTTTCTTAGCCTGAGGGGAATGGCCTAAACTAGCGGCCGCCATTTTAACGGACTCTTTGACTGAGACATCCGCCTTTAACAAGGTAGCGAGTTGACGAGTAAATACACTTAGTTGGTATGTCGAGCAAGTGATCGTCTGTTTTCTAGTCGATGGCATATTATTGTGCAATTGGCAGTGAACACTACCCTAGAGTATAGACAATACTATCTCCCATACGAATAATTTTAGTTTTGTAGGGTGCGTTATACGCACCATCAAGCGTTTAATAAAACCCAAACGCCGGCTGCTCATCGAATTTTAATTGCCAAATTCAGCGCTGTTTGGTACATGCAATGTACCCTACCTGGCTAAGCGTTTATCTTTAATCACGCCTCTCAATGATTTTGTTAGCGGAGCTACCTCAAACCCTGCCTCCAATTCTTCATTCTTTATAATTTCGAAGAGATCGGCGACAATACGAGATACCGATTTTCCGGTTTTTTCAGAATACGCTTTGGCTGATTCAATCAAGTCACTTGAGACTCCCTTAAAACCCTAGCCGCATAATATTATTGATAAAATACGTCACAACAATCAAAGAAACAACTTAAATAACTAACATATTGTATTGTTTGCTATTTTTTGATCGCATCGACACTCTCCCTATGATGCTGTATTGTTATCATCCGTTTTATTTAATTTAAAGAAAAAATAGATTGTAGAAATGTTATGGATGTAGCTTATTTAGAAAATGGTGACTTGAGCTTTCGTGATGATTATCCCAAACCCCAGCCAGGCTCGGGAGAGGTATTATTGCAAGTGAAATTGGCGGGGGTTTGCGGCACGGATATCGCGCTTGTTCATGGCTATGCTTCTTTTACCGGTGTGCCTGGGCATGAGTTTGTAGCGCAGGTGATTGGTGTTGGGCAGGATGTTGATGAGGCCTGGCAGGGACAACGGGTGGTGGCAGAAATCAATCAGTGGTGTGGTCAATGTGAATTTTGCCATGATTACAATTTTAGTCACTGCACTCAACGACGCGTGATTGGCATACGGGATCATCAAGGAGCCTTCGCTCAGTATTTAGTAGTAAAGACCAATACCCTGCATCGCTTACCCGAACACATTACCGATCAACAAGCGGTATTTATTGAGCCATTAGCCGCCGCCTTTCGCATTGTCGAACAGATAAAACACCTCTCTTATGCTCGCGTTTTGTTAATTGGTGCTGGGCGTTTAGGTCAACTCATTGCGCGGGTGATGGCATTGCAAGGCGTGGAGTTATTTGTGGTGACTCGTCATCAAAAACAAGATCGATTATTGCAAGGATTGCCGTTATCTTGTGTCGATGAAGCCCAGCTGCAAACCCGATCCATGGATATAGTCATCGAAGCCAGCGGCCATGCCTCCGGCTTTGAATTGGCGCTTAAAGCAGTTCGTCCCACGGGCGTTTGTGTATTGAAGAGTACCTATGGCCAACCCCAATTGGTTAATCTTACCGAACTGGTGATTCACGAAATACAAGTATGGGGCTCGCGCTGTGGTCCCTTTTCAACGGCGATTTCCGAGTTAGGTTTTGGTAACATTGAAGTGGGATCACTCATTGAGGCCGTTTATCCTTTGTCGGATATCAAGGCGGCGTTTGAAAAACTGCGGGAGCCCGCTTGCATGAAGGTATTGCTGCGTCCGTAGAAACTGAATGCACTATATACCTATCAATCGTTTGATAAAATAAAAACTTCAGGGGTTCATTGAATTTTAGTTACCAAATTCAGCATTGTTTGGTGCAGACAAAAAGGTTAAATTTGTCGGTTTTCTTTTCACTTTAACGATTCATTGCTCCGACAGAATTTGTAAGCAATTGACCTTATTCGTTTTAACTTAAAGGCACGAATTCTGCGTATTAGCGCTTGAGTTACTAACTAAAATTGATGATAAGGAAAAGCAATCTTGAAAAAGTTAATAATATCATTTGCTCTACTCGGAGCCATGGGTTTAGCCAACCTTGCAAATGCTACAGTGATTGGCGTAAATCAAATCAAAATTACATCGACCAACACGACGTCGCTTCAAATCTCAGAGGTTGTTGCTATTTCAGGAGGATTTGACGTTGCCCTTACCAGTGCAGGTGCAACAACGGCTGATGGTGGTTGGGGTTGGCCATCTACTGGCGCTAACAATAGTCACCCAGGACATACAATCGATGGGATAGCACCATCCGGATGGCCAAACATATTTCATTCTAATAGTCCGGGAGCTGGAGAATTCCTCACAGTAATTTTGAGTGGGAGCTATAATATAGATTCACTATCAATTTTTGGCCGCAATGATTGTTGCTCTGGTAGAGATATCTACGATGTTGAATTGCTGGATGCCTCAGGTAGCCTTCTCTTTTCCGCCAATGGTCAAAGTGCAAACAATGCAGCTCATGAAGCTGTCGTCGTACTGACTACAGTACCTGAACCAGGATCACTAGCATTGCTCAGTTTAGGCGTTTTGGGTTTGTGGCGGGTAAGACACCACAAAGCGTAACGACCTACGACAACAAAAAAAGCCCCGCATATTGGGGCTTTTTGTCAAATACAAATCTCAAAACCTACACCTTATCCAAGGCGAGTGGTCAATTCACGGCATGATCAATTCAACCAACTCAACACGCCCTCCTGTCTCCACATCAACCTCAAGAATCATTCCAATACCCGGTGCATAATATTTATGTTCATTGACATCGGGCTCGAGGGGAGAAAAATCGTGCGTCACTAAACAATCATTATGACACGAAGCGACGGGTACACTTTCGGTTCCAGTTACACTCACTACTTCTGCCATGTCTTCGGCTTCTGCTAGAAAAAATTCTTGCCGGTACATTTCACCCACTCGGGGGACGGCTTTCATTAAATAACCGGCTTTCGCTCCATCAACCCCGGCTTTCCATGAGCCTTCTAGATCCACCAGTTCGCCATCTTCGAAGTTTTTAGATATTTCACCAAAATACCAAACATTTCCTGCGGTATCCTGGGCATACCAATCTTCAGTATCTTCAATCACCTCACCCTCTTCCTCAACAATATCACGGACCACCACACAATTGACGCCTAAAATTTCTTTAAACTTTTTGGTCACCATCACGGTAATGGTTTCCGAGTCATTTTTATAGAGCCAAGTGGTACCCTCAACTAATGGGAAATAGGGGTTCGGCGAAATGCCCTTGCCAATGTCAGCAGGATCGACAAAATTACTGGCATTGATGACGGGGTCGTATGGCGCTTGACCAATCACTCGGCAAATATCATTGCGTGCATCCGCTTGCTCTTTACATAACTGGTGATTTTCATAGCGTGTTTCTCTCGCGGATGAAGCACACGCTTTACGAGCATCAGCATTTGTCAGATTATGACAATTGCCAATGGCAACCCAATAGTCGTCTTTAATTTCATATTGACAAGCGTGTAATGCAGCTTTGGTTGTTTTACTACAAAACGGCATGGGATAACTCGCATAACTTAAATCAAAAGCCAACAACGGTGCATTCACTACCGTCAATAAGCCTAGCGCTATCATCACTGAAATAGTATTCTTTATAGTCTTTGTGCGTTTTAAATAAATTTCCATCGATAATACAGGCATCATATTTTTCTCCTTGCTTTTAAAACAACTTTTTATACTCAACAGCAAGCCTATCAGGCAAAGTTAACTCAAAGTTAATTCAAACATTACCAAGTGATAATGTTGCATATGATTTGCGCTAAAGAATGGATTATTTTACAAACGGAAGCATGACGGTAAAAGTACTGCCCACACCTGGCTGACTGGTCACGCTAATTTCGCCACCATGGGAACGCGCCACCGCCCGGGCAAAACTTAGCCCCATACCACAGCCGTGCTGTGAACGACTTTGATCGCAACGGAAAAATCGCTCAAAGATACGTATTTGATCACTCTGAGGAATACCAATGCCAGTATCTGATACAGTCATCGTGATATTTTTTTCAGTGCACACTAACTCAACACGGACCTGACCACCTGATGCGTTATATTTCAGGGCATTGTCCAACAAATTTGCCAACATGCGCTGTAAATATTGAATGTTTCCATCAATCCGGCAGTCAGCGGTAACTCGACATAATAGCGTGATTTCTTTTTGCTCCGCTACCGGCTCAAAAAGTTCACAAGCGTCATTGACTAACTTCGATAAATTAATCGCTTCATTTTGGGTACTTGCCGTACCGGCTTCGGCTTCGGCCACATCAAGGGTGGCATTAATCATTTGCAATAGTCGGTCACATTCTTCAATAGTATCCGAGGCGGCAACCTGGTGCTCAGTAATGCTCATATGACTTGATAACGCCCCTTCCGAAATCGCCCGGATCCGAGCTAAAGGACTTCGTAAATCATGTGCGATATTGTCCGTCATTTCCCGCATTTCAAGCATTAAATCTCGGATACGATCCAACATGGCATTAAAGGTATTGGCCAGCTTTTGAACTTCTTCACCCCGCGCCTTGACCGATACCCGCTGATCCAATTGGCCGCTTTCAATATTCGCTGCCGTCTGGCTCACTTCTTCGATACCTTGTACCGCTTGCCTCGCCATCAACCAACCCACAAACGAAGCCAATGGTACGACTAACACAAACATAACGGAAAACACAACGAGCAATACCTCCATCACCTCAACCTGCTCTTCCAGAGACTCACCGATATGCAATATCGTCCCAGGGGCAATCACTCCATAAATAACCCGGGTAGCATATTCATGGCCAGAAATTTCGATGGACTGTGTTACTGAATCAGCAACGGAGATCAACTGTTGTATTACTTTTGAGTCCGTGACTAAGCCTGGCCAATGTGATAAGTCAGAATTAAATAATATATTGCCATGGCTATCTAACAATCTGAAGAAGACTTTGCTTTGATCATCAGTCATCATTTCGCGCTGAATTTCATGCTGCACGCGATGGATAGCTCCAGCGTTATACAGCATTTTAAATTCGCGAATATCTTCTCTTAAGTCCTCATCAACATCATGATATAAGACCGCATTAATTAACCAATAAGCGGCACAAAACGCGGTAATTTGAAACATCACAAAAGCAGAGCTATACCAAAAGGTCAACTGAAATGATAAGGAACGAGGAAGTTTAATCACCGGGTTTCTTCAGGACGTATCCCAAACCTCTGATGGTATGTATTAATGGATCATCAAAACCCTTATCGATCTTTTCTCTTAATTTACTGATACGCGCTTCAACAATGTTGGTCTGAGGATCGAAATTATAATTCCACACCCGTTCCATAATCATGGTCTTTGACACAATATGCCTTTCATTGCGCATCAAGTATTCCAGTAAGGCAAACTCTTTAGGTTGCAGGTCAATTTTTTTTCCGCTTCTAATCACCGTACGCGCCAATAAATCAATGGTTAAATCATGCACTGTCAAAGTGGAGGCCTCAACCACATAAGTCGACCGGCGCAACAAGGCTTGGAGCCGTGCCAACAATTCACTGAACGAAAAAGGTTTCGTCAGATAGTCATCTCCCCCATGCTGCAGGCCTTTCACTCGATCATCGATTGATCGCTTGGCACTCAATATAATCACAGGCATATTGATTTTACGTTCACGCATGCGCTCAATGATGGATAGACCATCAAGCTTAGGTAACATAAGATCAACGATACCCACATCATAACATTCACCCAGGGCTAAATGGAGTCCATCAATCCCATCACTGGCATGATCAACGGTAAAACCGGCCTCTTTTAATCCTTTTTTTATGAAATTTGCGATGGTTAAATCATCTTCAATTAACAGAACTTTCATTCGCTATTTACCAAGACATATAGCTTTTCAGATAACAAAATATATACGTTGTGCAATTTTTCTAGCATTTGCAATCCCATACTTTTCTGTTAATACTATCATCAAACTCTGCTTTTTTCGCCGACATTACCAAATGGTAACCCAAATCGATGCCCAAGATGTCTTGCTTAGCCGCTAATTATTTCATGCCAAGATTATCGGTATTGCTTATCTTTCCCTTGACAGTGATGGCCGAACAAACGCCTAGCCGGGCCGAAACCAAAGAAAAACATGCCAAAATATATCGCACCCCAGAAGAAAGGCGAGATGCAGGCAGAAGCACACCGTTGACCGATTGGTTGAAATTTTCAGGACTACTTGAAATTGACAATGAATATACTCAAAGCCGTTTTGCAGACCATGCATCAAACACTGACGATAACGCAACAAGCTCAACCTTAGAGCTAGGTTTCAATATAACAGCGAAAGAATGGTTTGAAATAGAACTGATTTTCGAAGCAGATAAACAAAAACATTTTGATATCCAACTGGATGAAGGTTTGATCAGTACTGAAATTGACGACTGGGGACTACAAATTGGCCGACAACATGTCCCCTTTGGGGAATTCTATAGTAATTTTGTGACGGGTCCCATGTTAGAGTTTGGCGAAACTCGTCAAACTTCATTCATCATCGATTATTCATTTAACGATACCCTGGAAATTGCTGGCTTTTTGTTTAGCAGTCAACTTGAAACTCAGGACGAATCCCAGCCTTATGATTGGGGTTTACGTTTTGAGATAGCATCTGAAGACGAAGCCTGGGTACTCGGCATTAGCTATTTATCAGATCTAGCGGAAACCAAGGAACCCTTGCTAGAAAAAAACACACAAACCTATCAACAGCGCGTGGCTGGCTGGAATGTTTATGCCCTAATTGTTATCAATGATTTAGCACTAACCGCAGAAATGCTTGGTGCAACTCATCCATTTGCCGAATTGCCAGCCAATGAAAATAAACCCGTCGCGTATAATCTGGAATTGGCTTACTTTCTGAACAATACCCTGCAATTTGCCATGCGCATCGCCCATAGTAAAGAATTAGCCGATCAGCCCCGATGGCAATATGGCGCGGCCATTTCATGGCGTTTTGCCAATCGGTTTAGTGCATCCATGGATTATTTATACGGGAAATACAAAAGTGGATTTGTTTTTGATGACAATGATCATGAATTAACACATTCTCATCAGATCGCTGCGCAGTTGGCATTTGAGTTTTAAGCTTTCACCGGGCTAGTGAATTCACTAGCCCGGTGAATTGCTATACTCGTAATTAAAATCTGATTGACCATCTGCAGTGATCACCGCTTAGGGGGCTGGCATCGTTCATAACCCAATGGCTTACCTAAATCACTTTAGCTGTTATCATGAGCGGAGGTACTAACTCATTGTTGTGCCACGACTCGATACTAAATCACAAAGCCGGTAAAGTTTGGCAAAGTACACTTGAGTTTCACCTTTTATATGAGGAATGACTTTTTGTAATTCCGCTTTACATGGATGCAGCCTTGTTATTGTCTCAGCCTCTAATTTTCCATCATTGCGAATAAATTCATTAATACAATCACAAGCAAAACGATGGGTTCCCGTTAAATCAATACCATCGATGTTCAATTCAATGGCTTCTGTTGGCAAAGTATTTTGTAATTCGCCCCACATTTTTTTGATATCATTCATTGTTTATTCCCGATTGTTATACTCAAGCATACCTTGAAGAGTTTCGTTTCACCCTGCCCATGCTACATTCGATGGGATACTCGCTTCCAGATTGATGTCTAATCCATAATAACAAGACAACCCCCTATTTCCTAGATCTCATCCCATACAATTCTTGGCTCTATAAATATTTTTTTTAATCGAGAGCAGACATTTTAGTCAGAACAAATTTTGACTAATGTAATCCATGACTTTTATGCGTATACTATGAATATAAGCTGGATGGCAACCAGGATGTACAAAACATGAACAAAACACTTCCTATTCACAACACAGCCCAGCAAATGGCAGCCCGCCAACGAGATATCTCTGTCTCCGAATTTTTTTTAAAGAATCGGCATTTGCTCGGTTTTGATTCTCCCGCTAAAGCTATTTTAATTACCATCAAAGAAGCGGTTGATAATGCGTTAGATGCCTGTGAAGACGCGGGTATTTTACCCGAAATATGGGTGGAAATTAGCTATCAAGTGGGAGATGTATATCGCATTGCCGTGGAAGACAATGGCCCAGGTATTCTAGAAGCGCAACTCGCACGAATCTTTGGCAAACTGCTCTATGGCTCCAAGTTTCACAAACTGAGTCAATCACGCGGCCAACAAGGCATCGGGATCTCAGCCGCCGGTATGTATGCACAACTGACGACCGGCAAACCATTGCACGTGATTAGCCAAGTGCAAGGCGAAAGCATGGCCACCGAACTTTTGGTGTCAATCGACACCACAAAAAACCGACCCGAACTTCACAAAAAAACTAAACTCAACTGGCATCGCCCCCATGGCACACGCGTCGAAGCGCAAATCGAAGGCCATTACCCCAAAGGGGCGCACTCCATTGAAATGTATCTTAAACAAACCGCCATTGCCAATCCACACGTCACATTTCACTTTAAAAATTTGCATGGTGAACAGCTTATCTTTCAACGTAGTCGCTGCGAAATACCAGTGAGTCCGGTGGAAATCAAACCGCATCCACACGGTATTGAGCTCGGCCGTCTGATCCAAATGTTAAACAACACCGATTGTCATTCACTGTTGCAATTTTTAGAAAATGAGTTTTCTCGTGTGGGACGAAAAACAGCACAAGCCATTATTCAACAAGCCAATGAGAGCTTAAGCGAACGATCCTATCCCAAGCGCATTGCCCATGCACAGGCGAGTGCGCTTTATCGATCGATAAAAACCGTACCCGTCTCCGTACCAAGAACCGATTGTTTAGCCCCGATTGGTGAACAACAACTCGCAGAAGGCATGCGTAAAGAAATCGATGCCGATTTTTATGTTGTCACCACGCGGCCACCGGCCGTTTATCGTGGTAATCCATTTCAAATCGAAATCGGTATTGCCTATGGGCGACCCAGCCGATCCGAATTAGCACTGGATGAACGAGGCCATATCCATCAAAAAAAATCACATCATCATAACAAGGCAGAATCAATGGTTCCTACGGAAGAAGCCACTCAGCTATTACGTTTTGCTAATCGGGTGCCATTACTTTATGGCCAAGCCGGGTGTGCCATCAGTAAAGCAGTAACCAATACCAACTGGCATACCTATGGGTTAGCTCAAAACAAAGGGACTTTACCTTCTGCGCCAATGATTATTTTGGTACATGTCGCTTCGGTGTGGGTGCCATTCACCTCTGAAGCTAAAGAAGCCATTGCGGCTTATGATGAAATTATCAAAGAAATTAAATTGGGATTGCAAGAATGTGGCCGTAAACTCGCTGTCGAACTGCACAAAAAAATGCGTTTAAAAAATGAATACAATAAACGCGTGCATATTGAAAAATATTTACCCCACATTGGTATTGCCCTGCAAGAAATTCTCAGCTTAAGTGACGACCAACGAAAACATACGGTCGCCCAACTCGATGATGTTTTTCAACAAACCCGGAAAATATAATGCGCCGAAAAATTTTGAAGTCAGATCATCACACAGTCAATCCACAAACGCTGGATCAAAAAACAATCGAGCTAATAGACAGCATTGCAAATCAAGTGCATGACAGTATCAATCAAGGTGAATTACCCGAAATCGAATTGCCCGTTCGCAATCTACATAATGTCAAATACGATGCTCAAAAAGGCTATCTGGAATTGGGAAATATCTATAAAAAACGCACTTTGACGGTCAATACCGTGCGCGCCTTTGCCCAAACACTTCACCTGATGGCAACCTCCCGAAACATGATTTGCAATGATGATTTTGCCACGAAACGAGAAGCCTATTACGTCAGTAAAAACTGGGGCGAATGCCGTTTTGATGAACAAACGGAATCAGACGCCATCATGGATGACATTGAAGCATTAGCCTCAATGCACGGTCTGTCTCGTGAACAATTGCGTTTTTATCCCGAATCCCACGGCGGTGCCGTCGCAGGGCAATTAGTGGTCGTTGATACAGACCCGGAAACCGGTAGCAATATCGAAATAGACTGTCGCCATTTGGGCAGCGGCGCGTATAGCATTCCACGCTCAGTGGAACACCTTGATTTTCACAGTCAAGCCCAATTCATTTTAGCCATTGAAACCGGCGGTATGTTTCAGCGACTCAACAATCATCGCTTCTGGAAAAAAATCGATTGCATTCTCGTCGAAATGGGTGGCGTTCCTACCCGCGCCACACGTCGCTTCATACGACGACTTGCTGACCAACAAAACCTGCCGGTGTATTGTTTTGTGGATTGTGACCCCTATGGTTTTGCCAATATCTACCGTACTCTCAAAGCCGGCTCGGGAAATGCCGCCCACATCAATCAATTTTTTTGTGTACCACAAGCCAAATTTTTAGGGGTGACCCCTCAAGATATTATTGATTTTGGCCTTGAAGATGCCACCCATCCACTCACTAAAACCGATATCAAGCGTGCTCAAGACATCATCAAAAACGATCCTTTTTTTGCCGCCCATACACCATGGCTTAATGCGATTGAGCAACTCTTGGCAATGGGAGTGCGCGCAGAACAACAAGCCCTGGCAAAATGGGGTTTAAATTATGTGATTGATGAATACCTCCCTCAAAAACTGGCTAATGAAAACAGTTTTTTGCCATAATTCCGACATTGGGCAGCCTATCATTTGATCTCACTTGATCCTTGATTCCACAGAAATTTTTATTCAGTCGCCAATACAACCAGTATTAGCTTCTTCAGAAAACCCCCTGTGAAATAAATTATCTTCGCGATTTTCAAACGCTAGGCTGCCCAATGTCGGATAATTTAATTGGTATTTTGACTTGCGAAAAAATTTCCCGTTGCCTCCACAATGGACGGATTCACAGAGCGATGCAAATGGATATATAATTGCCCCTCTTGCAAGCGATCCACACTCGATGCACTTAAATAGCTGCCCTCTAATGTTGTCCATACACTCTCATTAGTGTTACTGCTTGCGACTTTTGTAAGGAATATTAGCGGTATTTTAGGATCATGGAAGCTATGAATATGCCCGGAAACAATCACCTCAGGTGTGTCCGTATAAACTCGCGCATGCACAACTGTTTGTAAGCTATCCCGGTTCAGCGTCAACGCGGCATACCCCCATACATCACTGATGGTACTTTCCGGCGGTGCTAACCAAGCGAGATGAACATCAATATTCGAAGGCAATACCTGACCACGTATTTCATTGCTCACTGAAGCTTCAGTAAAACTCACATTCAGGTAATAACGGCCGACCAATAACGCGGCAGATTGTTGTGAGGTCAAAATCAAATCATCGGCTATTTTCCATTTTGTATTGCTGAGCGCCTGGAACGGAACCACAACCTCGCCAACACTACCCGCATAAGCGTCATGCAATTGTACACTGTGAGCAACGCTGTCGACTGAAAGATCAAGCTCACCGGACAATACCCGTGTGTGCCGTTCCAACATAAGATTCGCCGTAGCACGTACAGAGGTATCACTTCCGGTAATCACTTCTCCATTGGACAAAATAACGGGTATATTAACCGTATCTTCATGATCACGCAGGGAGCCGGTCATGGCTGCCACCTGTTGAGTTTCTGGACCACTATAGAGCGTGATATCCAATAAACCTGACTCAAGTTGATCAACCACCGAAGGTTCCACATTAAATTGAGCCGTCCAAACTTCATTGGTCTGGACCAAGGGCGCCTTTGTCAAATCTAACACAACCACTGAGGGGTCAAAATGGTCGTGCAATCGTCCAAGGGTAATCGTTTCAGCTGCCGGTGTGACTACCTGTGCATATATTGTTAAATTATTCGATGTTTTATCTAGCGTGATGCCAACAAAACCACTTGCATCACTTGACTCAGACGTCAAGCGGCTAATAAATACTTCGATATTGGCTGGCAATAATTGACCGCGAATCGCTCTTGAAACCTGACCATCCAAATAATGAATATTGATATAATATCCTCCGGTGCTAAGCGCACTGAGTTGTGTTTCATTCAAAAAGGAGTTATTGGTCACTTGCCAATGTTTACCATCACTGGAAGAAAAGGCCACATTGGCCACAATGTCACCTTCCAAGCCTGCAAATGCGTCATGAATATGTACCGCATCCACCATGATATTGTCACTATCCACTTGTACATAACCACTTACTCCACCGGTTTGCCGATGAATATTGAGTTGCCCAACACCCGACGCTACACCCTCATCACTGGCGACCACTTCCGCACTCGATAAACCAATATCGATAACCATGATATCATTTTCATCATAACCAAAAGCCCCCGTTAGCTCAGTGAGCAAGTTCGGCGCTGTACCACTATGCAAATTGATATACAAACGCCCGGCCCGCAATTGATTGATATTTGCTTCACTCAATATTTGTGGCTCCGAACGATAAATGATTGCAGCAATGGCTGAACTCTCGCTATGCAAGGTCATGGCAATGCTAGTGGGATTCAAAATGTCGTGTATATGACCAATACTCAATTCGTTGACTGGAAATTCACTAACCGTCGCATACACAATGGTCGAACGTGCTTTTGTATCTAATGTAATGGCCGCATATCCTCGGCCAGCCCCAGATTGATTTTTCGGAGGCTTGAGTGCCGTACTAAAAACCTCTATATCATCACTTAAGATTTGCCCACGAATCTCGCTAATCACCAAACCATCAGAGAATTGTGCTTTGACATAAAACCGGCCAGCCTGTAAATCAAGCAACTGTTGATCAGTCAGTTGACTATCTTTAGCAAGCACCCATGTCGTCTTTGATTGTTCTATCAGACTAAATACCGGTGCACCGGTAATTCCGGCATAAGCATTATGAATATCAACAGCGATAGGACTTGAATTTGATATGGTGACATTACCCGTTAGCTTTTGGTTATCGCTATCATAGCTAAAATCAGCGACCCCGCTTGCACTTTCCGTGGAACCCGCCACCACCTCCGCATTTGATAGATTGGCAGTAAATTCAACTATGTTATTTTTTTTCGTGGACTCTTCTGTACTACAGGCGATAAAACCTACAATAACACAGCAAAAAACTATGACTTTAATGCTTCTGATATTCACCCCAAACCCCTCCATGACATCCCCATTAAGTCGCGTTTTTTCGTCTAACGCTTCATTAAAATTTTTATGACAGCTAAGGAATTGCTCAATATGGATAAAATGCAAACGTGGTTTTATTTTTATTGCATGCGAAGTTTATTATTTCTTTCAGTATACTGTTTTGGAATGAGTACTGCCATTAAGGAATGGGCTCGTGATCAATCAATTGACTATTATGAAAAATCAATGACGAACTCACCTGCCCATCATATATCTCAAATTGTAACCGCGTTAAAGCCGCATGAGGAATCTGAATAGCAAACAAACGTTCTATGGGTAAACCCAACACCTGTTTCAATATCATACGTATCACGCCCGCATGGCAAATCACTAACACATGTTGGTGATGATGATTAGCAATGAAGGTTTGTAATACATTATCTATACGCCTTTCAAAATCCAGTAGCGGCTCTGCGCCAGGAGGCGTATAAAGCACGGGATCTTGCCAAAAGTTATATAATGCTTGGGCATGAGTCTGTTCGATATCTTGGGCAGTACGGCCTTCCCATTCACCAAAGCTGATCTCCTTCAACAAGGGATTCACGTTCAGCGGAAGCGATGTTTTCTGCGCTAACTCATCCGCAAACTCACTACAACGCCGTAGCGGTGAACTCAATAGATGATCCCAGCCAGAGAACACTCCAACCGCTTGCCGCATTTGCCGCCATCCTTTTTCGGTTAATGGGTCATCCTGTTGCCCTCGGTAACATTCACCGCCACTCGGTTCGCCATGGCGTAACAAGTCCAGCAACACTGTTGCATGGTGGGACATGCAATCTCCTTTTGTAATAATTCACCATCTTCAATACAATAAAAACGACCCTGGAAGATCAAGCAAAAATTGAAGTTTCGGTGATCTGTTGCCGATAAATAACAGATCATTGAGTAACAACTCACGATCTTCAGGATGGTTGGCCTCATCGTTTTCAACCAGGTCACTTCATGTCAGCATTTAGATTCAGATAAAGACGTTAACATACTATGCTAAAAAAAATTAGTCACATAAGTTTATTTATCATGGGGTTATCAATACCTTTACCATTGTTTGCGCTAGCCTTAGGCCCAATCGATACCCGCCAAGCCTCATTATTTTCGCGCTTTTCTGGAAACATACCTATTGAAGGCGCAAACGCTAACTTAATCAGTTCGCATACCATTATCCGTATCATCGCAGCAAAAGAATACGTCGATAATTCCATGCAAGAATCTGTCAAACAGTTAAACGCCCGCTTAGTGCAAAATGAGCAAGGCCAACCGAATATTAAAATTTTTTCCAATCAACCCATCAACGACTCAATACTCGAATTTTCGCTAGACTTTACCTGGGAAGGTGGACGGACCTCAAGAAATTATGTTGTCTTGTTGGACCCACCCAGAAAATCAGCAAAAGTATCCACAGCAAATCAGGTGATTGAAAATCGGCAACGACACTCCACAGCAAGCTCCACTGTCAAAGTAAAAGTGGCAGATTCGTCATTCTCTCAATCATTTAAAACAGAGAAATTTCGTACAGATGAGCAAGGCAAAATCATTTATGGACCCACCGACCGAACAGACACTTTATCAAAAATTGCCAAACGAATCCGCCCGGAAAATGCCAGCTCCGCACAGGTGATGTACGTGTTATTTAAAGAAAACCCACGATCTTTTAGCGGGAATAATATAAACCGCCTCAAAGCAGGATACACCTTAACCATTGAAAACCCAGATGCCATGATGGCCATATCAACCCAAGAGGCTAAACGATTTTTATTCCCAGAAAGATATACAAGCACGCCAACCATGACAGACATGTCATCACCCTCCTCTACCGAAACCCCGGAAACGGTTGCCTCAACCACCGACGAACAACGTCAAATTGAAAGGAAATGGTTGGAATTTAGTCAACTGAAAGACGAAGTGACTGACGCAATGAGCAAACAACAAGCAAACGAGCAGGAAAATGATCGTGTAAAACAAAAAATCGCTTCATTAGAAGCCCTACTTCCAGAACTTAGTGCACAGTTGGAAGAAAAAAATGCCCTGTTAGAGCAGACAAAAAAACAAACTTCAAAGTCAACACTTTAATTGATATTGGGCAACCTACGCAGACTGTCTCAGAATAGACGGATCTGCTGCAACGGAACAATAGGTTGCCCAATGCCGACGTTAGTAAACATTTATTAGCAAATCATCCGTTAGTGATCCACAATCACCCTCTCCCCACAGGTAAGTTTACCCATAAAGATTAAAAAACAAACAATTTTCCAAGCTCCCACTTTTATATAAGTCACTCACTAGTGTAGAATGCCTGCGCTAAATCAACGGGGTGACAAACAACGGCATGGATATTCCAGGGTATCGCATTATACGCAAAGTGGGACATGGCGCTACTGCGTATGTATATGTCGCTGTCCAAGAATCACTAGACCGCAAAGTCGCCTTGAAAATTCTAACACCGGCACTCGCCTCAGATCCCGAATATAGTAAACGATTCCTGAAAGAAGGCCGCATTATTGCGACACTGCCAACCCATCCCCATCTGGTCACCATTCATGATGTCGGCAATCACGAAGGCCAATATTACATGTCCATGGAGTATCTGGCAGGCGGCACACTTACCGATATCATTAAAAAAGGGTTAACGCTTAAGTTCTCTTTAAAAATTTTAGAGCAAGTCGCTACTTCTCTAGCCCATATTCATAAACATCACGTTATCCATCGGGATATCAAGCCCGGCAATATCATGTTTCGTGATGAAGATACCGCCGTATTATCTGATTTTGGCATTGCAAAACAAACAGATAGCACCGCTGCCGAAGCAACCGCCTTGGGTACCACGATTGGCACGCCGTATTATATGAGTCCAGAACAGGTGGAAGGCAAACGACCCAGCGAACAATCCGACTTATACAGCTTGGGCATTGTTCTCTTTGAAATGCTAACCGGCCAAAAACCTTATGACGGTGAAAATGTATTTGCCATTCTCTGGAAACATCAGCAAGAACCGGTTCCCCAACTACCTGAAAAATATGCCCAACTCCAACCCTTACTAGAACGGTTATTAGCCAAAGATCCGATGGATCGCTACCCCAGCGCCACCGATCTGATCAAAACGATCAGAAATATTGCAGCAGTGATCGATGAAGATACCCTAAATATTTCGACAGATGACCTATTTAAATGGGAACGTCCTCATGAAACCGTTGTTATTAAAAGAAAAGTTGAATGGTCTAAATGGGCTGGTGGTATTTTAATCGGCGGCTTAACCTCGATCTTAGTTTACCTGGCCATACCCAAATCACCCCCATTGGAACCCCCACCTGTCGATCTCGGTGTACAAATACTAGCCCCACCCAAACAATTTAATAATCAACTTTCTAAGGCAGAAAATGATAAAATAAGCCGCTTAGTTGAGGCTGGGTTTGCACATTTAGAGCTGGGTCGTTTAGTTGAGCCGGCGGGTAGCAATGCCTATGATGCGTTTCAACGAATATTGAAAATTGACCCCAGCAATCCATCAGCAAAAGATGGAATACTGAAAATTGCACAAATATATTCAAAAAAAGCCAAACAACGATTGGCAGAAGGCAATATAAATAGTAGCCTATCCCTTATAGAAACTGGCTTACAAGTGTCACCGGATAATGACGAATTGTTGACACTTTTGGAGGAGTTAAGTAGTAAAGTACCTGATTAGAAAAATTAAAGTTTCAGTGAGTTGGTAATTTTTTATAGCAATAGTAGTTATCGATAGAGGGAAACTTAGCATTTGGCATCACTAAGGCATTTGAACGTCGTGTTTTTTCTGTGACATGTAGTACTTGCGGGTATTGCCAACTTAGGAAAATCGCTGGCGGACTAAGGCTCTAACGAAATCAAATGGTTGTTTGCCGCATATCGGTAGTTATAAAAAAAATAAATAGTCAGTTGGCTACAAAATGCTAGTGAAGGTTGTCGATGAATAGATTTGAGGCATGTGTAAAGCGTGTGGTAGGTTGTTAACTACTCGCCACACATCAGAACTCAAACGCTCATCCAATCTCTTAGCTTAATCTGTACCAACATTGATTAAAAATAGGACGTAGTCATGCCATGGAAAGCATAGACAACAGAGGGTATTTCTGCCAAACCACACAACATTTAGCAACGGCTATTCGCAATAATAGCCTTTACATGCTAATGGTTATTGTGCAGCCGCCTGTCACGCAACTACCACTCATTTTTCTACATCACCTGAGTTCTTTGTACCACAACAAAACGCAGTGCAACACATTGCCAATGATTACGTGGATACCGACAGAACCCGCAGGCACTTGGCTTCACTACTCCGATAACCAGCAACAATTAACCAGTAATAAACTTAGCGCCAATATATCCGGGCATAAGATGGAACGGTGGGGATATTCATACCCGTCGATTGTTCTGACCATTATAACGAAGTGAGAGTATCAATGCGTTATCGTTTACCCTTACCCATACTTATTGTTTTATTGCTATTGTTAACCTCCTGTGACAATTCAAAACCACAGGAAGCAATGCATATCGATAACGATCGCTCTGCTCAAGCTGCGGCCAGAAATAATCATGATCAGGTGCCCATCACTGATGATACCCCCTCAGATGGCACACTTATTTCGGAAACGACAATAGATGACAAACTGAAAAGCTGCCTGCAAGCCAACAACAAAACATCGGTGCATGAAGTCAACTTTATCCAATGCAACGGGCTAGGAATCGCTGACCTAAACGGCATTGACGTATTTACAGAATTGCAAGGTCTCGACCTGGACAATAACTCGATAACAGACCTATCGCCACTCAATGGACTAAGCAAACTCTCTTATTTGAGTTTATCACATAACCAATTAACCACCCTGGGCGAACTCAACTTACCCGCGTTACGCTATCTCGATCTATCGAATAACGCACTCACCAACCTCAGCGGTATTGAAAACTCAAGCTTGCTTAACCGGCTTTTTATGTCCCACAATGAAATTGCCGACCTCAGCTTGCTAAGCACACTCAGTCAACTTTACGAACTCCACGTAACCCATAATCAACTCAGTACATTAGAGGGTCTCCCAACAGGTGATGTATTACAACACTTATCCGTGCAACACAACAATATCAGTGATATTGCTGCATTAAATCAACTTAACGGACTCTCCAGACTCTATTTACAACACAATCGCATCGCGGATCTAAGCGCACTGAAAAACTTCACAAGCCTGAGTCTTCTACGACTTGATAACAATGACATTAGCGACTTAAGTTCACTCGCAGATCACCCTGACTTAAGCATATTGTATGCGCAAAACAATCGCATCACATCAACCGACGGTTTAGCTAACAAAACTAAACTTAGCAAAGCTCGCTTAGCAAATAACCTGATTAATGATATTTCTCATTTAAGCAATAATAGCACGCTGAAAAATTTAGATTTGGCAGATAACCAAGTCTCAGACATTAGCGCACTGAGCAATTTATTAGTTATGGAAAGACTTGATCTTAACCAAAACTATGTCGCAGATATCGATGCTTTGGCTAATACGGTGAATTTAACCTATTTAGATGCAGCAAATAATAATATTAAAAACATTCAAGCATTAACCCTGCTCAATCAATTAAATCACATCAATCTCGCCGAAAATCAGCTAAAAGACATTGTCGCATTATCGAATTTAACTTCATTAGTCGAGTTAAATTTAGCGAGCAATCCGATTATCGATCTCACTCCCATCAGCCAACAAACGACAATCACTAAGTTGAACCTCGACAATAGCGGGTTATCGCAACTGAATGATCTTATCGGACTCAATAGCCTCACTGAACTCAGCATTGCACAAAACAACATCAGTGACATTGGTCAACTTAGCCACTTTACGTCACTTACCACGGTGAACTTGCACTCGACAACTATCGATAATATTGATGTATTAGAAAGTTTGCCGAGTTTGAGTAGTGTTAATCTCGCTAATACCAGCATTCAAAACCTATCACCATTAACAACACTCAATGACTTAAACATTCTTAACCTGGAAAACACAAATGTTAGTGCGGAGACAATCACTGAACTCGCCAAGCTAAGCAATTTAACCGAGCTTAATATTGCGGGTAATCAAATAAACAACGTACCCTCCTTGCAGAGTTTAACTAAACTACAGACGATTAATGTCAGTAATAACAATATTACTGATTTATCATTTTTAGATAACAATGCCACACTCAATGCATTACACGCTCAGCATAATCCACTCAGCAATTTAGGCAAACTATCCATTCATAATGATCTCACTGAATTAGACCTTGGTTTCATCAGCGGCGATTTAGTGACCGTTGAATTTACAAGCAACCTGTTAACATCCCTGGCTAATTTCAAAAATATTCGCACCTTAGGTATCGGCGGCTTGCAATTAACCAACCTAATGGTTACGCCACTGGCGGCACTCACTAACTTGCGGTCGCTCGATATGAGTGACAACCAAATCACAACACTCAATTCATTAAATCAACTAACAAAACTAGAAACCTTAAACATTAGTCACAATCCAGTCAACGATCTCGCACCGCTCGCTAATAAACGCTACCTCAAAACGTTAAATGCGAGCTCTACCGGTCTGCAAAGCGTGGCTGACTTAGCTCAGGTAACAAGCTTAAGTCTCATTGATTTAAGTGGCAATAATGCGCAAATTGTCACTTCATTTAATGCCTTACCCCAAGTTAAACATCTCAAACTGGATGACGCAAAACTAACATCACTCCAGGACTTCGCCCCGTTAACACAACTGAAGACATTAACCTTCAACAATAATTTATTAGCTGATATTGAAGGTATTGATAAATTTCAAGGCTTGGCGAGTATTTCACTGAACAATAATAATATTGCTAATATAACAGGGTTCTCACAACTCAACCAATTACAGCATATTGAAATTGCCGATAATAATGTCGCACTTGGTATACCACAAGTCGCCTCACTCGCACACTTGCGCACCATTGATTTAACCGGCAATACAACCGTCACCTGTAGCGACTCCCAGCTCTTGAAAAAGACCCTGGCCAACGGCGCAGAATTGCCTGATGACTGTGTTCCAGATGACACCAATCAAGCACCAACGGCAAATGCAGGCGATGATATCACCATCGAAGAAAACACCACTCAACAATTAATCGGAACCGGCACCGACCCCGATGACGGTGATAGCTTATCATTTCAATGGGAGCAACTCAGTGGCCCAGACATTGATTTAATCGCAGCAGATGAAGCAAATGCTAGCTTCGTTGCCCCCGCCGTTAAAATAGTGACGGATATAGAGTTTCGTTTAACGGTGACGGATATTAACGGTGCTTCCCACGCGGATACTATTATCGTCACCATTGCACCGGTAAATATTCCACCGATTGCCAATGCAGGTGAAGATACCCAAGCGGATGAACAAACCACGGTACAACTCAATGGCAGTGCAGAAGATACCGATGGCAGTATCGAGAGTTATCTGTGGGAACAAATTGATGGCATGCCAGTGAACCTGTTAGATGCCAATATGGTATCTGCGGATTTTATTGCACCTACGGTGACAGAAGCACAACGACTCACCTTTCGACTCACCGTTATCGATGACGAAGGCGGCAGTCATGCGGATGACGCTGTTATTACAATCAACCCAGTGAATACGCCACCAATCGCTAACCCGGGAGCCAATCAATTCGTCAATGAAAATTTAGAGGTTACCCTTTCTGGGGCCACCAGCGTTGATGAAGACGGTGAAATTGTCAATTATGATTGGCAACCAATTAGTGATCCCTCAATCACTTTGACGCCAATCAATGGAAATTCACACTCCGTTACCTTTACTGCACCCGATATCCCGGATCAAACAGCAATCAACTTAGTGTTCGAGTTAACGGTCACCGATAACGAAGGCCTATCATCTAGTGCGCAGCATACGGTAACCGTCTCTCCGGCGGGAGACATCGCCGTTGATGCCGGGACCGATCAGTTCGCTAACGAAGGAGATACCATTGGACTCAATGGCCGCCTTATTGATAGCAGTATTGGTGACATTTCCGTGGTATGGACCTCATTAAACAATGACATCAGCATTGAGTTTAGTGATGCCAACCAACTCGTTACCAGCTTTGTTGCACCCAATATCACAGATGCCACCACACTACTCTTTAGATTAACCGTCAGTAATACCAGCGGCCAATCAGGTTTTGATGAAGTGCTAGTGACGATCGGTCCTATCAACGACAGACCTGTCGTTTCAGCAGGCGAAGACATCACAGCACCCGAACAAACCGTCGTCACACTCACCGGCATCATTGAGGACGATGGTGCTTATAACATCCAATGGGTGCAAGAAGGCGGCGTCAAAATCGACCTGTCAGCTGCCAATAGCGAAAGCATAAGCTTTACCACCCCAATCACCAAAGAAACCATTAGCTTACTATTTCGTCTTACCGTGACCGATGATGGTGGAGAAACTGCCTCCGATACCGTTACCGTAACAGTGACCCCCGAAAATATCGAGCCAACTGCCAATGCGGGCGATGATCGTAGTGTCGATGAACAAACCATTGTTAGGTTAAACGGAGCCGCGAGTTCCGATGCCGATGGCACTATCCAAAGTTGGAGCTGGAAATCAAGCAGCCATCCAGAACTCAGCATTTTTAATGCAAACCAATTTAACCCAAGTTTCAGCGCACCTGATGTAACAACCGCCACCGACATACTTATTGAACTCACCGTAACAGATGACGAAGGTGCAACGTCAGTAGATCAAGTCAAAGTCACTATCAACCCCGTGTCTATTGTGCCCATCGCCAACGCCGGTGCCAATCAAACCGTCGCTGAAGAAAGCCAAGTGGTACTCAATGGCAGTGCCAGCCGAGATGCCGATGGCACCATCACCACCTATCAATGGGTATCAGTGACTGATCCAAGTATTGTCATTGTAGATAATGACAAAGTATCAGCAAATTTCACAGCACCGGCTTTACAACAAGAAACCCCCTATGAGTTCCAACTAACGGTCACAGACAACGAGGGCAATCAAGCCAGCAGCAGTGTCTTTATCACAGTCACTCCGATCAACACATTACCAACCGCTAATGCCGGTCAAGATATTGATGCTAATGAGCAAACTGAAATTATTATTGATGGATCACAAAGTGTCGATAATGATGGAAATATAACCAGCCATCTATGGACTTCACTCGATGATCCTGCTTTTGAAATAACAACTGCAGATCAAGCGACCCTGACCATCACAACACCCGAGGTCAACACCAATGATGTAATTGATACCGGCGGAGTTAAAACACTCACCTTTCGCCTAACGGTGACAGATAACGAGGGTGGCATAGCCACAGATGATCTGCTGGTTAATGTTTCCCCAGTGAATGCAGAGCCCACCATTACCATACCGAGTAATCTTCAAGTCAATGAAGAAACCACCGTCACGCTGAATGCGACTGCCCCGGAAAGTGGCGGTGTCGCCTGGGTCGACGATGCGGATGGAAGCATTGCAAGTTACCTTTGGACAGAAACCAGTGGAACAGCCCTTGCAATATCGGATGCAACCACGGATACAGCAACATTTGTTAGCCCCACAACCATCACACCTGTAGATTTAACTTTTACACTGACAGTCACTGATAATGAAGGCGCACAAACAACTGAAACGATAATTGTGCAAGTCTTACCCACAAACATCGCTCCTATCGCTAATGTAGGTGGCTCATTAAATCGTGATGTGAAAGAAAAAACGACTGTCACACTAGATGGCACATTAAGTTATGATCCGGATCATCTGGAATATAACCCGAGTGATGTAGCAAGTTACCCGTCAACCATCGCAGAATATCAATGGGTTTCATTAGATCCCAGTATTACTCTGACACAGAAAAATCCAACGCTTAGTCTGGTCGAATTCATTGCACCCGCAGTGACCTCCCCAGAAACTACTTATGGCTTTCAATTGACAGTGATCGATAGCGAAGGTGCATCATCTGAAGTTGTGCAGGTGAATGTCACCGTCAAAATGGGCAACCTCAACCCTATTGCTAACCCTGGCCCCAATCAAACCGTCGCTGAAAACACTTTAGTTAATCTTAACGCAAGTCTGAGTTATGATCCGGATAATACTGCCTATAACGCTGACGACCCAAATACATTTCCACAGACCATTATCAGTTATGCTTGGACTGCCAAAAACAACGATATTCAATTAAATATTGACTCACAAAATCCGCATTTAGCATCGTTTACGGCACCGACGATGCTAATGACCGATGGCCCGTCGGTTTATGAATTTGAGTTAACTGTTACCGACAATGAACAAGCGACTTCAACAGCGAGTATTAAAATCACTGTTGAACCTGTTAATACACCCCCCATCGCTAATCCTGGAGCCGATATCACCGTTGCAGAACAAACCAACGTGACCCTCAATGCGCTTAGCGATACCCCCAGTAACGACCCAGACGGCTCCATTGTAAATTTTACCTGGAAAATTAAATCACCCCAACAAAACCCACCTATTGTTCAGTTAACTAGCCCTGAAAACAATCCAGAACAAGTGAGTTTCCTCACACCTATAATAAAAGGTGCGCCACTGGAGATAGTGTTAACGCTAACCGTGCAAGACAATGAAGGCGCAACGCATTCCGATGACATTGTAGTGACGGTAACACCTACCAATAACCCACCAACAGCAGTGATTGTTTGGGGAGATGGAACAGGCACGCCAGTATTTGGTGGTGATTTAGTTAATATCGACGGTAGTGGTAGCGTTGATAACGATGCAGACGGCGCTCTGACCCAATACTCATGGGTTTCGATCACCGACCCGAACATTCAGATTATTAATAAAGATAAAGCTGTTGCCACAATTATTGCACCAGCAACGACGTTAGGCACTCAACTGAGCCTTGTTTTTAAACTGACTGTCACCGATGACGAAGGCGCAACTAACACAACCACAGCCACCGTGTTGGTTCAATATAAAAATCAAAAACCGACGGCTGATGCTGGCCTTGATAGAACAATTATTGAACAAGACACCAACATAGCATTAGATGGAAATAATAGCTCTGACCCAGAACAAAGCAATTTATCGTATGCCTGGTCAACTAACGATCAAGGCATTACCATTAACTCACCAAATAGTGTTGTTGCAACTTTTACAGCACCCGCCACAAACCTCACTCGCATTATCAACTTCATATTAAAAGTTACAGATGATCAAGGGGAAGTTGATACCGACAACGTCATCATCACCGTTACACCGAACCAAACACCGATAGCGGTCATTGAAGGCCCATCAACCGCCAATGTAGGTGATCCAGTGATATTGGATGGTTCTAACAGTAGCGACCCGGAGCTCAAGGAATTAAACTACCAATGGACTCCACCTGCCGGTATTACCCTATCACCATCAAACACCCATAAAACACCGAGTTTTACTGTGCCACCCGATGCGAACCGCTCGACACTAACGTTTAGTTTAGCGGTTATAGATCATTTGAATGTCAATTCACCAACAACCACACATACGGTGAATATTCTCAATCGAGTACCGAGTGCAATTGCTAAGCTATTGAATGGTCCAGCTTTTAAAGCCCAGGATATTGTACAATTAGATGCCAGCGCATCCACCGACCCTGATGGTGATACCCTCAGTTATAATTGGAAATTCACTAAAAAACCAGCAAGCAGTGTTGCAACCATAATCAATGCTGACACCAAAACACCAAACTTTATAATAGATATTGCCGGTCCAGGCCATCAATATATCGTTGAATTAACAGTCAATGATGGCGCTGCCAGCAGCACACCTATTTCATTAACTATCAATACCGAGAATTCTGCACCGATAGCTAATGCTGGATCTGGACAAAGCGTAGTATTCAATCAAACGGTCATGCTTGATGGTACAAAATCTTCAGATGATAACGGCGATGCACTAACTTATCGCTGGCGCATGGTTTCCAAACCACCATCAAGCACAGCCCAACTTACGGGTGCAACGACTAGCACCCCATCCTTTACCATTGATGTCTCTGGACAAGATGTTCAATACGTCATTGAACTTATCGTCAATGATGGAGAGCTTGATAGCGCAGCAAGCACAGTCATTATTAGCACAGGCAATAGCGCTCCTGTCGCCGATGCTGGACCTGATCAAACAGCAATATTTGGTCAAACAGTACAACTTAACGGCAGCAATTCTACAGATGTAGATGGTGATAATCTTTCTTATCAATGGTCATTAACAAAACCCGAAGGTAGTTCCGCCACATTAACCGGTGTAAACACCAGTACGCCGTCGTTTACTGTCGATATAACAGGATCAAATATAAAATATATTGCAGAACTGATTGTCAACGATGGCAAAGTAAATAGTGTTACAGATACGGTAGTCATAAGTACAGAAAACACAGCGCCAATTGCTAATGCAGGACCTGATCAAGCAGCACGTTTTAATCACGTCGTACAACTCGATGCTAGTAGCTCTAGCGACATTGACAAAGACCAATTAACTTATAACTGGTCCTTTACATCCAAGCCTTCAGGCAGTCAAACAATTTTGCTAAACTCAACAACTATTTCGCCAAGCTTCACCGTCGATGTAACAGGCCCTAATACTCAATATGTTGTGCAACTGATCGCCAATGACGGCAAGGCAAATAGTAACCCCGATACCATAGTAATCACGGCCAACAACAGTCTACCAAACGCAGGGCAGTATCAACTCACCACACAGATCAATACGACTCAGGATCTATCTGATGCCGACTTGTTAGAACATGTTAGTGATCCTGATGAAAATGATATTTTGACAATTACTGATGTAGATACTTCCAGTGTGGAAGGCGGCAGTATCACGAATAATGGTAATGGTAATTATACCTACACTCCACCCATTAACTTCAGTGGTGGTGACTCGTTTTCATATGTAGTAAAAGATGATAATGGTGGTATAGCTACAGGCACTGTCAATATCGCATTCAGTAATTCAGACCCTATCGCTAATGCCGATAGATTAACCACAACAATCAATACTCCTGTATCGTTTACTTCAACCTTGTTGTTATCGAATGATTCCGACCCCGATGGCAATACCCTCTCGGTTTCTGCCGTAGCAGAAATCAGCACCAATGGCGGTACAATCACTGATAACGGCACGGGGAATTACACGTTCACACCAGCTTTTGGTTCAACCCAGCCCGATTCCTTTGACTACACCCTCAGTGATGGAAACGGTGGCACGGCTACGGGTACTGTCGAGGTCACGTTTATTAATTTAAGTCCGATCGCCCGAACCACCGCCACCCCGAACCCAGCCACCGCCGGGGCCACCGTCACCCTGGACGGCAGCACCAGTAGCGATGCCGATGGCACCATTCAAAGTTATGCCTGGACCCCACCGACCGGAATCACGTTGAGCGA
>Ga0316206_1000200_pt1 | contig 111354 bp, 104 predicted proteins | sample 6monthpyrite_MG_FD_204942 | JGI IMG/M metagenome (GOLD analysis project Ga0316206, IMG submission 204942) | Microbial mat bacterial communities from mineral coupon in-situ incubated in ocean water Damariscotta River, Maine, United States -... | ecosystem: Environmental > Aquatic > Marine >...
TGCAGCCAATCATTAACCTTTCATAGTACATGGGGAATATTCTCGCCTAAATCTATCGATAAAGGCACCATCATGCTTCTGGATTTCCTCACACTCGAACCATCTGACGATTGCCTTGATCTGGGTTGCGGTTATGGTCCTATTGGCCTGACCATGGCCAAACTGGCACCTAACGGCACGACGACCATGGTCGACAAGGATTTCATGGCCATTGAATACAGTAAAAAAAATGCTGCTATTAATAATATTGGCAATTGTGACATTAAACTCAGCAATGGCCTGCAACATATTCGTGAGAAACGTTTTGATTGTATTGTTTCAAATGTACCCGCAAAAGTGGGCAGCGAAATGATGACTATCATGCTGACAGATGCACTTGAACAACTCAAACCAGGCGGGCGTATTTACGTAGTTACCATCACAGGATTACGAAAATACATCGAACGTAACTTCAAAGAAATATTTGGCAACTATAAAAAACTCAAACAAGGCAAACAATACACCGTAGCCATGGCCACAAAAGAATAGTCTTTAACTTTTTTCTCTGGCATTTTCATATTTCAGAAGTCGATAATCTTCATAACCGGTTTGACTCAACCAGCCAGACAACTTTGATAATCCTACACTATCTCCACCAGCCCACAGGCTTCGTTGCAACAGCAAAATATCATCCGGACCACGCTGCGTGCGCCAATTCAATTTCGCCATTTCAACAGCACGGTGTATTTTTTTATTAACATCCAGATAATACCGCGCTAAAACACCCGCGTTACCTTCATCTCTATTATGCCAAAGTTTATGCATCCGACTATTAAGTTTACGTCTGTTTGCAGTATGATGTTTGCCTAATGATTTTTCTGCTATCACCACTCGAAGCAATAATTTATCATTATCCTTATTCTCACCAATCAAACGTATCACTTCAGTATTTTTTCCCTGCTCCAGTAAACTATCAGCCAATAATGCAAGCAGGTAATAATCTTTCGGTTTTTTATTTATCATGCGCCCAATAGCATGCCGACCTTCCGAAACTTTAGCTGCACGAAAATACATTTCAGATAATACAGTAACTGCCCAGCGTTCTGCTTCAGACACAGCACTACTATCTGCCTGATATGTGTTTAACGTCTTTTCAAGCAAATCAATAGATGATGATAAGTTGCCTGTCATTCCTTTTACTTGCGTGATACAGGTCACCGCCAGCAACATCTCTGTTTTACCTATCAGATTACTGCATTCCTTGCCAGCCCTGTCAAAGTCACCTGAAACATACGCAATAACCGCTCTCATTAACCTGGCCTGATGGTTATTAGCATCTTTATTTATCAATTTATCCAGTACAACTGCCGATTGATTGAAACGATGTGTCCTTTGTAAAATATCAGCCCATTGTAATAACAATCTGTCATTGAACCTATTTTTCAAAATATAGGGTTTTAAGATTTTTTCTGCATCGGAAAAATATTGTTCATGCGATGTACGCCTACCTTCCTGAATCAAGAGCTCAATCAATTCCTCCAGGTGTCCCAAATTAGCCTGATCTCTTTCCATCATCTTCTGGACTGACATTACTTTTACAGCAAATGATTTATTAGCATCAGGTGTTTTATGTGTATGCGCAGGACCATGTGAATGTACAGATTGCGTATAAATAAAAAGTATCAGAAAAGGTGCTATTAGATATTGTCGCATTACTAACTCCAATGGAGTGGTGTATCATGACACCACTCCATCACTATGTTATACGGTAAATTCTCCGTCCGTTATCAAGGTGTCGAATATCGATTCATTATCATCCGCATCTAATATGAACTTTATATCATTTATATCCATGGATGATTCATCTTCACCAGCTACAAAACTCTGATTAGTGAATTCAGTAAAACTCTGACCTGTATTGTTAGAACCACCTCCACAAGCCGACGTAATGAGTAAAAATAATACCGAAAATATATGTAAATACTTCATTGCTATCTCCTAGAACCACTCCCTCATAATGAGGAAGTGGTATATTTCTTATTTTAATTGTTAGGTGAACCCGCGACTGGCGTGTTCAAATAAGGGAATACCGAGTTAAAATCAGCGGCACTAAGAGGTGCGCCGTCTGTGAAAGCAACGGTACCGACAGGGGCCTGTTCTGGTGTACATAAGCCAAGATCAGTATCAACACCATTCACAGGAACCGGATGGCACAAACGACCCATCGCAACACGTAATGCAATATCCACTACATCATCACCAGGGCGACGGCCATTCGGGAAACCGGCCAAGTCATCTCCTGCGACCCCAAATGTACTCTGCAGGCTTGCCTCAACTGCCGGTATTGCTGTGTTCAGACGTAACATTTCTGACGCTACAACACCATCCGGTTGATTAACTCCTGTAAAACCTGTCAGGAATGCAGCAATCAAATCATTACGCGGAAAGTTATTGGGTGCTATATCAGTGGTGCTACCAACAGCCTTTCTAAACAGAATATCCAATAAAGCTGGTAACGTTGGATTCGTAACGTATGTTACAAACTGTCCGTCATCTTTAGGTTCACTTACACCAAAACGATTTTTGTCTTTCAAACCAATAACCAACTCATTGACCAATGGGCTACCCAACCGAGAAACCTGTGTCCATGCACCACCATTTACTTCGGGCTTATTAAACGTCGCCCTGCGATTCAGGATACGAACCTGACGCATACTCGCCGAAGTCCACCCACCAATGATGTCTGAACCCGATGCAGTTAAACAACTTGCCGGCAACTCCAGTGCAATAGTAGTGATATTTTGACTTCTCAGATCATCATTTAATTTGTCTTGTGCTATCGATCCTTCAATCGGTGCAAAATTAACCAAATCAAATATCTCACCCAGATTAATCGCAAAAGATTCCTTACGTTGGCCCACAAAAACATTACCTTGGCCACAACCTGGTACATTTATCGGACTCACATATTGACGGGCATAGGATTCATACGCGGCACTATTACCAAGTGTTTTTTCACCCACATAGTCAAAAGGTTTGGTAAAATTCCTGTCGCCAGTCACTGCGTGTGTGACCCTGTGTTTTCTGCCGCGGCGACGATCACCTTTCACCATCGTCAAAGTATAACTTTCCCTGAACCCAAGATTATCATTTCCTGCGCTCACGCCGATTCCACCCGCCTGTTTCAAGGCAATCGCTACTGTTTCTTTGTTACCTTCCGGGCCAACATCCAGAGTAATGCCTTTATTATTAACAAGTTTATTTTTAAAATTAAACTGAAAACTTAAATCTTCAATTGCATCACCATCATTATCTATATGAATCTCATACAATGCTGATGGATCCATAGAAAAATAATTAGGACCACCTTGTGGAAGTTGAAAAGGCTGATAATTTGCTATCAGGGTAACAAATCCTTCACGACCTGATTCATAACTATTGAACATATAAAAGTCAGTAGAATCGACTTTAGGCATTCGGGTAATATTGGGGGCTTCACGGTGACTTGAAGCATAACTGGTTGAGAGACTGAGCATCCCTGTACTGGCTGTAACAGCCACGGCAACTGCACAATTTAATAAACGTTTTTTCATCCTTTTTTCCTCGACATGTTTTTTTGTATTCGAGGATATATACGCAGTGTCTGTCGCTTTGGATGCAAAAAATATTATTCATTCATAGCTATTTAAATAATACTTATATAATCAATATCTTACCTTGATATAAAACCGGACCAGTAGGTAACCCTGTTGGTGAACCTCCCGCAGGCTCAAGACTCACGGCCAGTGCTCCGGAACGTTTCAATACAGCCAATCTTTCATCTGTCAGATCAAGTTTCCGTTTTCCCTTGAGTGGCAAAAGACCTAATGATTTAGGTGCTTCACCTTTTGGCAGCATCCATAACTCATAGGCTTTATTTTTTCCGGGATCAGATACAGTTAATGCCTGAGCTGTCATGATGCGTTTATCAAGACTCGTTTGCACAACCCAGCCAGCTTGAGATGATTTGTCACTTAAAATAGCTACTGTTGGTAACCCAGGCTCTGGTGGTATTTCAACCTGAATAATATAAACACTCAGAACCAATAACATCATACTGGTCGCTACACCCACACCTCGCCACCAGCCAAGATGACCCCATAGACCCGTTTTCTTCTCCGGGTTAATACGTTTATGAATATTTTTCCAGACACGCTTTCGGGGTTTGACGGGTGTAATACCTTCAGTCAAACAAAATAACCGTTCTTCCCAGGCATAAACGCGTTGACGCATTGCTGGATTCTGACGCAACAAATGCTCAAATTTCAGTCGCGCTGTTCCCTGTAATGTACCCAGAACATATTCAGCTGCTAAATCACTATTCTGTTCGATAGCCATTAACCCAGGCACTCCTTGATTTTCTCAAGGCTACGACGTATCCAGCTTTTCACTGTGCCCAATGGCACACTAAGGCAACGTGAAAGCTGATCATGAGTCAACCCTTCATAAAATGCCATTAGCACACTACGCCGCTGTTTTTCTTTCAGTTCTTCTATACAATCCATCAAAGCCTGTGCATCACCTTGTCTTAGGGCCTGTTCCAATGGACCCGGTTCTGCATCCTCTAGTATCATATACTCTTCATATTCGTGTATGGATTCAACTGGTTTGATTTTTCTGAGCATATCGAGGCACCGATAGCGCACGATCGATCCCATCCAGGTTAGCACAGCGCCCTTCTCACTATTATACTCTGAGGCATTATGCCAGATTTTGACATAGGCCTCCTGTAGGGCTTCCTCGGAATATTCAGCCTTTTTAAGGATTTTTAGTGCAATGGCATACAATAATGATGAGGTCTGCTCATACAATTTCGAAAAAGCTAACTGGTCACCCAATGCAGTGCGCGCAAGAAGATCATCTAGTATTATTTTTTTATCCATATCACTATTATTATTTATTTTTATCCCTGGAATATCACACGTTAATACCAATATAGTGATAGTCCAGATAATTATTTACTTGTTTGTCAACTTTCGTGCCAAAAAGTTCTAACAATTCTCTATTTTTTCACCTCATGTGACCTTATTTCTTGTTTTTTGTTACATTGACTCAAAAATATAGAATAGTATCCATTAAGTATACCCTCCAATAAAAAACAGCCGGCAAGCCGGCTGTTTTATTAATTACATTTCAAAATCATGCTGCTTCTGCTGCAGCATCCTTCATCGTTGTCGCAACCAGAGTATAGACAGCGATCCAGGCTTCTTTAACATCATCAGTAAAAGCATCCTCCAAACCGACACCTAAGGTCCAGATCAAAGCCTCACCAACAGTGTCATAATCCTTATCCTTCACACCATATTCAACATGCCGCTTACCCATCGCCTGAACTGCTGGTACTATAGTATCGAGTTTATCCAACGCATTAACAGCTGTATTCAATATTCCCATTAACTTTCTTCCCTGCTCCTTCATATCCCCTTTAAACATCCCTTTTACAGAGGAGTCCAGCTCAAACAGCTTTCCATAAAAAAGCTCTGCTGCTGTATCTGCAATCGGGGTGACCTTGGACCAAGAGTCCTTTACCAATTTTATTTCTTCCGGAGTCATAATTATTACCTCACTATGTTATAAACCCTTCCGGGTTATTTCAATTGTTTCTTAATATAAAATTTTGCTAATGCAACCATATAATCAACAGCCAACGTAACCTGCCTGATTGTCAAATCAGGATTCCCACCCTTTGCTGGCATAATTGTATCGTCTGGACCATAGAAGCCGTCAAGTGCATGTATATATAAGACTTGACTGGTTTTTAACACACGTTCACGCCAATCTTCAGCATCCATTGGTATGGGTGCACCAGCCGTGCCATATGCATGACATGCTTTGCAATTGTCAATCCATAGCTGCCTTCCTTCATGCAAGGATACATCGGAAAATTCAACAAACAATTCGTTATTACCCGCCTGAGATAAATTACTGACGATAGTAAACAAAAAAATCATTGATCTGAAAAATAACTGCATAAGCTACCTTGTCATCAAACAACATCAATCGATAGGAATACGAATAACGACACCACCCATTACGTCACCTATTTTAAAATCTTTTTTAGGTGTATCTTTATGTTTGTTATGACAAGAGACGCATACAGGCGCAACACCAGTGTCTGCATAAATAGCCGTAAAGTATTTTTTACCTCCTAATGTTTCTTCTGTGTAGTAGTTCTTACCTTTGTTTTCAGCTACATATTTCAAACCAGTCTTCTCAGCTTTCGTTTTTGGCGCATTCTGTTTATTGATTGGCCACAATGATTGCAATGAATAGCTGAAATTTACATCTGGTAATTTTTTTGAACGCTTTTGAACAAGTTCGGCACCATAACGAAACATCTGTGCAGGTAATACCAAGGCTTTATCATCTTCAAAATGTTCACTTGCTTTTATAACTTTCTCTTTTTTTACCAACCGATTTACTATCTTACGTGTATAGATTGTTCTGTCAGAATCCATAACCAGATGCAAGGCATCTGCCATTGACTTGACTGATACTGTTTTATCGGTTGCATTGACTGACGTTGTTAATCCAACAATTAACGAAAAAGATGTCAAACCAACTACCAATTTAATCTTGTTCATAATATTTCTCCTGTTTTATAAATATAGAAACCCATATTGCTTAAATTTAAAAACCATGTTCCTGAACTCAGTATTATTCCCCTCCTGTCTCCCGCAGATGTCTTTCATTATCCTTCTCCGCCATGTCAATACTTCTTACATGAACTGACGGTTTACCTAAAAAATTTTGATCAACCAACTTTTTATCTGCAAGGGAATCGATAGAAAACGCTAAGCCATGGCAATTCATACAAACAGGTCGTAGCATTTTTTCATTTGGCACCAGGGTTGCATTTTGATTATGTTGTACTACCACGCGCCTCAGCCACTCGCTAACATCTATTGACGTTCGAGGCATATGGCACGTTGCACATGACACGCCCTCTCCCTTAGGAAGGTCTCCTTTTTGTTCCTTTTCCCACAACTTAAAATGCTTGGAATCCTTATAAGCAAGACTATGTCTGTCATCATGACATTCAAGACAAGCTTCAACAGGTGCTCGGTCCATTTTATATTCATGAGCCTGGTGACAGGCATTGCAAGTCAATGCAATTTTTGCTGAATCTTTCTTCATAGGCAGCCTGGCCATAGAAGGTATCATTGGAGATAATTTTTCCTTTAATCGCATACCGTGCTTACCCTGAGTAAAATGTTTTACTTCAACATCATGACATCGCTGACACGAAGTATGGTCTGGTTTATTTTTCCATTCTTCCTGACCTGATTCGCCTTGAAAAACGTGGCATGATGAGCAAGTCGCTCCAGACTTTGAATGTGCGGTTGTCAACCAATCATGTTTTATTTCTTCGGTCACATGTTTCCTTGCAATTTTTTCAATATTTTCTCCACCCAGTTTCTTCACTGGATACTGACTATGTGGATAGGTAGGCACATCATCCAGAACTGCTGCAAACTCTCGATCTGGCATTTTTCTTTTTTTCTTTAAATCAGGCTCGTTACTATGTTTTACAAGAAAATCTGTATATAACGAACGGTTATTATGAAAATTATGACAGCCAGCACTAGCACAAGTCTCAAAACCAAGTCCAACATGACTGGGGCGATCCTTATCAATGTCCTGATGACAATGAACACAAAAATCTTTTGGTTGTGTCAGACCCGTTTTCTGAGTAATTTCAGGCTTGTGTTCTACATGACAGGTAACACAATACAATGCATTTATATTATCTAACTGCTCCGCATTCCTGGGGTCGGTAAATTTTGCCTGTGGATGAGAGTCAAAAGGCTTTTTTCTTTGTTCTCCATGACATCCTTCACATGCATTCTGGATTGCATCTTTATCAGCAAATGCTTCGGTGTGGCAAGCACTACATACAATACCAATTTGATGATGCCCGCCTGTCATTTCACCAGGCATAAACAATCTTTTATCCTTTTCACTTAGCAAAATGTTTGCTAGATACAATATTGTTAAAAACACTATTAACATCCACAGTAACCAAAGATTTGCATTTTTCATTAAAAGTAATATGTCTTTATAATATGAAAACCCAACAACCCAGGTAGCGGCCACAACAATAAAATATGCGACCATACAGCATATAAACGTAATTGTTTTGCTAATCTTCCTGGGATATTATGTTCCAGTGAAATAACCACACTTGCCAGAGCACCCACTAACAATAATGTACAAAACACTATCATCAAATAAAAATTAAGCTGATTGCCTATTCTGAATCCCGTATGCGCAATAAGTAAAGTAATCACAATCAAACCGATAAAAACATGTACCGTCCGCCAAATCGAGTAATCCCATAACTTATCTAGCTTTTTGATTCGTTTTCGAAATGAAATAACAGATATAATGGCCGAAACACCAAGAATTGAAAAACCACTAACTTGTTTTAGAAAGCCATCTCGCCATAACGTATCGATATGCCATGTGTTCTGAGTTATATCTGAATATTTCATTGAAGGGAAAAAGAAAAATAACAATACTGCAAAAAGGACTGCAGCAGATGCAATCAATAATGCTTTTGCACTTCTCACAGGTTCACGACTAGCATAACCACCCATATAGTCACACAGGAGAGTGCTGCATGATCCACAGACAGTCGAGGCACCTGTTTTATTAGCTAGTTCTGCAACCGTACTTATTCCGGTTTTTAACGCAACATCCAGCTGCCCTCGTGTTACGCCTCTGCAATTGCATACTGTTGCAGAAGCAGGCCAGTCACTTACATTTTCATTGCTTGAACCGCTCCATACCACTCCGTCGGAAATGAATCGACATGACTGCCATGGCCATATTCTACGTTGTTTTTCTACTGCCTCCTGAAAGCGTAAACTACCCGGCCAGTTACCGACACCGATAACACCACAGAGCTTACCGTTTCTTGTAATAATCTTTCGATAGTCACTGCCATTTTTATACGTATATTCTTTCACCTGGAATGCTGAACACTCACTCAACCCAATACTGAATACCGGTAGACCAACCACTTTGAGATGCGTCGCAGATACCGAACCTTTATATAAGCTGTTTTGACCATTCACTATATCCGCAAGAACGGATGCTTGCTCAAATCCTGGCCCTACCAGACCATAGACTTCACCATTATGTTCAGCGCATTCACCAATCGCAAATATGTCTTTATCATTCGTTTGCAACACATCGTTAACCCGAATACCTCTACCGATGTGTAATCCTGAATCTACTGCAACTTCTACATTCGGAATAATACCTGTTGCCAAAATAACAGTATCACATTGAATAACCGTACCATCTCCCAGCTCTATTCCTTCTACCTTATCAACTCCAGTTATCTTCTGAACGCGCTGAGCCAGATGCACTTTAATCCCCATATCAATTACATGCTCATTAAGATGCTCTGCTGCTTTCTCATCCAACTGATTAAACATTAACCGAATTTCATGTTCAATCACATGTACTTGGGTATTAAATCGCTGCATGGCTCTTGCAGCCTCAAGGCCTAGCAACCCGCCGCCAATAACAACAGTACTGCGCGTTCTTACACTGCGGCCCATAAGTGAAAATGCATCATTTAGATCCCTGAAACAAAAAACATTATCTATATCATGTCCTTCTATAGCTGGAATATGAGGACGTGAACCTGTTGCCAACACAAGCTGCCCATATCCATATCTTTTACCTTGAGCATCAATAACCTCGTTGGCGTATCTATCAATCGATTCGATACGATTATTGTAAAATGCTTTTACTGTGGAATATTGCTTTAAGTCAGATCCTGTATATAGGCTGTTCTCCTTAATTTCGCCTGAAATGAATGACGATAATTTTATTCTGTCATACGGCTCCCATGGTTCATCACCAAAAACAGCTATAGTTAAGTTACTATTCTTACCTGTTAGTTGCTGAATAAAGTGCAATCCCACCGGACCCATCCCCACTACAATAACGTCATATGTCTGTCGTACATATTGTTGATCGTGCATTATTGCTTCAGCTGTCATAATATTAATACCAAAAAAAACGCCCTTTCAGAAGAGTCGAATCGACTCACTAAAAAGGCGCCTTTGCCATAATTCAAATTAACTAATCAATAGACCTTCGTTGGTCTGTATTTAATTAACTGCACATACCATGCCAGCTAGATAAACAATTGTTTTTTCAATCTAACACGTTAAATCCTTCATGATTTTGCACGATACTGGTGCTAAAAAGTTGCCCTCAAACCATGCATGCACAAAATTGTAACATTTTTAAATACTCATATTTTTCGAAATCATTCAAACCTGGTATTCTTTGATACCACTACTATGCCATTTTCAGACACTGTAAAACGCTTTCTATCCATATCAAGATCAAAACCTATTTCCTCACCATCCGGAATCACAACAAACTTATCTATAATACATTTATTAATTTTTGCATTTTTTCCAATACGCACCCCGTCAAACAATAATGAATTCTCGACAAAGGCATCATCATCCACAAAAACATTTTTAAAAATAACAGAATGAGATATATTACCACCTGCAATAATACTACCCCCTGCAACAATAGAATTGATAAATATCCCTTCTGTACCTGATTCACCAGGTACTGTGCGTGCAGGTGGTGTTTGTGACTGATAGGTTCTTATCGGCCAATCATTTTGATACAAGTTCAATGGTGGTATACTTTTAAGTAAATCCATATTTGCTTCATAAAATGAATCAATTGTGCCTACGTCACGCCAGTATTTATCTTGTGATACGCGACCTTCTGCATTCCCGAATTGATAAGCATAGACCTGACGGTTCTTAATCATTGATGGAATTACATCCTTACCAAAGTCATGACTAGAGTCGGTATTTACAGCATCTTTATCTAACATCTCCTTCAATGCTTTGACTGAGAATACATAAATACCCATTGATGCCAATGCCATATCTGACTGACCTGGTATGAGAGTAGGATTTTCAGGCTTTTCCTGAAAATTGACGATTTTCTGATTTTCATCAATATCCATAATACCGAACTGACTCGCCTGTTTAATATCAACATCCATACAGGCTATAGTTGCATCAGCACCACTATCAACATGAAATTGTATAAGCGGCGCATAGTCCATTCTATAAATATGATCACCTGATAATATCAGTACATATTTTGCCTCACTTCGTTCAACCAGATAATAATTTTGATAAATTGCATCGGCTGTACCGTCATACCACCCTGATCCCGTCCTCATCTGCGCAGGAATCGTCGTGATGTACTCACCTAATTCTGGATTAAAAATGGACCAACCATCCCTTAAATGTTTTTGTAAAGAGTGTGATTTATATTGCGTTAGTACGAGAAGCCGTTTCAAATCTGAGTGCAGACAATTAGCCAGCGTAAAATCAATAATTCGATATTTCCCACCAAACGGTACGGCAGGTTTTGCCCGATCAGATGTTAATGGCTGTAGTCTGGAACCTGCACCGCCTGCCAGAATAAAGGTAATCGTGTCTTTCAACATATTTTTTCCATTTTATCGTTAAGCTGCTTTCAGAATATCTCTGCAAGAACCCTGCCCAAAGAATCTATACCGCTTTATGGCATTTTTTTGAACCCAACTATCTTCGCGCGCACTATCATGGAACTGAATGTGTTAACCTTTTACTACTCATGCATTGATACAGTGCAAAATAAACAATACATCATCAAAAAACTTTTTTTACTTACCGCTCAAATGAAATTTCCATAAGAAGTAGGACAGCAAAATAAATATCAATGCTATTTGGCACGATAGTTGCTCTATATTACTACCTCCCAAGGTGAACTTATCGCGAAATTATGATTAAGATTAAAGATATATTACTGGTTGCACAAAATTCCGGGCCGGTAGATGAGCTCAAATTGAGCCTTTCTGCTATAGGCGTAGAAAATATTCATTCCTTATCTATAGACCAGGATATCCTCACCCATGTGAGTAAAATAATCCCCGATGCAGTCATTATAGAAGTCGATACACTGGATCATGCATTACTGGATCAAATCAAGGCGATTAACCAGTCCCATTCTATACCTGTCCTGTTATTTACTGAAACAGATGAAGACCTGATTATTGAAAAAGCGATCAAGAGTGGTGTCGCAACTTATATTGTCGGGTCACTGGAAGCGCGACGCTTAGCCTCCATCTTGCAGGTTGCCATCACCCGCTTTAAAGATGTTCAGCAAATCAAGAATGACCTGGTAAAAACCCGTGCCCAACTGGAGGAACGCAAAGTCATCGATAAGGCAAAGGGTTTATTAATGAAACACAAACAATACTCAGAGGATGATGCCTATCAGGCACTCCGCAAAATGGCCATGGATAAAAATAAACGCATTATTGATATAGCTGAGGGTATTATTACTGCATTTGATCTTCTGGCGTGAACCAGATACCAGTACAGAAATTAAAATATGCACCATGTTTGTGCATCAAAGCACTATTTACAACCTTACCAATCCAACCTGAAACTTACAATATCAAGAATAACAAATAGTTATAATATTTTTTACACATTGGCACGGTTACTGCAATATAAGAAATATATAATATGCCTGATTAATTTCTGAGCATAATTAAGGCCAACGGCGGTCTTAGATATAAGGATAACGACGTCCAACCAACTACGGGTTTACCTGTACTTGGCTGGGCGTTTTTTTTTGCTACTAACAAATACTCCAAGATGAGGGAGATTAAAATGATGACATTCAAACCGGAAAATCCAAAACCATTTCGTCTGATAAAGGCTTTGGTAAATGGTGTACTGGCTGCTGCTATCAGTATCGGACTGGTCAGTAATGCATCTCACGCTGCTGTGGGTGCGCCAGAAAAGGAAGATCTTAAATTTGGCTTTATTAAACTAACTGACATGGCACCGCTCGCCATTGCGTATGAAAAAGGCTTTTTCGAAGATGAGGGGCTTTTTGTAAAACTCGAAGCACAGGCGAACTGGAAGGTACTACTCGACCGCGTTATCGATGGTGAACTCGATGGTGCCCACATGCTTGCTGGTCAACCGCTTGGCGCTACCATCGGTTTTGGTACCCAGGACCACATCGTCACCGCTTTCAGTATGGATCTTAATGGCAACGGCATTACCGTTTCCAACAAGGTCTGGAAAGAAATGAAAAAACACATACCACATAAAAATGGTAAACCGGTACATCCAATTAAGGCCGATTCGTTAAAACCTGTTATTGAAAAATACAAAGCGGCAGGCAAACCTTTTAAACTGGGTATGGTATTTCCAGTTTCAACACATAACTATGAATTGCGTTACTGGCTAGCAGCGGGTGGCATCAACCCAGGATACTACGCTCCACACAAAGGGGACATAAAAGGTCAACTCAAAGCAGATGTATTGCTGTCGGTCACGCCCCCACCTCAAATGCCATCTACTATGGAGGCTGGCACAATCGATGGTTATTGCGTCGGTGAACCCTGGAACCAGCAGGCCGTCTTCAAAGGCATAGGTGTACCTGTAATAACTGACTATGAAATCTGGAAAGATAATCCCGAAAAAGTGTTCGGTGTCAGTAAAAAATGGGCAGACAAATATCCTAACACCCATATCCGTGTTGTTAAAGCTATGATCCGTGCCGCTAAATGGCTGGACGACAAGAACAACGCCAACCGTCCTGAAGCTGTGAAAATCCTGTCCAAAAGTCAGTATGTTGGTGCAGATTATGAAGTTATTGCAAACAGTATGACGGGAACCTTTGAATATGAAAAAGGCGATATACGTAAGGTCCCTGACTTCAATGTATTCTTCCGTTATTTTGCTACCTACCCGTACTATAGTGATGCAGTCTGGTATCTGACACAAATGCGCCGCTGGGGACAAATCTCTGATGAGAAACCTGATAGCTGGTACATGGATATTGCGAAGAAAGTTTATCGACCAGACATTTATGCTCAGGCTGCAAAAGAGTTGATCGCTGAAGGCAAGTTGAAAGCATCCGAATTTCCTGATTTTTCCAAGGAAGACGGATTCCGTAAACCTCAGACGCACTTCATTGATAATGTAACCTACGATGGCCGCAAACCTAATGACTACTTGAAGAAATTCAAGATCGGACTCAAGGGTAAAGACAAAATCTAACAGAGCTGACCCCTTCCAGTTTAATTTCAGGAAGGGGTCTTTTTCAAACAACATTATAAAAACAATGGCACATAGCGCCAATCATTGAAACCATAAATAAACGGTACATAACAATGACAACACAAACCCTCAAAAATATTAATCTGTTACAGTTACCACTATTTGCATCTGCTGTCAGACTCTTTAGTAAAAACAATAAAACCAACCAGCTTTCAAGTCTGATAACAACGCTTATTGTGCCTTTCATAGCACTATCACTATTCCTGGTACTCTGGTCTTTCGGCGCCAGTCACGTAAAGACTTCACTTGGCCATGTGCCCGGACCAACCAAAGTTTGGGAACAAACCCTGAAACTGGTTGATGAACACCAGGAAGAACGAGCAAAAGAAGTCGCATTTTATGAACGCCAGGATAAACGTAATGCGGTCAAGTTAGCTAACAACCCGGATGCCAAGATACGTTTCCGACCCTATACCGGAAATGCAACCTACTTTGACCAGATTGTAACCAGCATTCTGACAGTGGCTACCGGTTTTATTATTGCATCCTTGATCGCAATTCCGATTGGTATTATTTGCGGCTTGAGCCCCCTTTTATATACAGCACTCAATCCGTTGATACAGATATTCAAACCGGTTTCACCATTAGCATGGCTACCCATTGTTACTATGATTGTCAGCGCGGTTTATGTCAGTGATGACCCCATGTTTGAAAAATCATATTTGAACTCAGCCATTACTGTCACCTTGTGTTGTTTATGGCCTACCATTATCAATACCACCGTAGGCGTTACCTCCATAGACAAGGACCTGATAAACGTAGGTCGGGTACTGAAACTGAATTGGTTAACTAAAGTAATGAAGATTGTCATCCCATCATCTATACCAATGATGTTTGCCGGCCTGCGTGTTTCACTGGGTATTGGCTGGATGGTTTTGATCGCTGCTGAAATGCTCGCTCAAAATCCGGGACTGGGTAAATTTGTCTGGGACGAATTCCAAAATGGTAGTTCTGACTCACTTGCTCGTATTATGGTCGCTGTTTTCACTATCGGATTAATCGGCTTTCTACTCGATCGCCTCATGCTGATGTTACAGAAAACACTTAGTTGGGACAAAAGCGCAGTACTGCGCTAGACACTCGGAGAATATATAATGAATACTTATCTTGATCTCTCACATTTAACGATTGATTTCCCAACACCAGACGGGTTTTTCAGAGCGCTGGATGGCATTAAACTTGATATTGATAAAGGTGAATTTATTTCACTGATTGGCCACTCTGGTTGCGGCAAATCTACCGTACTCAATATCATCGCCGGACTACACCAGGCCACTGAGGGTGGTGTTATTCTGAATGGCAAAGAAGTAAACGAACCCGGCCCAGATCGTGCAGTTGTGTTTCAGAATCATTCACTGCTTCCCTGGCTAACCGCGTATGAAAATGTTGAACTGGCAGTGAAACAAATTTTCAAGGGAAAAAAATCCAAACAGGAAATGAAAGAGTGGATAGAACATAACCTTGCACTCGTACATATGTCTCATGCAATGCATAAAAGGCCTGATGAATTATCTGGTGGCATGAAACAACGTGTTGGGATTGCCCGTGCACTAGCCATGGAGCCCATGGTGTTATTAATGGACGAACCTTTTGGTGCACTGGACTCATTAACACGTGCCCACATGCAAGACTCACTTATGGAAATCCAGAACGAACTCAACAACACTGTGATCATGATTACGCATGATGTTGATGAAGCCGTATTACTTTCTGACCGCATTGTCATGATGACCAATGGTCCTGCTGCGAAGATCGGTGAAGTTCTCGACGTAAATCTTGAACGACCACGTGACCGCCTGGCACTAGCCGAACAACCAGAATATAACCACTACAGAGCAGAAGTTGTTCGTTTTCTGCATGAACGTCATAAGAATCCATCTATGAGCGAGCAATCAGGTGAAGGGAGTGGTGATATTAACAATAAGGAGAACGAGTCATCACAACCAAGACTTTATGCTGTAAATGAATAAATACCAGTGTTAGTACCTTGAGGGTTTTGCCTGTGGACATTTATGTCCACAGGCTCTTTTAATGACGACTTTTCAAGCACTTGTATAACCTGTCTAATTCCATGATTATTATCTATTACATTCATATAGATAACACATAAAATAACAACTTCCCCTAGCTGCAAACACGACAATGACAGCGTATAATGCGCCTATTTATTGAATATCAATATGGAATACCGGATGAACGCCCCAGAAACCTTACATCAGTCAGACATTCAATCATTGCCATTGGTTCATCGTGGTAAGGTACGTGACATTTACGCTATTGGTGATGAACATTTATTAATTGTAACGACTGACCGATTATCCGCATTCGATGTAATTTTACCTGATCCTATCCCGGGTAAAGGCCGGATACTGACCGAAACCTCAAACTTCTGGTTCGAACGTATGCAAAATATCGTACCTAACCAATTATCAGATATGACACTTGAACAGGTACTGCCCAACGACGATGAACGTAACCAGGTTGAGGGTCGCGCCATTGTGGTCAGAAAACTCAAAGCACTACCTATCGAAGCGATTGTACGTGGCTATTTAATTGGCTCCGGTTTGAAAGATTACCAACAAACAGGTGCTATCTGTGGCATCCAGTTACCAGAAGGTCTGCAAATGGCTGATAAACTACCCGAAGCAATCTACACGCCCTCAACAAAAGCTGATGTCGGTGATCATGACGAAAATGTCGATTATGCCACTACGCAAAATATACTGGGTAATGATATGGCAGCGCAGGTTAAATCTGCCAGTCTTAAACTCTATTCAGAAGCTGCAGAATATGCACTTGAACGCGGTATAATTATCGCCGACACTAAATTTGAATTTGGCACTGATGAAAATGGCACTCTCACCTTGATCGATGAAGCACTCACACCTGACTCATCACGTTTCTGGCCAGCTGATCAGTACCAACCTGGGATGAGCCCACCCAGTTTTGATAAGCAATTTGTTCGCGATTACCTGGAAACACTGGACTGGGACAAAACAGACCCTGGGCCACCATTGCCACAAAACATTATAGATAAAACAGCTGAAAAATATCAAGAAGCACTCAATCGTTTAGCAACTTAAAAGAAAAGGCATATTATGTTTATTGTTACCAATCGCATCCCTGTCGCTTCTGGATGGGAAAAAGAATTTGAACAACGATTTCAAAATCGTGCAGGTCAAATAGATAAACAACCAGGTTTTGTGAATATGCAGATCTTGAAACCTGTATCAGACGACTCACCATATGTAGTATTGACTACCTGGCAGGACAAAGCGGCGTTCGATCAATGGGTAGGGTCAGATGATTTTCGTCTCGCGCATGCCAATCCTTTACCCAAAGAAGCAACCAAAGAAACCGGCGGCGGTATAGAGATGTTTGATATGATTATTTCAACCCAAACTGATAAAAAATTTAAACCATAATTAATTACCATGAAAAAAGCATTAAGAAAAATATTCTCCCCTGTCTTAAATATATTTGAAAAGGGTGATGAAGCATATAACTACAAACCACTTAATCGGAAAATATTGCTTTTTATGAGTGTAGTATTTATGGGTCTGGCTGTTCTGGTAATCTATTTTTCACCTGACAACGGTGATTTGGGTTACTTAATACCCGTTATTGTTTTCATGGCTTTATCAATTGTAGGACTCATTGTTGGTTTATTAGGAAATGACCGTGCCGTATCAAATATATGGGGAAATCGTTGAGTACAGACATTAATCTAAAACACTACGAAAATCACTTTAACAACATACGATGGCTCAATCGCTCAACAACCAGCCTTCAGCTGCTTCAACAGTAGAAAAACGCTCGGCATTCATACCCCTGTTTCTAACGACCGTTACGCCAAATTCTTGTTCACTGGTATTGTTCGCATATTGATCAACAAACGCCACCTTCAGAATCGACCCATTATGAATTTCTGAAATCATCTCAGTTAATTCATACATTTCAATCGTGCTCAAACCACCTTCAAGTGCTTCATCAATAAGTACATACTGGAAACCAAGCTCTTCGGCCTGTCTGAATACTTCTGTAAAATAGGCCTTCGAAACTTCCAGGCTATCCTGCCCCTCTACATGGAAGTAGATATAACCGTTCCTTTCCTCATGAGTCAATGTATATGACATTCTTTTTATATCCATAAGTTTAGTAGTGTTTATAATATCTTACACTACAAGCTATATTATGCATAATAAAATTTATACCCTCGTGCGTCCACGGGCAATTGGGGCTTTCCCTTGGATGATAGATGGATTATTACGTGACTCGATTTTTCATATCTGTGCGCCCGCGGCAATAGGAAGTTTAGATTTTTGACACGTTTTAGCTGAGATACTTGCTGTGAGACGCCGCTCCTGCGCATCCGTGCGCCCACGGCATTAAGCAGCTTTGAATTATTGACACGTTTTAGCTGAGATACTTGCTGTGAGACGCCGCTCCTGCGCATCCGTGCGCCCACGGCATCAAGCAGCTTTGAATTATTGACACGTTTTAGCTGAGATACTTACTGTGAGACGCCGCTCCTGCGCATCCGTGCGCCCACGGCATTAAGCAGCTTTGAATTATTGACACGTTTTAGCTGAGATACTTACTGTGAGACGCCGCTCCTGCGCATCCGTGCGCCCACGGCATAAGGCCATCCTTGGCCAAAAAAAAAGGCCGCTTAAATAGCGGCCTTTTCTCTTCTGGTCAATTAATTATGAAATTTTTTGATCCAGTTCGCCACTTGTATAACGACCACACATATCATCCAGACTGATAACCTTGATCTTGTCTGCCTGACCTGCGCAACCGAAAGACTCATAACGAGCCTTACAGATTTCCATCATACCCTTGGTAGATTCCTTAAGGAATTTACGTGGATCGAAGTTAGATGGATTATCAGATAGGTGCTTACGTACAGAACCGGTAGAAGCCATACGTAAGTCAGTATCGATATTAACCTTACGTACTCCATTCTTGATGCCTTCAACGATTTCTTCAACTGGTACGCCATATGTCTGGCCCATGTCACCACCATAGTTATTGATGATTTCAAGCCAGTCTTGTGGCACAGAAGATGAACCATGCATAACCAGATGTGTGTTAGGAATGCGTGCATTGATTTCCTTGATTCGATCAATACGCAATATTTCACCTGTTGGTTCTTTAGTGAATTTATAAGCACCGTGTGATGTGCCAATGGCGATTGCCAATGCATCAACACCCGTCGCCGAGACGAAGTCTGCTGCTTCTTCAACAGAAGTTAACAGCATATCCAGGTCCAGCTTGCCTTCAGCGCCGTGACCATCTTCTTCACCCATTTCACCCGTTTCCAATGAACCCAGACAACCCAGCTCACCTTCAACAGATACACCACCGGCATGAGCCATCTTGACCACTTCTTTAGTCACTTCGACATTGTATTCGAAAGACGAAGGTGTCTTCATGTCAGCCATCAAAGAACCGTCCATCATAACGGAGCTAAAACCAGACTGGATAGAACGCAAACAAACGGCAGGTTCTGAACCGTGATCCTGATGCATTACAACAGGAATATGTGGGTACATTTCTATTGCAGCAGAAATCAGATGACGCAGGAATGGTTCACCCGCGTATGAACGCGCGCCGGCAGAACCCTGCATGATAACCGGACTGTTAACCGCATCAGCAGCTTGCATGATTGCATGTACCTGCTCCATGTTGTTAACGTTGAATGCTGGCATGCCATAACCGTTTTCGGCAGCATGATCCAGTAATTGACGCATGGATATTAGAGCCATGATTCTCTCCTCACTCGTTATGTTTCCAAAATATTAAAACTAAAAATCTATCTACTAACACGCTTTAAAACACAAATACTACGCTTTTGTGGGTGCCAGCTCTCCTACTCGAACTATCTTCATCGCATTGGTTCCACCCAACACTCCCATTAAATCACCTTTTGTCAAAACGACGAGATCACCATCCCGTACAGTGCCACGCCGCACCAACTCATCGATTGCTTCTTTATTCAGCTCTGAATGATTATCACTAAGTGGTTCAAAGCTAACCGGGTAAACGCCACGATACAATGTAACCTTACGTCGGGTTTCTACATGACTGGTAAGTGCATAAATAGGAATCCCGGAACTGATACGTGACATCCATAACGCTGTGGAACCAGACTCAGTCAAAGCCGCAATGGCCTTGGCACCTAAATGGTTGGCGGCATACATAGCTGACATCGCTATGGCTTCGTCAATATGATTAAATTCCGTATTAATACGATGATCAGAAATTCTTGCCATTCGCTGTTTTTCTGCGTGACGACAAACTCGGTCCATCGCAGATACAGCTAACGCCGGGTATTTACCGGCAGCCGTTTCACCCGACAACATAACCGCATCAGTTCCATCGAGTACCGCATTGGCAACATCAAAAACTTCGGCTCTTGTTGGTATCTGGTTTTCGATCATCGACTCCATCATTTGAGTCGCTGTAATAACTACACGGTTTGCGTAACGTGCCTGACGAATCAGTTTCTTCTGAATGGCTGGCAGTTCAGCATCACCAATCTCGACGCCCAGATCACCACGCGCCACCATAATGACATCCGATGCTTCTATAATCTCATCGATAGCATCTATCGCTTCGGCTCTTTCTATCTTTGCGACAATACCACCAGTACCGCCGGCTTCTATAAACAGCTTTCGAGCATGATTTATATCTTCAGCATTTCGTGGAAAAGAAACCGCCAGATAATCTGCCTGCATCTCTGCAGCCAATTTAATATCTTCAAGGTCTTTTTCTGTTAATGCTTGAGCAGACAAACCACCACCCTTGCGGTTGATACCTTTACTATCAGATAAGATACCCCCCACTTTTACAACACAATGGATTTCCTGATCTTCGACATCATCAACCCAGAACACAATACGACCGTCATCAAGCAATAAAGTATCACCACGATTGACGTCATCAGGTAGTTGCTTGTAAGTTATACCAACGCGGTCCTGCTTACCTTCTGCAAGATCCATTGCCGCATCGAGCGTGATTTTATCACCCTCAGCAAGATCGATTTTACCTAGCTTAAATTTACCAATGCGAATCTTCGGGCCCTGCAAATCACATAAAACACCGACTTGACGGCCATGCGCACGTGCGCGATTACGAACCGCCTCAACACGTTGCATGTGTTCTTCATGACTACCATGCGAGAAATTCACACGAACGACATCAACACCAGCCTGGAGGATTTCATCCAATACTTCATATTCACCATCATCCGAACCTCTTGGGTCAGTTGCTGGTCCTAGTGTTGCTACAATTTTGGTTCTTCTTAACATATGTCTCGCATCTTGTTACGGATAATAAAAGTCATCCGTTTCTGCTGTTTATTTCGCGCGTTCTTCCAACATAGCAACTGCAGGTAAGGTTTTACCTTCGAGGTATTCCAGGAAAGCACCACCAGCCGTTGATATATATGACACCTTATCAAAGATATCGTACTTCTGGATCGCAGCGATTGTGTCGCCACCTCCAGCCAGACTAAAACCATCGCTATTAGCGATTGCCATAGAAACAGTCTTGGTACCTTCACCAAACTGGTCGAATTCAAATACACCAACAGGGCCATTCCACACGATAGTTCCTGCTGTAGAAATAATATCCGCCAGTTCTTTTGCAGAATCTGGGCCAATATCAAAAATCATATCATCGTCTTCAACATCACCAGCAGCTTTTAAAGTCGCTACTGCTGTTTCTGAGAATTCCTTACCACAAACAACGTCTGTTGCTATTGGAATACTTGCACCGCGATCTTCCATTTTCTTGATTAATGCTTTAGCGGTATCAACCAAATCATCTTCACACAATGATTTACCAACATTATGGCCCATCGCTTTTAAGAATGTATTGGCAATACCACCACCAACAACTAATTGATCAACTTTTTCAGACAGTGCTTCTAATACCGTCAGCTTAGTAGAAACTTTTGAACCACCAACGATCGCAACCATTGGTCGAGCAGGTTCTGCCAATGCTTTAGCCAAGCTATCTAACTCATTTGATAACAACATGCCTGCGCATGCAGTTGCAGCATGAACACCTACACCATGTGTAGATGCTTGTGCACGATGAGCAGTACCAAATGCATCCATAACAAATATGTCACATAATGCAGCGTATTTCTTAGACAATGCCTCGTCGTCTTTCTTCTCACCAGCATTGAAACGAACGTTTTCTAAAAGAACACATTCACCAGCTGCCACATTAACATCGCCATCCAGATAATCTTTAACCAAACGAACTTCTTTACCTAGCTTTTCAGACATAGTCGCAGCAATAGGCGCCAGTGAATTTTCTTCATCTGCAACGCCCTCTTCAGGACGGCCACGGTGTGACATAACCATCACGGAAGCACCGGCTTTCATGCAGTGCTCAATAGTTGGCATTGAAGCAGTAATACGTGCATCAGAAGTAACCTTACCATCTTTAACAGGTACGTTTAAGTCAGCACGAATAAGAACGCGCTTGCCAGCAAGATCAAGATCAGTCAATTTAATAAAAGACATGTAAAACTCCCAAAATATATTTTTAAATTCTTAAAAAACTGTTTGGTAAATCATTAAATTTAACAAACAATTTTTGAATCAAAGCCCAACCTGCATTCAGGTCGGGCTTTGCTCCAAAACTAAACCGCTTATCTAACGAAGCGAGAGATTTTTTCTGCTGGCTCACTGCTCCTGCGCATCCATGCGCTCGCAGCATAAGGCCATCCATGGCCAAAAGGCGTTCAAATTGAACAACGCCCCCAGCGGGAAAAAGATCCGCTTAGTTTGCTGCTACGTGTTCTACGAATCTCATCATGTTACATGTGTAACCATATTCGTTGTCATACCAGGATACGACTTTAACGAATGTGCCGTCTAACGCGATACCCGCTTCAGCATCAAAGATTGATGAGAAACCAACGCCACGGAAATCAGTAGAAACTACTTTCTCGTCTGTGTAACCCAGTGTACGGCTCATGTCACCAGACTCTGAAGCTGCTTTCATTGCTGCACAAATATCTTCGTAAGAAGCTTCTTTATCCAGTTCAACTGTCAGATCAACAACAGATACGTCTGAAGTAGGTACGCGGAAAGCCATACCAGTCAGCTTGCCATTCAGCTCAGGCAATACAACACCCACGGCTTTAGCTGCACCAGTTGAAGAAGGAATGATATTTTCTAAAATACCACGACCACCGCGCCAGTCTTTAGAAGAAGGACCGTCAACCGTTTTCTGAGTTGCAGTTGCAGCATGAACAGTAGTCATCAGACCACGTTTGATACCCCACTTGTCATTCAGAACCTTGGCAACAGGTGCCAGACAGTTAGTAGTACAAGAAGCAGCAGAAACGATTGCTTGACCTGCATATTCAGTATGGTTAACACCATATACGAACATTGGTGTGCCATCTTTAGAAGGTGCTGATTGAACAACTTTCTTCGCGCCTGCATCAATGTGTTTCTGACAGCTTTCTTCAGTCAGGAAGAAACCAGTACAATCAATAACGATATCAGCTTCAACATCACCCCATTTCAGGTCAGAAGGATCACGTTCGGCAGTCAGACGGATTTTCTTACCATTAACGATCATGGCTCCCGCTTCTGCAGAAACCTCACCGTTGAAACGGCCGTGTACTGAGTCATACTTAAGCATGTACGCAAGGTAATCAGCATCAAGCAGGTCATTAATACCAACGATTTCGATGTTATCAAATTCGTTATAAACAGCACGGAAAACCATGCGTCCGATACGGCCAAAACCGTTAATTCCGACTTTAATAGTCATGTGGTTATACTCCTAAATATTTAACTAAAATTTTTACAATACTGATTCAACAGCTTTCACTACATTTTCTACAGTGAAACCAAATTCTTTAAACAACATGTCCGCTGGAGCTGATTCACCGAAGTGATCAATACCAACAACTGCATCAGCGTACTTGTACCATGCATCAGTCACGGCTGCTTCAACCGCAACAGTTGGAACGCCTTTAATCAATACAGATGACTTGTATGCTGCATCTTGCGCATCAAAGATGTTTGTTGATGGCATAGAAACAACACGAATCTTCTTACCAGACAGGGCCTCGGCAGCTCCTGTTGCCAACTGCACCTCGGAACCTGTACCGATAATGATTGCATCAGGTGTTCCGTCACAATCTTTCAGTATGTAACCACCCTTGGTGATATCAGCGATTTGTGCATCTGTGCGTTCCTGATGTGGCAAGCCCTGACGTGAGAAGATCAAACAACTTGGACCTTCTTTACGTTCAGCCGCCTGTGCCCAACTGACTGCAGATTCAACAGCATCACACGGACGCCATACAGCCATGTTTGGAATCATACGTAATGTAGGAATTTGTTCGACAGGTTGATGCGTCGGTCCATCTTCACCCAGACCGATTGAGTCATGTGTGAATACGAAGAGGCTACGAATCTTCATCAGAGCAGCCATACGCAGAGCGTTACGTGCATACTCAGAGAACATCAGGAAGGTAGCACCGAATGGAATCAAACCACCGTGCAGTGCAACACCATTCATGATCGCAGACATACCGAACTCACGTACACCATAGTTTACGTAGTTAGCATCTTCATTGTTGATCATTGGCTTGTAACCAGACCATTCAGTCAGGTTTGAACAACCCAGGTCAGCAGAACCACCAAACAGTTCTGGCAACATTGGCGAGTAAGCTTCGATAGATGCTAATGACGCCTGACGTGTCGCTGGGCTCTTCGCATCAGCATTAACAGAAGCAATGTACTCAGCAGATTTAGCTGCCCAGTCTGCAGGTAAATCACCAGCCATACGACGTTCGTATTCTGCTGCTAATTCAGGAAAAGCTGCTTTATAGGCTGCGAATTTTTCATTCCATTCAGCTTCAGCTTTAGCGCCTTTTTCTTTTCCATCCCAGCCGTGGTAAACATCAGCAGGAACTTCAAATGCAGCGTGATCCCAACCCAGTGCTGCTTTAGTCAGGTTGATTTCTTCTTCACCTAATGGCGCGCCGTGACATGAATGGCTACCAGCTTTATTCGGAGAACCAAAACCAATCGTTGTTTTACAACAGATCATGGTTGGTTTGTCTGTCATGGCTTTCGCCATATCGATCGCTTTTTGAAGCGCATCAGAATCGTGCCCATCAACATCAGCAATTACATGCCATCCGTATGACTCAAAACGTTTAGGCGTATCATCAGAGAACCAGCCTTCAACGTGACCATCGATAGAAATACCGTTGTCATCCCAGAACGCAATCAATTTGCCCAGACCTAACGTACCGGCCAGTGAACAGGCTTCGTGAGAGATACCTTCCATCAAACAACCATCACCCAGGAATACGTAAGTGTTGTGATCAACAATATTGTGATTCTTCTGGTTGAACTGACCTGCCATTGCTTTTTCAGCAATCGCCATACCTACACCGTTAGTAATGCCCTGGCCTAATGGACCCGTTGTTGTTTCAACACCAGGCGCATAACCATACTCAGGATGACCTGGAGTCTTGGAATGCAATTGACGGAAGTTTTTCAGATCGTCAATTGACAGATCATATCCTGTCAGGTGTAACAGTGAATAGATCAGCATTGAACCATGGCCATTCGACAGAATGAAGCGATCACGGTTACTCCAATTCGGATTGGTTGGATTGTGATTAAGGTTGTCGTTCCACAACACTTCAGCGATATCTGCCATACCCATAGGGGCACCCGGATGTCCTGAATTGGCCTTCTGTACTGCATCCATACTCAATGCACGAACGGCATTAGCTAGGTCTCTACGTGAGGGCATAGTTATCTCCTCTGTTCTCAAAGTTTAAATTAAAACCAGTTATTACTCAGGTCACAATCAGATAGAAACTACCCTGACAATATGATCCAAGTATGAAATTTGTTTTCCAGCTTGCCTGTCTATTAGTAACCAGACCAGCTATGTACATGTCCTGGAAAAAACAGGTACGCTGTAAAAATAACAGGGTAGCTTTCGCTACCCTATCTGGAAGAAGCGGTATTTTCCCCTACTTGGAGTGATTCGGCAATAGCGAGACTAGTTATATAAGGATAAATCTTACTTGGGATAAACCGGATTTATAACCATAATTACGATCAAAACCATTATAACTATATGTTATATATTGTATTTTATGATTATTCATCGATCCATTTGATCGAGCAACCCATACTGGGAATTTGCTCCATAGGCCCCTTTCCTGTCTTTGCAACTGCCGACATGGCCTCAAACAAGTCTCTTTTGACATCTTCAGGGGCCGTTTCCTTGCGACTGGCATCCAGGCGTCCACGATATTGCAACTCCAGGTCCGCGTTATATCCAAAAAAATCAGGGGTGCAAACTGCACCATAGGCCTTGGCCGTCTGTTGTGAGCTATCTATAAGGTATGGGAATGGAAAATCAAACTCACTGGCTATCTTTTTCATATTTTCAAATGAGTCTTCTTCATACTGACTTGGGTCATTCGACATAATAGCCACACTATTAATACCTTTATCACGTAGTTCACGCGTGTCCCTGACAATGCGCTCACGTATCGATTTTACATAAGGGCAGTGATTACAAATAAACATAACCAACAGGCCGCTCTCACCTTTACACCCTTCCAGGGTCCAGTTTTGTCCATCAATACCCGGCAAATCAAAATCTATCGCCGGCAAACCAAAATCACAAACAGGCGTTTCCAGACTGACCATTGTTATATCCTTTTTAAATAAATTATATTGGCAATATATAATATTAATGCACTTAAGTATTAATTTAAATAAAACCCTAAACTTTTCCTCTGGCCATGCGTGCAAATGCATGATTTGACATGGCAAATCATGCATTAAAATCTGCTACTTACATCATTTTTGACATCAACGCCAAGTTGCTTATAATGAACATTACAGCGCCGATTTGAATTCAGATTGCGGGCGCTTAAAAAATTCGGCTAAAGCGAGGGACTATACCCAGATTCCAGAACCCGCTTTGGCCTTTTCAGCTAAAGCGGGTTTTTTATTGAGGATTATAAAACAATGAGTGAACATTTATTTACATCTGAATCGGTATCTGAAGGTCATCCTGATAAAGTTGCCGATCAAATTTCTGATTCTGTTCTTGATGCTATCCTGGAACAAGACCCAAAGGCTCGTGTAGCCTGTGAAACCATGGTTAATACAGGCATGGTAGTCTTGTCAGGCGAAATCACCACATCAGCCTGGGTTGACACCAACGAAGTCGTACGTAACCGCATCAAAGAGATCGGTTATAACAGCTCGGAAATGGGTTTCGATTATGAATCCTGCGCCATCATCACCTCAATCGATAAGCAATCAGCTGATATCGCCATGGGTGTTGATGAGGATGAGAGTCACGAACAAGGGGCTGGCGATCAGGGGTTGATGTTTGGTTTTGCCTGTAACGAAACCGATGTGCTCATGCCTGCCCCTATCACTTATGCCCACCGGTTAGTAAAACGCCAGGCCGAAGTACGTAAAAATGGCACCTTGACCTGGTTACGACCTGATGCAAAGAGTCAGGTAACTTTCCGTTATGAAGGTACAAAACCAGTCGGCATAGATGCCGTTGTATTGTCAACACAACATGACCCTGAACTTGACCTGAAAACCATTCAGGAAGCCGTTATGGATGAGATTCTGCTACCTGTATTACCAAAAGAATGGCTCGATGAGAACACCAAATATTTCATCAACCCAACCGGTCGTTTTGTTATCGGTGGTCCTGTGGGTGACTGCGGCCTGACTGGCCGTAAAATCATCGTAGATACCTATGGCGGCATGGCTCGTCATGGTGGTGGCGCCTTCTCAGGCAAAGACCCATCCAAAGTGGACCGCTCTGCTGCTTACGCAGGACGTTATGTGGCGAAAAATATCGTTGCAGCGGGCCTTGCTGATCGTTGCGAGATCCAGGTTTCCTACGCCATTGGTGTTTCCCAACCGACTTCTATCAGTATAGAAACATTCGGTACAGGTAAAATAGACGATGCACGTATTGTGGAGTTGATTGGTGAGCACTTTGATTTACGTGCGGGTGGACTGGTTAAAATGCTTGATTTGTTACGTCCCATCTATGCGAAAACAGCAGCTTATGGCCACTTCGGCCGTGAAGATGATGACTTTACCTGGGAACGTACAGATAAAGCTGATGCATTACGAGATTCCGCAGGTATTTAAAATCATTCAACAGTATGCTTTTTATGGTTATACCTAAAAGCATGCTGTTGAACATACAAAATTATTGAAATAATTTTCAAGATTTTGCTAAAAAGACCGTTAATAAATAAAAATAAACTGACGTAAATCCACAAGGCCTTTGTGTTAGATTATTTTTGGTATTAAAATACAACCTATTACTGTCTCTCCCGAGGAGCGCTGCAGCGGTTAAATCCGTCAGGCTTGGGATTCAGGCAGATCCTTCTTTTTTGGATCAACGGCGCTCATTCAACTTTTAATTAAGGAGAATGATGATGAACGCCGCTTCTGATTCCGTTTTTACCGACTTTAAAGTCGCTGATATGTCCCTTGCTGAATGGGGCCACAAAGAAATCCGCATCGCTGAAACCGAAATGCCTGGCCTAATGGCCCTGCGTGAAGAGTTTGGTAAAGAACAACCTTTGGCCGGTTGCCGTATCATGGGCAGTATTCACATGACGATTCAAACTGCCGTATTGATTGAAACACTCGTTGCACTAGGCGCTGAAGTTCGCTGGGTTTCCTGTAACATTTTCTCTACACAAGATCACGCTGCTGCTGCCATTGCCGATCAGGGCATTCCTGTTTTTGCCTGGAAAGGCGAAACCATTGAAGAATACTGGTGGTGTACTGAACAGGCACTGATTTGGCCTGATGGTAAATTGCCTAACATGATCCTGGATGACGGTGGTGATGCGACATTACTTGTCCACAAAGGTGTAGAGTTTGAAAAAGCCGGTGCCATTCCTGCTACAAAGGATGACGACAATGAAGAATACAAAGCTGTTCTTGATGTATTACGTCGTACTATCAACCCTGGATCAAGCCTTTGGCAAGATACCGCCACTAGCGTTAAAGGCGTAACGGAAGAAACCACCACGGGCGTACATCGTCTATATGAAATGCAGGAAAAAGGTGAATTATTATTCCCTGCGATGAATGTAAACGACTCAGCTACCAAATCAAAATTTGATAACCTGTATGGTTGCCGTGAATCCTTGATTGATAGTATCAAGCGTGCAACAGACGTCATGATTGCAGGTAAGATTGCTGTTGTTTTAGGTTATGGTGATGTTGGCAAAGGCTGTGCGCAAGCATTTAAAGGTATGGGCGCAACAGTATGGGTAACAGAAATTGATCCAATCTGTGCTCTACAAGCTGCAATGGAAGGCTACCGCGTAGTTGATATGAATGAAGCTTGTCAGTCAGGCGATATCTTCGTTACCACAACAGGTAATTTCCACGTTATCCAGCACGACCACATGGCCGCCATGAAAAATGAAGCTATCGTTTGTAATATTGGTCACTTCGATTCTGAAATCGATATTGCGTCACTTGAAAAATACGAATGGAATGAAATCAAACCGCAGGTTGATCACGTTATCTTCCCTGATGGAAAACGCATTATCATTCTGGCGAAAGGTCGCTTGGTTAATCTGGGCTGTGCAACAGGGCATCCAAGCTTTGTTATGTCAGCTTCGTTTACCAATCAGGTTATGGCACAGATCGAGTTCTACAAAAACTCAGACAAATATAATAATGAAGTCTATATTTTGCCGAAAGTTCTGGACGAAAAGGTTGCCCGTTTACACCTGAGTAAAGTCGGCGCATTCTTGAGTACGCTATCACAGGAACAGGCTGATTATATTAGTGTGCCGGTTGAAGGACCATTTAAACCTGAGCATTACAGATATTAAAACAAAAAGCTAAACGCTAAGACGCTAAGAACGCAAAAAGGTATTTTTTGTTTTGCACTCTTAACGTCTTAGCAACTTTGCGTTAAAAACAATCAATACAGAGTTTATCCAAAAATGGACAGTCAAAAAAAACATACGCCACAATTCAGCTTTGAATTCTTTCCGCCGAAAACACCTGTTGGCGTAGAAAAACTTCGCGCCACAAGGGACGAATTAGCCAAACTGAATCCAAAATATTTCTCGGTCACCTTTGGTGCTGGTGGCAGCACACAACAAGGCACCATTGATACCGTATTGGAAATTCAGGCAGCAGGGTATACAGCTGCGCCTCACCTTTCCTGCATAGGCTCCACCAAAGAAAGCATCGATAATATCCTTAATACCTATAAAACAAATGACATTAATCGTATCGTTGCGCTTCGGGGAGATATGCCATCAGGTATGCAGGAAACTGGTGAGTTTCACTACGCCAATGAGCTGGTGGAATATATCCGCAAATCTAATGGCGATCATTTTCATATCGAGGTAGCTGCCTACCCGGAGACACACCCACAGTCACAAGATGCACAAACAGACTTAACCAATTTCAAGCGCAAAGTCGATGCAGGTGCCAATGCAGCTATTACACAATATTTTTATAATGCGGATGCTTATTTTCGTTTTGTAGAGAACTGTGAAAAAATTGGAATAGACATACCTGTCGTTCCAGGAATCATGCCGATAACCAATTACACACAGCTATCGAGATTTTCAGATATGTGTGGTGCTGAAATCCCAAGATGGATAAAAAAACACTTGCAAGGTTTTGGTGATGACAGAGACAGCATAAAAGCCTTTGGTGAAGATGTTGTTACACATATGTGTGAAAAATTACTGGCAGCAGGTGCACCGGGTTTCCATTTCTATACCATGAACCAGCCTGGACCCGCTAAAGCTATCTGGAAAAACCTGGGGTTATCTGAAAGAAAATAGTCAGATACGAGTTGCAAAAACGACTTTATCTCCCTCGCTACCCGTTAAACGGCACTGGCTACTCTGCCTCTACCCCGGTACACTTTGATTACATATGAATAATAAAGAACTCATTGAACGTGATCTAAGTGTCCTCTGGCACCCTTGCACACAGATGAAGGATCATGAGACCTTGCCGATTACGCCCATCAAAAGTGGGAATGGTGTCTGGCTAGAAGACTTTGACGGCAACCGTTATCTGGATGCCATTAGCTCATGGTGGGTGAATTTATTTGGCCATGCTAACCCTCGTATCAACAGCGCCATCAAGAAGCAACTGGATGAACTGGAACATGTTTTATTGGGTGGTTTTACTCATGAACCTATTATCCAACTTTCGCAACAACTGGTAGACATAACACCTGACGGCCTGTCTCGTTGCTTCTACGCTGATAACGGATCTTCGGCAATAGAAGTTGCCATGAAAATGAGTTTTCATTACTGGCTCAATATAGGCAAACCAAATAAAACAAAGTTTATTAACCTCAGCAATAGCTACCACGGTGAAACCCTTGGTGCATTGGCTGTTGGTGATGTCGAACTATACAAGGAAACCTACTCGCCTTTATTAATGCAACCCATCACCGTACCTTCGCCTGACTGCTTCAATCGTGAAAAGGGAGAATCGTGCCGTGATTATTCTGTTCGCATGTTTAAACACATGGAAACCGCACTGGAAAAACACGCCGATGAAACCTGCGCTGTGATTATTGAACCTCTGGTTCAATGTGCCGGCAACATGCGTATGTATGATCCTGAATACCTGAGTCTGTTACGCAAGGCTTGTGATAAATACAATGTTCATTTGATCGTTGATGAAATAGCTGTTGGTTTTGGTCGTAGCGGGACATTATTTGCATCAGAGCAAGGCAACATCAGCCCTGACTACATGTGTTTATCAAAAGGACTCACGGGTGGTTACCTGCCACTTTCTGTCGTCATGACCACCGATGAAATTTATCAGGCTTTTTATGATGACTATAATAACCTGACAGCCTTCCTGCATTCACATAGCTATACCGGCAACGCATTGGGTTGCAGTGCCGCACTGGCTACACTTGATATTTTTAAACAAGACAACGTCATTGTTAATAACAAACAACTGGCAAAACATTTATACCAATCTGTAGAAACACTGAATGATCACCCACACGTTGCCGAAATACGCCAAACAGGAATGATTTTAGCGATAGAAATGGTTAAAAACAAACAAACCGGGGAAACGTACGACTGGCAAGAAAGACGGGGGCTCAAGGTATACCAGCATGGTTTACGTAATAGTGTATTACTACGACCATTGGGTAATGTTATCTATTTTATGCCACCTTATGTAATTACACCTGATCAAATTGATCATATGGCCAACGTTGCAATAGAAGGTATTCACCTGGCAACCCAGGAATAGTAACGGGTAGCGGCATGCTAAACGCTGCTGTAACATTTAAACCATGAGAACTTCGCGCATCTATCATCAGGGTTCATTAAGCCACAATCAGGAGTTTGAACTCGAATCACAGGCGGCCATTCACTTGGCGCGTGTTTTACGCTGCAAGGAAGGTGATGAATTGATTCTTTTCAACGGTGATGGCAATGAATATTCAGCTACGATAAACCGAATCCATCGTAATCATGTTTGGGTTAAGGTGTTATCTGAACAACCTGTTAACAGAGAGTCTCCTTTAAACATTACCCTGCTGCAAGCTATTTCAAAAGGTGAGCGAATGGACTACACCATACAGAAAGCGGTAGAACTAGGTATTAGTAACATTATCCCTCTTATTACTGAACGCAGTTTAAGTTTAAAGGCTGACCGGGCAACCAAAAAGCTACAACACTGGAAAGGCGTTATCACCAGTGCATGCGAACAATGCGGTCGTAATATCATCCCCGATATTCTCGAACCTGTTACATTAACGGACTGGTTAATGAACTGCGATAAAAATGCCTTGAATTTGATACTGGCACCGACTGCCAGCACCAGCCTGAATGAAATAGACTACAGCGAAAAAAATATTACTCTGTTAATTGGACCGGAAGGTGGCCTGACTGATAATGAAATTTCGCAGTGCCTACACCATGGGTTAAGTGGTGTTAAAATGGGCCCCCGTATTTTACGCACAGAAACTGCGGCCATTACAGCATTAAGTATTATTCAATCCCGATGGGGAGATTTAAACTAGGGACAGGGTTTGACAGCCTATAAACGATCGCTGATTGATGATTCTTTCAGTATCATAGATTCGATCAAATCGAGGTCAGGGATCACAGCAGGTTCCGCCTCTACGAGCACATGAGCCAGCACACCTGAATCATCACCAGCATCTTCAGCCACGGCTGTTACCACACTCTGATTTGCCCGCACCAAATGAGGAATTCCCTGAACGACAATAGCAAAAAATGATAGTTTGTTATTGCCGCCTATGGCATTAAATACTGCAATTCGGCATTGTTTGCTCACTTTCGTTTCATCTTTGCCACTTATATTCTCAAATGATACCACGGGTACATCCAGCCCACGCCAGTTGATCATACCAAGACACCAATCAGGACTGTCATTGATAAGCTCGGGAGCTTTATAGGGAATAATTTCTGCTAATGATGCATTAGGTAATAACAATTGATCATGCATCATTGGTATCATTAGGCTTCGAACGGAAACATTTAAATTACTCATTAATTATATTCGCCTTCAAGATATTCAACCAGATTTTCTGCCAACTCTTCAGGCGTCCCGCTCAAACTAACAATCTCTGCAGAACGAACGGAATCTGCCATGCTACTGATCACACAGCTCTTTGCCTCCTGCGCCCAGACCATGCCACCTTTTTGCGCAACGAGATGACAACCTGCAGTACCATCATTACCCATACCACTAAAAATAATTGCATTAGCATCCGTGCCATAATGTTTTGAAACAACAGTTATGACATCATCAATTGAGGGACTATAGATACTACGCTGCTTGATTTCTTCCATCGTCATAATGCCGCGCTCGCTAAAATCCATACGTTTCTCAACTGGTGCAACAACAACATGTCCTTTTTCCAAAACCATCCCATCTTCTGGCGCCGTCACCCTTAAATCTGTAACGCGACTCAATTGTTCAGCCAATAAATTGACAAAACCAACACCTATATGTTGTGCGAGTATAAAACACACAGGTAAGTCTTTAGGTAATTTTGATAAAAAAGCCTTTACAGCTTGTGGTCCACCTATCGATGCTCCAAGCACCCAAACGCGTTTAGCACGGTTTGCGCTGACATCCAGTTTACCATTTTTCTTTAACGCAACAATTTCTGCAGTAGGAATATCTTTATATGGCATAACAGGTTTAACATCAGCAACCTGTCCTTCCTCAACAATGGCTTCACTTTCACATTCCAGCTCTACAACACCGCCTACTTCCAGTTCATCTTCATCGATCTCAATAGTCAGATCGTAAACCTCTTCTGGTTCCTGAACAGCCGCTTCTTCTTCGAGACTAAATTCTTCACCTGACGTCTGGATTAATTTCTCAGCCAGCCGTCGCCCCCAGGCTCGCCCACCGGCAGTAACAGGTTTCCTGATTGATGTACTATCATTAAATAAAATAGGTAATTCGGTCTCATCAATAATATTATCCAGATCATCATCATCAGAGTCATCAAGATTAACCAATAACACATCAGCCAGATCTTTATCGACACCTGAATGAATCTCTTCATCTGATACGACAAACAATCCATTCGACTCAAGGATATCTGCCAGACAATCTCGCTCACGCGTAGAACGTGAGAGTATCGCTACACGCAATGGACAATTTTGCGGATCAGGCATGCCCATGAATACCCTCTAGTACTGAATTAATATTCTCCAGTAAATCGTGTTCCTGATATGGTTTACCTAAATATCGTTGCACACCAATCTCTTCAGCGCGTCGACGATGTTTATCGCCTGTACGTGAAGTAATCATTATAATCGGGATATCCTTAAGACGCGGTTCATTACGCATATGTGTTGCCAGTTCAAATCCATCCATGCGTGGCATCTCAATATCGAGTAACATAATATCCGGTATGTGGTCATGGAGAATCGTAATTGCATCAACTCCATCCTTAGCTGTTATGACACTCATTTCATTACGTTCGAGTAATCGAGTTGTAACTTTACGCACTGTGATAGAGTCATCAACCACCATGACATTGATCTTGCGATCAACAAGCTCTTCTTCAACATGCACCACTTCTTCACTCAAGCGCATAATAGCACTCAAACGAATAATAGAGCCCATATCGAGAATCAGTACTACACGACCATCACCCAGGATTGTAGCACCAGACACACCACGTAATGTACTCAGCTGCGGCCCAACAGATTTGACAACAACTTCTCTACTACCCATTAAAGCATCTACTTGCAAAGCTGTTTTCTGGTCTCCAGAACGCACCAACAACACAGGTAAGAGCCCTTCTGCCATTGAAAAGCCTGAATAGTTAGCATGCAATATCTTACCGAGGCTTTGCACATCATAGGAGCTGCCAGCGTAGGAATAGACGCTATCAGGATTATTGTTGTAGTTTTCCAGTTCCGCATGCGACATGCGCACAATACCTTCCACACTCGTTAATGGAATAGCATAAGTTTCATCAGCCACCCTAACTAACAAGGCATGATTCATAGCAAGAGTCAGGGGCAGTCTTATTACAAAACGCGTACCTGCACCTGATTCAGATGAAATATTTAGTGAACCACCAAGTTGCTTGATCTCACTATTAACAACATCCATGCCCACGCCACGTCCGGAAATCTGAGTTATTTGCTCAGCCGTACTGAAGCCGGACTCAAGCACAAATTGCATGACATCGTTGTCAGACAAGCTACTATTTTTCTCAATCAAACCTCTTTCTTCGGCCTTGGCTCGGATAGCCTCAAGGTTCATGCCGGCGCCATCATCATCTAGCGTAAGCACGATTTCAGATCCTTCACGCACTACGGATAGCGATATCGTACCACTCTCTGGCTTACCTGCCTGCTTTCTGTCTTTAGGTGTTTCAATACCATGTGACAAAGCATTACGTAACATATGCTCTAATGGCGCTGTAATTCTTTCAAGAACATTTCTATCCAGCTCACCGCCCTCACCAACAACTTTGAGATTGGCTTTTTTATGCAATTCCTTACAAGTCTGACGCATAATACGCTGCAGACGCGGAATCAAACCGGAAAAGGCCACCATGCGAGTACGCATCAAACCTTCTTGTAAATCAGTATTAACACGCGCCTGCTGAATCATTAGTGTTTCAGATTCTCGAACCAGGCCATCCAGCAAACCTTGAATGCTACCTATATCAGCTGTTGTTTCCATCAGTGCTCTGGACAACTGCTGCATAGTGGAATAACGATCCATTTCCAATGGATCAAATTTTTCATTATTCTCCATTTCCTGCTCATATCTGAACAGAACCTGCGCCTCAGTTTCTATTTCAAGATTACGTAATTGATCACGTAAACGATGCACCGTTTGGTCCATTTCAACCAGGTTATAGCGGAAGGCATTAATTTGTTGTTCCATACGTGAACGGTAAATACTGACTTCACCCGCATGGTTTACAAGATCGTCCAGCAAATCTGAACGCACTCGAATCATTTCTCCGCTAACGGCTTTAGAAGATTCTTGCTTGACAACGGCTGGTGCTGCCGGAATAGGCAACGGAATTTCTGCTGGCGCCTCTAGGACGATTGCTGGCTTTTCTTCTTTTTCTGGCTCATCAGTCGCTTTTACATCAGAAGAAATTTCGATGTCTTCGACTTCGATAGTTACTTCATCAGCAACCGGGAAGTTAATAATTTCTGCTGTATCTTCAGTGAGACTGGCATCAACATCCGCTTCAGTAATTTCTTCTGTTACATCTGATATCTCGACTTGCTCTTCTTCGACTTGCTCTTCTTCGACCGGAACATTGAGTATGGCATCTAGCTCTGTAATCAGATCACTAGCCATCTCCAGTGGCTGATGATTCCGGGTTCCCTCAAGTAATCGCACGAGACGATCGACAGACCGATGCATGACATCTATCATGTTCTCTGAGACCTGAAACCCTTCTTCCACAACGGCCGTTAATACCGATTCAACTGAATGACTCAAGTCACCGATTTCCTTGATGCCTGACATCCGCGCTCCACCTTTCAAGGTGTGCAAATCGCGCTGCAGCTCCAACATAGCATCCGCATCCTGGTAATTCTCCGCAAGACGTTGCAGTAAAACTTCGCTGGAATCTAGCAGCTCAGCAGCCTCCTCGATAAATACATCGACAACTTCCTGATCATAGTCATCATCTACAGGCGCTTCTTTCTCGTATTCTTCCTCTTGCTGACTCGATACAGCATTCTGTTCAGCTTTCAGATGCTCTTCCTGCCTTTCTACCTCGTGTTGATGCAAGGTATTTACCTTGTCAATCAGGTCCGACACATCTGACTCAGGAACGCCTGCCTTGTTAATCAAAGCCAGCATCTCGTTGACTACATCAACCATCATGACCAGTAAAGATCGAGCATCTGCATTTACAGCAGTTTCGTTCTCGTGCAGAATTTTTGCATAGCTTTCAAATGCACCCGATACTTCAGCGATATCATCCGCACCAGCCATACGCGCACTACCATGCAATGTATGTAACGCTCTGATCAGATCATCATTAACAAAACCATTTTCCTTTTCATCAATAGACTTCAAGTATTCATTAATTGTGGCTAGATGGCTTGCAGATTCTTTATTAAATATCTCAAATAAGACAGGATCCATTATGCGGATAACTTCAGCTGGCTCAGAGTCGACTTTCTGAGAGTCATCCCGCTCTATCGATTGAGCCGCTTCCTCAATAAGAATTTCTTCAGGTTCTTTATCCTCTTCTTCACCATGAGTTATTCTCTCGACCCGGGCAGTAAACGATGGCAAGTCAATACTAGCTGGACCCTCACCCTTTAGTTCACCAATTAACCCCGGTAGAACCGAAATGGCATCTTCAAGAATTGAAACAATACTGGTAGAAGGTGATATCGTATTATCAAGCATACGATTCAACATACTTTCTATTGACCAGGAAAACTCACCTATTGTGAGTGCGCCAACCAACCGTCCACTGCCTTTTAGTGTATGAAAAGATCTTCTAATATTTGATAATGCTTCGTGATTATCATAATCATCTTTCCAAGCGGGCAGACTTTCCTGTATCACTTCCAGAACTTCTTCTGCTTCCTCTATAAAAATATCGATAATATCTTCATCAATATCATCCGGTAATACATTTCCAGTTACCGTAGCCGTTTCGACAGGTGTTTCTACTGGTTCACTTTCAGCTACAACGGCCGTTTCTTCGACAACATCCTGGTTATCTTCTTCGATTGTCTCCACTGCCGCATCTTCAATTTCGATTTCTTCGATATTCTCAACAGCAAATTCTTTTGTTATCGGCTCTTTCTCATCTTCACTAGCTGCTTGTTCCTGTCTTTTTTCAACTGCTTTTCGCTCAACACGATAACCGAGTGCACCCAGACTTTCATAGGCCACGTCAAGAATTGCCTCTTTATTTGGACGGTTTTCACGTGCTGCTTCAAGGTAATATTCAATACTTGAAATAACATCAGCGATGTATTCAAGTTTTTGTTGAGAAGGTGCATCAGTGTTAGCAAGCAAATCATCTGTAATATAGGATCGAGCCGCGCCCAATAAACTCGCAGCCTGATCAAGCCCCATAATCGACATACCACCCTTGGCTATATCAAAATATGAGGGAACCTGTTTGAGCTGTTCGAAATCCATTGGTGCATCAATAAATGCGACAATAGCATCTTTCGATTTCGCGATTTCAACGGATATTTCCTTAAGAACGGTATCCTGGATCTGTCTAAATTCTGCATTTGCAAGCATCGTATCGCCACTTGCAGATGGAGCTGCTAATTCCTGTTCCTGTTGAGCAAAACTACTTTCAACCATACCAACGAGACTGGACTCAACAAACAACAGAGCACCCGCAATTTCCATCAAGCGCGATTCATCAGCCGTCAATTCACCCGTAAGCATAGACTGAATAATGACTGCCTGTTCTTGAATAACTTTACGGGGCACACCCATACCTAACATGCCCAGGGTATCAGCCATTTTATTCAAAACATCTATTTGTGACTCAAGCACGCTGACATCACGTTCATCACTGCGTAACAGGAGATCCAATGCATCCTTAACCCGTGCCAAGTCTTCGGAAATCGCGATTGAAACGGTTTCCATTAAATCTGCATTTGGCCCAGCAAGTGACTCTCGATCAGATTCAACTTCCTTATCAGATCTCATTACACTTGAGAGATTGTATCTCTGTTTTATATCCTGAATACGCGGTGTAACAGACTCAGATTGTGCAACGTAATACAGAAGGTTTTTCAATAGCTCTTCTGCAGGATGATTTGATAACTCTTGCTCACCAAGGTCTACGAGCCGTTTGATTTCCCGGTCAACCTGACCCAGCAACAACTTCAGGGTAATGCTACTCTCAACCCCTTTCATTATCAGGGACTCTACTATACCTTTAGATACCCACCACAAACGCGTAATCTCATTACGCGAGCATACCTGTTCCAACTGAGTAAGCACCTGTATCAGTTTTTTCAAACTGTCTTCGGTACCCTTATCCCTATACCAACCCAGCAAACCTATTTGATACAAAGGCCTTAATTTTTTTGCCAACGCTTTAGGATCAACACCGAACAGATCAACAGAAGATTCAACAACAACTGGCTCTGCCTGCTCAAGATCAGGCGAAAATAACGCACTTTCTGACAATAACATGGTGCCACGAGCTGTACGTATATCATTCAAAATCGGCATCAGGATAAGTGGATTATCCCTCATCCCTCTTTGTATTCGTTCAAGATACTCAGGTAATTGTAAAATTGCGCGCATTAGCACTTCATGCGCATCATCTTTTTGAGTAACCTCATTGGCAAGTAGTGCCTGTATGAGTAATTCCATTTCTTCTGCAAATAATGAAGCTCCATACAGCTCAACCATTTGCAAAGTTCCATAAACCTGATGAACATACGTCAGGCAAAATCGTAATTGTGTTGCGTCTTCCTGGTTTTCTACGTATTCCTCAAGCGCATTGCGCGCCTGTTTCAAAGTGTCATCAATTTCTTCCTTGACCCAGTTCAGCGTACTATAGTCGATTGTAGAATCCAGAGACATTAAGCTTTATCCTTCTTGGGTTCTTGCACACGAGTGTATGCTAATACGCGTGGGTTTTTTATTTTCTTCAGTTCAGGAGCATCAAGATTTAATAATTCGCCTGAGCCTAATATCAACAGACCGCCCGGCAACAAATGACGGGCCATACTTTTCACTATTTTATGACGCGAAGCACGATCAAAATAAATCAATAAATTCTGACAATAGATAATATCCATTTTACCGACAGGCTCCTTGTCGATATCCAATACATTCATTCGCGCAAAACAAATTCGTTTTCGCAAATAGTCACCCACCTGATATTGACCATCTGGGAGTGGCAATAAATACTCCCTCTTGTAGCCCTCATCCAGGTCTTTTACTCGTCTTTCCGTGTAAACACCTTTGCGCCCAGTTATTAAAGAAGCCGGACTTATATCAGTAGCTGTTATACCAAAATAGCTACTATCACCTCTTTTTTTAAATGCCTGATCAATCACCATAGCCAGCGAATAGGCTTCTTCGCCAGTAGAACAAGCCACACTCCATGCCTGTACGCTGACATTCCCTGTTTCAGGATCAACCAGTTTTTTACTAACATATTCCTGCACAACCTCAAGCGATACTGAATGCCTGAAAAAACGTGTCTCATGAACAGTGATACGATCAACCAGAGTATTCCATTCCTGCACGCCCTTAACGCCTTTGAGCATTGCAAAATATTCATCATAGGAAACGCATCCGATTTCTTTCATGCGCAAACCAAGATTGGTTATTAGAAAAGATTTTCTTTCTAATGGTAAAACACTGCCCGTGCGTGATTCCAGCATTTCATTCCACTGCTGAAATTGCCTGTCATCCATATCAGGCAAGGGCTCAAAGTGTCGATCCCCTGGCATTGTTTTATGCGCCGACTTCACTAAACAGTCCCTTTATCCTATCCCTCTGGCAACTTGAAGCCTGAAACTGATTGACGCAAGTCATTCGCCAATTCTGCCAGGTTTCCGATAGATGCCGCCGTTTCATTTGTACCGGCAGATGTTTGCGTGGTTATCTCCTGGATAACATTCATGGTGTCTGAAATGTTTGCTGCCGCATTGGATTGCTGTCCAGCACTATCAGTAATGGAGTGGATCAAATCAGCCAGTCGATTGGAAACACCTTCAATTTCAACCAATGCTTCACCCGCATTCTCAGAGAGTTTTGCACCGTTAACCACACCAGCAGTACTTTGCTCCATTGAAATGACCGCCTCGTTAGTATCGGCCTGAATGGCTTTTACCAAGGCTTCAATCTGTTTGGTTGCATCAGTTGAGCGTTCTGCAAGTCGTTGTACTTCGTCCGCAACTACCGCGAAACCACGTCCCGCTTCACCTGCCATCGCCGCCTGAATCGCTGCGTTCAATGATAGTATGTTGGTCTGGTCTGCAATATCGGTAATCAATTCAACGATATCTCCAATTTCCTGCGAACTTTCACCCAGTCGTTTGATACGTTTTGATGTTTCCTGAATCTGTTCTCGAATACCATCCATGCCCTGAATAGTTCTTCGTACCGCATCACCACCCTTGTTGGCCATTTCAACCGACTGCTGAGCCATCTTCGAGGTTTCATCCGAATTCCGCGCCACTTCCTGTATCGAAACCGCCATTTCATTAATTGCCGAACTGGCCGCCGTAATTTGTTGAGCCTGGTGGTCACTTGCCTCGGCAAGATGCATCGCTGTTGCCTGCGTCTGCTGTGCAGCAGATGACACCTGTACAGATGTTTCATTAATGGTTGTAACCAGTTGACGTAATTCATCAATCGCACTATTGAATGCATCGGCTATTGCGCCCGTCATGTCCTCTGTAACAATCGCATTCGACGTCAGGTCACCTTCAGACAGACCCTGGATTTCATCCAGCAATCGCAGAATTGCTTCCTGTGATCGCATTTGCACATCTTCCGCCTGGGTTGTTCGGGTATCCGAGTCTTTAACCAGACGAACACCCAGATAAATCAACAATAATAACGCCACGCCGCCAAACATGAATGCTAACGTTGGATTCAAGGTTCGACTATCAGCAGCACTTACATAACCCTGACCCATTCGCGTACTGGCATCAATCAACGCATCAGACAACTCAATCACACTACTAGCCGCCTCTTGTACCTCGAATAAGGCTGGTGACTCATCAAGAATGCCACCAACCATCTTACTGACCGCATCAAATGATTTATTAACGTTCTGCAAAATATCACGCGCATCAGCATCACGCACTCGAACGATACCCTGTTCACGGTCACCATTCATCATGCCCTGAACAACGCCCTTAAAGATTGTTGCGTCACGACCCAGTCGGTCAGCAGCTGTAACTGTTCCTTCTCCACCAACCAGCACCCTGGTTACATTATTTGCTATACGTTGATTCAACATCAACTGCACACTGGCTTTATATATCTGTGCAGATTGCGCACCGCTTTCTACAAGAATACTAACGATCTGATCTGAGTCAGCCAACAGTTTCGGCATTTGTTCATTGATGGCCTGAGCATTATCCCTAACTGACAAGATTCCAGCTCTACCTGCCACAATCGTATCGAGGTTTTCACGAAACGCTATCCAGTTTTTTTCCACTTTCTGAAACTCTGGCAACATATCATCAGTTGTAGCCGGCAAATCATCTGTACCTTTTTTGAGGGTATCAACCGTTACCTGGAACTGATCACGGTATTCCTTGAGTTTTTCAAACGCTTCCTGATTACCGATTGAAGCTTCAATCGCGTATTTAGCGATTCGCTGCGATAATACGCGTTGCTCACCGGCTAACCTGATGTATTCCTTATCATGTTTAGTTTGAATACCAACCATGAAAAAGATGACACCCATAATGACGATGGAGATAATAAGAAAAATAAGGATTCCCCCGTATTTCTTCTCAAAACCCAGCATTGTATTGGCATTCGTTTTACTCATTTTTGTCTCCTGACAAAGACCGAAATCTCAAAAAATAAATATTAAAAAAAATAAAAAAACATCCCGCGATAAAATCAAATCTTTAAAAATACTAGCTTGCCACCTGTAAGAACAATGGACTGTCAGCAAGTTTATGCATGCTGAACACCAGCCACTGATCATCATATTGATATATATGCTCTATATAAGGTTTTATCTCCGGACTCACGTCTTCTGGTGTAAGCCTGCGCTTTTCTGCAAGAAAGCGTCGCATACCCATAACTTCATCTACGAGCAATCCGGAAAATACACCTTCATGATTTAATACCAATACACGTGATCTCTTCTTCACATGCGTCTGCACGCCGTGCAGAAAATTATGTAAATCAATTATGGGCAACAGGTTACCGCGCACATTCGCAATACCTAAAACCCAGGGCTTAGCTCCAGGCACTCTGGATAACTCAGGCGGCGTGAGAATTTCAACAACCTGACCCAGAGGTGTAGTCAATTGATAATCACCCACCTTGAAACTAACACCACTCCATTCGTCTTTGACTTCCTCTTGCTGAGGCAAGCCCGCAGCATTGCTGCGACTCCTGGATTCAATATCCTGTAAAAGAAGGATAGGGTGTGAAAATTTTTTCTTATTGCCCATTTATACTCACAGCCTGTTAATTCCCTAAGGCCAGATTTATTTTAGTAATCAAATCTTTCTCTTCTGCCGGCTTAGTAAGATAATCTTTTGCTCCTTGTCTGAGCCCCCAAACCCGGTCAGTTTCCTGATCCTTGGTAGTCACAATAATAATCGGTATGCCTGATGTCTCGGCATCACGTGTCAAGGCCCGTGTCGCCTGAAAACCATTCATCCCTGGCATTACCACATCCATCAGTATCAAATCTGGTTTTGTCGCCTTCGCAGAGGCAATACCTTCTTCTCCACTGGACGCCGTTAATGCTGTAAATCCATTTTTTTCCAGCATGGTTTTTAAAACGTGAATTTCTGTAGGAGAATCATCAACGATGAGAATGTTTGCCATTCGATTTTACCTTCTTCAATCTATTTATTCGGTTTTTAATTTTTACTTATGCCTGAACTGAGTTCACTCAATCAACTTGCTTTTTTTACATGTCGTTTAATCGCACCAAGTAATTCTTCTTTCGTAAAGGGTTTGGTCAAATACTGATCCGACCCGACAATGCGACCACGCGCCTTGTCAAACAAACCATCCTTACTTGATAACATGATGACAGGCGTATTCCTGAACACCTGATTATGCTTGATTAACGCACATGTCTGATAACCATCCAGACGTGGCATCATGATGTCGACGAATATAATATCCGGCTCCTGGTCAGTTATCTTCGATAACGCCTCAAAACCATCCGTTGCAGTCACAACAGTGCAACCTTCTTTTTTCAATAAAGTCTCTGCTGTTCGACGAATAGTCTTACTGTCATCAATTACCATGACTTTCAGACCATCAACCTCAGCTTGTTGCTCACTTGCCACTGCGCCTCCCATACCATCCAGCACTTGTGTATGCCTCCCTGAATATGTGTAATATCGACTTAATACAGAAAATGTAAATCATTTTAAATATTTAACACAATCTTTATCGATAATCCATAAACAATCTACTCGAAGACTATAAAAATACTATATATTTCCGGTTTTCGCTATCGAAGAAATAATTTTTTCATTATTCTATATTAGTAATTCAATCTTTACTAATGATAGCCAAAGCCAATTAAAATAAGCTCTTACTGATTTCTTGTTAGTTATACTATCGGTAACTAACTGAAAAAACTTTACATTGATTCTACATCTTTATAAAACACCCATTATCTATCACACATGTTAGTTCAGTCTAACCCATGATTCATTTACATATCAAAACATTACCTCGATATGAAAGGATTTGGTAGTATAATCGTTCAACTAAATGAGTTAAACTAAAAATGCAAAATAAATCAAACACTTGCAATGATTGCGCTAAATATCTTCAAGATACCCCTATGTTTTTCAAAGGTAAGAAATGACTATTCGTGTCGGCGTTGTTATGGATCCAATCGAATCCATAAAATCTTATAAAGACAGTACATTTGCCATGTTGCTGGAAGCACAACGGCGACACTGGGAAATACATTATTTAGAATTAAGTGACTTATCTGTAAGGGATAGTCGCGCCTTTGCCAATACGACACTTCTTAACGTGAATGATGATTCAGAAAAGTGGTTTGAAAAAGGTCAAACCAGCCAGCAGCCGCTCGACTCGCTCGATATACTACTTATGCGCAAAGACCCTCCATTTGATATGGAGTACATCTATGCTACCTATATATTGCAACTGGCTCATGATGCAGGCTGCCTGGTAATCAATAACCCGAGCAGCCTGCGCGACGCCAATGAGAAACTCTATACCAGCTGGTTTCCCCAATGCTGCGCACCCAGCCTTGTCAGCCGAAACGCATCTGAAATTAAGGCATTCCTTAAACAACACGAAGATATTATCCTGAAACCGTTAGGCGGCATGGGCGGCGCATCTATCTTTCGTGTACAGGCAAAAGACCTTAACACTAATGTTATTATCGAAACGCTCACCCATAACGGTGAAAATTTTTGCATGGCACAACGCTTCATACCCGAAATATCACAAGGCGACAAACGGATACTCATCATAGATGGCGAACCTGTACCCTACGCTCTTGCCCGCATTCCCGCCGCTGGCGAAAATCGTGGTAATCTGGCAGCTGGTGGCCGTGCCGAAGGAGTTGAGTTGAGCGAGCGTGACTACTGGATCTGTGAACAACTGGGCCCGGAACTTAAAAACAAAGGCTTAATTTTTGTTGGGATTGATGTCATTGGCGATTACTTGACAGAAATCAACGTCACCAGTCCTACGTGCATACGTGAACTGGATAAACTCTATAATTTAAATATTGCCGGGCAGCTAATGGACAGCATTGAAAAACGCCTTGGCAACAACGGGTAGAATATTCATTGATTAACAAACATACTATCATCACCTGCCTGCTATTCACCTTACTCAGTGGTTGCAACCAACCACCCGAAACAAGCAGCCAAACATACCAACACAGTATATTCAGCTTTGGTACCATTATTGACATCAGCATTAATGGTGTTGACGAGCTGACAGCTGAAAAAGCTTTCGATCAACTCGAAGAAGACTTCCGTTACATGCATATCACCTGGCACCCCCAGTTAAGGAATGCCATCGCTCGCGACAATCAGTTAATCGCGTCGGGTGAATGGTTTTCGGACGCCCCTTCAGTCAGACCCCTGATAGAACTATCCAGGCAGCTTTCTGCTGCCAGTGATAATTTATTTAACCCCACTATTGGCAAGCTAATCCAGCTATGGGGTTTTAATACAGCGGAACATGAAACTGAAATCCCACCAAATAAACGCGAGATTAACAAACTCGTGACAAACAACCCAGCCATACAAGATCTGGAAATAGACGGCATCAGAATGCGCAGCAAAAATCCAAATGTCTCCCTGAATTTTGGCGCTTTAGCCAAAGGTTATGGCATTCGACAGGAAATGCAAATGCTCACAAGTATGGGCATTAAAAATGCCGTTATCAATGCCGGTGGTGACCTTGAAGCCATTGGCAAACATGGAAACAGACCGTGGCGTATAGGCATTATACATCCTCGTAAAAAAGAGTCCGTACTCGCCTATCTTGATATTGAAGGCCATGAAAGTGTCTTTACCTCAGGAGATTATGAGCGTTATTTTATTTATGAAGGAAAACGCTATCACCATATCATCGATCCACGAACAGGTTACCCGGTTACTGGCGTCCAGTCTGTTACTGTCATACACCCTGACGCAGCTATTGCCGATGCTGCAGCCACAGCATTATTTGTTGCGGGCGTAAAAGACTGGCATCGCATCGCCCGGTCCATGGGTGTATCCTATGTATTATTGATTGATGAAAATAACACCGTCCATATGAATCCGAAAATGCAAAAACGCCTACATTTTCAACAAGCTCCAAAAGCGATACAGCTAAGCAAACCTCTGCCATGAATCAAACTGCGCCAAAAATTGTTATCTCACATAGTGACCGTCTGGGAATGACGTTATTCCTGGCCATTACATTTCATGTGCTCATTATTCTAGGCATTAGTTTTTCACCTGAAGACCCCATCAAAAATGACCTGCTAACTACTCTGGATATAACCCTGGTTCAACATAAATCAGACAAGGAACCGGATAAAGCGGACTACCTCGCACAGGCGGATCAGCAAGGCGCGGGTAATACAACAAAACGCGTTAAACATCAGGCCGTGCAACATAAACCAAGCCCCGATAAGTCACAGGGCCAAGCCGACGTAAATCGTGAGATCTCCAAAACCAATAAACCACAAAATAATATCCAGGTTCTAACGAGTAAATCTGCAAAGACTAAAACTGTCTCTAGCAAAAAAGACCCTGACGCAAAAAAAACTAAAACACTATCAACCCAGGAATTAATTAAACGCAGTAAGGAAATTGCCAGGCTCAGTGCACAAAATGATGCTAATTGGCAGGCTTACTCAAAATTACCTGACTCAAAATATTTATATGCCAACACCAAAAGTCATATTGATGCAGCCTACCTTGCCTCGTGGACGCGTAAGGTTAAAAAAATTGGCAATATGAATTACCCACGCAAAAACAAGACTGGAAACCTGATGATCGAAGTTGCCCTGAATCCTGATGGCTCACTTGTCAGCATCCAGGTACTGCAATCGTCGCGACACAAAATACTGGATAAGGCAGCCATCGACATTGTAAAACTGGCAGCACCTTTTGCACCAGTACCCAAGGAAGTCCTGCAAGACCGAAAAATATTACGCATCGTTCGAACATGGGTGTTCACAAATGACAACAAGTTAAAAAGCCGGTAATCCTTAAAATGGACCATCTTCATTTAACCAATCAGTACCTGATCGCCATGCCACAATTGGCTGACCCGAACTTTCATCACACCACTACTTATATCTGTGAACATAATGATGAAGGCGCGATGGGACTCATTATCAATCGCCCACTTGAAATCTGCCTGGCCGAGGTATTGAGCCAAATTGATATTGAAGTTAGTGATCCATTACTTGCCAATACGCCGGTCTACTACGGTGGGCCAGTACAGGAAGAACGCGGTTTTGTATTACACCAACCTGTCACGATATGGGAATCTACCGTCGTCATCAGCGATAAACTCGCCATTACCACATCCAAAGATATATTGATCAAAATCGCTGAGGGATCAGGCCCTTCCCGTTATCTGGTCACTCTGGGTTATGCCGGCTGGGGTGCAGGGCAACTTGAGATGGAGCTGTCTGAAAATACCTGGCTAAATGGCCCAGCCGATACCGCCATTATGTTCGATACGCCGATAGAGGAACGCTGGGCATCTGCCGCAAAAATGATAGGAATTGATCTTAACCTGCTTTCGGCTGATTCCGGTCATGCCTGAAATCAGAAAAAAAGGAAAAGGGTAATGAACCAGCCAGTTCACGATACACCCTACTTAGCTCATGCGCTGCTTTCTCGGATTTGATTTTGGTCTGAAACGTATTGGTGTTGCAACGGGACAGGAACTCACTGGCACCGCACAGGCACTGACGACGATATCCTGCTCTCAACAAAAACCTGACTGGAGCGCGATCGAAAAATTAATAGATGAATGGAAGCCAGCTGCACTTGTTATTGGTGTGCCATATCATTTAGATGGTAAAGTAATCGAAATGACGTTGGCTGCACAAAAATTTGGACGACAACTGAATGGTCGTTTTAATTTGCCCGTTTATGAGATGGACGAACGTCTCAGCTCGCGTGAAGCAGAAGCAGAAATTGCCAGACAACGACAGGCAGGCCATCGTAAGAAATCACAAAAAGGCGATGTGGATAAAATGGCTGCACAAATTATTTTACAAAGCTGGTTACAACAACAGGAGCACCGTGCTCATGAGCACCAAGAATGAAGTTGATAATTTAATTGATGCGATTACCCAGGATCTAAAAGACCTGTTGGCACTTCGTAAGCTAGACAATCCGATCATGATTGGTATCCATACGGGTGGTGTGTGGGTGGCGGAGAAATTACATCAGCGACTGGGCATCAAGCAAGCATTGGGTACACTCGATATTTCATTTTACCGTGATGATTTTACCCGTATAGGGATGAATCCACAGGTACGCCCCTCCAGCCTGCCATTCAGCATTGATGATCAGCATGTTATTCTGGTTGACGATGTTCTACACACCGGGCGCACCATCAGGGCCGCCATGAATGAATTATTTGACTATGGACGTCCGGCCTCGATTTCATTAGTTACATTAGTAGAACGGAGTGGCCGTGAGTTACCCATTGCCGCAAGTGTCGTCGGCAAACAACTGGATCTGGCTAACAATCAGCATGTTAAATTAACCGGCCCCGAACCACTGGAACTCGTGATTCAAGAGGTCAATGAGTAAAAAACACAACTGCCATTTGTAAAAAAATGAAAAAACACTAAACAAAACATCAGAAAACGAATACAATACGCCAAATCCAAATAGTAGAGGTCTCATGAACCTTCAGGTTGACGAAAACGGACGCTTACGCCACTTTCTCTCCATCGATGGACTAAACCGGGATATTATTACTGACATCCTGGATACAGCTGAATCCTTTACCGGTGTTACTGCACAATCCATCAAAAAAGTACCTCTGCTTCGAGGCAAGACCATTGTTAATCTTTTTTTCGAACCCAGCACGCGAACACGTACAACCTTTGAACTAGCTGCGAAACGCCTGTCTGCCGATGTCTTGAATATCAACCTTGACGTATCGGCTACAACCAAAGGCGAGACCCTGCTCGATACGTTACGTAATCTCGAAGCCATGCACTCGGATATGTTTGTTGTCCGCCATGCCGATAGTGGTGCGGCGCATTTTATTGCCACTCACGCACAACCTCATATCAGCGTTATCAATGCTGGCGATGGCCGACACTCACACCCGACACAAGCGATGCTTGATATGTTTACGATTCGCAGGCACAAACCTGATTTTAAAAATCTGAATGTTGTCATCGTTGGCGACATCCTGCATTCACGCGTTGCACGTTCACAAATCATTGCGCTCAACACCCTGGGAGCAGGCGAAATCCGAGTGGTTGCACCACGCACCCTGATACCAGCCGGAATTGAAGCACTTGGTGTACAGGTACACCACCACCTTGAATCCGGCATTAAAGATGCTGATGTAATCATCATACTGCGCTTACAGAACGAACGTATGTCAGGCGCCCTGTTACCCAGTGAACATGAATATTTCAAACTTTATGGCCTGACTGAAGAAAAACTGTCAGTCGCCAAACCCGATGCCATTGTTATGCACCCCGGCCCGATCAATCGTGGTGTTGAAATGGACTCCCAGGTAGCAGATGGCACCAGGTCGGTGATCCTGCAACAGGTCTCATATGGTATTGCCGTTCGCATGGCTGTTATGTCCATGGCGATGCGTAGCCAACAAGATACCGAAGGGGGCACTGATGCGAATTAAAATCACTGGTGGACGCGTCATTGATCCTGCCAATGCGATAGATGATCAGCTTGATATCTTTATTGAAGATGGAAAAATTATCGCTGTCGGTAGTGAGTGTCCAGGGTTTCAGAGCGATGAAGAAATAGATGCCAGTGATTTATGGGTGTTACCCGGGTTAGTCGATCTGGCAGCTCATATGCGTGAACCCGGTGAAGAACATAAGGCAACGATTGAATCTGAAACACGTGCTGCCGCATCAGCGGGCATTACAACTTTATGCTGCCCACCAGACACATCACCCATCATCGACACCCCGGCGGTAGCCGAACTGATTCAGAAACGTGCAGAACAGGCGGGTTACGCCCATGTCTTACCTGTTGGCGCATTAACCAAACAACTTAAAGGCGAACAACTCAGTGAGATGGCTTCGCTGAAGGAAGCGGGTTGTGTAGCCTTGCATAATGTCAAACCACTCGCTAATACTCAAGTACAACGACTGGCGATGGAATATGCTGAAACACATGGGATAACGGTTTTCATCACGCCTGAAGACCGCTGGTTACGTAATCAGGGCTGCGCCCACGAAGGCAGGGTATCAACACGACTTGGATTACCGGGCATCCCGGAAGCCGCAGAAACCGCAGCCGTCGCCAGAGACCTGTCATTGATAGAACAACTTGGCGTCAAAGCACACTTTTGTCGTTTATCAACTGCACGCGCTGCACGTATGGTTGCACGCGCACAATATGATGGTTTGCCAGTGACAGCCGATGTTTCTGCCCATCAATTACATTTAACTGAAATGGACATCAGTGACTATGACAGCAACTGTCATGTTATACCCCCACTGCGCACACAACGTGACAGAGAAGGTTTAAGAACAGGTATAACGCAAGGCGTCATCCAGGCAATTTGCTCTGATCATCAACCTCACGAGGCCGATGCCAAGCTAGCGCCTTTCTGTTCGACACGCCCAGGTATGTCAACACTGGAAACGCTATTACCACTAAGCCTGAGACTGATTGAAGAAGAAAATCTGCCCGTCATGGAGGCCATTCGCCGTGTTACTTCAGGCCCCGCCAACATTCTGAACCTGGAGACAGGCACACTTGGCTGCGGCAAGCAGGCCGATATCTGCCTGCTTGACCCCAACAGTTACTGGCAACTTTCAGCTGACACTATGTTCAGCCAGGGACACAATACCCCTTTCCTCAATTGGGAATTCAAGGGACAGGTAAAACGGACTCTATTAGCTGGTAAAACCGTTTTCAATCGCGACTAAAACTATCATTGCCAGGATCGCTGGCAGACCTTGTATCAATAAAATCGACCGTTTTACCGTCACCCCGGCAAAAATAGCAGCAACCACGACACAACCGAGAAAAAATACCTGTAACTGGACAGCAAATTGCTTGTCCGGGTGAAACAGAGCCCATATGAGTCCTGCGGCCAGAAACCCGTTATATAAACCCTGGTTTGCAGCAAGCACTTTGGTGACAACTGCCTTTTCCATCGACTGCCCAAAAACCTTCAGACCCTTCGGTTTTGTCCAAAGAAACATCTCCAGATAAAGGAAATATATGTGCTCAATGGCCACCAGAGCAATTAACCCAAATTTTAAATATTCCATTAATAATCCTTATTCTTTTATTTTGTTATAACGCCATAAAGTAGCTCTTTTTAACATCAGGTGCAGCTAGCCCTATGATCTTTTCTCATAAAATCGTAAAATAAGCGATATGAAAAAGCCACACCGCAATACTATTTTTGTCGAGAATGCCGAAATCCTGTCTCATGAGGCATATGATGCCGGCCAATACATTATGCGTGTACATGCACCAAAATGTGCTGAACACGCCCAGGCTGGCAGCTTTGCCCACATACAGTGCGACTTGCAATTAGCCATGCGACGACCTATTTCCATTATGCGCACCTCGAAAAATAGTGGCTGGGTAGATTTTCTGTATAAAATCGAAGGCAATGGAACACGTCTGCTGGCAACACGCCAAGCAGGTGAAAAAATCAGTATCCTCGGGCCAATTGGTAATCCATTTGTGCCGCACATGAAACGTCGACGCCCCCTGTTGATCGGCGGCGGTGTCGGTATTCCCCCTATGATATTTCTGGCTGATAAATTACGTGAAATAGAAAATGCATACCATCCTTTGGTATTAATGGGTTCAGAAGTGCCTTTTCCGTTCGAAGTAACACCTTCATCAATACCGGTAAACGGTATCGATACAGACATCAATGCAAGCATGCCTTTGCTGGAAGGATGGAACATCCCTAGCCGATTGGCAAGTCTGAAAGATTTTACCGGCACACACAAAGGTTATGTCACCGGTCTGGCGAGAACCTGGCTGGATAACCTGAGTGAAGAACAACGTGATGAAGTCGAGATCTTTGCTTGTGGCCCTCATCCCATGCTTGAAGCGGTGGCAAAACTGGCTAAAGATTTTAACCTGCCTTGCCAGGTATCACTTGAAGAGTTCATGGCATGTGCTGTGGGTGGTTGCGCAGGATGTGTTGTTGAGGTCCAAACACCTGACGGGCCTGCGATGAAACGTGTTTGCGTAGATGGCCCAGTATTTGATGCAACAACGGTATTTTAAGATAACCGTCTGATATCTTTTTACATTCTGCTCTCCACCCTCATGATATAAACCTTACCAACAGTCAGCGCTGGTTGCGGTCTGTACACCAGTATGTGTCAGTGTAAACGTGGCACAACGGGTATCATCATCCTGATTACCGTTACTGTTTGCAACCGCCTGGATTGTATAAGCAGTCGCCGTTAATGCTGTATTGGTTACAGTGTAAAAGCCATTCCCTGTTAAAGGCAGAACGTTAGATACTTTATTTATCACAGGGCCCGCATCTACTATGCTGCAGCCCACATTATTATAGGCATTAAACTCGGTATAACACCGTTCCAGTATCTGGGCCGTTTCCAGCAAGGCTGCCCTGGCATCCGTACGTTGCGACTTTAAGACACTACTCCGATAAGATGGGTAGGCAATCGCTGCAATGATGCTAACAATGACCACAACAATCATTAACTCGATCAGTGTAAAACCAGCCTGCCGTTGAATATTCTTATTGACCGCGTTTCTAACCAATCTATTTTCTTTCATAACCATTAACGCTCCTGTCTCCATGATTGTCTGCCTGTACCACTACCACCTGACTCAGTAGTCACTTCTAACTGACCACTGGAACCACTGGTATATTTATACTCTTTTTCACCTGCCTTAACGACACTGGGTGTCTTGACAATACCCACCTTGGATTTCTTGCCACTCACGGGTTTGTAAACGGTTGTTGTAACACCCGCTACCGTAATCGTGATGGGCACAAGATCGGCTGAGGTAAACAGGCCGTCACCATTAAGATCAAATGGTGTAAGCGTCAATTGAGCTCCAGTTACTGCTTTCATTTCCATCAACCAGCCAGTACCGCCATAGGTACAAGGATCAGAACTTGGAATCAATGTGGTGAATACAATCCTGTCATTACGAATTAATGGTGCACTCACGACACGCTCACCTTCTGCGCCATTGACTGGTGATGTCAGGTTCATATACCAACCTTTTTTAGTGCTGTAATTAACGTTATTAGTTGAAGTAACCCTGAGATCATAACCGCTAGCACTGGTTTCGTAATCAATAGTCTGCCCAACCAGATCAGTCACTGTAACAGGTGTAGTAGTGCCACTAGCGACGTTATCCCTGATGCCATAAAAACGCTGCACCTGAGGAGATCCACCAACAATATTATCTGTACTTTCGAAATATTTTCCGGTTCCGAAGTAGACCATCACCCCGCCATCAGGATGACGACCAACCTGAGGTTTTGCTGTGATGGGTTGTACAGTTGATGATGCATCCTTCGCCACAAACATGGGTAATGGAGTAGCACCACTTTTATATGCAGACTTCCAGTTATTCGTGTTTGAACCACTAACATCAAATTTCCACATATTACCTTGCAGGTCACCAGCATAAATAACATCCACGATTCGGTCTCCATCACTGTCAACCGGAATGGGTGTTGACATTCCATTTGGCGCTAATGATGTACCTACACCCGTGTCAATTTTCTTGATTACGGCCCCGGTTTGAATATCGATAATGAACAAGACCGCATGGTGATTGGTACTATTATATCCATTACCGATCACTGCCGCCCACTTGCCATTATCCATTCGCACAATCGTAGGATCAGCCAGCGTATACCCAAGATCAACATCGTCAGTATCAGTAAATTCCCACAACACGCTACTGGCGCCAAAACTGTTCGGATCAGTTATATCGAGGCCAAACACACTTCGCCCACCTGCACCCGTTGTGCCAACCAGAACGGTATGCCAGGTGTTATCACTGAAATATACATCACCCGCTCGAGGCGATCCGTCAACAAAATAACGATGTGCCGGGTTTGTACCATAAGCAGGGTCTGTCAGCTCTTCAAGATTTGGAATAACCGAAGATGGAATATAGGCAAACAATTCTGCACCCGTGTCTGCATTTAATGCATGTAACATCCCGTCATTGGCACCAACATAAACCATGTCCGTCCGACCAGCACCTGCGTTTTGCGCTCTTAAGGTAGCAAGGTGTGTTGTATAACTGCTGCCCTCGGCTCCAGGCAAAGCCGAATAACCAAAATTATCTATGCTGACGTACCAAGGGTTGGAATTGACTATATCACCTAGTAATTTGGTGCGATCACGAAAAATGCCACTATTCTGTTGTTCATCTGCACTGTTGCCGCGTATATAAGTAACACGCTTCTGTGCATTAACATCCGTGGCTTCCGCACCGTACCACAACGAAGCTTTCTGCGTTGCACTAAGGTTCGCCCAGGTAAAATCGACACCTGCTGTTGTAGTTGTATTATAAGAATAGATATTTCGACTACCATAGGCTGGGATCAAACCAGCTGTATCGGTATCCCAGGTTGGTATCGTAATAACGGCGCCACTTACCTGATTAATCGGGAAAGCTTGTATACGACCCGACCATTTAGAGCTATCAAACAGGGCCTGGAAGATTAACGTATTGGTATCCAGGCGTGTAGAATTGGTAGCAACGGCAGAAGCCGAACCAATCGCAATCGATGTATTAAATGAGGCCGTTAATGCTGATTTTAACTGTAAGCCATCAGCTGCTGCATAAGCTGTTCCACCGGCATTATCAGCGGTATCTTTAAGTATCTGACGTATTGATCCGTTTGCAAATCCGACTGTATCAACACGCAAAAACTGATTGCCATCAAGGAGCGGACGCAAATCACGCGACCCCGTAATCGCTTTTCTGGGTGTTGCCGTGTTAAAGCAAGTCCCTTTGCTCTTGTCACAGAATCCCCAGTAGGCAACATCATCCAGGTTATCCTTGCCCTGATCGTTAGCACCCGTACCATTATAATCATTTGTTGCTGTGTCACTATCATAATCGACAATGGCTGTTGGAATATCAGCATCCTTATAGGGTTCGCCATCAGTAAAGATCAATACGTTTGACTGCGCACAAAACATTTTCCTGGCATAGAGTGGATCATAGAATGGGTCACGTTCAGGGTTTCCGGCAGTCGCCAGATCAAAATCCTCAAAACCGGTTACTACTGCAGGATAATGCGGCGTATCTTGCTCAAAATACTGAATCACTTCCCAGAAATTCTCTGCCAACGGTGTGGTACCCCATACCAGTGGATAATGCTCAACAGCATCAACAATATCAGCAATGCTGGTACCCACATATCCTGTGAGTTCACGATAGCCTTGCTCGGCAGCTGGAAAGTTGGCATTACCGGTCAAGGTCGGGTTTTTAACAAAAGGGTTTTTAGGAATCTTGAATTTAAGCGTTCCACCCTGGGTTGTCACACCATTATAGATATCAGTTTTATTCGGTGGAAAACGGTAAAATGAAATACCCAAACGTACCTTGCTGTCGACATCATGCAATAAACCGGTTGGCTCAGCCGCTACGGTCAAGGCAATATTCAGCTCCTTAACTTTTCCTTCTATTGCTATATAGCCTACATCTTCAGCAATATGATCAATTTCATCTGGCGAAGTACAGGATTTTTCTTCTTCCATAATAACCTTGGCAGAGGATGTTCCTACCGAGTAGGTACGCAAGACGGCGGTATCCCCTTCATTCATCGTTTGAATACCAGCCAGAAAAACGGGAGCTGTAGAAAACGCCGGAGAAGCTGAATAAGTTATAGTCTTTCGGTTAACGCTATTACTGTCACTACTATCATACTTGATACCACTACTGGTACCTGCCTTCAGCAGAAAATTATTGGTTGTATCATTCACCACACCGGGCTCTATCGCGATATACCCAATTGTTTCAACAGCATGAGTACCCAGATTCTCTTCTTCCTGTAGTGCTAGCTTAAACCCGGATGTTGAAATGTCCCAGGCACGCACATTAACCGCATCAGTACCTTGATAGGACATCACTGAAGCAATTACAACAGGTGTTGCAGAAAAGGTGGCACTAAAGTTGACAGACTTACTGGATGTACGAGTTGAACCACAGTTACCATTAACATATTCATCACTCGTTGTCTGAGTATCGGCTTCCAGCTTCAAACCACCATCCAAAGTATGCTGCCCATCCTCGACCACCATATATGAAAGTGTTTCCACGGCATGTGATCCATCTTTATAATTCCATTCCTGTACCTTAATCTCAAAACTGGTCGTAGTTACATTTCGAATACGAACAACAGAGGGATCTGCCCCCTTGTAAGTAGGTGGCTTTGCAACAACAACCGGATTAACATAGGTTCTACTCAGCGTCACCGTCACCCAGTCATGTTTAGCATCGACCTTGCCATACTCACCTATCTTGTTACCGGCGCTATCGTATATAAGCTGCTCATCTGTATAGGTCAGTTTCGCATAAGGATCATATCCTGTCCCGGCTGCTCCGCCATTATCTACATTACCAGTTTCAGCTGGTGAAGCCACACCGATTGAATAATTATTTATCACGGGAGAATAGCTATCACTTGAAGCATATGCCGAACTAAACGTACCATCAGAACGTTCATTATTGCCGACAATCTTATAATTCAGACTACCGTTATAGGCATACGCTAAACGGCTTTCGAGTTTACCACCAATCAATACATCACGACTCGCGTCGATGCGTCGTGTTGTCAGCCAATTGAGAAAATTACCATTCCAACAAGTCGTGTTTCCTGCCGCAGGAGTACAACTCGTTTCTACAAATGAGCCCGCTACACCGGCTCGTATAGTGAGAGCATAGGCACCCGTATTTACAGGTATGGTTGCATCATATGTATAGGTCTTGGTTGTATCAAAAATACCGGTATAAACAGTTGAGCTATTAAACCCGGACGTATACATACGACTTTTCATACTACCAGAGTTGTCCAGCATCACTACAACACTGGGTTTTACCTGACTTGTCAAAAACAGAGGGGATTGTGACAACCCAAAACCTGCTGCCAATGCATTATTAACAAACAAACTCAGTAACAAGCCGAACGTAAGGCCGACGCGGGAAAATATTTTTTTAGGCTTCATAAGAATCACCATTTACCGTTTGTATATACTTTGTAAAATTACGATCGCTTGTGAAACTCCATATTCGCCGCGTGCAGAAACTCGATAGTATGTATCAGACCCAGGCACACCTGCTTCCAGGCTACCCTCCGAACCAATAATGGTTTGTAACTCCTCGATGATATATTTTCCGCCAGTCAAGCTACCTGCTGCCGACCCACTACTCCAGACCGTGTCACCTATTATTCCTTTCCACCAGGCATTACCATCAGTTTTTGCGACATAACGACCACTACTTGTCGTTGTTGTGGAAAAAGCCCCAATATTGGGAGATGACAAATATACTTCCCCATCACGTAAACTTGCCTCGGCAAGTTGAAATGAAGAATTTCGATCTCGATCGTTACCCGTCATACGTTCCTGCATCAACGTTGAACGCATACCGGTGACACTGATAATAGTCAACAGCAATAACATAATGAGACTGATCGCGAGCACGGCACCTGTCTGTGAACCGGGCAGTGATATCGGGAAATGGGCTCTCTGTTTATTCATTTTAAGCTATCCTGTTAAATTCGATTTCTGATCTTGACGGTTTCGGTAAATGAATGCCTTAAACGACGATCACTATTCGTATTACTCTGTACGACATTTTGTTGGGGTGAACGCGAGTCCACTGTAATGCGGACACTCACCACATTGGCCCAATTAGTTGCAATAACACTAGCTGCATTGACGAAAAAATTTGGCGCCTTGTCACCATCACTATCAACCCCATAGGAAATGGTCATATCTTCAATATTCTCAACCAACTCGCTATTTTGAAAAGCGCCGTTGACTAAATTTCGTTTATAGAGAGCGGGGTTACCATTTGATCCCACACCAACATAGAATATTGCAACCTGAAAACGAAAGATCTCAGATTCTGTTCCATAATCACGACTAACCTGGTTATTAATATTAAGACTAGAGCCAGTTGATAAAGTGGCAGGTGAAGCCGTTGGCTGCACTGTGTTTACAACCGCAAAAAAATCGCCACCTTCGCAATTCGAAACCAGCACCACATCATTTTGTTGTATTCCACATGAGGTATTATCAGCAATCTTGAAATTGGCATTATCTTTGGGGTTAACAAGCCGGCCACCTGCACAAGGTTCACCACGTTTGACCAAGATAGCGTCTGTATTAGTTAAAACATTTCCGGCTGCCGTACCTGTACTTAATCCAAGACTGCTTAAATCAGTTGGAAGACTGCCCGTAGCATAGCTATAACCCACCACAGAATCAGTTCCGTCATAACCACTAATGGCATAATTAAGATTCGCACTAGCTACTTTTGTTGTATCAACATTATTATTAATAGTGATACCGCTGTTTGCTCCAACACAACCCATGTAACCAGCCATGCGCACATCTTGTTTGAGAAAACTGAATGCAAAACGGCCGTTCTCTTGCACACGTGACGACGCTTCACTGATTCGGTACACCTGTTTATTGGAAATAAAAATACCGATAACACCCGCCATCAAAAACAGGCTAATAAGCATTGCTACCATTAACTCCACCATGGTAAAACCTGCCTGCTTTTTACAGAAAAATTGTTTCATGGCTTATACCTCACTACAAAGCGCTTAAGTGAACCTGCCGCATCCTTATCGTCATTCCACCAGATTTTTACTGCATATACCGTACCCGCATCATCGCAGGCATGGGTATTGGCATCGGTTCCATCTTCTGGCGTGGAGTCAAGACATATAACGCCTATGCCTCCTGGTAACTTATCCGCCAGTAGCACTCGCCATTGATTTACGTCAGTGCTTGCCAACTGAGCAATATTGCAACCGCCAGTCGTAGTGCAAGATGCGGTTGCGACAGGTGAATTGACCGTATGAGTATTGCCTGCTGCAGTGACCGTATAAGCACCCTTGGCAATATAATTACTCAGCGAAACGGCGTTGAAATTGGTGCGCATTCTATCAACCACATCGTAGGCCAATAACGTTGCCTGGGTGCGTTGATAAGAGCTGTGATTATTTTTCAAGCTTGTTACTTGTAAACCGGCAATACCTAACAGACCAACCGATAAAATCAGTACCGTAATTAATATTTCAAGTAACGTGAATCCTTTACAATTATGTTTGAATAGTGTCATCTTAATTTACTCATTACTAACATGCAGATGTACCGATATGGCCTGAACCAACGGCATTAATATTAATGGTTTGTACCTGGTTGCCAGTACAGTCAGGCATGGTTAATGTAAATGTGTTGGTTGCAGCGACGAGACCGGTTGGTTGGTACTGAACATTATTTGCTGCGCCAACCAGAGTAGGCGAACCTTTGAGAGAACCCCAGGCGCGAATCAATACATCCGTGCTATCGAGAACACCAGCAGTACCTGCATCATCTGTAAACACGATCCAGCCGGTTGCCCAGTTAGTACTGGCAGCACAGGTACTTTGATCTGAACTCGCACAAGCACTGATAGCACTCCCGCGTTTGACCGCCTCGCTTCTTGCCAATATAAATGCTGTCAGAAGTTCGTTGGCCTGTGTAGCTGATCGATTATTCTGAATCAATGATCGAAAACCGGGGATAGCCACTGTCACCAATATCACAGCAACAACAAGCGTTAACATCAGCTCGATCAGTGTAAAACCTGTATTTTTTTCTGATAACATTACAACACCTGCGGTTTATAAATCGCGCATTTTTCATTTCGTTGTATGTTTTATCGGCTAACAATGCTCAAAATTAAGACCGTTTAGATCCTTAACTTCTACCGTTTAGCCTTAAACCAGGAGAGAAATCTGGTAAATAATGGGAGTGATAACTGTATGTATGCCAGAAAAGGCGAAAAGTTATCTAGTACTGAGTATTATCCTAGGGTTTTTATAGTTCCGGCTGTTTAGCCTTCTTCGTCCAGTAACAAAGAGACACCATCCATCGCCTCTGCGAAACGTTCAGGGTTACCCTTACCCAATTTAATCATGAGGCGGACCTCATTTGCCGAGTCAGCAAAATGCACCGCGTCCTCATATGTAATTTCGCCTGCCATATAGAGCTCGTGTAAATCCTGATCGAAAGTCTTCATACCATGCTGGCCAGACTTTTTCATAACTTCCTTGAGCTTGTGCACTTCACCCTTACGAATCATATCGGATACTAATGGCGTATTGATCAGCACCTCCATTGCGATTCGACGACCTTTGCCGTCAGGCGTTGGAATTAACTGCTGAGCCAGTAAAGACTTGAGATTCAGGGACAGATCCATAAGCAACTGGTCGCGCCTGTCTTCCGGGAAAAAGTTAATAATACGATCCAATGCCTGGTTAGCATTATTTGCATGTAAGGTTGAAATAACCAGATGGCCGGTTTCAGAAAAAGCGATGGCGTGTTCCATTGTTTCGCGCGAACGTATTTCACCAATCAGGATAACATCAGGTGCCTGACGCAAGGTATTCTTCAAAGCAATTTCATACGAATCTGTATCAATACCCACTTCACGCTGTGTAATGATACAACCACCATGTTGGTGAATAAATTCAATCGGGTCTTCTACCGTAATAATATGGCCGGTGCTGTTCTGGTTTCGATAACCGATCATTGAAGCCATGGAGGATGACTTACCCGTACCCGTCGCCCCCACAAAAATGATCAGACCTCGTTTGACCATTGCCAGGTTCTTGACAATGGGCGGCAGCTTTAATTCTTCAATAGTTGGAATGGTCGTCTCAATACGTCTGAGCACCATACCGGCGAAATTACGTTGAATAAACACACTGACACGAAAACGGCCCACACCTACTGCACTAATGGCAAAATTACACTCGCGAGTTTCTTCGAATTCTTTCTTCTGGTTAGGCGACATAATGCTACAACACACTTCCTTCGCCTGATCAGGTGTTAAGGTCGTCTGTGATACAGGCATTATCTTGCCATTCACCTTCATTGAGGCTGGCATACCCGCTGTTATGAACAGGTCAGATGCTTTTTTGCTGACCATGAGCTTAAGCAGCGCGGTGAAATCAAGTTTACGTTCAGCCAAGGTTGTTCCCCATATCGTTCTCTTTAATAACTATAGCCGTCCTTGCCCGTTTGCTCCATGCCAATAATTAAATTTAATGGAAGGTATCTTTATTCATTGCCTTCGACTGGGCATCCTGTTTACTGACCACACCCTTTGAAACCAGGTCCTGCAGGTGTTGATCCAGCGTCTGCATACCAATTTGTTGACCTGTCTGAATAGCAGAATACATTTGTGCAATCTTGTCTTCACGTATCAGATTTCGTATTGCCGGTGTGCCCATCATTATTTCCCATGCGGCTGTTCGGCCACCACCTATCTTTTTCATCAGTGTCTGGGAAATAACAGCTCTAAGTGATTCAGACAACATGGAACGAACCATATCTTTCTCACCCGCCGGAAATACGTCAATAATACGGTCAATGGTTTTTGCAGCCGAACTGGTATGCAAGGTTCCAAATACAAGGTGACCTGTTTCCGCAGCCGTTAATGCCAGACGGATTGTTTCCAGGTCTCGCATTTCACCAACCAGTATGATATCGGGGTCTTCACGCAAGGCAGATCGCAATGATTCAGCAAAACCCAATGTATCGCGATGCACTTCACGTTGATTTATCAAGCATTTTTTACTCTGATGGACAAACTCTATCGGGTCTTCAATGGTCAGGATGTGAGCAAAATCATTTTCATTCAGGTAGTTAATCATGGCCGCCAGGGTTGTCGATTTACCTGAACCAGTCGGTCCTGTTACCAGCACCAGACCACGGTTATTGTCCGATATTGTTTCAAATGTTTTAGGGCAGCCCAGATCTTCCAGCGTTAGTATATTCGATGGGATCGTACGAAAAACCGCACCAGAACCACGGTTCTGATTAAACACATTCACACGAAAACGTGCCAGACCCGGTATTTCAAACGAAAAGTCTGTCTCCAGAAATTCTTCGTAGTCCTTACGTTGTTTGTCATTCATGATATCGTAAATCAGTCCATGCACGGTTTTGTGGTCCAGTGCAGGTACATTTATACGCCGTATATCACCATCAACGCGGATCATCGGTGGCAAACCTGCCGATAAATGCAGGTCAGATGCGTTATTTTTAACAGAAAAGGCAAGCAATTCTGCAATATCCATCTTTCTCTCCCAGTTTTCTTATTCTCAATTCCATATCGGATTTAAGGCTTAAAATCTTTAGCAAAAGCTGCGAAAATCTACCGCTATTACCCTTTATTAACTAAAATGCAAACACTACCATGCCAGAAATAAGCCATAGACTGCAACAGATTTATCAAGAAATTCTTGATTATGAAGAAGAATTTAATCGAAAAGGCAATTCTGTCATCATCATTGCTGTAAGCAAAACCAAACCGACATCTGATATTGTCGAGGCATGTAAATATGGTCAAACACAATTTGGTGAAAGTTACCTGCAAGAAGCGCTAGAGAAGATAACCCAACTTAAGGGAAGCAATATTGAATGGCATTTTGTAGGACCCATTCAGTCAAATAAAACACGGGATATCGCGGAAAACTTCGCCTGGGTACATGGGATTGATCGCATCAAGATTGCCCAACGCCTGAATGACCAACGCCCGGATAACTTCCCTCCGCTACAAGTACTCATCCAGGTTAATACCAGTAACGAGACCAATAAATCAGGATGCAGCTTTGAAGAACTCGAAACACTGGCATCTGCGATCCAGTCACTGCCTCATTTGCGTTTGCGGGGGCTGATGACCCTGCCTGTCAAAACGAAGGATTTCGAGCAGCAACGTATCCCATTCAGGCAGCTGCATGATGCTATGAATAAATTGAACGACAATGGTTATGCTCTCGATACCTTGTCTATGGGTATGAGTGGCGATATTCGTGCAGCCATTGCCGAAGGTGCTACCATGGTCAGAATAGGCACTGCAATCTTTGGTGAGCGGAAAAAATGATCTCATTGTAAACTTTAGTTATTATTAGCAGTTATAGACCCAACAACACAATTCACAGGCAAGACACATGAATAATACAAGCATAGGATTCATTGGCGGTGGCAACATGGCAAGCAGTCTCATCGGTGGATTGATCGCAGATGGCTGGCCTGCTGACAAGATCAGGGTATCTGACCCGGATAATCAACGTCGCGAGCATCTTGGCAGTCGATTATCGATTCATACCACCGACAACAATATTGGCATATTGGAATCATCAGATGTCATTGTGATATGTGTCAAACCACAAGTCATGGCCGAAGTCACCAAACCACTCGCCGCTTCCATCCAACAATACCAACCGTTGATCATTTCTATCGCGGCCGGTATTAATCTGAACGATCTGTCACGCTGGCTAGGCGGCTATAAAAAGCTGGTTCGCACCATGCCTAACACGCCTGCCCTGGTACAAAGTGCTGCCACGGCTCTGGTCGCAGAAAATGCAGTCGATCAAACTGATCGTGATCTCGCAGAAACCGTCATGCGTGCCGTTGGCCTGACACTTTGGGTTGATAATGAAGCCCAGATCGATGCCGTGACTGCTGTTTCCGGAAGTGGTCCTGCCTATTTCTTTTATGTTATGGAAGCCATGGAACAAGCTGGTGTTGAAATGGGGCTGAGTGCCGAAAATGCCCGACTGCTAACTATCCAGACAGCATTTGGTGCTGCCAAAATGGCCCTGGAAAGTGAAGACGACCCGGGCACATTACGTAGGAAGGTCACTTCACCCGGTGGCACAACAGAACGTGCCCTATCGATCATGGAAGACAATCATTTAAGACAAACATTCAGCCAGGCGCTTAATGGCGCACGCGACCGCTCACAGGAACTGGCCAAAATTCTGGGACAAGAAACATGAACAGTTATTTTTCAGAAGCCGGTACATTTCTGATCGGTGTTATTTTCGGATTTATCATCCTGATGGTAATGTTACGGTTTATCCTGCAATCGGTACGTGCCGATTTTTATAATCCTATATCCCAATTCATTGTTAAAGTAACTGATCCTTTGATAAAGCCACTTCGACGTATCATCCCGGGTTTTGCCGGTTTGGATATGGCTGCTATCGTGCTTATGCTCGTACTCAAATTTGTTGAGTTGTTACTAATATTTGCCATCAGTGGCAAGTCTTTACACATACTGGTCATATTAATTTTAAGTGCAACCGAATTGCTTTCACTCATCCTGTATGTTTTTATCTTCGCCATTTTCATTATGGCCATTGCCAGTTGGATAGCACCAGGTAATTACAACCCCGTATTGAGTCTGATAAATCAGATCATTGCACCTGTGATTCGACCAATCCGAAAACGCATGAAACCGGTATCAGGGCTGGATCTGTCCCCAATGGTTGCATTGATAGTACTTTACCTCATTGTCATGGCCATTCCGCGTCTGCAGATAGCACTCCTCAGTCTGCTTCAATGAATTTGATGCAAACCGCTATTCAAAAAACTGATGATGGCCTGACTTTACGTATTGTCGTACAAAAGCGTGCAAGCAAGGATGAAATCATTGGCTTTCATAACGACGCCATCAAAGTACGGATAACTGCTGCACCTGTAGATGGCAAGGCCAATAAACATCTACTTGCTTTTCTGGCTCGAACTTTTGGGGTCAGTAAACAACAAGTCAATCTCATCAGTGGCGACTCTCAACGCCAGAAACGTATCCACATCTCTCAGCCAAAAATACATCCAGCCGAACTGGGTTTGTGAACCAGCGCAAACTTTAAGCTTTCAGAAAAACAACCAGCCATCAATGTTTTTTAATTAAAATCAATAGTTTAAATAATCTTATACAAATCCTAATCCGTTCGCCTTTAATTCTAGCTCTAAAGAGTTAACCGATCCTGACGCTACCTTATATATTAGTAATCAACCACTTTGAAGAACCAATATTATGATGGCGCAAAACCAGTTCAAACAAAAAATCGAGGCATACAACAATTGGAAAAATGAGCTCATCGGGGCCATAGAACAATTAAGCCAATGGATGGATAGCCAGGATCTGGAGCAGGATAGCGAAACTTCTCTGCGCATATATGAAGCCATTGAATCTCTGAAAAATGACCGCCTCAACCTGGCGTTTGTCGCCGAGTTTTCACGTGGCAAAACTGAATTAATCAATGCTATTTTTTTCTCGGACTACAAACGCCGTTTACTGCCATCGGAAGCCGGTCGCACAACCATGTGCCCTACTGAATTGTTTTATGACCGTGAATCTGACTCTGCTTACCTGAGACTGCTCCCTATCGAAACCCGTTTGGATGAACGTTCTATCCAAAACTACAAGGAAGAGCCTATCCAATGGACACAGATTCCATTACCAATTGACAAACCGGATGAAATGCAAACAATTCTTCAGGAGATTGTCAGCACGCGTGAAGTCAGTATTAAACGTGCGACCCAACTAGGGTTATTCAGCAGCGAACTTTATCCACACCTGGAAAATGCCGACCCGGATGAAACCATGATTGATATTCCGACCTGGCGACATGCCATGATCAGTTTTCCTCATCCCTTGTTAAAACAGGGTCTGAGTATCCTCGACACCCCGGGTTTAAATGCCCTTGGTAGCGAGCCTGAACTGACTATCAATATGTTGCCTTCTGCACAGGCCATCCTGTTCCTGCTTGCTGCCGATACCGGCGTCACTCATAGTGACCTGGATATCTGGCAACATCATATTAATCAATCAAGACGCACCCGTTCGAAGGGCGTTGCTGTCATCCTGAATAAAATTGATACCTTGTGGGATGACCTTAAAAGTAAGCAGGAAATTGAAAACACAATAGATGAACAGATAAATAAAACATCACAAATACTGGGTATTGGTAAAGACGCTATTTTCCCTGTTTCTGCACAAAAGGGCCTACTTGCCAAAATAAATGAAGATGAGTTGTTATTACATCGTAGCCAACTGGATCAATTGGAAAAATATCTTGCAAATGAGGTATTACCGGAGCGAGAAGCCATCCTGCGTAACGATATCGTCGATACTCTGGGTTCAATACTCGATGAACACCATTCAACCTTTGAAACCCGCATCGATGGCATAAACAAACAACTCAATGACCTGCGACAGCTCAATAACAAAAACTCTGACGTCATCATGAAACTCATGAAACGGGCGCGTGAAGAGCAAATGCAATATGGTAAACATGTTGAAGGCTTTAAATCCAGCAATCGTCTGCTAACAAGACAGGTAACAACATTAAAAAACATACTGAGCATCAGAACGATTGACAAGTTTATTAATGAAACACGCACCACCATGACAGGCAGCTGGACTACGGGTGGCATGAAAAAGGCCATGAAAGAGTTATTCTCCGAAATTCATGATATGAGTTCCCGTGCTTCAGATGAAGTCGATTCATTACACCGGCTGGTTACTGCAGTTTATAAAAAATTCCATGATGAACACGGTATAAAAAGCAATAAACCCAAGATGTTTAAAGTAAAAAATTACCTGCTGGAACTCGATAACCTTACTATTGAAGCAGAGGAATACCGTAAAAGCCCGGTATCGACCATGTCGGAACAAAATTTTGTCGTTAAACGCTTTTTCATCCAAATGGTCAGCAAGGCACGTAACGTTATGTTTGAAGCCAATAAGGATCTGGATAACTGGCTCAAGGAAGCCATGCATCCACTGGCAACCCAGATAAGGGAAAATAAAAATGCTATCGAAAAGCGCTTGAACACCTTACGTAAAATCAGTTCTGCTAAAGGTAGCGTTGAAGCCAAAACAGCTGAACTGGAAAGTGAACATGCCAATATCACAAGTCAACTGGATGAAATCAACCAGATTCGTGGACGTCTTAACTTTCCCGGCGAAACGAACTAGATACTGAAACGTATTTCGTTCAAAAAATAATAAGCCATTCGCAATGCGAACAGAATTACTAACCCTCCTGCAATTCGGCGTAACCAGCTTTTTTGCAGGTAACCTTGCATACCTGAACCTGCGACACCCAGAACAATCATGGCAGGCAGTGTGCCCGCCCCGAAACTTAGCATGATCAAGCCGCCTTCAATCGCGCCGCCAGCCGTCGTACTATAAATAAGGCCTGTATAGACCAACCCACAAGGTAACCATCCCCAGATACCACCCAGTAAAAATGCTGTACGGATTGAAGTTATCGGGATAAAACGCCTGCCATAGGGCTCTATGAGCCTCCAGATCATACCCCCCGCTTTTTCCAGATGGTTTAACACTGGCCACCAGCCACCAAGATACAGCCCTAGAAACAACATAAATAGTATGGCCACGAACTGGAACACTTGTTGTGCATAGTGCAACACTGCCAGGTTCACCGCCAACGCAGCAATACCACCTGCAAGCATGCCAGCAATCACATAACTGGCGACCCGCCCAAAATTATATGCCAGGATAAACAGTAAACGCTGTGATGAAGAATTCATTGCCGGCTGACAACCCACAGACAAGGCACCCACTATTCCACCACACATACCAGCACAATGAGGCGCACCCATCAGGCCAAGTAAAAAGGCAGTAATCCAGGTAACTTCATCCATCATCATATGTCTAATATCTTATTAACAATAATAACCACCAGATAACACAAACCTGCCAAAATAACAAATTTGCACTAAAAAAAACTGCCCGTAATTTAAATTAATAGAAAATTTGAATTACAAAGCAAACATCATTTTAAGCTTATATACTAGATTTAAATCTCTTTCAAAAAATTATAAAAAGCTTGCCATAAATAATCTGAGGTGCTATAAAACAACCCAAGAGTATTCGTATTACACATATATATATGTGTAAAACTCTTTTCTAACATCACCAATTGGAGAGAAGAAGTATGGCCACTAAGAAAAAGGCAAAAGCAAAAGCTGAAGCTCCTCGAGTCAAAGCAATCAAAGAACCTATGACTAAATCAGCAATGATGACATCCATTGCCGAATCTACTGAATTGTCCAAAAAAGACGTTACTGCTGTTTTTGACGCATTGACTCTCATCATTAATGGTCACATTCGTAAAGGCGCTGCCGGTACTTGTACTGTTCCAGGCTTAATGAAAATCAAAACTGTTCGTAAACCTGCCAAAAAAGCACGTAAAGGTATCAATCCTTTCACGGGTGAAGAAACAATGTTCAAGGCAAAACCAGCCAGTACTGCTGTTAAAATCCTGCCTCTGAAAAAAATGAAGGAAATGGCCAACTAGGTCATAACCATTATTCTGGTTATAAAAAAAAGGCTGGTATATTTATTGATACCGGCCTTTTTTAAATTGTAAATTCACATGAAATACAAAAACCTACACAAGTACAAGTTATTGTATTTATTATTAATACTTGTCTTACCCGGCATTTTCTCGCAAGTAATCGCTGACGATAAAATACGCCGTGCCAACCTGCCAACCACAACATCATTAGAGCTCAATGAGCTTGCACAAGACACCGACTGGCAAGTCAGAGAAGCTGTCGCGATGAATCGCAAAACACCTGCCATTACACTTTCGGCGCTTGCTCAAGATGAAAATATTGCTGTGCGTATTGCAGTCAGCACCAACCTGTCAACGACCAACGAAATTTTTAAACGTCTTGCGCGCGACAAAGCTGAACAGGTGCGTAGCGTAGTAGCTCGATTCGAATATGTATCTGCTGAAGTAATGGCCATATTGGCCAAAGACAAAAGCGTGGATATCAGACTCGAAGCTGCACGTAACTGGAATACTGACATTGGAACCTTGAAAAAACTCAGCAAGGATGAATTTGAAGAAGTTCGTATTATGGCCCTGAGGTCATTGGCGGACAAAAAAGAATAGATTACTCGGATGGTTTCAACACCTTACCCATATCTATCCGCAAACAATAAATATGAATGTTGCTAAAATCATTCACTCTAAAGTATTGTGAACATAACATTAAGCAATAACACGTCCGAAATGTTCTTTATGATCTCAGCATTAACAGCATTCAGTACTGTAATTATATAAAGATAACTTACAATCAATTATTCGACAGGCACCGTCCTGTCACTGGCCCAATCCCTTATATGTTGAATTTTTTCAGCCATAACAGTTGATAACGGCCTGGTTTGTTTTAGCTCATCTATAATATGTTGCGTATTCATTTGAGTTGACTGTGCGTAAACAGCATACATGGAAGAAACAATTGCCTGTTCAATCTCGGAACCAGAGAATCCCTCACTCGCACCTGCCAACGCATCGAGGTCAAAACGTGACGGGTCTTTATCTCGCTTTTGTAAATGGATCGAAAAAATCTCCATGCGTGTCTTGACTGTCGGTAAATCCACAAAAAATATTTCATCAAAACGTCCCTTACGTATGAGTTCCGGGGGTAGAGAATCAATATTATTTGCAGTTGCCACCATAAAAACTGAATGATCATTTTCTGCCATCCAGGTCAATATCGTTCCTAACACACGACGCGATGTACCACCGTCATTCTCTCCCGTTGACAGCCCTTTCTCGATTTCATCGATCCAAAGCACGCAGGGCGCCATTACTTCCGCCGTTTTTAAAGCCTGACGTAAGTTCTTTTCTGACTCACCAAAGAATTTATTGTACAGTGAGCCAAAATCCAGGCGTAGTAATGGAACCCCGAAAACACCCGCCACCGCCTTAGAAACAAGGCTTTTACCGCAACCCTGAACACCCAATAACAGTATTCCTTTTGGATTCTGTAGTCCATGATCATCATCCCGACTTCGAAAAACTGACTTTCGCAACTCCAGCCAACGTTTTAATTTGGCCATACCGCCGACGCTTGTGAACTGCTCAGTATCATATTCAAAGGACAATAAACCATCCTTATTCAGCAATTCATATTTAGCTGCCATAACATCGGATAAGTCAGATTCGGTTATTGCTCCATCATCAAATATCACCTTACGCGCAAGACGCCGCGCATCACCTGCTGTAAGGCCACCCAGGTTACGCACCATGGCATCAAGTGTTTTATTATCGGTTTTAACTTTTTGCTGCCCATGTTTTGCAGACCAGGAGAAAGCTTCATCCTTGATTATTTGCAATAATTTTTCATCAGTCGGTAATTGCAAATCAAAAGAAGCAGATAATTTACGCAAGTCTTCCGGCGTATCTATTTCATGACTTAACAAAACAAGGTGATGACCGGTTTTATAATGCTGCAATGCTATTTCCTTAATTAAACGTGCATTGACTGGTTCGTTTATAAATGGGTGAAAGTCCAGCAATACATAAACGCCTTCTATTGTGCTCGCCTTGATATGTTTTAATACCGACTCGGGTTCAACGAGTGTTTTCTGGCTCTCCATATCAAGGTCAAGGCGAGTCAAACCTTCTGTGACCGACCAGTTAAATAGTGGTTTATTAATCCTCAGAATAAGCTTTTTAAGCATATCCAGCACACGTAATTCCTCGTGACTCTGAATCACGATAATGGGCACTCTGGAGTGAAAGATTAGTTCGAGATCATTGAGGTCGCTCATTTATTATTATTCTCCGGTATTATTCCTGTTCTTTTCCCTGAATAAAACAATACTGGAAAACGGGTCTTCTGACCAGTTTTAATACTAGAGAGACTATTCCAAGAAGCAACCGATAGCTGCATAGTACAGCGCAGGAATTAATATTTTTACCTGATCTCCTGATTCGAAAATTTCTTCGAGTAAATTCGTGGCGTTATCAACCCGTAACCTTGCATTTGCCAATGTACGAGTTCCGACATAGCTGACGGCACAACCTCGACGAAATCATGAAAATCATTTTCGTCATAGTTAAAATCATGTGCTGCAATTTCACAAACCTTGAATTTAAAACCAAAATCACTGTAATACCTGATGCGATCAACAATATCCTGGTATTTTTTTTCATTCTTCTTTGCCAGCGTCACAAGCTCCGTGCCATGAACCATGACAACCACATTAAGAAATTCTGGCGCTTCATTATAGGGTGCTTTCATCAAAGGGTTCATCCATGATCGAATCCAGTACAAGGCAGAGGCGATCTTATCCGGCTCGTCAAAATAAAAATCAAAAATTACTTTCTGATTCTTGTAAGGCGTATGAACGAGTTTGGATTCGGGAAATACCGGCAAAGTGAAAAACAGACATAGAAGCCATATTAACATTACTTTTGTTTTCATGGAGCTACCCGCCTTTCTCTCCAGACTGTGGCCTGGATAGATTTAAGTCATTATGTAAACACTGGTTAGAGTTATAAACTAAGTGTAGAATACGCAACTCATTACGCAACCAGGATACCTTACCTATGAAATGGCTAGACAAAATACCTTACCTTTTCTTAGTTATTGCGGCTATTTTTATGGGCATAGCGCCCTATCCGGCAAAACCTGAACCACACCTGATTGAAAAACTGAATATGCTCATTCAGGGTACGCTGGTAAAACCCGTCGATATCTTTGACCTGTTCTGGCACAGCTTGCCTTTGATATTACTCATACTGAAATTTATCCGTGACCGATCAATTTCAAGCAAGGCATAAAAAAGCCATCTGTCGATGGCTTTTAAAAATATGACTACGCCATACAACTACTAATTAATAGAAACCATATCGAGACACGTAGCCTGTATGTTACTGTTCTTAAGTCCTTGAAGAGCCATCACTGATTGAATGAGTCCATTCTCCGCTGACATTTTCCACCAACGCGAAGCTTCACATACATCACTCTTCACGCCCTTTCCCTCAAGATACATCATGCCAATATTGTATTGCGCCATGCTATCGCCATTCTTTGCTGCCAATTTCCACCACTGCATCCCTTCCTCAAAATTTACAGCTACTCCATTACCCAGTATATAAATCAAGCCCAGGTTATATTGTGAATTAATATTGCCTCGTAAGGCTGATTTTTTCATCCAGTAAATAGCCTTCCTCATATTAGAATGAATACCTTCGCCCGTTGCATATGCTATCGCCAGGTTATATTGCGCCTCGTTATGTCCTTTGGTGGCAGCCTTTTGATACCAAATAGCTGCCTGTGCATGATCTTCCTCTACACCAATACCAGAATCAAACATCACAGCAATTTGATACTGAGCATTAACATGACCTGACTTTGCCAGCTCCATAAATATTTTTGCAGCGGCCCTGTAATCTGCTGCATCATACGCATCAACGGCTACATTATATTGATATTGCGGATCACTGGATCGTTCAAATTTAAATACAAAACTGGATTGAGGCTCGTAAGCAACTGCCCTGCTGGACCATTTTGCCTGTACAGTCTGGGAAAGTACTAATGTCATCAGTATGACTATCATCGCCATACTGGTAATTAAATTGTGCCGATATTGTTTACTCATGACCCACCTCTGAAAACGGGCTGTTACATAAACATGATATCGACAAAGATGAATGGAACTTTAATTCAAGGGGATGAGGACTAATAAGGGCCGACTGTAACTATCTGTTTTACATGACTTATCCCAATAATCCAAACCGCAGGCATTGGTTTTCAACTCACAACTTATTAGAAACGTGCCTCAATAATTTCCTGTAAAACATTCAACTTCCCATGGAAGAAATGGCCGGATTCCTGTTCGCGAACGATATCGATACCGGGAAACTGACTTGCCCAATTGATAACCTCGTTGGCATCTACAATTTCATCTTTCATACCCTGAACCAGTAACCACGGGCAAGGCGATGACAATATAGAGGAGAAATTGAAAATATTAACTGGAGGTGCAATGGTAATTAATTTTGCACAATCAACGTCTAATGCTGCCTTCATAGCAACATAGGCGCCAAATGAAAATCCAGCCAGACAAAGATCATATCCCGAAACCTGCTCATGCACCCAATCTATAACGGCTTTCAGATCATCCACCTCGCCGACCGCCTCGTCATACTCACCTGAGCTTTTACCGACACCGCGAAAATTAAAACGCACCGTCATGCACCCAAGGCTGGACAATGCCTTGTCCAGCGTATGCACCACCTTATTTTGCATTGTGCCACCATGTAATGGATGAGGGTGGCATATAATAGCAACGGTTTTATTTATATTTTCAGCAGGAACACTAATCAGTGCTTCCAGTTCACCACACGGCCCAGGAATCATAATCGGTTGATTTTTTGTGGCTGTATACAAAACAGAAATTCTAATGCAGGAATACCTGCACTAGTTCACCATATAGCCAAATTCGGTTGCAATAGCAGATTTTTTGGCAATAAATTTTGCCTTTTCAATATTGCCATCGTTTAAGGCCGCTTTAAGATTTGCAATTAGCTTGCGCATATTGTTAATTAAACTACCGACCTGACCCGGCGAACGTTTACTCAATATATGACTCATTTTGCTTGCCAGTACATTGTAGTTTTTAACAAAAACATTAAATTTTACCACCTCTTCCCTGAATGACTTTAATTCATGATCATGCTTCAGGGAACGACCACTTTTGTGCCATTTTTCGTTGATCGCTTCTGCCGACATCTCACCATTGTCTACTTTCTTTTTATCCTGTTTGGCCAATTCACCCTCTTTTGCCAATTTAGTATTTTTTTGGTTTAGATTTTTTTTCCATTTTTCAAGTCGATCCAACATATTCATCAACCGCTCTAGCTCATGTTGCTGCACATTTAGTACATTCATAAGATTATTAATAGTAGACAAATCCTTACTATCACCCATATAACGCTCAGCATGGGCCGCACTGATGGTCAAAAGAAAAAATAGAAGCAGTATTTTAAATAATTCAGGTTTCATGATTACTATATAGTACAGAAGAGTTACAAAGAAAAATATGCCTACGAGTAATGGCCAATCACCATTACTACGATACATAGCGGGGTTAAAATATAATTATTAGCCTTCCAGCTCGCTGTCTTTTTCGTTCACATCTCCGAGAAACCAGTCAGCATAAGATCGTAAATCAAGCCAATTCCATTCATCTAACCTGATGGTTAACTGGTGATTATCCTGATATTCCAACCTGATAAACGCCATCACACCTTCGTTATATAATACGCAACGAACCTTGATCAACTGTCCCGTTAAGTTTACATAATAATTACCCGGTACTGGTAATAGTTTTTTTGACATTTCCATCTCCGGCTTTGTTGGAAAAACTTATCCCATTAAAGTAATAATACTTACATCAACCACACTTGGAATCACCACAATTCAGGCAAGTCATGCAGCCATCCATCTGAATCACTGCCTTGGTAGTACATTTTGCGCAAAGCTGGGCACCTGCCGGGAAATCACCTTTGCTGGTTTCATCAGCCTGTTTTGTCATCGAATCATATTGCTCACGTTTATCATCCACCAGTTTTTGCTGATGTTCATCAAGCGTATCGTCGACCAACAATCCGATCATGCGAAGATGGCATTCGATCGCATCACCAATTTCTGCTACCAACGACGGCATATACTTACCACCTCGTTTGAAATATCCACCACGAGGATCAAACACTGAACGCAGCTCTTCTGCCAGGAAAGTGACATCACCACCCTTACGGAAAACAGCTGAAACAATGCGTGTTAATGCAACTATCCATTGAAAATGATCCATGTTTTTTGAGTTGATAAATATCTCAAACGGTCTTCTTAACTCATGTTCCGTACCATGGTTCAATATCACATCATTTATCGTTACGTATAATGCATGTTCAGATAATGGTGTTTTAATTTTATACGTCGAACCCAGCAACATTTCCGGACGTTCGAGTTTTTCCGTCATATGGACAACATTGGAGACGGATTCCTCTTGCTCAACTACCTTGGCAACCACCTCATCCTTTGGCTCATCTTGCTTTATAACTCCATAACCAACAATTTTTTTCTCTATCTTGACCGGCATCTCTTGCTCCTGATCCTATTAGTTCCTGTCGTGAAAGTATTTTACAGGCAACCTAAAATTTACCGTAATAACCTTCTTTCAATGCATCATAAAGATTAGCTGCGGTATGTATTTCACCGTCATACTCTATTTCTTCATTACCCTTCAATTCAACAACAGAACCATCATCCAATGTGAATTTATAGGTCGTATTTTCAAGGTCTTGCTCTTTAACCAATACACCCTGGAAAGCTTCAGGATTAAAGCGGAACGTTGTGCAACCTTTTAGACCCTTTTCATGTGCATACATATAGATATCTTTAAAGTCTTCATACTTGTAATCAGTTGGCACATTGGCGGTCTTCGATATGGATGAATCCACCCAGATTTGTGCGGCCGCTTGTACATCCACATGTTGTTTCGGATGAATATTATCCGCAGAGACAAAATACTCTGGCAATTGTTCGTCTTCTTTATCACTGTAAGGCATCGCATTGGCATTAACCAGTTCGCGGTAAGCCAGCAACTCAAATGAATAGACATCCACTTTTTCTTTTGTCTTGCGACCTTCACGAATCACATTACGTGAATAGTGATGTGCAAAACTGGGCTCAATACCATTACTCGCATTATTTGCTAGTGATAATGATATCGTCCCGGTGGGCGCAATCGAACTATGATGCGTAAAACGCGCACCTATTTCAGCCAGTTCATCGACAAGCATGCTATCAATGCCTGCAATCTGTTGCATGTAGCGACTATACTTTGCATGTAATACCTTGCCTTTCACTTTATCGCCGAGTTTGTAACCATCGGTTATCATTTGCGGACGCTTACTCAGCATTTCAGACGTCACTTCAAACTCTTCTTCCATGATAGGAGCCGGGCCTTTCTCACGTGCCAGTTCCAGGGCAGCATGCCACCCTGTTACTGCCAGTTCACGACTCACACGTTCAGTGAATTCAAGCGAAACATCTGAACCATATTTCATTTTCATCATCGTCATGGTCGAACCCAGGCCAAGAAAACCCATACCATGGCGACGTTTACGCATAATTTCGTTACGTTGACCTTCAAGTGGAAGACCATTGATTTCAACTACATTATCCAACATCCGAGTAAAAATACTGACTGTCTGATTAAACTCTTCCCAGTTGAACGCTGCAATATCGGTAAATGGATCAATTACAAACCTGGTCAAATTAATTGAACCCAGCAAGCATGAACCATACGGAGGCAAGGGCTGTTCGCCACAAGGATTGGTCGCACGAATATTCTCGCAGAACCAGTTATTATTCATTTCATTAACCTTGTCGATCAGAATAAAACCCGGCTCGGCAAAGTCATAGGTTGATGACATAATCACATCCCATAAACGACTCGCACGAATTGTTTTATAAACCTTACACGCTACCAGACCTACTTCATTGATAATATAACCTTCATGAATAGGCCATTCACGCCAAATCACTTCAGCAGGGTTGTTAATATCTTGCTCGTCCTGCTCTTTTTCGAGAATAGGATAGGCCAGTTGCCAGTCAGTATCGTCTTTCACAGCCTGAATAAATTCATCTGTAATCAGTAGTGATAAATTAAATTGACGCAAGCGTCCATCTTCACGCTTGGCGCGAATGAAATCCAGCACATCCGGATGTCCCACATCAAACGTCGCCATTTGTGCACCGCGACGACCACCCGCACTGGATACGGTGAAACACATCTTGTCATAGATATCCATAAACGACAGTGGACCTGACGTGTAGGCACCTGCTCCGGCAACATAGGCACCTTTAGGGCGCAGGGTAGAGTATTCGTAACCTATGCCACAACCTGCTTTCAAGGTCAGGCCTGCCTCATGAACTTTGTCCAGAATATCGTTCATGGAATCCTTAATTGAGCCCGACACAGTACAGTTGATGGTGCTGGTCGCTGGTTTATGCTCCTGGGCACCCGCATTTGAAGTAATTCGCCCCGCCGGTATAGCTCCTCTTTTCAAAGCCCAGATAAACTTCTCATGCCATTCCTGACGTTTTTCGTCTGTCTGCTCTACTTCTGACAGAGCCTTTGCAACCCGACTGTAGGTATCATCGATGGTTTCATCTACAACCTGGTCTTGTTTAGTTTTCAGACGATACTTTTTATCCCAGATATCAAGTGATGCTGACTGGAATGGAATGGATAAAACACTCTTACTAACAGCCTTAAGATGAGCGGATTTCATAGACCCGGCGATCCCCCGTTATTAATTATTTATTAGATTTTCCTGTACCTGGAAATTCCCAGCAAAGGTAATAAAATCGCATATTTAGAAAAATATAAGCCAACAAACACAATATATTGTATGTAGAGGTGTAGCTTAGATACTAGGGCCTGACGTGTCAATAGCCAATGACAACTCTATAAACACCTTTATTTCAGTAGATAATAATATGCTCTTTTAGTTGATTTTCGGAAGTTTTTGAAAAGTATAGAAAATATAAAATAAGTCATTGGAGAAAGAAAATAATGGGAAAATAAAGCCAAACTATTTTAAAAATATTTCTGAATTTGACCCATATTTACCCCTCCCCACAGCCACAATCCGAACACCCTTCATCAACCAATTTAATGCAACCCATTAATGCCGCCACTCCAGCCTTGAATTACAGATATTCAGCACCATTTATTTATCAATACAATTTGATGTGTTTCATCTTAATCTTAATATTAAGTTTACAGGAGAGTTATTATGTCACTAAGTCATCATGAACCTTGGGGCCTGCTAAACCAGTTCTCTGGCGAACTAAACAATCTATTTCCCCAGCGCCACCTGAGTGCGCACAATAAAGCGAAAGCCACCTCTACCAGCGACTGGGTACCGGCAGTTGATATCAAGGAAGAAGCAGATCGTTTCCTGATTCATGCGGATATCCCCGGTGTCGACCCAAAAGATATTGAGTTACACATGGAAGATGGCATTCTGACTATCAGCGGCCAACGTGATGATAAATTCTCTGAGGTACTCGAAGGATACCGGCGTGCAGAACGTGTTCGCGGTACCTTTCTGCGACGATTCACATTACCTGATACCGCAAACTCCGATAAAATTTCGGCTGAAAGCAAACACGGTGTACTGGAAGTGATTATTCCCAAACAAGACAAGGCACAACCCAAGAAAATCACGGTTAAAAGCTAAACTTAACAGACACTATATAGACAAGCCACACCGCTTATGGCGATTGTGGCATGTCTGCGCTTGAAAACAAGTCTTATATAATGGAACATTAACCCTTTCCAAAGGTCAATATTGATAACTATTTATTACATGAGCCAAACCAAGGTAGCCAGGAATGAAATTAAAATCCATCATCGTACCCGTTAGTATTGCAGTTGTTGCAGCTTATATATATGTCAGCTACAACGGTACACAAAATAGCAACACCAACCTCAAAACCACTGAGCAAACAATAGAAAAGCCGGTCAAAAAGCTGTCAACAAGCCAAAAACCGCCAGCCAATGTAACCGCAGTCACCCCAACAAAAACAACGACTGCACCCGCTATAAAAGCATCTGCGGTCATCCCCCAGGCACAGGCATCAATACCAAACCAGATTATGGGTCAGCAATTACCGTCTCTTGCTCCCATGTTACAAAATGTCATTCAGGGTGTGGTGAATATCGCCACTGTGGGTAAAAAACAGAAAGCCCAGTCAAACCCGTTTTTTGATGACCCTATCTTCAAACGTTTCTTTGATATTCCACAACATAAGCAACAACCACAACGTCGTAGCAGAAGCCTCGGCTCAGGCGTCATTGTTGATGCGACGAAAGGTTATATCATTACCAATAATCACGTTATAGAAGAAGCAGAAGAAATTAATGTGACCCTGCGAAATGGCAAACAATATAAAGCCAAGATTATAGGCACCGACAAGGAATCTGACCTGGCTGTCATCCAGATTAAAGCCGACAAACTAACCGCCGTCCCTATGATCAGCTCTGATAGCCTTAAGGTCGGTGACTTTGTCGTGGCCATTGGTAATCCGTTCGGCCTGGGTCAAACAGTGACATCAGGCATCGTAAGTGCGCTGGGCCGCTCAGGTCTGGGCATAGAAAGTTACGAAGATTTCATCCAGACAGATGCCTCAATCAATCCCGGAAATTCAGGTGGCGCACTGGTGAACCTGCGTGGAGAACTCATTGGGATCAATACTGCCATTCTGTCTCGCAGTGGTGCCAACATCGGTATCGGTTTTGCCATACCAACTAATATGGTCAAGAAGATCATGACCCAACTCATCACTCATGGTCAGATCCGCCGTGGTCGACTGGGTGTTTATATACAGGACCTTACACCCGAGCTGGCCAAGGCTTTTGACATTAAACAACATCAAGGTGCTGTTGTTTCCAGAGTGGCACCTGGCTCTTCTGCTGAAAAAGCTAATATACGTGAAGGCGACATCATTGTTTCTCTGGACGGAAAAGTGATCAAAAATGCATCGACATTACGCAATACTGTCGGCCTGTTAACCATCGGTCAGACAGTAAAACTGGGCGTCATCCGCAATGGCAAACAAATCACTATTGATGCTGTTATTGGTGAACCTCAAGAGGAAAAACAAAGTGCCGAAGCATTGCATACACGCCTGGAAGGTGCCGTATTAGGCGAACTTGAGGAGAACCACCCATTATTTGGCAAGGTTGATGGTGTTGTCATTTTATCGGTCAAACCCGGTAGCTCAGCCAATTCTGCCGGCTTGCGCAAGGGTGATGTGATTACCTCTATTAACCGCGTACCGGTAAAAAACCTTAAAGATCTAAAAACAGCCATTAAAGAAAAATCCAGTGGCATACTACTGAACATCCGCCGTGGGAATGGTGGCCTGTACCTGTTGTTACAATAACCCGCCCAATGTTGCGACCCTTTATTTTCAATAAGAGGGTCGCAACGATAAGGGAGGTTTTTTCCAGAAAGATTACTAACACTTTTTCAGCCTTCGCAGATTCTACGCTGACAAAATAACAAATAGTCCTTATTATGCATTCTGATTTGCTTATTGTAATATCACACTCATGCAAGAAAATTATGCCTCCCAAATTACGGACGACAGCAAATCCAAACTCGAAATAGATACTGAGCAAGTAAAAATGCTGTATGACGCAATGCCCGCAGCGTTAGCAGCCAATATTGTCGCATCCTTATTATTAGCTTATGTCCTGTCACCAGCTATCGATCACACTTTCATTATTTGGTGGTTAGGCATAACCATCGCTATCTTGCTAGCGCGTACACTACTATTTATAACTTACAAGCAATCCGAAAACGATATCACTTCAACACCTCTTTGGGAAAAGCGTTTTACTATCGGTTCTTCTGCATCTGGACTAACAATGGGTTCAGCCAGTATTTTTCTGTTTCCGGAAAATCAGCCTGAATACCAGATGGTATGTGCGTTTGTGCTGATTGGAATGGCTTCAGGTGCTGTATCCAGTCTGTCATTCGGGAAATATACCTTCCCCTTGTATGCAACACTGATTTTTCTGCCTCTCATGGTTAGTATGGCACTAACCAGAACAACTATATCACTCACTATTATTCCAATGTTAATACTGGCCTTTGCCTTTATATTAAGAAGCGCACGTTATATTTACCACAACTCACGACAAAACATATTATTCCGCCTGCAATCGATGAAAAATGAGGCATACCTCTCTGGCCTGCTGGAATCAGGACCCGTTATCATCTATAGCTGTGAGCCAGACAATAATTTCCCAATAAAATTTATTAGTGAAAACGTCCGTGAAATATTTGGCTATGAACCCGAACAATTTTTACTTGACCAAAATTTCTGGAAAAAGGGCATACACTCTGAAGATTTGCCTCGTGTGCTTGAAGATTTAAACCATTTATTCGAACAAGATTTTTTGGCTCACGAATACCGCTTCAGGATAAATAATGGGGTCTATATTTGGGTATACGACGAACTTAAATTAATCAGAGATAAAAATGGAAAACCAACTAACATTATTGGCTACTGGGCGAATATTACCGAGCGTAAAAAAATTGAAAGTATGAAAAATGAATTCATTTCAACTGTCAGCCATGAATTACGTACGCCACTCACATCCATTCGTGGATCTCTAGGCCTCATGAATGGCGGAGCTGCCGGGGTACTACCTGAACGTGCAAAAGACATGACCAGAATTGCCTATAACAATACAGAACGGCTGTTATTACTCATTAATGATATTCTGGATTTGCAGAAAATTGAATCCGGTGAACTTGTCTTTGAATTAACTGAATTCGATATTGTTAAATTAATCAATCAATCAATACAAGATAATGCCTCATACGGAAATGAATTTAACGTCCAGCTAAAATATGTCAGTGATATTAAATCAGCACAAATTTACTCGGACTACCATCGCCTGATGCAGGTCATGACCAACCTGCTCTCCAATGCTGCAAAGTTTTCACCCGCCGGGGAAACTGTAGAAATCAGCCTGTCTCATCTCCAGAACAACTTACAAGTATCGGTTACCGATCATGGTATCGGTATCCCCGAAGACTTCCGACCTGTCTTGTTCGGAAAATTCACCCAAGCGGATTCTTCTGATACACGCAGCAAGGGCGGAACAGGGCTGGGACTAGCCATTAGTAAATCAATTACCGAAAACCTTGGCGGCCAAATATACTTTTCTTCAAACGAAGGATCGGGCACCACGTTCACCATTACACTGCCAACATTAAGACCCACGCCTTGAAAAATCTCATATAACAAACTCCTGTATGAATGAAAATCCCGATTTTCATTCATTACATATTGTTATACAGCGTCATTGCCATATACTTACCAAATAGACAATTATTTTCAATGCAAACACCCCTTCAAATGCTACCGTCAGGGTAATATCAGCATACTAATATGAACAATAGCAACGATATCGAACAAGAAAATAATCAAACACTCAGTTCATCTCAAACTGTAAATACGCCGCATGCCTCATCCTTCGAAGACGTTCTTTCCGTCCTTCAGTCTTCAAGACACGGTCTTACTCAAACTGAGGTACGGGCCCGTCTTCAACACTACGGCCATAACACCTTACCTGAAACCAGACCACCGGGTATTGGTCTTATCTTCATTCGACAATTTGCCAGCCCTCTGATTTATATCCTTGTCATCGCCGCATTTCTGTCAATAGTGATACGCGAATGGTCAGATGCCGGTTTCATTGCCGCTGTTCTGGTGATTAATGGCATCATCGGCACCATTCAGGAATATTCCGCACAACGTGCCGCTACAGCACTACGCAATCTTGTCAGTACGCGCTGTCGTGTTTTGCGCGACAGCGACAGCTATGAAATTGACGCGGAGGAACTGGTTCCCGGTGATATTATTTTGCTTGAATCCGGCGACAAAATACCTGCCGATATCCGCCTGCATACACACCATGACCTGGAGGTAGATGAATCCCTGCTGACAGGTGAATCCAGTGCGACCCTAAAAAATGCTGAGCTCGCCCTGAATGCTGAAACTACACTGGGGGACCGCGTTAACATGCTTTTTGCCGGCTCACTGGTTGAACGGGGTCGTGGACGAGGCGTAGTCGTTGGGACTGGACTTGCAACCGAACTAGGAAAAATCGCCGCCTCTGTACTTGCCAAACCCACTACCAAAGCACCTTTGCTCATACGACTGGAGCGATTTACTCATCGGGTTGCCATTATAGTGGTTGTAGCCGCGGTTATTATGGCGAGTATCGCATTTACACGCGGCATGCCGCTAACTGAGATCTTTCTGCTTGCAGTAGCACTCGCCGTATCGGCAATCCCTGAAGGTTTGCCGGTTGCATTAACAGTTGCCCTGGCTATCGGTATGCGCAGAATGGCGCGTCGAAATGTGATTGTACGTAAACTGGTAGCGGTAGAGGCTCTGGGTTCATGTACTTTCATAGCAACGGACAAGACAGGCACACTGACAGTCAATCAGCTTACTGCACGCAGTATTGCATTTCCCGAAAAGAAACCCTGGCAAGTTTCAGGCTCCGGGATCGAACCCACAGGATCGATTACTACCGAGAAAGGAACACCATTGTCTGAACCTCAAGCGGCCTTGCTTAACCGCTTGTGTCAGGCCGCCGTATTGGCAAACGAAGGTAACCTCAGTCATCGTGGTGATGGCTGGACACAAAATGGTGATGCCGTTGATGTCGCTGTTTTGGTTATGGCCCATAAAGCCAATATCACCCGGGCAGAAACATTAGACACACATCCTGAAATATCATCCATACCGTTTGAATCGGAACATTTATTCAGTGCCAGTCTGAACAAAGTCAACAATAAACAATTTGCATTTGTTAAAGGCGCAATAGAAAAATTGCTACCAATGTGCACATCGATGGCCGGCCTGGATAGCGATAAACAGTTGGATCAGCGCATGATTGAAACTCAATCTCATAACCTGGCAAGCCAGGGGTTCAGGGTGATCGCACTGGCAGAGGGCGAGGTTAATATGACTGAAGGTGACGTCTTCTCAGAAGAACATTTAACAAACCTGACATTAATTGGTTTAATTGGCATGATCGACCCTTTACGCACTGAAGCAAAAGCTGCTATCTCCACTTGTCAGAAAGCAGGTATCGAAGTGGCCATGATTACTGGTGATCACCCCATCACAGCCTTGACCATAGCTCGCGAACTCAATCTGGCAGAACATATTGAACAAATCATTACTGGCCCGATGCTGAAACAAGCCGCCAGGAATGACGAAATGGATCAACTTATAAATAAAACCTATGTCTTTGCGAGAGTAGAACCACAACAAAAACTGGACATCATTAAAGCATTACAGCGAAATGGCCATTTTGTGGCCGTCAGTGGAGATGGAGCCAACGACGCACCGGCGTTACGTGCAGCGCACGTTGGTGTTGCAATGGGAAAGAGCGGGACCGATGTAGCAAAAGAAACAGCAGACCTCATTATTACAGATGACAACTTTTCTTCCATTGTTGCAGGTGTTGAAGAAGGCCGTATCGCCTATGCCAATGTACGCAAGGTAGTCTTTCTCCTTATTTCTACCGGCATGGCTGAACTGGTACTCTTCACGCTTGCACTCCTGAGTGGACTGCCACTTCCCCTGCTCGCAGTTCAATTACTTTGGTTAAACCTGGTTACGAATGGTATTCAGGATGTCGCGCTTGCCTTTGAGCCTGCTGAAGGTCATGAACTAAACCATCCACCACGTCCACCAAAAGACCGCGTTTTCAATCGCCTGATGATAGAGCGCGTTATTATTTCTGCACTGGTAATAGGCATTACTGCGTTTTTTATTTTTCAGATGTTACTCAACCGTGGGTACAGTATCGATGAAGCTCGCAATGGTACACTACTACTAATAGTACTATTCGAAAACATACATGTTTTTAATTGTCGCTCAGAGACTCTGTCGATATTCAGGCATAATCCTTTCAGTAATCCCGTACTCCTGTTTGGTACTGCATCGGCTCAACTAATTCATATCGGCGCCATGTACACACCCTGGATCCGGGATGTATTACATATTCAACCCGTCAGTCCGCAACATTGGCTGGAGCTACTAGGGATGGCACTGACGGTACTAATAGCAATGGAATTGCACAAAGTCATCCGCAAGTATTTTTAACATATGCAGGCATTACAAACCACTGACCACTTTCGAGATCTGATGATCAGCATTGAGCTTCAAAACGATATCCGCCCTGGACGGCATCTCACGCAGGTTGGCGCGGGTTATACGCTCATAATGCATGATAAAACGATCCAGGTTTTCGGCTGACATGATATGGTGACTGTTATCAACATCTTCGCCTGCAACCGATGTCCTGAGTTTTTCCTCTTGCAAACTGCGCCACTTATACACATATTCCATATCAGGAATATCCAGCATGACCAGAATATCGATATGCGAGAATAGCTGTTGGTAGGGTCCGGACAACTGGTTGTTGATAAATTGCCTCCAAAACCCTTGCGTATCTTCATCTGCTTCCAGATTATTGATAGGGCGATCTAACGATTCATCATCTTCGGCTATGGAACCAACACACCACCCCTCAAAAATAATGATATCAACCGGGGTACGCACCTTATCCCAGTCTGCTTTATCATGCCGATCGTCTATTGCCTTATTAAATCTGGGTACAGATAACTCCTGTGCTGATTGATCACCTTTCAGACTGGCAAATAATTCGAGCCCCATATCAACATCATGTGTACCAGGAACACCACGAGTAGCAAGCAGGGGGTGAATGCTATCGGCCATCTCCTGCCTTTGCTGCCGGGTTTTATACAGGTCATCAATAGAGAGGCTGACAATACGTTTATCATGGCCTTTTTCAAGTAAGGTCGCGAGAATATGGGTCAATGTTGACTTGCCGGAACCTTGCGCTCCATTGACGCCGATCACCAATGGTTTATCTTTATGACAATCTGCAAGCCAGCCTGCAAATGGAAGATAACAATCATAAAAACACGACAGTATTTCATCCCCCTGTGGAATTTTTTCTTTCTCAAGTAACTGTCGAAATTCAGGCAATAAACGCCTGGCTAGCATATTATGTTGCTCACTTGTATAACGATTTAATTTGGCAGGCCACAAAGTACTCAAAATGTGAACCATTTTTTATTCGGATTACTGGCTGGCAAGAAACTATTCTTCATAAAGTCAATTCTCGCACAAATAACATCTATTTATAATACATTGACACTAACAGGATTATTTAAAGGTCATAAAAATACAACGAAATTGAAAGCCAAGCACTCACTAGTATTGCGTAATACGCACACTACATAGTTTAAAAGTAAGTCACTATGCGCAAGAATAAAAATGAAAATCTTGAATATTGTAAGCATCAAGATTTCCACTGATTCTTCCGACCCCAATCATAAATTAACAACCAATAAAAAAATCTTCATCCTCAATGCTTTGTTGTAAAACCCTCGCACGAAAATGACCTTGTGCAGCAGCCTGCCCAACCCAGAACAACCCTGCATCTTGATCCGCTTCAATCAATTCACCATCAATGTACAATAATCCCAACTGAAACTGTGCTTCGGCATTACCATTTAATGCAGATTTGCGATACCACTCAACCAGCTCGCTTTTGTTATTACGACTTTCATAGATCTTAGCCAATGCTAGTTGTGCACTGGCATCGCCTGCATTCGCAGTATCAAGTAACGACCTTTCAATCATACTTGTACGCGCTGCATTCAGGCTCGCCAGTTGATAGTTCTCTGCATGCGCACTTGTAGCCAAAACCACGTTTCCTAAAAAACACCCCTTTAACAGCATGAGTGAAATTATGCTTGTCTTGTTCATCTCGCCACCCCCATCTTATTCAAACAACATCACCACCATAGTGAACTATAAATATTTACTCATAATACGTCGCGCCTGTATGGTTTTTTGCTCCCGATCAAAAACGCATGTAGGGAAATACCAGGAACGTGAACCTTTTACAACAGTCGGTATTTGCACCTTTAACAGGACACATTGATCTGTTTTAGCTTCGAAACCATGTATATTCCCTTCTGTTTCATCAAACCAGGTTATCTCATATGGCTTGAGCAACTTACGATCACAACTTTTCAATTCTGTCAGACCCGATGTCGCATTATCCTGATGTGTTTCCATTAGATTGTATCGCTCCACTTCGGCTTCACCATCCAAGACCATCATTACGCCACAGGTACCCGGGTGATCATGTAATGGCACAGGTGAGTCTTTATACATTGAAAACAAACCTACCTTACCCAGCTCATCCTCATGAATTGAGCGCCACCCCCAGTATTTTGTTCTTACTAGCGAATTGAAAGAGCAATTAGCAAGATTACGATACATCGAAGATGACAATAGCAATTTGTGCATTAACACCATGTTATGGTTCAGCACTGATAACATTTCAGCATTATTACTATATTCACCCTTGCCTATTGATGTGACGCTATCAATAAAGTCGCTCCATACACCCCCCAAAGATTCCCTGGCCGTTAAATCGACAGGGGGTTTAAAATCCATAATATTTGCTTGTGCCAACATGGTTATTCCCCTTTTCCGCTTTGCTTCAACATGCAACAATCCAATGACGTGATGCTGAACCCACTGTGTAAATTTTGTCTTCATCCCTAGTTCTTATTGTGGTCTGTTGGTAAAAATAGTTCGGTGCCTGATTGCCAATACATTTGTGATTTATTCACATAAAAAAGGGCACCTAATCCATTAAGGTGCCCGTATCAGTATCTTTTCACTGACCAATTTTTGCCCCATTGACCAGCTATCTACTGCAAATTCACATCCTGTGAATAAACCTTTACATCAGCTGGCCTGGGCCCACTGAGACTGAAATAAAACCCGAACCAGTACACCTTCCAGCAGGTCCGGAACACGTACATTACCAATGCAAGCAACTTCGGCTCCCGGTTGAATATAAACACCAAACATGGATTCAAACTGACTGACAGACCCGCTCAACCTGATGCAATTCTGTTTAGGAAATACATGGAAGCCCGCATCACGAAAATAACGTGCGCTTTGAACAATCGTGTCAAGATCAGGCAAAAAATCACCAACTTGCACATTTTCCTGGGCTATTTCACCCTTATAACTCTGTCGGTCAAACCGGGATTTTAGAATAACAATGGCATCTACTAGCTGATGCATGACAACACCTCACACTGATCTGGAATATGTTTAACATTCTAGATAATCAGGGTAAAAATGAAGTGAATTGAGAGCACGTAAAAATGTGAGATATTCCCGTTTTTGACTTGATTCCACTACGACTGCATCAGACAGTACGGGAAAAATGAAAAATAACACTCTGAACTGAAATATTATCTCACGTGGCTGGAAACTCAGATATCAACGACTATAGTTATTTATATAACATGACTATTTTCAAATGATAATATAAACACACGGAGAACCCTATATGTCAGAGTCAATCATTCAGATGTTAAATCCTGAAAACTCCCGCACTAAAGAAGCCCTTTTCCCTCATGCACCAGAAGGTTGGACCAGTGCTGACGCAGAAAAACAGGCTGAAATTGAAGGTATTACAATGAAAGAAATACACTGGCAAACCATAATTGGATTGCAGGAATACTATGCCAAACATGACAAGGTCCATACACGCGAAATTCATGATGCTATGGAAGAGAAGTTCCATGCAGAAGGCGGACTAAAATATTTGTATACAGAATTCCCAAAAGGGCCTATCGCACAAGGCTGTCGTCTGGCAGGCTTGCACGCCCCTGCTGATAGCGCGAGTGATTCATTTGGTAGTGTTCAATGAATCATCTCAATATTTAACAGCATAAAAAAACCGGTTATTAAGCCGGTTTTTTTATGCTGTTAAATATTATCGTGCATCTGCCGTTAAATTAATTAGGCACATAAACTTCACGAGGTATGATTATGTTTGCTAGATTAATAAAACCAATCTTAATAGTTGCTGCACTTTGTGTATTCAGTCTGTCATCCATCGCAGTAGAACCTACTGTAGAAGATAAACAAACTGTAAAAAAGACAGGTCAGAAAACTACCCAAAAACATGAAACATCTAGAGAAAAACCAAAAGCCTGTGACTTTAGAATTTCTACAGCCTGAATACACTCAAAACCGGGTTTTTATACCTTAAAGATAAAAACCCGGCTTGAATCAGTATATTAAGCAATAACTTGTTTACTGAATTCTAAATTAGTAACAGTAAATTTATTTGGCACCAAACACCGTCTTCAATAGATCAGTTGTTCGAGCCACAGGATCAGATCGTATCTTTTTCTCTTCGCGCGCAACCATCAAAAACAAACCGTCGAGTGATTTACGCGTAATATAACGATCCAGGTCAACAACATCCTCACTCAGATACTGCCGTGCGAAGCCTAATTTACCAGTCATTTTTTTATACGAACTGGTCACACCAACCGTATCCGTCATATTTTTAGTTATCGGCAACATTTTTGTTGTTAACGATAATTCTGTCGTCTTACGAAAAAAATCAGTAGCAGAATTATCACCACCTTTTAATATTTTCATACCATCCTCGATCGACATATTACGAATAGCCTCGATGAAAACGGGGCCAGCTTCAACAATAGCTTTTTCGGCTGCATGATTCATGGTTTCAACAAACTCATCGGCATACCGCGACGCCCCCAGCTTGCGAAGTGTTTTTTCTACTTTACCAAGGCTATCTGGCATAGGAATACGTACATCCTTATTATTTAGAAAACCATTCTCCTGACCAAGCGAATTGACAGCATATTGTGATGCCTTCTCCAACGCCTGCTTCAGACCACTAATAACCGTTTTATTATCGAGTGATGATGAAGTTGTTGATTTTGATGAAACAGTCGGCTTTGAATCATCACCTGTCAAATCTCCAAACCAGTCACGCCAGCCGGCGAAACCCGGAAAAGAAAAACTCAGCATTATAATAACTATAAAAAGGAGTGATTTTTGTTTCATGATAGGCATCCATTTTCAAAATCAGTTGATAAGTAAAGATAGTATATAATAATAGAATCCTGAACATGGTTAATTCATATATTAGTAAATATACGTTCATTGACATAACTTATCGCTTTATATCTTACACAAAAAATGATGACAAAATAAAAACCGACCAAAGGTCGGTTTTTATAAGATAAGTAAATAATATTATACAATAACTACATCTGCGCTTCCCTGCTGTACTAGTTCGTAGTCGTTGTCGTTTTTGTGCAGGGACCATCTTTGTAACCCGCACAATTCCAGAAGCCACATTTTGGCTCACAGAGGTGTGTAGTGTCATTTATAACATGACAACTCTTCCACGGTGGCATACAAAATGCGGCCAATGAAAATAACGCGACAGCACTGAAGGTTACTACAGTTAATATTTTAGTTTTTGAACTCATACTCATAATAAATCTCCTCACATGTATAAAAATTATTATTGTATTAAATATCAGATTCTGGCATTAAAAAGCATAAACAAACCTGGCAAAAATCTGTCTCTCTGGAACAAAACGAGGACTGATTGGCCCTCTGGCTTTACTTAACCTATCATTTACGTAGTAAGAAAAGTTTTTATCCAACAAATTTTTAACCTCAATACGGAACTCCCCTAGCCGCCTGGGTAACTTCAACCCGACAGACAGGTCAACCGTCCAAAACGTATCTTCTCCTGTCAACGGAATATCTATCACCTCCTGATTCACATAGGTTGCTGTCAATGATGAATAATTACCTCCCTGCCAAAATACACGGGCTGAAAGTGGTGCAAATTTAGTTATTAATTTATTCGGAGAAATAAATACACCCTTTTGTTCTTCTTGATAGAACTCGGCACTTAATACCATATTCTTGTCATAATGCCATTGAATATAACCACGATGTAATTGTTCATCCCTCATATCAATTACATTTCCACTACCAGAGAATGTGGGTGACTCTAATTTTCGCCAGGACAACTCCATCCCAGCTGAAAATTCCTTATTCCACTTATGATCAATGCCAATACCATAACGCCTGGTTTTACTCCCAGCAAAATCATCAAAGATTTGATTAAATCCGGCCACTTGTGTTGGCTCTATAGTATGTTCGGCATTTATGGGGCGTCCAATTCCCTCAAAATAAGCCATCCTTATAGCCGTATCTTTCAATCCATTCCATGTTAACCCTAATTTCGGATTGAATTCAGAGACATCAAATACACTGCTCTTCATATCATCATATGCTGCACCCAATGTTAATAACAAATCATCACCGATAGATTTATTTGCATAAACATATATATTTTTATATGAGGCATTGACATTGTTGGTTACCGATAAATTATTAGTCAGCACAGGTGGCAACATGAAAAATGCCTGCAGTGCAGGGTCAAAAGTTACAGTGAGATCCTGAGTACTGGTATTATCACGATCTTCATCAAAATAGCCGATACCAGCAACATAACTCAGATCCTTCTGCTGTCTGACAAATTGCAGCTCGACTGTATCGGCATCACTATCATCAATATTACCTGACACATCAGTTGAAACTGACACACCAGAAAATGGTGCTGTGGGTAGCGGTATAATTGTCTGTGTTGTCGTTGTTGTTGAACTCAGGTATTTATTCTTTTTATTAATCAAGGATACTAGGACACGACTATTATTATCTAACCTGTGATTAATACCTATACGTGAAAGTCTTGTCTCACGATTATTTCGTTCAGTTGGGGAAAAGCTATTCACATCAAAAAATAAGTCCAGGTCACCATATTCACTTTCAACTGATCGAAATTCAGCCTGAATATCAGTACTGGCATTAAGTGATGACTGCAAAAAAATGTTATAAATATCTTGTTTCAGATCGTTATTATCGCGAAAGCCATCGGTTTCATAGTGATATTGCCCGACACTATAAGCAAACGACTTGTGCACACCCGAGACATTAACGTCTTCTGCGAAAGTATTATCACTACCTACAACTGCACCTAATCGATAGCGGGTGCCGTCCTTCGAAAATAATGAACTGTATTCTCCATAGGTTGAGTCCTGAACACCTGAATTTCCAGCTGCACCAAGATTAGTCTCTAATAATTGGGGTCGTACCGGGTCTGCATTCAATGGTTGAAATAACTGTGACTGCAATAACTCACTCACGCGAGCAATCTTGTGTCGTGGCATTCTGGCATAGGTATCGGCAAGGAACCGATGCGCCGAGTGATTAGTAAAGTCGAGATTGACTGCATCCCAACCATTGACCAAGGCAAGCTGCTCCGCACCCAAAATACCGTATATTCCTGCCTGGCTTACACTACGAGCTGCCGCATCCCGATCCAGAAATTGAGTTGATCTAAAAACGGCACGATTATTATTCAACGCTTTAGAGCGTCTTAAATCAGACAAGGCACCGACAGGATCATTATCGCTTTGTTTCCTTATGGCATCATATAACCATGGTGTCGGGTCTTTGGGATCCATTTGTTTTGCCAACGCAAATTGATCAGCCGCCAGCTTATTACGTTTTTCTTCGTAATACGCTTTACCCAGATAACTCCTTATTACTGAATTATTGGTATCCAGGCTAGCCGCAATTTCGATTTCACGCCTACCCTGCTTAAGCTTACCTTCACGAATGGTCGCCAGCCCATTACCCAACCTGGCCAGTGGGTCGGATGAATCCAGTTCGATGGAGCGCGTAAATGCCTGCTTGGCCTTCTCGGTTTCGTATTGCAACAGGTGAGCAAAACCCAACAAGGTTTGTGTGCGTGCCAGATTTGGCTCAATTTCAACGGCGCGTTTAGCCGCAGCCAGGCCTTCGCTTAACTCACCCAGGGACAGGTGTAATTCAGACAGACGAACCCAGGCTATGGCATTTTGATTACTGATTTGCACTGCTTTTTTTGCTGCTTGCAACGCTTTGGATAAATTAAAACGCGCCTGTAAAACATACGAATGGGCAATGTGAGCAGCAACAGAAGCCGAATCAGACTGAATAGCTTGTTGCGACAGCGTTAATGCCTGATCTTTTTTGTTTTTGGCAATGGCTATTATGCTACGCAGTGCCAGAGCATCAGCAGAGTTATTTCCAGCCAGCATTTTCTCGGCAGCATCAACCTGCCCGGCAGCCAGTACATCCTCAATTTGCTTAAGTTCAGCGACAGAGGTGCGTGGATAATATAATGACCATTGCACGCTATCTGTTGGTTTGATGTCCAGCCTTAGTACTGGTGCCTTTCCTTTATAAGTGACGGCAGACTGATCATGTTTCAACCGTAAACTGCCATGATCATTTGAAACTGCTACCACACCTTCGATAACACCAACCAATGTGTGATCATCATTAACCTGCACCTGGAACTCGGTGCCCTCTACTGCCGCATTAACAAATGGTGTTTTGATTTTTAGCGAGCGTGGTACACGCGTAATACTATGTAGTGAGCCTTTGATCAAGTCGACCCAGGATACTTCTTTTTTCGGGCCAGATAGTACCAAAGTAGAATTCTGGTTAAGACGGATAATAGTTTCATTATGTAGTTCGAGCGCTGCACGGCTTGTGTTATTGACACGAACAACATCGCCTTCACAAAATGTTTGCTGTAACTTTGCCGAAACCCATGTCTTGTTACCATCAACTTGCACATCAACATTACCCTGGATAGAAACAACACGTGCTATCCAGTCTTCACAGTTGGCGGATACAGTCGATGAGAAAAAACACACGAGCAGGCATACAGAAAGGATTCCCCTCTCAGGTTTTGCACACCCAAAAAAACTATTTACAACGAGCTTCACTGCTTTCATGATTTTAAAAACCTCAATATTACACCCTGTAAAAGGACAGACTGCATTACCTCCTGAGGTACGTAAAGGTAATAAATCACCTTTACAACGTGATTGTTATTATTTTCATGCGATTGTACTTCCAAGTATTTGACTATTCAATCGTTTTTTATGCCAAGCCTTCCATGTTGGGCACGATGATGGATATATACGGTTATAAAATTATTTTTCTTCCATACTCATTACTCCCTGCCAATTTTCTGGCGGTGTCAGTTTGTTATTCTCACAATAGTTTTTATAAAACATAGAGGGTGCATCGTCCGGGACGATATCCAATACCTTTTCATATGCCTGATATGCTGCACTCCAGTTACCTTGATGAAATAAACTCATCGCTTCGGCAAATAACCTCCAGGCATGACGATGCTGATTGTCTTGTTGTGTATTTTCACAGGCAATTTCGAATAATTGCATGGGTACAGTTTTACCTTTTAAGGTAAAACGACCGACATTCCTTACCGTAAAACCTTGAAGATCATTAATTACATCTGCACTGACAAGCAAACGTGTACCCAGATATTTATTCATCCCCTCTATCCGCGTTGTTGTATTGACAATATCACCAACTGCCCGATATTCGTAATGATCAACCGCTCCAACATTGCCAATTAGCATGGTGCCGTAATGCAAGCCGATGCGTGTGGGTAATTCATAACCAGGATGCTGACGATTAAACTCATGCACACTGTTAATTATCTCGATAGCTGATTTTATTGCGTGCTCCCGGTGTAACCGGTTTTCTGTTGGACTGGCCCACAAAGCCATGACCGAATCACCGACGACATCGGATATAATACCTCCGCACTGCTTCACAGGTTGAAAAATGGCTTCATAATATTCATTCATGAACGCGGTAAGTTCTTGCGGTGACAATTTTTCAGACAAGCTTGTGTACTGCTGTGCATCCGTCGATAAACACACACCATGCATAAGCTGCCCACCCAGTCCATGGCTTGTGATATTTCTCGCCAACCTGTTGACCTCTTCCTCTGGCAGGTAATAACCAAATGCACGCTGGATATTTTTACGCTCCAGATTGAGCTCTTGATAATTCCAGATCATGCCAATTAATATCACCATAGGTGTCATGACAAACAGGGGCAGAAACAAGGGTAGCCAGGTTCCATTGTGTGAAAACCAGCTTGCTGCGATTAAAAAATAGATAACACCTATCAATACAAGACTAACAGGCAACCAGGCTCCACGGACCCGACTGTATAATGCAACTAAACAAGTGGTAATTATTAACAACAGGCCTAATTGAGTAAACAGCGATAGAGGTCGTACTGAATGACCATCAAGCAGATTTGCCGCAGCACTTGCGGTGATTTCCACTCCACTTATATCAAGACCATCTTCATTTGAGTAAACACTATAAAAACCATCTTGCTGCTCCCATTGGCGATGCTCGGAAAAACCAACAAACACCAACTTGTTTTTGAGTCTTTTTCGTATGGCATCTGATTCCAGTACTTGATAATAAGGTATTGTAGTCACGGTTCGCGCCGGTCCATAGTAATTCAGAAACTGCGATGCCTCGCCAGTATATAAGGAAAGCATGTTATGCAATGTCTGCCGCTCCGTTTGCGAAAAACCCGCACCTTCAAACTTTTTCCGTAAACGTGGCTTGATACTGACATCATTCATAAACAATTCACGCAAGTGCCTCATAACAGCTACCAATTGCTTTTTTCTGCCCAGGGCATCTTCTGACAATTGGATCACAGGGACACTATGTGGCAACTCTTCAAGCACCAAAGCAATAAATTTTGGTAAGATATCAATATGATAAAGCTGATAGGCCACCACCGGCAATGACGGGGCATCACCGGCTTCAGGTACAAATTTCCAGAACTGGCTAACCTTGATCGGGACTTTAGGTAATGGGTTCGGTGCCAATGCTATAGCTGCGTCAGCAAATACAGGTTGAGGCAAAAGTAGTTCATCCAGCACCAAACGTGATTTCCTGCCCGTGTTATCAACAGTGTCAACGACCTGCTTTTGCAGAAATGAAAACAAAACGACATTTTCCGACTGCCTGATAGCGGCTGCCAGTAAATCATCTTGTATGCTTTCACGCTTTGATTTGAAGAAGATATCAAATGCAATGACACGAGCACCTGACTCCTTCAGTCGATTTATCAGGCTTGCATGCAGTGTACGCGGCCATTTTCGTGCCAGATTCGGCAAGTTGAAATGGCGTGAAGATGATTGGTCGATACTGATCACGACGACCTGTTCAGGAGCAGACAAGATCCCCCGGCTATGAAATAACCAGGACAATCCAAGATCTTCTTCCCAATCTTGCATAAACGGCGTCAAGGACAACACGACAGAGACAAATGCCGTGATAATAAATAATAAAAATACCTTGTTAAGCCTTGTATATCTCAAATAGTGTTCCGTATACTGTATTCAAGGTATTGGTTAACCTCTGATCACAAAAAAACAGGCCCTGAATATTAAAACAGGGGTTAAACATACCAGGAATAACATGCCCCGTTATTCCGGCCCTCAAGGAGGAAACGTTGAGGGTGGCCGTCTATTTGACTGCTAAACGATTCTAACTCTAATAACTAACTTGATAAATCGAAAAATGCAATGGAACAAATATTAAAAACAATACCCCTGTTTGCTGAACTGAAAGATGAGGAATTATCTACTATTGCATCACATGCAATTAATAAAACTTACCCTAAAAATTCAGTCATTATCAATGAAGGCGACAATACCAATTCTTTATATGTCATTCAATCCGGTAAGGTAAAGGCATTTTTAAGCAATGAAGATGGCAAAGAAGTCATACTCACCCTATTAAAGACTGGTGATTATTTTGGCGAACTGTCATTACTTGACAATGCTCCACGATCCGCCTCTATTATGACCATGGAACCCTGCAAATTTTCCATAATATCAAAGGAAGACTTTGATCGATCTATGGACATGCACCCGGAAATCGCTCGCACGCTGGTAGCAGAGTTAACAAGCACGGTCAGACGTTTAACTGAAAGCGTACGTAACCTTGCGTTAATGGATGTATACGGCAGGGTTGCCCGAACATTACTGGATATGGCTGAAGATATTGATGACAAAAAAGTCATTAACCAGAAGCTCACGCATCAGGATATTGCGAGAATGATAGGATCTTCGCGTGAAATGGTTAGCCGGATTATGAAAGATTTGCAGAAAGGTGGGTATATTACGCCTGAAAGTAAGCGGATTGTGATTAATGAGAAATTACCACCGGGATGGTGATAACGGAAAAGGTTTTATTTTACTTTTTCAACGCAAAGGTGCGAAAATGCAGAGGCGAAATCTTACGGACGTGATGGCAATTCACCCACCACCACAATCATAACTCCATTGCGCATGGGCCTTAGCATTCTTTTGCTGCTCCTCAAATACGGCTGCAAATCGCGTATATCGCCAGACCGGCACCCATTCGGCTAGTGCGGCCTCACCCGATTTATCTAAAACTGAACGATCAATCAACGTGTCGCCATAATACTCATAAACCCGTCCCTTACCGATGTCCAGCAATTCATAACCATAACAAGGAGTGTTTACTATTATTGTTTTATTCATTTATATGTTATTACCAAAGAATCCTAAAGACCTGAGATTAAATGCCGAATTACATTACTATAAATGTATTTCTCAACAAGAGGCCTGACATGACTAAAATACTGAACTCCATACTCATGGTTGAGGATGAACCGGACATCCAGACCGTTGCCAAGCTATCACTCGAGTCGGTAGGTGGATTTAGTGTCGAAATATGCAGCTCTGGTCAGGAGGCGATCGAAAAGGCACCTAAAATTAAACCTGATTTAATCCTGTTAGATGTCATGATGCCAGGTATGGATGGCCCGACAACACTCCAGGAGCTTAAAAAAATCCCTGAAATAACTGGTACACCTGTTATCTTCATGACTGCCAAAGTACAACCCCAGGAAGTCCAGCAATACCTGGAACTTGGTGCCATCAATGTCATTGCCAAACCTTTTGACCCGATGACATTGTCTGATAACGTGCGTGATATATGGGAAAAAAACCAGTAGCTTATCTATTCACACAAGTTCTAAATGCTTGTATCCAGAAAAATGTTGGGCATCAGACTGTATTTCATGAATAGCATTGCCTATGACACCAAGACCCGCCTGAGAATAACCGATGTTAGTCTAGGCATGCTAAGTAAAAAAGCCCGCAACTGCGGGCTTTTTTACTACTCTGATTCTTTGAAAATCATAACACGTCGTTAACATTCCAGATTCAAGTTAAAGAATATTTTCAATCTTTTTTCTGCTTTCATGGTCCAATTTTAAAATATCAGGCAACTCATAATGCAGGCCATCCGCAGCATTCAACAACAAACGAGTGTTAGTCAACCATCGTATATTGATAACAGGTGAATTTAATGTGAATTTTTTCTCTCCCCTATCTGTCATGACATCCCAGTAATATTCACCGAGATAAATATTAATGTCATTTATTTTTTTTATTTTTGGCAAAAAATATCGCCTACGTAATTCTTCAGCAATAATACGCTGACTTCCTTCATCCAGATCTTCTAATGAAAATAACAAGGCAAGTTCCTGTTTATCCGTAGCATGCATAATGCTGACTACCTGGCTACCCTCAGTCAAGGGTGCTGCGAGTAAGATACGAACGGGCTCATCCCTGCCAAGCTCGTCAGTGTAAAAAAACACCTGGCCATCCTTACGAAACAGTTTAAATTGTTTTCCTATTAACTTGTCCATAACTACATTACCATTCAATATTATGCAATATGCGCCTTGGCTTGCAAGCGGTTGAGCTCAGACTGCACCTTAACCAGTTTTGCATAGATCCCGTCTATCGAGAGTAACTCTTTATGCGTCCCATGCTCTACGATTTTTCCATCATTAACTACCAGCAAACGATCAGCATTTTTCAAGGTTGCAAGCCTGTGAGCAATCGCTATTGTGGTTCGATTTTTAACCAGACGTTCAATTGCCTGTTGAATAACCTGTTCTGTCTCACTATCAACCAGACTGGTGGCTTCATCCAGTATTAAAATTGCCGGGTCTTGTAAAATTGCCCTGGCTATCGTGATACGCTGCCGCTCGCCTCCCGACAACTGAATCCCGTTCTCACCAATAACTGTATCGTAACCAAACTCTTTTTCGAGAATAAACTCATGCGCATTGGCAGCCCTGGCAGCATTAACAACTTCTTCAAACGTAGCGTCAGGTCGAGCACTGGTAATATTCTCCCGAATTGATCCATAAAATATAAACGGATCCTGCATTACAATACCGATCGACCGCCTCAAATCTTCAAGTCGATAACGATCAAGCGATTCGCCATCCAAAGTTATCTTTCCAGACTCTGGCTCATAAAACCTGCAAATCATATTGATCAGCGTACTTTTACCCATACCTGACTTACCAACAAGCCCTATCATCTCACCTTGATTTATCTCAAGGTCTATTCCCTTAAGGACTTCCTTACCTTTTTCATATGAAAAATGAACATTTTCAAATCGAATATTACCGTTGATAACAGGTTCATTGATACAATCAGCGCTTTCATATACCTCTGGCTCAGTATCAAGAATATTAAATATCCTTTCAGCACCTGCAAATGCATTATTCATCCAGTTCATTACCACACCAAACCATTGTAATGGCGCATAAAACAACCAGATATAACCAACAAATGCGAGTAAATCACCTAAGGTCAGAGTTTCATCTACGTCGGTCAACCTGGTAGCGGCAGCAAACCATATTGCTGCCACACCAACAGACATCAACCAGAAACTGCCTTCAGCAAAACCTGAAAATGCTGTCATTACTCTTCTTAATGAATCAAAAAATTTCTCATTATATTCATTAAATATTTTTTCTCTCCCTGACTCACAACCCGATGCCTTGACTGCTCTCACACCACGAATTGACTCACCAAGAATGGAGGTTATTTCGCCTCTGTATCGAGCACGCTTGAATAATAACGGCCTAAGATACTTCCATATCCAGTGGACTCCCAGGACAAGAAAAGGCACAGGTAAAAAAGCTATCATCGCCAGCATCATATCCATCGACATAAGGATAATAGCGATCAGAATAAATGAAAGGCTATTCACCAGAAGAAATGGTAAACCTTCAATCAGAAATTGTTGAAGTTCAGTTGTATCTTGCATCACCCTTGCAACGATATCACCTGATGACCGCTTATTATAATAAGACATTTGCAGATGCTGTAAATGCACATGCAAACGACTACGCAAATCAGTGATTAAACGTGCGCTCAACCATGATGAAATAGACGTAATTGCCCATCGACAAAGTAAATAGACAAATCCTGCAAGCAACATGAGTCCTACCCATGTCGCTAACATACCAGTATCTTTTACCAGGATAACATCATCGACAATACGTTTTGTGATATAGGGTGGTGCCATCTGTGCTACTACCGCGATCAGTGTGCTCGCAATTACAACCAGCAATCTAGCGCGATAAGGCAACAACAGTCCAATAAGCCGTTTTAGCACATACCATCTGGGCACACACTTGGGACAAGCTGCATCAGGCTCTGGCAGTGGGTAACCGCAATTATTGCAGCTCATTTTCTGTTCATCAATGATATGATCAGCCACCCTTCCAATCACACATTGATTAAGCAAGTTAACAAGATTAGAGAATACGCCTGTCTTCGCTGCCGTATATAAAACAATATCTGTTTCTTTTTCTCCTGATATCGCTTTTAAACATGAACTGGAAAATAATTCCTGCTGCTCGTATTTTTCATAATCATCGACACTAAACTCTTTAACAATTTCTTCACTCTCTATAACCAGTAATTGTTGATTTATCAATACAACATGGCTTTCTAAAAAATCACCTGTCATTGACAAATCAGAGGCTGCATAAAACAGAATTTCTTCATCCATATATCCTGCTGCATTCAAGACACGCGCCACTGTCACAGGCATACCAACCTTTGTTCCTGCTTTATTTATGTTTACTATCGCCATCAAATACCTCTAGGTTCAATATTTGCTGTAATGCGACCACATATCCTTTGAAAGCCTTATCACCTTTTGCTGTCAAGCGATAAAATGTTTGCACTCGTTTGTTACACACCTGCTCTTTCCTGCTGATAACAAATCCAGCATCTGTTAATTTACGTACATGCGCATCAAGATTGCCATCTGTTACTTTCAATAAATCTTTCAACTCCTTAAAGGTTGCTTCCCCCCGCGCAGTCAAAAATGCCATCAAACGTGTACGTATTGGCTGATGTAAAATCGAATCTAGCTGCTTCGACATGGTATTTATTACTTCAATCCACCGAACTCACGATCCACACCTAAAATCATTTTTCGCTGTAGAAATGGACTTCCTAGCCCTGTTAGTATTGTTTTTCGTTCAAACAAACGAGTATATATTGCATCATTACTTTCCAACCACTTACCATTATTCACCCTATAAATGCCCGTTAACCTTCCGTCTTTCACTTCAATATCAATCTGTTTTCCCATTTTTAATTTCATCGTAGTCTTTGCATTACTCGAAAAGATATCACTTCCTACTTCTATCTTGACGGGTATAACTGTTCCAACAGGCAACCTCACAATGACATGCCCCTGGGTTTTTTGCTCTTGATACTCTTCCATTGTCAGAATGGCTTGCGTATCCGGCGTGATGTCCAATTGATAATCCAGCTTTAACCATATCAATAAAAGCAGAAAGGCCGAGATGATCCATAACATACTCAGACCAAAACATTGCCAATGAGTCTTCGCTCGATTCGCCAATATTGAGCTACTAACTCCACCAACAAAAAATACTGAAGCAGCAGCCAGCCTCAACGTATTGCCTGGATCAATCAGAAACATCATACAAAGTCCCGCAACGATCATGACTGCACCACACCAGCGATACCATCGTTCAGCATACATACCAAACAGAGACATTGTAATGCCTCCTAGCACTACATAGACTCCAAACATTTTTCTGCCGCCGCCCAGGTGTGTATTGGCATAGGCATCAAGCACAAAACTGAACGCAAAGAACATCCAGATACTATATGTCACCCTACGCTGCACAATTGAAATAGACTCATCCCGTAGACTTCTGGCAGCTTTTGTCATTTTCATATCAAGCAAGACTGCAACAAACAACACAACTGCCACCATGGAAATCGTAAATACCCTACCTGCATTATGACTCGACTCATAAAATGGCCTTGCCAGATCAAAATTAAAACCAATTAGAAACGCGATAGCCGTCCCCCATAATATGGGTGTATGACGCTCGATATGTATGCTTTTATGCCCACTCGCCAACATGGATTGAATAGATAGAAGCTGGTTATTGGCTATATTTTTATTAATTTCCATAACGCTCACCCACAAATTTCACTAACTCTGTTTTACAGAGTACATATGTCATATTTATATACTCTGTAAAACAGAGTGTCAAGCCAAATAGATAATTAGTAACTGTCTATATTAGACATTGCACCCAAATCAAAGATACACATTGAATTAACCACTATGAAAATCAGATATCGTCGTCGCACAACCAAAACACTATTTCAGCTGGCATACCATACCATTCGACAACCATTGCTGTAATAAAGCTATGGCTTGCTGTGGTGTTTCCTGCTCATCATAATGATCAAGAAGTACTTCACACATATTACTGAAATCCCCCCCGGACATCATCATCTGAAGAGCACAAACCTCGGCATCAGAAAGAGCGCTGTATTGACTTACCAGCCCATTACGCCAAATTAACCAGGATGTCATATCCGATATAACTGACGGAGGATGGCTGCCTTCAGACAAAGCCTGCCAAATCTGAAAGCTGTTATACTGCATTGGCAGCAATTGAACGGAATCATGAAACCGAATTTTGAGCATGGGCCAGTTATGCGGCTCTATTCGAGACATAATTTCAAGCGTAACAGGATCACTGTCAGCGGCATCAAAACTATCACAAAAAGCCTTCTCAATTGTAGCTATCTCGATTAATTCAGGTGCCTGAGTCCAGGGTTCTTTTTCAGACAACAATTTTGGTATATTTTTACTATAATATCGCAGACTTGTATGATGGGATGGATATTGGCTTATATATTCATTCATCAACTGATCAAACATGTCATCACCTAGGTAGGTATGCAGTTGTTCGTAATCAGTCGTAATCGCTTCTTTAAGTCGTAATTTATAGGCATCTGCATAAAGACCCAGTCGTCGCTGTGCTGATACATTGCCAGATGAATCTATGTTATTAACAATACCTGAAGGCTTTTCGAGTAAATAGTTTAAAAACCCATTTTGCAACTCGCGCAAGCTACTCATCAAGCAACTCCTGCTGCCATTTTTTTATTAAGCATCAGATCATGAGCTGGCAATATTTTTGTAGCTATTTTTTCAGCGACTGCCAGCTCAGAACGTAACTCCTGAAATTCCGGGATATTATCGTCACGCTCTATCATGGTACTAACCGCACCAAATCTTTTTAGGGCTTCTGCGTAAAGATCCCATACAGGATCACACACTTCATGATCATGCGTATCAATAATCATTTCGCCATTATAACTATGCCCTGCAAGGTGAAACTGCATGACTCGTTCACTATCGATACCATTAATATATTCCAGTGGTTCAAAATGATGGTTATGCGCACTGACAAAAATATTATTAATATCGAGCAAGATCAAACAATCAGCACGTCGGCATATTTCATTTAGAAATTCCCACTCATTCATCACTGAATTTTTATAAGTGACATAACTCGACAGATTTTCAATTAGTATTTGTCGACCGAGAATGTCTTGCACCTGCCTGATACGTTGTGCAATGTGTTCAATTGTTTCTTCATTATAGGGCAAAGGCAATAAATCGTGACTGTTAGTGTGATCTACACTGGTCCAACATAGATGATCGGACAGCCAATGCGGCTCTACACGTTCAGTCAGTTGTTTAAGATTTTTAAGATAATCCATATTCAACGGATCTGTGCTGCCAATCGATAGCGAGACACCATGCATCACCATCGGATAGTCGCTTCTGATCTTGTCAAGGTAATCAAGTGGTTTGCCACCAGGCACCATATAGTTTTCAGAAATAATCTCAAACCAGTCTACATCTGGTTTGTTCTCTAATACATATTGGTAATGTTCGGTTCGTAATCCCAAACCAAAACCCAGGAATGGACGTGTCATAACTGTATATCCATAAACACCTATTAAACTTTGCAAGACTGGTAGTAAATAAGTCTCTACGCTCTAATTAAAATTACTAGCTGCGTAGAGACTTAAAATAAATAATTAACTAGCCCAGGTACACCTGAGCCTCGCCATTATTACTCGCCTACTTTTCCACCTACATCATCACATGCCTTGGCAGACATTGAAACAAAACCATGACCTTTGCATTTAGCATGACCTTTACATGCATTTGATGCCGTTTTACAGTCATTATGGCCTTTACATTTATTCACACCATAACAATGTACGTTAGCGGTTGCTGCATTATCTGACATTGCTGAACTTACAGGGCTAATCATTACCAGGCTTGCTGCTGCTAATGCTAACGCTGCTCCAGTTACTTTTTTTACATTACTCATCCAATATTTCCTCTATCGTATATAGTTACCGCAGATGTGTGACGACCTTACAAGTCATCAATATCCGAGGTAATTCAATTATCAAAATCACACAAGCCTTAGTTAAGGCCGTGCAAATACATGTTTATCCATCATTTATTCTTAGTATTGATAAACTCAGTCATTGCCGAATACTATCCATACTGAACAAACAAGATCCTCATCATGATTGGTCAAATATGAATTGAAATACTCACAGAAATATCACGTTTTATACACAAACTTAAAAAACTCCTGTCAACCGCTTGATATCTATAATATATTGCAATGGAAACAAACAGTTAACCAAAACACTTGTAAATTATCATTATTAAATTCATCAAAAGTAAACCTTTCACCCTGTTTCGCCACAAAGACTGTATGGCACTTACGAGAACAGTACATGGATGCATTATCAGATAAGGAGTTGGTCAAACATTATCGCAACGGCGATAACAAGGCCTTTACCTTACTCACCAGACGTCACCAGGATCGCCTATATCGCCTGGCATGTATCTACCTTTACCACGAACAGGATGCCATGGATGTCACTCAAGAGGTATTCATGCGTGCTTACAAAGGTTTACTCAGATTTAGATTTCAGTCTGAACCATTTACATGGTTATACCGCACATTACGTAATGTATGCTCTGAATATAATCGTAAATTTACACGTGACAAAGAGGTACTACATGATGCAGATGAGCGCATGATGCAAATCGAGGATAATTCAAATACAGAAACAACCCAGCATCTGATAGAAATCAAGGAACTCATCAAACAACTACCCCGACGTCAATACGAAGTAGTTATGTTACGAATATTTGAAGGATTAACCATTGAAGAAACGGCTTGCGCAATGAAGTGCCGACCGGGAACTGTCAAAGCCATGTTAAATAAAGCTCAAAAACAGATTCGTGTTTTAAACGGGTAAAGCATTATGAACACAGACAAACTAAATAACCTGATACAAGAGTATCGTAACACCACAGCCCCAATCGATTTTTCTATCGCGATACAACAGCACGCCACCGATAACGTAACCAGGCAATGGATTACAATACCACGACTGACTATTGCTTCTTCCATGCTTGCCGTTTTGCTTGTAATTACCATTCTTATTCAACCTGATACAAATGAGCAATTATTAAACAATTTTCCTGACATAGGCCAATTAAGTGACATGAATACCTCTATGGCTAATATCAATTTTATAAATACACCAAACCTTGGTGATCTTGAACAATTACCCGAACTGTCGAATATTAGCGCAGAAATTATACCTACAAATAAACATAAACCTGAAAGCAAAACAGCCCCCCACCAGGGTTCCATATTTTTCAAATACACTCATTCATAAGAAGGAGCAACACGATGTTATTCACTCACGCAACAAAATATATATCCATTATTTCTTTACTATCGCTAGTACTTTTAATAGTACCGTTTCAAGTAAACGCAGCGCCATCAGCAAACGACAAGATAGAACACATTAAACGTGTACGTACCTTTATCGCGCTTATTCAGGACTTTATGAATGTTGTAGACTCAGTCCACACGATGACTGACAACCCGGAAAAAGCCGCTATTTACCATATGCATAAAATAGAAGAGATTTATAAAGGACGAGGGCAATCTGATAAAGCAATAAAACTGTTCAACAATATCCTGCAACAAACAAACAACCAAAGTATACGAAATGCCGTTTATATGCGTCTTGGCGAGTTATATAATAAAAACGAAAAAACAAAAGCACTGGAATTGTATGAGAAAGCCTTACTGGAAAATATTAAACTAGCTCGTTAATAGAAAAAACCCTCCTCTCTATATGAGGAGGGTTTTTATCGCCTGATTCTTTCAGCCATACAAAGCTGAGCTAGCAGGCTTCACTCAAGGTGTCACCTGTCCACAGAAACAGGCGCAGCCCTACTTAGGATCTATTATTTAAATACTCAGCAACTGCAAGCATTGTTGCTGTTGCTGAACCCAACTGAAATGAACGCAATTTACCAGTAGCCGTCTTAACTTCTTGCATGATGATACTTGGCTTCTGCTTCCAAACCTGATAATCCTGTTGGAAACAGGCGCTACCAACAGAAATACATTCGGGATAAGCGGCAGGATAAAGGCTATCTAGCTGATTGTTACCCGGGTCACCCACAGAGGCAAAAATCTTACACTTGGTATTATCCAATATCTCGAGAGCAGCCTTGACACTGGAATGTGGTTTCACCAGACCCAGGGGCATCACCACTATATCCGGGTACAAACCGGCAGCCCAAATCAACCCATGTGAAAAGGCAGAGGGAGTACCTACACCTGCACTGTTAATTACTTTACCAATACTGACACGGACTTTACTATCAAGATTGTCCGATAACACCTGCAGCATTTCGTCACTATGCATAGCAACATCAAACTGAGCTGGCTCATTGTAAAATGACTGTTCAGACACCTTGATCAGTTTAGCGTAAGCATTCTTTTTCCAGCATGCACCCGTGTCAAGCAAGACAACATGGGGTAAATCATCCATTACTTATTCTCCATCCATAGCATTCATATTCAGCAATTATCTGGTACGGTTGATTATATATCTGCGCACCTTACAGATAACTAATATGAAGCCAGAAAAACATCCTGAATATTTATAGAGTTTTTTGCTGTCAACCCAATACAACTCTATAACTAACTGTTTTTCATGTGATTAATGCCAGATAACTACGACAACACTAATTAATTCTTTTATTCAGTTATTTGCCCCTTATGTAATTTTGGGTTAATTTTCCCAAAAATTTGTGAGGGCGATCACACTTATATATACAAACTGAATCTATAATAGCCATAGATCCCTCGCACTTTTCGATACATTTGATTTCAGGCAACAAGGACGAGCCATGTAACAGGCGTCACTATGGCAATTATAGCTCAAAACAGTAACGCATCATCTAATCCGGTCAAAACCGGACAGACGGTTCATGTAAACTATCAACGCAGCCATTCAACCAGCACATATTTATTCTTTTTCCTCATGGTATTAAGTATCACCTATGGCTGGTTGTTTCACGGCAATCTCTATCTATCCCCCGAGGAAGGCACTGGCTACTATCTTGGCATTATCGGCGGCATCCTAATGCTGATATTACTACTATACCCTTTACGAAAGAAAGTTCGTTTCTTACGTCGTTTAGGCCCCATGAGATCCTGGTTCAGAATTCATATGGTATTTGGTGTTATAGGGCCTATTCTTATTTTATACCATGCCAATTTTGGTCTGGGCTCAGTGAACAGTAATGTAGCATTATTTTCAATGATCATAGTCGCTGCCAGCGGTTTGATCGGTCGTTTTATCTATACACATATACACGCCAGTTTATACGGCGGCAAGTTGACCATAAATGAATTAACTAAAACATTCGAAGCAGATAAAAAACTTATCGTTGATCAGCTTGCATCGTACCCCGACATAATAGAAGAACTGGGTAACCTGAAAGACCGTGCCGTAAAAAGAAGAAATTTTTTATTGCAGGTAGTCTGGTTGCCAATTATGACATTTCAAATGTTTTTGAAACGAAAAAAAATAAAACGCATGTTAAAAAAGGATATAAGAAAACAAAAAATTAAAAAAACAGATATTGATTTCATTAAAGGTTCTATACAGTCAATATCATTTTATATTGATACAACAAGAAAACTGGCCCAATTAACTACGTATGAAAGATTATTTTCATTATGGCATATATTACATATGCCATTATTTATTATGCTTGTTGTAACAGGCATTATTCACGTAATAGCGGTGCACATGTATTAAATGCATAAATGAAAATTCTTAATACTGTTTTTGTGACTATAATTTTTTCTGTATTAATTAGCAACCATGCTAATGCAGGCGTCTGGGAGTCAATCATGATGCCAGGCAAAGTGATAAAAGGACATGTGAAATACGAGGCGGACTGCAATCAATGCCATGAAAGCTTTGATCGAAAGAAGCAATCAGGCTTATGCAGGAAGTGTCACAAGAAAATCGACTCTGACATCAGAACAGAAATTGGCTACCACGGCAAAATAAAGAATGTCAAAAAAAAGGAATGCAATGTATGCCACACTGATCATAAAGGTAGAAATGTGGATATTATTAAACTAGATAAACAGACTTTTAACCACATGCAAACGGACTTCCCGTTAAAAGGAAAACACACTACGGTTGCGTGTCAGTCCTGCCATATACCCAATAAAAAATATCGACAAGCTGCCAACGACTGCTATAGCTGCCATAAGAAGAGCGATATTCACAATAAACAACTCGGTAAAAAATGCCATCAATGCCACAGTGAAAAAAACTGGCGAACTACCCGCTTCAATCACAATAAAACCAACTTTAAACTTACCGGAAAACACAATGACATTAGTTGTGAATCATGCCACATTAATCAAAATTACAATAACACCCCGAAAAAATGTGTGCGATGCCACATAACCAAGGATATTCATGCAGGTGAGTTTGGCGACCGTTGTGAAAAATGCCACAAAAGTGATAAATGGACATCCATAATATTTAGCCACAATCACGACACAAAATTTAACTTAACCGGCTCACATAAAAAAAACTCGTGTGATAGCTGCCATGATAAAAACCCTTATAAACACATAACACCAAAACAATGCATAAGCTGTCATAAGCAAGATGACTCTCATCGCGGTATTTTCGGCAAAAAATGCCAAACATGTCATCAGACAACGAGCTGGCAAAAACATCACTTCAACCATAACAAAGACACAAACTACAAACTTGAGAACAAACATGCTAAAGCACATTGCCATGACTGCCACCAAAGTAATGCATATAAACTACGTAAAAATAGAGCCTGTTATGATTGCCATCGTTTAGATGATACGCATCAGGGTTCACAAGGAAAGTCATGCAATACATGTCATTCCACCATCAGCTGGAATTCCAAAGTCGCTTTCGATCATGACTTATCTGATTTTCCGCTAATCGGCCTGCACGCTTCTGTCTCTTGCGACGAATGCCATGCTGACAGTCGATACAAAAAAACACCCAATACATGTAAATCCTGTCACCAACAGGTCGATATGCACAAAGGAACTTTTGGTACAAAATGTCAAACTTGCCATAATCCTAATTCGTGGAAAAGGTGGGAATTTGACCATAATCGCAAAACTGATTTCTTACTAAAAGATGCACATGATCAACTGGAATGTCATGCCTGCCATTTACTTGATAATAAAAATTCCATGCCGGGTCGCACGTGTAACGAGTGCCATGCCAACGATGATATTCACAATGGTGGTTTTGGTATCCAATGTGAACGCTGTCATACGATGGATTCTTTCACTAATATATTGATGACGCGTTAAACATCACGCAATAAATGGAGAATGTCATGATTTTAAACTGGGATAGATTATTATTAGTGATTGGATTATTGCTGTACAGCGGAATAATCCAGGCAGCCGATCCTAAAAGTTTTGATCATTATAATACTGGCTTCCCATTATCTGCTTCACACTCACAAGTACAATGTGAGACCTGTCATTCCCGTGGAGTATTCAAGGGTACACCCAAACAATGCAAGGGCTGTCACACTAGCAGCAGCACTATAGCGGTTACTAAAAAAGATGGCACACATGTACGTAGCAATGATAATTGCTCCGATTGCCATAATGATAGAAGCTGGACTCAAGCACGGATGAATCATTTCTCAATCACTGGCACATGTCAAAGCTGCCACAACGGTACAGCTGTAAGTGGAAAAAATACCTCTCATATAAAAAGCAGCAATAATTGCAATGATTGCCATAGCACCAGCGGCTGGGTACCCGCTCGATTTGACCATGCCAGTGTCACCGGCGCCTGTTCAAGCTGCCACAATGGCACGACTGCCACGGGAAAACACCAGACACATATACAGAGCAGCACTACCTGTGATGATTGCCATAGCACCAACGGTTGGGTACCCGCTCGATTTGACCATGCCAGCGTCACCGGCGCCTGTTCAAGCTGCCACAATGGCACGACTGCCACGGGCAAACACCAGACACATATACAGAGCAGCACTACCTGTGATGATTGCCATAGCACCAGCGGCTGGGTACCCGCTCGATTTGACCATGCCAGCGTCACCGGCGCCTGTTCAAGCTGCCACAATGGCACGACTGCCACGGGCAAACACCAGACACATATACAGAGCAGCACTACCTGTGATGATTGCCATA